>Ga0209164_1000059_pt1 | contig 338408 bp, 320 predicted proteins | sample MTBNYHSulfiMetaG_FD_187458 | JGI IMG/M metagenome (GOLD analysis project Ga0209164, IMG submission 187458) | Enrichment culture microbial communities from rom New York Harbor, USA that are MTBE-degrading - MTBE-NYH (New York Harbor Sulfidogenic)... | ecosystem: Environmental > Aquatic > Marine... | reverse complement strand
TTCAAATGTTGAAAGGATGATGGCGTGCCGGGTGAGAGCAGTACGAAAAGCAATCCGCAGGCAATGTTTCTTGATCGCAGCAGACCCCGGCGATCAATTGTCGACAGGATTTCTACCTTCCGTGTAAGCTTCCTGCCTGAGACATCGGAGGCTCGAAGCTTGAGGACTTCTCCGATTCTTAACTTGCACCGGGCTTGAAGCTCTAATATGAGTCGGTCCCTGACGCTTCGTGCGCATGACCAATGTCCTTTTCCGACTCTTGTATAGTGTGCTATTTATGTTACACTATAGAAAAGAAAAGGGAGGTGTTTATGCCGACTAAGAACCCTCGCATAAATGTCGTTTTAACTCCGAGTATTTATGCTGATGTGCAGACCCTTTCAGAAGCAAGAGGTCTTTCGATGTCTTCTGTTGTCGAGGAACTCATCGAGGATGCGCTGGAGATTCAGGAGGACATAGCTTTGGCTGCACTTGCGGATGAGAGGAAGAAATCTCTCAAGAAGTCTGAGCTTGTTTCTCATAAGAAGGCCTGGGGTTGAAGTGCCGTTTACTATCAGCTATCACAAGGAAGTAGTGAAAAATGATATCCCGGCGTTGCCGACTGCTATGAAAGTGCGGATAAGGAGTGCGATTGAAACAAAACTCACCATGTATCCTGAACAGTATGCCTTGCCTTTGAGGAGGACGCTGAAGGGATACTGGAAACTCCGCGTCGGCGACTACCGCGTTATTTTTGAATTCGATCGCTCGATGATCATAGTTCTTGGTATCGGCCACCGGAAGGATATCTACCATCGAATGAAGGACCGCATTGGTGCCTAAATATTGATTTCCTCTAAGTTGTGGGTATATAACGCATAGGCGAGGGAGAGGTGATGATTTTCGTCAGTACCCATCAGAATGATCAAAATGCTCTGCGTCCAAAGCGTACGTTAATTTCCATTTCGTCAACCAACCCCTTTTATATCCGGATAATATCGCCGTCTTTCAGTATCGTGAGGTTTTTCATCCCGAGGGCTTCGAGCTCTTTTTTGATGGTCCTGAAATACTGCGGTTTCGGGTGGGTTATGCAGATATGCTCCGGCGCCTGATGGAAAGCTCCCATTTCTTCCTGCAGAAGTCCCGGCGTAAGGTGCCCCGTCCTGACCGCCAGTTCCCTCATACTGTCCGGGAATGAGACGTCGATGATAAGACAGTTGAGCTTTCTGTTTTTGATCTTCTTCCAGGTGCCTGCAGTCGGTCCGGTATCGCCCGTGTAAAAAAAACTTTTCCCTTTCATATCTTCTACCAGATACCCCACTGCCGGAACGGTATGGTTTACCTTATAGGGCGTAATGGTGTAGCCGTCCACGATAACCGGCTCGGCCGCCTTCAGTGAGACGAGGTCCAGGATGGCGTCGCCCGGGTTCGGTATGATGGTAAAATCGGGCCATACTGCACTATTGAAGAGATGCTTTTTGATCGTTCTGATTACGGGAGAGATGCTGTAAATGGTGATCTTGCTATGCTTTTTCCCGACAACGATATTATCGGCAAGGAACGGAATGCTCCTGATATGATCGAGGTGCGCATGCGTAATGAAAATGTGCCTGATTTTTAACTGGGCCTTTTCGTCGAGGGTATTGGTAAGGCTCCCTGCATCCAGTAGAATCTCATCATCAAGAAGGAATCCCGGCGCATTATGTCCCGGGAATTCTGCACCCGAACATCCGATAACATTTATCTTCATAATAAGCGCTTTATTGTATAACTTTTGTCGGATTTTTCAAAGAATAATTTAGTGTTCGTGTATAAACTGCTGATTTGATAATCCGTCATTCCCCGATATTCCCCGACAGGCCGGCCGGATACCGGGGAACGGCCCTGATAACCCCTGAAAGAAGCTCAAAAAATCCATCCCCGGCAATTATATCCCATACTATTAATTATCCGGGTTAAGTCATGGTATGATATGCCCGATATGAACCACAAGTGCAATGGAGGACTATATCAGTGCCTGTAGGCCCCGCCGAAAAATCAAAAAAAGCAAAAGTCGTTTTCCTTATCGGCCTCTCGATCACCATTCTCTTCGCAGTATTAATGTTTATCAGGCTCTCACCCCTTGAAAGACTTGAATGGTTGATATACGACCTGAGGTTCAGGATAATGGGCAATACAGAACCGCCGGAGAACATCGTAATAGCCGCTATCGACGAAAAGAGCATTGAAAAACTCGGCAGGTGGCCGTGGAGCAGAAATAATATCGCCCGTTTGATCGCAAAACTGTCAGATGCCGGGGCTGAATTGATTGTCTTCGATATCTTCATGACCGAGAAAGAGGAGCATGATCCTGCTCTTGCAAGGACAGTAAGGGACGCCGGAAATGTCCTGGTTCCCATCGTCTTCTTCTTCGACAGAGAAAGAGGTACTCCTGATAATGAACTTCTGATCAATTCAGCTTTTCAGTCAATCGAAAAACCCGATGAATTCAGGCGGCATGCTCCGGTTAGCGCAAAGGGAGTGCTTACGCCTTTCCATGAGCTTATGCAGGAGACGATGAACCTCGGGCATATCAATATGATTCCTGATAAAGACGGTGTGCTCCGCTGGGAGCCGATGATCGTCGAGTATGACGGTTATCTTTACCCTTCCCTCGATCTGCAGACCGCTGCCGTATACCTGGCGATCCCCCACGAGAAGCTTGTCGTGCATGCTGCCGGAGGGGTGCAGTTGGGTTCGAAAAGATTCATCCCGACAGACGAGTATGGAAGGGGTTTGATTTACTATTACGGACCTCCCGGGACATTCACCCATTTTTCGATATCCGACGTTATAGAAGACAGGGTAAATCCTGAATTTCTGCGGGGCAAAATCGTTCTTGTCGGCGCAACCGCCCTGGGGATCTATGACCTCAGGGTGACGCCCTTTTCCGGTGTGATGGCCGGAGTCGAAAAACATGCAAACGTCATAGCATCAATCATCGACAACAGGTTCTTGAGAAGAGCCCCGGTATCTGCCAATCTCGCCGTTCTCCTGCTGTCCGGGCTTTTCCTCTCTTTCGCCGTCGGACGTTTTAAGGCAAGCATTTCACTTTTCATTACTTCTCTTCTCACGCTGTTTCTTTTCAGTTTAAGTTATTATTTATTCGCTCTGAAGGGCATATGGATCGACGTCGCCTATCCGGCCACTGCCATATTGCTCGTATTTGCAAACGGCATCGTCTATAGCCATGCGGTTGAAGAGAGGTACGCGAAGAGGATCAGGGCAATGTTTTCGAGTTATGTAACAGAAAGGGTTGTCAATGAACTGATCAGGAACCCGGGCATGGCAAAGCTCGGCGGAGAGCGCAAAGAGGTGACGATCCTCTTTTCAGACATAAGAGGTTTTACTTCCTTTTCCGAATCCTATCCACCCGAAGAAGTTGTGCTCACTCTGAACGAATACCTCGGCGCCATGACGGAAATAATCTTTAAATGGGAGGGCACACTCGATAAATTCATGGGAGACGCAATTCTTACCTTCTGGGGTGCGCCGATGAAGCAGGAAGATCACGCCGAACGTGCGATCAAGTGCTCTCTCGAAATGTTGAAAAAACTAAATGAACTTCAGGCCGGCTGGCAAGCTGAGGGAAGACCCATGCTTTCTGCGGGCATAGGGATAAATACCGGCGAGGCGCTCGTCGGCAATATAGGCGCCGAAGGGAGAAAGATGGATTATACGGTAATCGGAGACCATGTAAATCTTGCATCGCGGATCGAAACTCTTACAAGGAAGTTCAATGTCGATATCCTGGCGACCGAATTTACCATGAACAAGATCCGTAGCGCCATAGAAGCCGGAAGGATTTGGCGTATAGAGGCGAGAGGACTGGAAAGGGTCGTTGTAAAAGGCAAAGAGAAAGCCGTGGGAATCTATCAGGTAAAGCCGCTTGAAAAAGAAGGTGGAGCCGTGATCGTCGAGTACAAAGAAGGAGAGGCAAGACACAAACAGAAGTAGATGTGCCTACAGAGGCTCGAAGATTATTTCTATCGAATGCCCTGCCGTCAATTGTTTAAATGTAATGGTATTGACTGCGCCTATGGAAATGCCGTCGATCTTAATGTCTGCTATGCGTGATCCTGCATCTGTCTGTATTCTTAAAACAATTCTTGTGCCGTATTCATATTCTCCCGCGCAGGCATCAGCATTGCAGGTCAATCCCGGGGCTGATATTGTTCCATTGCCGGTCCCTGATTTCACTATCGTCAGCGAATAAGTATCCGCAGCAAATATTGCAGTGACATTGCAATCACCGCTAATTATATCCGTAGTGTATCTATCGCCCTCCAGCGTTCCTCCGCAACCGCTTACAGACAAGATATGATACCTGTCGTCAGGCGTAACCGTAAACACCGCATTACCTCCGTAATTGACGACCGCACTTGAAGGGCTTATGCTTCCGCCGGTTCCCGCTTCCGCGGTCACGATATAAGTATCTATCTCAAAAGTTGCCGCTACCGTGCAACTCTCCGTTACCGGTCCTGTTGTATAAGCAAAGCCGGATATTGCCTGCGCCACTTTCTTCTTTTTCTTCTTCGCTTTTACCGTAACCGGGCTCTCAGACAGTGTTCCCCCGCACCCGCTTACAGACAAGATGTGATAGCCTGTCGCAGGCGTGATGGTAAACTGCGCGGTATTTCCATGCGTCACCTTCGCGCTTGCAGGGTCTATCAACCCGCCCTGCCCTGCCGACGTCGATACCACATACTCGTTTATCTCGAAACTTGCCTGAACAGTACAGTTCCCTGTAACGGGATTTGTGGTATATGTATTGCCGTCTAATAAACCTCCACATGTGCCATTCACCGATTTTATGTGATAGCCCGGATCCGGCATTATGGTAAACGTCGGTGTCCCTCCATAATTCACTGTTATTGCACCCATTGGATCAATGCTTCCGCCTAATGCCGCAGATGCGTTCACAATGTATGCATCAATCTCAAAAACTGCACTCACAGTACAGTCTTCCGTTACCGCTCCTGTTGTATAAGTCATTCCGGACAGGGCCTGCAATAACTTCTTCTTTTTCTTCTTTGCCTTTACAGTCATCTGGCTCCCGGAAAGGACACCTCCGCATCCGGTCACGGATTGAATGTGATAGCCGGCATCCGGGAGTATTGTAAACTGAGCTGTTTCACCGGATTGAATTACCGCCCCATCCGGGCTTATCGTCCCCCTTCCTATTGTTTCAGTGCCTACCGTATAAGTATTCAACGCAAAAGTAGCACTTACCGTACAGTTCGACGTAACCGGGCCGGTTCTGTACAATGTGGGGTTGTCTGTAAATGCACCGCCGCAACCGCTTACAGACCCTATGTGGTACCCGGTTTCAGGCAGAATCCAGAAGCTGACCATACCTCCGTGATTTACAACTGCTGCCCCCGGACTGATATTGCCTCCCTGGTTTTTTACTGTCGAAACAGTATATGAGTTAAGAATAAAAACTGCTTGAACATATTTGTCTCCGTCCATCCTCAAGGAACATAGCCATGAACCGCTGCAGTCTCCAAGCCATCCCGCAAAAGTTGAACTCTCATCGGGAATAGCTGTAAGCGTCACAAAAGCATTGGCAGGATATGACGAGGAACAGACAGGCTCTGCGCATCCCCAACAGCAATCAATATACGGCGCGGACAACTCTGAACTTCTTACGGTCCCGCTTCCTGTTCCTATTATGCTCACATCAAGTGTATAGTAAAAATCCGAGCATACATTACTTGAAGGCAAATATGCTGTTGTTACCGTCTCAGTATTCGCCGTAACAGTGGGAGTAACATCCTGTGCATAAACATATGTAGTAGGGGCAGCATAGTCCGGTCCAATGCCGGTGATGTCTGTCGGAAGAATATAGTTTACGGGACAACCGCCAATATCACCATTCCCATCCAGTTTTAGGACCTGGATATGCCTGTCGGATTCATCTTCACGATATCCGCCTGCGACAATAAACCCGCCGTCGGAAGTCTGCTGAATTGCATAGGCGTCATCAGACAGACTAAGGTCATAGGTTTTCTGCCATACGTGTTGTCCGTCAGCATTATTCAGCTTCATTATCCAGATGCTGTAATCTTTGGAGCCTGCCACAATCACCCCGCCGTCATACGTCTGCTGGACGGAATTGGCCCCGCTAAAATAAGAACCGGCGAATGTCGTCTCCCAGTCGCGTCCGCCGCTGCTATCCAGCTTCACCACCCAGAAACTGTCCAACAGGGTTCCGGCCACAACATAACCGTCGTCATGCGTCTGATATACTGAACGCGCTTCGTCATAAGATGTATTTCCATTGCCGAAAAGCTTCTGCCATTCAATTTCACCGCTGCTGTAGAGTTTGAGAACCCAGGCGTCGGAGTCATAATACGGGGGCGATACAAATGAGTATGTGTATCCGGATACAATATACCCGCCGTCTCTTGTCTGCGAGACTGCCCTGGCTCCATCAGCGCTATTTCCTCCGTATAATTTCTGCCAGACAATGCCTCCGCCTGAGTCAATTTTTGTGATGCAAAAATCATCAGAGGAATTGATTTCGGAATAGCAGCTTCCGGCAAACACATATCCTCCGTCAGAGGTCTGTTGAATCGATGATACATCGTCATTGGCCGAAGCGTCATAGGTATATTCCCACTCGACATTACCGGTATCATTAAGCTTTAAAATCCAGACATTCGTTTGCGAATATCCGATGTTCTCTGGTCCCGAATGTATGATGTACCCGACAATGCCCGCCACGATATACCCGCCGTCGGCAGTCTGTTGAATAGACGAGGCCTTGTTTAAATTACCGCCAGATATACGGTACATCTTTTCCCATTGTACGACTCCACCCTGGTTGAGTTTGACTACATATAGTTCATCAAAATAACTTTCTGCGTTATATGCGCTTCCGGCACCGATATATCCTCCATCGGATGTCTGCTGAATTGCATGGAGATAATGGTTCCCGGACGTGAGCCCGCCCCCGAGTGTTTTCGACCAGGTAACCGGAGAAGGCGGGCCGGCAACAAATGTCGCAGTAACATTCTTAGGCGCATTCATCTTAACTCTGCACGTGAGGGCCAGGCTTACACAATCACCTGACCAGCCTGCGAAATAAGAGCCGCTATCAGGAAGCGCAAAGAGGGTTACTACATCGTCGGAGGCATAATCTTCGTTGCAGTCTTCTGTTCCGCAATCTATTCCGGAAACCTGGCTTTTCACTACACCCGTTCCCGAGCCATCTTTAGAGACCGATAGCAATCCGGCAGCAAATGTTCTGTCCCCGAAAACGAGAATGGTCATAAATGCGCTCACCATGAATAGAAACGAAATGCCGTATCTCTTCATTTTCTTTCCCCTCTCATCGTACGCTCCATATTCCTTACTGTACAATCCCGGCGCCTGTGCCGGAGAGCGAGCCTGAACCAGAGCCCCCATGTGTTCCCGCGGCAACTCCGCTGAAGTTCACCGGACCGTTGTATGAGCCGCCGTCAAGATTTCCTGTTCCGTTTTTAAGAGCTGCCTTCCATGCGTTGTTATTCCAGTCCGTGAACTGGAAATCGGCGATCAGTTGCTTTCCGTTGCTGATGGAAATCATATTGTCCGTTCCGGTAATATTCCCTGCGTTGATAAAACCGTGGCTGAAATCGTACTGGCCTGTTACCGAACTGGTTGCCCATATGCCGGGTTTCTGTCCTGTTGAAGGAGCAAAGAAAATCACGTCATTCATCGACACGCTCATAAAGTCGAAAGAGCCTTCCTGCCCGGCTATGAGAGAGCCTGAAAGCTCTGTCCTTCCAATTTCGACTGCGGGGATATTTAATTGCTGCAGCTTGTTTCTTCCGGACTCAGTCGAAGCCATCTGAATAAACCTGTTTGCCTCAACCATAACCCCGGATACGACGGCCTGCCAGGTATGGTCCGCGGGATTGAATGTGCCGGCTGTTTCCCCGATGTAAATTCCAGTGGCAGGAGAGTCTGACCCTGCATCGGCCCAGTATCCGGATGCGGAAGCATCCAATTTACTGTCAGACCATCTGCTGCCCGTCAGGCCGGCGTTGAACTCATGACCCTCGCCCAACGAACCCGAAAGAGAAAGCGCCCAGGCATCATTGACAATATCTGCATATGTTCCACCCAGCAGCATCTGCGATATACCCCAGTCGCTTTGACCGGCGATATTTATTGAATAGTTTGTTCCGGAGGAGACGCCTATTGCGAGCGCATCATTAAAAAAGGCCGGGCCATTCAGAGAGAAGACTGACGTTTGGATGCTGTTATATAAGTCAGCCGGATTTATGGTGGTTGTACCGATCTGTACGGGATAGAGGCCGCCATTCATGGTTAGTGAAGATCCCTCTGCAAAACCTGTAAATTCACCTGTTAAAATACCTGTGTTTCCTGAAGGATCAACATAGATTCCTCCGAACCATGCATCAAGGCCATTCGCTGTCTCCCTGGCGCCGATAAAACCTGAATAGGCGCCGCCGTCATAAGTCGTTTTCGTTGAATTATTGCTATTGAAACTGAACACGTCCTGATCGAACCATATATGCGGAAGGCTGCTGTCAGCGCTATATGTTCCCTCTATCAAAGTATCGGCAGGCGTCTGCACAGTGGATATCCACAATGTTCCGAAGCTTCCCATATCAGCAGTAAAAGAACCGTCATCCTCCTCAGGATAGGCACTCCATATGCTTGCGCTGAAACTGCTCCTGAATGTTTCAGAAGGAGGTGGAGATGGTGGTGCAGGGGATGTTTCTATTTCAGGGAACTCCTCGGTTATAGGCCGGGAGAAAGGAATGTCCGTAATATTCGAGGGGGTTTGCGTCATGAGACCAGGGTACATACCCGGCGCAGCTACTCGCCCCGGCAATTCAACTCCTCCGGTAGCAGGCGATGAGCCAAATGCAAGAAGTTCACCGTCCTGTACTGAGGGTTTCCCAGTGAAAGGGATGAGCGGGGAGGTTTCCCTGTCAAAGATATTCAATTCCATATCGGTTGCCTGACGGATTTGCCCGGGCAGACCGTCGCCGGAGACCGTAACTATAAAGCCCGGAGGCAGGCATACAACAACATCCGGAGTTTTAACGTTACTCACGCATACTTCCCCGTCTTCCAAAAGAACTGTTGTTGAGTTTCTGTCATAGGATATGAAAAAGTCCGTACCCCTTACGCCGGCCACTGCATTTGGGGTCTGCACTTCAAAACGGTTTGCTCCCGGAGCAAGGGAAATGCGTTTCGATACATTCTTGTCCAAAACAGAGCGGATAAGTCCTCTCTGAAGTTTTATTACTCCCTTGCCGGCAGTTTTGTCTGTAAAATATTCGCCTATGTCGATCCTGCTCCTCTGTGCAATGCGCAGTACAGTATTATCGTTGAAGGTGATCTCGGCCTTTGAATTGCTCTTAGTCCTGATGATATCTTTTAAAAATACTGCTTCACTGACAGTCGCGGACTTTGCAGGGAACGCTCCTTCCCTGAGGATATCGACCTTGCCTGAAATATGGGTGAACTTGCCGACCGGCTCGGCAGAAAAAGCAAAACCGGAGGACATTAGACAGAAAAAAAAGCTCAGCATTAAAACAGGCAGGAAAAAACCGGTCATTGATGGAACTGAAATGCGTCCTGAATTCTCCTTATCTCCCACTCCTGCATCGTGAATCCAGCATCCTTTATTCTTTCCCATGGCATTGCTCCTTAAAATCGATACTCGAATCCGACTGTATATATATTGCGGTCATAATCATAAACCGCGATGTTCGAATCGGCCCTTATATAGGAATATTGAAGGTTAAGGTTCAGCCCCCTGACAAGCTCTGCAAGCAGGGTTGCCGATGCAGTATAGGTTTTATCTCTCCTTTTTTCCCCGAAAACGGAGTGAGTATTCTTGTAATACTGCAGTAAAACGTCTCCGGACAGCACGAGGTCTGTTTTACGGACGACTTCGGGTATCAGCAGACTGAAGAGGAACCTGCTGCCGAGATTCGCCCAGTTCCTGCCGTCCGTATCCTCGTTCGAAAATTCATATGCAAGGCTGAGAACCCCCTTACCCTGTCTGAAGGTATGAATGTATCCTGCCGATGCGTTGAAGACGTTCCCGTCCCTGTCTTCATCTGAATGCAGCGGAGCTTCAAAAAGTTCTCTCTTATCGTACCCGACGGAAACCTGCGCAATATGATTTGGGCGGACTATGACCTGCAGTGTGGGTCTTATGGTCAGAAGCCCCATATATCCGCTTCCATCAATCAGATAATAGGCATAGGATAACGGCACCGACAGAACCGTCTTCGAGAAATTGTATCCCGGAACTACCGACAGGTTTTGAGCGATAAGGTTGTATGAGTTGAGATTGAAATATGTATTGCTGTAAAGATTGTAATAGCAGCGGAGGAAATACGGACCCTTAAGAAGGGGCGCATAAATCGCATTAAAAGTGCCTACGATGCTGCTGTCCTCTTCTCCCGAAATGGAGACGCCGGATATCTGACTTGTGGGCTTCAGGATAACGTTACTGTCAAACTGATACGCAACGCCGGCCCTGAACTGCCACGGTCTGTAAATTTCGAGTGTCCTTTCGAGGGCCTTTTCGTATTCTTTCGCAAAAGATGCAATATCCGATGCCGGATCGATCTGCGCAATAGCCCGCAGGCTCTTCTTCGCATCTTCAAACCTCTGCGCCTGAATTTGCGCCATTGCGATCTGGAAATCTGCCGGCTGTGAAAGCGAGCTGTCAAGTTCCTTCGCCCTGCTGAACGCATCAATAGCCGGAACGGCCCTGCCCTTTTTCAGCAGAACAAGACCCTTTAAGAAAGAAGCATAAGCCGGTCTGATGCCCTCTTTCTCCGATTTTTCAATCCATTGCAATGCCTCGTCGGTCCGGTCGAGCGTATAGAGCACCTCTGCTAATTCGATATATGCGTCCTTCACCGCATGGCTGAGGGTCAGCGCATCTCTTAAGTGCATCTCCGCCTGCCTGTAGTCCTTTAACTGTTTAAAGGTGAGGCCGAGGTAGAACGCTGCCACAGACGAAGCCGGCTGCTGATATCTAACCGTCAGAAGGATATCGAGAGCCTCTTCATAATTTTCAGCCTTGTACTCTTCAATTCCCTTTTCGAGGAGACCGTCTGCCGCATATAACGCTGACTGCCATTGGACCAAAAATGTCGACAGCAGCATGATGCAAATGACGTGTTTTACGGTCATCAAAAATTCCCCCATTAATGGAAAACTGCAAAACTAGTAATATTATCAAGTTCTTTCTGCGATACGTCAATAAAAAAGTAATTATATTTCAGAATTTAGGTATAATGGATACCGCATGCACGGGTTCAGAAATTCCTATTGCAAGCAAGGGGGTGTTCCCCTTTACCACATATCAAACAGCGAGGCATTTTTCAGGATCGAATCCGCAGCATCTTTCAATCTGGAAAAATTCATGGCGTTTTCAATTGCGAGAGATGCGTAGATCGCGATAAACCGCAGCAGTTTCAAGTCATCAATCGTAAACAGGTCCGAGGCGTTACTCATATTTATCACTCCGAAACAGGAGTCTTTCCATTTGAGGGGAACGCAAAGGATTGAGGCAATACGCGCCGGGCCTGACTTGAACCTCGAATCCATCGTAACGTTATTGACCAGTTCAGCCCTTCCTGTCTGAAGCACATCGCCCGCCAGACCTTCACCCATTCCAAGGCTTGCTTTCGGTTCCCATTCAGCGCCGAAGGCGGCCTTTATCACGAGCCTTTTGTCGCCCTGGTCATAAAGCATAACAGAGCCGTTGTCCGACTTGATGAAGTTCCTTGCTTCATCGAGAATAAACGCGCAGATATCATCGACATCGACAAAAATTCTAAGGACGTCTGTTTTGCTCTTCTTTAATTTCATAAATTCTTCGTCAAGCCTTCTGATCCTCTGGCTCATAGAAAGGAGCAGCCGGAATACAATCGTAGGGTCCTTGTCTATCGACTGGAAGAGCTTTTTCTTGTCTATACCGAGAACTCTCGCTTCCCCTAGGGCCGCAGCCGTGGCCGAGCGCGGCATCCTGTCGAATAATGCCATCTCCCCGAAAATCTCCCCGCTTCCGAGTGTGGCGATGGCAAGTTCGCCTTCAGGCGTCTTTTTTGTTATTTTGACCTTTCCGGACTGAATGACGTACATCCTGTCGCCTTCATCACCTTCCCTGAATATGATCTCCCCGTCCGGAAAAATCCTGCCGAGTTCGCCTTCCTTCACGCCGCCCTCCTGATTAGACTAAGGGGAATCTCCTTGAGCAGTCTCAAAAAAAGAGGGATATTCACCCCTCTGTAAAAGATGTTCCTGTATCTTTCGTTTCCGGTAAACATGTCCCACAAGATGGAACTTAATCGTCTCTGGTCATCCTTTCCCGACTGTTCCCTTTGAACTACTTTGAGCATGCTCTTCGTCAACAGACTGTTATGCTTTAACAAGTCGGTTGCTTCGAACAGCATTTTCCCGAACCGGTTATCCGTTATCAGACTCTTATAAACCGGATAATACTCCTTTTTGAAATGGGCATTGCTCACGCCGTGGAAAACAGCAGCCTTTGCAGCAGCTTTTCCCATGATATAGGCAGCTCCCATACCGTCCTTGAAAAGTCTCGTCGAGCCGGCGTCTCCGCACATGACTACCCTGTCCGCAAACGGTTTTTGCGGGGCACTGATGTTCATCTTCGGCAGGCAGCGGCAGGCTATCGTATGCGCCGCGGCAGGCATGGCATTCCTGACAACAGTATGATTAATGAATTCGTTCATGATATCCCGGTCAAGATTCCTCCCCAGGATACACAATGTTACATATGTCCCTTTAGGTATCATTGCGGCAAATTTTATGCCTTTGACCGGAAGAAGAAAAAGGTTCACCGAATGTCCGAAATGCTCTGATATGATGGTGCTGTCCATACTTATCTCTGCTATCGCCGCAGTGACCGTTTCAGGCCTTCGATACCCGAACCCCATATCCTCGAACAGCGCTGATGTCCCGCTCTTTACGCCCATTGCTCCAACCACGAGGTCGGGTTCCTGCATTTTTTTACCTTTAGAAAAAAGAACAGGCCTGTTGCCTCCGTATTCTATCCGATCAATCCTTTCGTGGCAATGGACAGCACCTTCTTTTTTCGCCAGAGAGAGGAGAAAGTTGTCGAAACTCTCTTTTCCCCTTCCGATAATGCCTTTCGGTCCGCCTCCCCTGTATACCGTAGCGATTGTTTTTTCATGTGCAGGGGTTGCGATATAAACGCTCCCGTGGCCGGTATGCAGTTTATATGAATTGATTCCCCTCTGGACAAGCGATTCAGGGAGTGTTATACCTTCCACCGCCAATGTCTGGACAAGCAGTTCAGAGATGATCCCGCCGCACCTGTTGCAACCCAATGGCCCGTCCTTCGTGAAGTCTTTGGATTCATAGATAGTTACCCTTATCTCTTTGCCCACAATCCTTGCCATCTTGAGCGCAAAGATGCTGAAGAAAGACCCTGTCGGGCCACCGCCTACAACTGCAATATCCGATCCATCTCCAAGTACACACGGCGCAGTCATGCTCCCCCCTTTCTTTACCGTAGTAAAAGCGCCGATGTTTGTCAAGAAAAGGGCAATAATCAATTTTTACCAAAATTTCCTCCAGGTGGTAAAATAGCTTTTAATGAAGATTACTTATTTTGATTGCTTCTCCGGCATAAGCGGTGATATGTGTCTTGGCGCGCTTGTTGATGCCGGAGTTTCACTGAAGGCCATAGAGAAGGAAATAAGGAAAATACCTCTCAGGGGTTATCGTATCGACTCAAAAAGGGTAAAGCGTTCATCTCTTTCGGCGACCAAAGTCGACGTCATTCAAAAGCCGGGAGCCGGACGCCTGGAACCGGAAATCAGAAAATGGATAGATGTTGAAAGGAGTGTCCGAAGATCTTCGCTCTCTCCGGAAATCAAAGAAAAGGGCCTGAACATATTTCGGAGCCTTTTCGAAGCAGAGGCAAAAGTCCACGGGAAATCTTTTGATAAAGTTCATCTGCACGAACTCGGCGCAGTCGACTGCATTGTCGATATTTTTGGAACTCTCATCGGTCTGAAAATACTCGGCGTTGAAAAGGTATATGCATCTCCGGTAAATCTCGGTCAGGGGTTTGTACTGACAGCACACGGCGCCCTGCCCGTTCCTGCCCCTGCCACTGCCGAGTTACTGAAAAAAGTACCCGTATATTCATCATCAGTGAATGCGGAACTCACAACGCCCACCGGAGCAGCCCTATTAAAGGGTCTCTCGTCGGGTTTTGGCGACATTCCCCTTATGGAGATCGAAAAGACCGGCATGGGAGCAGGAAGCAAAAATTTCGTGAACCTGCCGAATGTGCTGCGGATTCTTATAGGAAATGCTCCATCCACTGTTGCTGGAAAACAGGGGCTTCCTCCTTTCCAGGACGATACGGTGATTGTAATCGAAACGAACATCGATGATATGAACCCGCAGATATTCGAGTACGTCATGGAAAGGCTTTTCAAAGCCGGGGGGCTGGATGTTTTTCTTACCCAGGTCATTATGAAAAAGGGAAGACCCGGAGTAAAGCTGTCGGTCATCTGCAATAAAGAGCAGAGGGACGACCTCATAAAAATCATCCTCAGAGAGACGAGCACATTAGGTGTGCGGTTCCATGAGGCCGGGAGAAAAACTCTCCGTCGTATTATTAAAACAACAGACACTGAATTCGGAAGGGTAAGGATAAAGACTTCGAAGCTCGGAAACGCTGTCCTTAAAACTACCCCTGAATACGATGACTGCAGGAAGATCGCTGAAAGATTCAAGATACCGCTGAGAGACGTCCTGAAGAAAATACAGTGATTTTAAGGGGTGAGCACAGCCCGCCCACCCCTGTCCTATCTATTTATTCGAGAGGGTTACAAAGATCGATGCCCCGCCCCTGAATACGAGGAGCAGGATATCCTGTCCGGGCTGTATCCCGGAAACGACCATCTCGTAGTCCTTCATGCCCGAAATTTTCTGCCTGTTAATTTCCTGAATAACGTCTCCCGGCATAAGGACCATGGCTGCAGGACTTTCCTCGTCTACACCGGTAACCACAACCCCAATGACCTTTTTCGGGATATTCAGCCTAACGGCGATGTCGGCGGATATATCCCGCACTAAAACCCCGTTCAGGAGGTTGTCATATTCACCCTTCAAGGGCTGTTTTGCCATGTCAGCCGGTATCTCAGTGATGGTTATCTTCACTGGCTGGGGCTTGTTCTCCCTGATAATCTTTGCTTTCACTTCGCTCCCCGGCGCAACATTGGCTATCATATTGCGCAATTGGTTGGGGTCTTCCACCTTCTTTCCCTCAAACTCGACGATGACATCGCCTCTTTGCAGACCCGCTTTGTCGGCAGGGCTGCCTTCGATTATATCTCCGACGAGCACTCCCGTTTCTTCCCCGAGGTTAAATTGTTTCGCAAGTTCGGGCGTCAAATTCTGTATGGTCACACCGAGCCATCCCCTCGTCACCTTGCCTTGGCGTATTAGGCTGTCCATGACGGTCTTTGCCATACTGGTGGGTATGGCAAAACCGATCCCCTGATATCCGCCGCTCGTGCTGAAGATGGCGCTATTTATACCGACCAGTTCCCCTCTGCCGTTTACCAGCGCTCCGCCGGAATTTCCGGGATTTATTGCCGCATCCGTCTGGATGAAATCCTCGTAGTCGGCAATACCGACATTCGCCCTTCCCACTGCGCTCACTATGCCCATTGTCACGGTCTGGGTCAGTCCATAGGGACTGCCTATAGCGAGGACTGTCTCTCCAACCCGTAACTCATCGGAGTCACCCCATTTTATGGTCGGAAGCTGATCAGAGGCATTAATCTTTATAATGCCGATATCGGTCATCGCGTCGCTTCCGATTATTTTTCCCTTGAACTCCCTCTTATCGGCAAGTGTTACACTTATTTCCTCGGCGCCATGAATTACATGGTTTGCAGTAAGTATATATCCCCCCGGGTCGACGATTACGCCTGAGCCAAGGCTGGCGGATTTACGCTCCTTCGGCATCCTGAACTGGTCACCGAAGAACCTCCTGAAAAACGGGTCATCGAAAAACGGGTTGATGCCGCCCTGGACTTTTACTGTCCTCGTCGTCGAAATATTCACCACAGCAGGTTTAACAGTCTCCACAATCCCGGCGGTTGCCTGCCCGATCTGAGTAAGAATATCAGTCGACTGCTCCGGACTCTTTGCTACAGCATGAACATCGGACACCATGCAATTGACCGAAAGGATGAGTCCGAAGATGATAACGCTCAGCCACCTGTATTTGACAAACATTTTTCCTCCTGTTTCGTTTGTTTTCTTGTTAATATTTTATAAAACACTTATAGTATTAATCAATGACTGTTATCAATTCTTCTATCTTCGATGGAGAATCCGGCTGTAACTTGCAGAATAAAAGAACATGAGGTGCGTTTTATATGAAAGTGATAATCACCGGCCTGACCAATTCAGGCAAGACAACCTTGTTTAATGCCCTGACAGGCCAGAGCCTTGAGACCACGTTATACCCGACAACTTCAGGCGATCCGAATCTCGGAGTTGTCAGGGTCCCCGACCCGAGAGTCGACAGGCTCTCCGGAATATTCATGCCGAAAAAGACAACTTACGCTGCCATTGAATATGCCGACTTCCTGGGAATTACAAAAGGCGACATGAAGCAGAACAGGAAAGTATTCGATCTGATGAAAGACGCCGATACTATTGTCCACGTTGTCCGTGCTTTTCAGGACGAGTCGGTTGTTCACCCGCTGAGTGGAATCGATCCGCTCCGGGATTTCGAAATCCTCGGGCTGGAATTGATATTCGGCGACCTTGAATTCGTGGAGAAGCGCCTCGAAAGAACGGACGAAGCAATAAAAAAACGCGGCAAGAAGCCTGATGAATCCGAAAGAAAGCTTCTCCTCAGGTGCAGGGATTTTCTCTTGAAAGAGGTCCCGTTAAGAGATGTTGATTTCAGTGAAGAAGAACTGAAGGCGATGAGACCCCTCCAATTGCTGTCCACTGTTCCCGAAGTCATCGTCCTGAACGTCGGAGAAAAAGACCTCCACTCCGAACAGACACGGGAACTGCAATTTTCGCTGCGGGACAAGTTTCCGAAACTTCCTGTTCTGGCGCTTTGCAGTAGGCTGGAAATGGAGATAGCACAGCTTCCTTCCGACGAGAAGAAGCCTTTCCTCGAAGAGCTTGGCATAGATGAGCCCGCGTCGAATAAACTTATAAACACCTGCTACGGCATCCTCGGGCTGATCTCTTTCCTCACGGTTGGTGAAGACGAAGTCAGGGCCTGGACCATAAAAAAGGGTACGGGCGCCCTCCATGCCGCAGGCAAGGTCCATTCCGATATCGAGCGTGGATTTATCAGGGCAGAGGTGATTTCATTCGAGGATTTCATTGCTGCCGGAAGCATGCACGCGGCCCGGGAAAAAGGGCTTCTGAGGCTCGAGGGTAAAACTTACGAGGTCAGAGACGGGGATATCATAAATTTCAGGTTTAATGTTTAGCGGAGCAAAGCAATCTCTTTTTTGCAACGTCTGGGACATGGCATCAGTTTAAGCACGTTTCCGACCTTTCGCAAAGTTCCCTGTAAATAAAAGGCTTTGTGCTCACGGGCACTTCGGGCGCCTCGTAGAGTTCCCTCAGGTCGTTTGTCTTGAGGTTCTTCATGAAGATTACCGAACAGGCAAGCGGGGTGTGGTTATTTCTTACCAGAGCCCACTGCACATCATACCTCGACGACCATTTCGGATGTTCGGCAATCCTCCGTATGACATGCGACGCGATCCTTTTCATACTGATGACCTTGCAGACGATCTGTTCCGTCATGAAAGGACTGTTCAGGCATTCCGCCACAACCTCTTTCATCCCGTCCTCCAGCAGCTTGACAAGCACTGCACTGCTCGCCCTCTTCGCAAGCGTTATCTTGATACCCAAGGGCAGAGAGAGGATTTTTTCGTTGATACAACCCGCTGCCTTTGCTCTGACATTTATGGGAATCCGCCGGTTCCTCGTCAAATCAGCGAGGTCGAATATCCTCAATGATTTCAGGAGTGTCATGACGATCTTCAGGGTGGTCCCGGGGTTTTTGCAGAGTGCTAGCATAACCGGATAGTGGTTTTTCCAGCGTATATGGTCGTAGAGCGACTCAAATATATCAGGGCATACATTACGCCTTTGCGCGATGATGACTGCGAGTTCCTCCGTAAGATTTGCGTTCGATAAGACCTTCGAGACGACTTTTGAAGAAGGATGTAGCGCAAGGGCTTTAAGTTCTTCCACGCCGGCGGCGCTGGCCTGCCGCAAGGCTACCTCGATGTCTTTCACAACCTTATTCTAACTCAAATATGAGCGAAATATTGGTACCGTATAGATGATTATTATAGCTATCCTGTCTTTTATAGGAAATTGATATTGGACAAGTGACTGCATATTCATTTAATGATTTTGAACTGTTCCGTTAAAAGCTTCATTCCTTCAGTTGCGGATACAGTCTACAGCTCATGACTGAAGCTCACAGGCTTCAGTCGTTCTGCGTTGACTAAGATCGGGCATTTCTGTTAAGTTAAGAAATTATTTTTATATCCAGGAGTTCTTATGCTAAAGAAGAAGAATGTGAAATCAGTTAAAACCACAGCAAAGAAACCGACGACTAAAAAAGTTGTGACGAAAGCAGCTAAAAAAGTTGTAAAGAAAGCCGCAGCCGCACTGCCAAAGAAGGCATCCCGAAAGACAATCAAAATTTCTCCGCGGGCAAGGAAAATACGTGAGATAAAAAAGAAACTGATCGAGCAGAAAAAAACTCTGCTGCTCGGAGCGATTGAAGCGCTGAATGAGCTCCCGGGCGGCCAGACGACATTCCCGGATCTTGGCGATCAGGCGACGGCCGAGATCGACAGGAACTTCATGCTCAGACTCAAGGGAAGAGAACGCAAACTGCTGAAGAAGATCGACGAAGCCATAGAGAGGATAGAGCAGGGTGTATTCGGTATCTGCGATAAGTGCGGCCTTGAAATCGATGTGAGAAGACTGGAGGCCCGGCCCGTAACCACGATGTGCATAGAGTGCAAGACTCTCCAGGAAGAAGAAGAAAAACTGAGGGAAGGATAGAATCCCTCAAACTGCAAATCCTATCCTTTTGTATTCATGCCGTATCTGTCTCTTAATGCATCGCCGAGGACATTGAAACAGAGAGCCGTCGCTGCGATCATGACCCCCGGTGAAAAAACCATCCACGGGGCAGAAGCAAGATAAGCCCTGTTCGCATTTATCATCGAACCCCATGTAGCAACAGGAGGTTGCGCGCCCAATCCGAGGAAGCTCAGTGACGCCTCGGTCAGGATGAACCCGCCCATTCTCAGGCCGGTCATAACGAGCAGGACCGGTATGCACTGGGGCATGAGATGTGCAAACAGGATACGCAGCCTGCTGCAGCCGATCGATTTCGCAGCCTCCACGTAACTTGCTTCCCTTAACACAAGCACATTCCCCCTGATAAGCCTTGCAAATGACGCCCACCCGACAGAGACGATCGCAATCACAACCGTATATATCCCCTGGGGCAGGATAATGGAAATACCTATGGCAAGAAGAAGGGACGGGAAGGAGAGGACCAGGTCCACCAGCGCCATCAGGGCCGCATCGATCTTTCCCCCGAAATATCCGGAGCAGAGTCCTACGGCAAGGCCTATCGTCATGGAGAATATAGCGGCTGTGAGCGCTATGCCGATCGATATCCTCCCTCCATACAGTATCCTTGACAGGATATCCCGTCCCTTGTTGTCCGTGCCCAACGGGTGGCGCACACCCGGCGGCTCCCTCAGACTTTCCAGGTCTATCATGTCAGGGTCATATCCAGATACAAGAGGAGCAAGTAGAGATGAAAGAGATATTACGATCAGTACCGCGAGAGAGATTATTCCCGCTGTTTTCATCTTATCCTTATTCTCGGATCGAGATAATGGTAAATAATATCAACAAGCAGGTTTATCAATACAAATATAACGGTCCCGCTGATCACGCATCCCATAATTACAGGGTAATCCCTCTTGATGATCCCTTCCATCGTAAACCGCCCTATCCCGTCCCATCCGAATATCGTTTCGGTAAGGACCGCTCCGTTCAGATAACTTGCGAAATCAAGTCCGATAACGGTTACAACCGGGATGAGTGCATTTTTCAGCATATGGATGAAACAGATTTTGCTCTCTGATATTCCCTTCGCCCTTGCAGTCGTTATGAAAGGCATGCCGCGGACCTCCAGCATCGCTGTCCGCGTAATCCTCGAGAGGGTAGCAAGCGCAGGCAATGAAAGGGTCAAAGCAGGAAGTATGAGGAACCTTATGTCGCCCGTTCCGGAGGGCGGCAAGAGTTTGAGCTGCAGGCTGAAAAAATACATTATCAGCAGCCCGCTCCAGAAAACAGGAACGCTGAGCCCCGTAACAGAGACTGTGGAGATGATCCTGTCGGTCAGTGTATCTTTCTTTACTGCGGATATGAACCCGAAAAACAGTCCGACGGGAAGCGCAATCGCCATTGCGCCTAATGCAAGCTTGAAAGTATTCGGAAATTTTGCAACAAGGTCGTCGAATACTTTTCTGTTCGTATAATACGACGTGCCGAATTCTCCCTTCAGAAGCAAGCCGACATACCCCAGATATTGTTCTGTCACATTCTTGTCAGCCCCGATCTCTCTTCTTATCTTTTCGACAACCTCAGGCTGCGCCCTTTCCCCAACCATGCTCAGGACCGGGTCGCCTGGAAGGGCCTTGGTGAGGGTGAAGGTAAGCACAGTGATACCGAACAATAGCGGGACGAGAAGAAGAAGCTTTTTTATTAGATATGCTTTAATGGCAACACCCTTCTTCCATGCTCAAAACGATATCTCGGTCCCCTTATCCATGCTGTAAACCGGATATATCTTATAGTTTTTTACCCAGGGCTGTCTGATGATGAAATCCGTCCGGTGCCAAAGTAACACCCACGGAGCATCTGCAACGATGATCTCCTCTGCGCTCCTGTATAACGCGTTCCTCGTCTTCTCATCGAGCGTATGCCGGCCTTGTTCGATCAAAGAATCGACTGCGGGGTTCGCATAACGTGCTCTGTTTCCTGCAGAACCGTGGTTTGATGAATGGAATAAAGGGTAAAGGAAATTTTCAGGGTCAGGATAATCGGCCCACCAGCTCAGATAGAACATATCCGGTTCACCCCTGTTAACAGCCTCTTTGTAGGCGCTCCATTCAAGCTGTTTTATTACCACATCTATTCCTGCGGCCCTGATGTATGACTGGATGACCTCAGCTATGTCGACAACTTCCTGGTCGGCTGTAACATAGAACCGGAGGGTCAGGCCCTCCAGCCCTTCTTCCCGAATGATCTGTCTCGCCATCCGCGGATTGTATTCGTATAAACGCGGTATTTCCCATTTTCTCAGAGCATCAGGGACAGGGCCCGCCGCTAATCTCCCGCGCCTTTCGTAAATCGTATCAAGTATCTTCTCTCTGTCGATTGCCAGACTTACGGCTTTTCTGAAGGCAGCGTTTTTAAAAGGATGTTTCGAACAATTGAGGCCCAGATAATAAGTATTCAGGCCCTTTATTGAGGATATAAGATCCGCCTTACGGGGGTCGTTTCTATATCTCGAATATTCCGTTGCAGGAATGGTGAGCAGATCGATGTTGCCGAGTTCGAACTCTGTCACGGCTGTCAGGTCTTCAGGGATAATACGGTAGATAATACCTTCGACCCTTGCTTTCCCGCCGAAATAATCGTCCCTTCTTTCAAGCTTTATTTCTCTGCCGGGGAGCCATTCCTTCAGAATAAAAGGTCCCGTCCCTACGGGATGACCCGAAAAATCAGGCCCCCATTTTTCAGCTTCCTCTTCAGGTATCACATAAGCAGCAGTCGTTGTGAGGAGACTGAGAAACGGTGAGAAAGGCCTCTCAAGACGTATCTCGAGGGTATAATCATCTATCACCTTTATTCCTTCTATATCTTCGTCCATGCCCTTCTTAAAATCATCTGCACCGAGGACTTTATCAAAAATCCAGATATTGGGGGATCTGCTTTTCGGGTGTAATATCCTTTTAAAGGAATACTTAAAGTCATCAGCCTTAACTTCCCGTTTATTTGAGAAATAAACACCTTGCTTCAAGGTAAAGGTATACAGCAGTCCATTATTCGAGACAGACCATTTTTTTGCAATATCCGGTTGGACCGAGAGGTCGTCTCCGATTTTGACGAGGCCGTTGAACAGCTTGGCCGATATGGAGCCTCCTGTCACATCGACAATAAGGGCAGGATCAAGGGTAGTAGGATTTGTACCGAGCCTGTAACAGATATAGCCCGGCACGCGGTTCCGGGACGAACAGGACGTTATAAGACACACGAGGCACGTCAGCAGGGCAACGAAACATGCCAAATAGCGTCTCTTCATAAACTGCTTTAAGTATGCTGTCTCAAAACCTCAGGAAGGCTCCGATGCTTCCCGCCTCCTGCAATTTTCTATTATCATGCGCCACCTCGATCAGCGCTCCCTGTTCAACCGCTTTCTGGGCTATAAGATCGACGACATATTTCGCCTCCTGCATTTCCCCTTTGCAGAACGGACATGACGATGCGTCCTGAACAGTAAGATAGCCGCACTGCCTGCATGAAATGCCGGAATGTTTATACCCTTTGAGGAAAACGAGTTTCATGACGCGGCCCTCCTGTAATGCGTTCAGGACGTTTTCTATGCCGACGACGGCGTTTTCGTTCTTCATGGCTTTTGTCAGCAGATCATCGATATCCTTTTCCTCTTTCTTCCTCTCGTACGAGCGTACTATGGGTTCGGTTTTCTCAAGTATCTCCTTGCTGTTTGCAAACATCTCCGCCTGAAATGTTCCCATAACCTTTTCCGCTATTGCCTGAGGAAGCATATTCTTGACTTTCGTTACCGCCTCCTCCGAGCCGCCGATAATCATGCGTCCCACATACTCTCCGGAAAGGAACGGATCGAGCTGTTTAATCACGTCCTTCAGGTGAAGGCCTACATGGTAATCGATATGCCTTTCATAACTTTTTCCCGAGAGGGAGAACCACCCTCCCTTCTTGTGTCTGCCCGGAACGTCGTCGGAATGCACCTCCGAGTATTCTTCTATCTCGCCCAGATGGACGAGAAATATCCTTGCGGATTCCCTGTCAACAAGGAGTATGGCGTATCTCTGATAGTTGTCGAGGATATCGAGGAGCGGCTTAATGTACGGTATGTTATCAACGATGATTTCGTTTTTGAACGGGATCGAGAGATGAAATTCCTTCCAGAAATTCCTCTCCTGAGAGCTTAGGACGGCAAGACCTTTCCTGAATATTTTCTTGTTTGTCAGAATATAAGATTCGACCTTCTCAAAATCGCCCGATACCTTTTTCAGTACCGCCTTGTCCAGCTTATCGGCTGTTTGTTTAAGCATGCTTTTGACATGTATTGCATAGTTGTCTTTCACGTTCGTCATAGGGTTGACGTTCAGATAAAGACTTACAAAAAAACCGCCTTCCCCACGCATCTTCGCGATCTCCCTGAGTTCTTCTCTGCTAAGCATGTTCTCCTCCTTCTATATGCCGGAATATTTCGAAAACTGACAAAAAGAGGGCCAGTACAAGAGGCCCCATGATGAACCCCACAAATCCGAATAATTTTATCCCTCCAAGCACGCTGAAAAAAACTGCAAGAGCAGGCATTTTCGTTCTTCCGCTGATGATAATGGGCTTAAGGACATTGTCCACCATGCTGATACCGAAAAACCCGACCAGAAGCAGAATAAATCCCTTTGCATACAAGCCCTGGACAAAAAGATATACCGTCATGGGACCCCATATGGAGAATGTGCCGAGCACCGGCAAAAAAGACATAATGGAAATAGCAGCTCCCCATAAAACCGGTGATGCGATGCCGAGGAGAGAAAATGTGACGCCCCCTATAAATCCCTGGACTACAGCAACCACAACACCGCCATAGACAGTTGATATGACCATGTCTTTTGTTTTTGAGAAAAGCCGGTTCTTGTCTTCCTCGGAAAAAGGCAGATAGTCCCTTATTCTCGACAGGAAATCAGGACCGTCTCTGAGAAAGAAAAAGACCGCCAGAAGCATAAAAATAAAATCTATGATAACATCTGCGATATTGGCAATGCCTGACGAAAGCGCCCCCTTAACGTTCTTGCCGATGTCTTTTAAACTCTCGCTGAACGTGTCGCTGTTTCCGATGATTTCGATTCCCAAAGATGACTGGATCCGGTAGACCAGCTTCATAATCTTTGATTCGGTAACAAAATCCCTCGCCGAATCCAGAATGCCCTTATTTATACTCTCCGTAAAGTTCCCTATCTCATCGATAAGAATAAAAGAGAGATAGGTGAAGGGGCCGAGCACCATCAGGATCACGATAACCACCGTGAGAATTGATGCCATGGTCTTGAACCTGAGGCTTTTTGTCAGGAACACATAGACCGGGAAAAAGACGATCGAAAATACAACCGCCCATGCAATCGAATTCAGAAACGGATGAAGTATCCGGTATGTCAGGTACCCGAGAACAGCAACCAGAAAGATCGATGTTGCAGCATAAAACCTGTTTGCCGTCATTTCGCCGCCCTTATAAAACCGCGGAAAAGACTCAATGAGAGCTTATCGTCCGGAAGACGCTCCGGATGCCACTGCACACCGACGAGAAAAGGGTAATCCTTCTTGAAATATGCCTCTATCACGTTATCCTTTGAATAAGCAAATGCAGAAAGGCCGTTTCCAAGCCGCTTTATTGCCTGGTGATGTGTGCTGTTTACAGAAAACCTGCCCTCTTTCAAAAACCTGTTTTCTGTTATCACAATTATATGATAGTCTTTTTTATGATCAATTTCTACCGGAGCCGCGTATTCAATATCCTGATGGAGCGACCCTCCGAAAAATACGTTTATCAACTGCATTCCGTAACATATTCCGAGGACCGGCTTTCCGAGTTCGAGTACCTTTCCGAGCAATGCAAATTCGAAATCGCTTCTCTGTCTCGACACCGGTTTTACTCCGCACAGCATGCTCTCATGGTAATAAAACGGGTCAAGATCGTTTCCACCCGGGATTATAAGCCCGTTAATGTTCTTTGCGTATAACGTGGGATCCCCTGCGGAGGGTATCAGCACAGGTACGCCTCCTGCCTTAATGACCGCGCCGCAGTAATAGTGTTTGACGCGCAAATATTCTCCCTCAAAATCCGTTGTTATGCCGATTACCGGATGAGCCGGCATGATTTTAACCCGTACCATGCCTCAATATCCTTCCACCGCGCAGACCGGTCGGTTCTCCGTCGTACACAGCCAAAACACCGTTTACGATGACATTGCTGATCCCCTCCGGCTTCAGAAACGGTTCCATGAAAGTCGCCCTGTCAATTATTTTTTCCGGATCGAATACGACTATATCGGCATATGCGCCTTTTTTCAGAACGCCTCTGTTCCGAATGCCGAATGTCTCTGCGGGGAGCATGGTTACCTTGTGGACCGCACTTTTCAGACTCATCAACCCGCTGTCTCTCACATAGGTTCCAAGGAACCTGGGAAAACTGCCGAAGCCTCTCGGATGGGGTTTCCCCTTGCGGGCAGGACCACTCGTCGACCGCGCCGAACTGTCGGTGCCGATCATGACATACGGGAGCGAGAGGAACTTCCTGAGATTCTCCTCGCACATCGATGAAAATATTGCACCGGGCCTCAGTTCTTCTTCAACGAGCACACTCAGGAGCAGATCCACAGGTTCCAGCCCTTTTTGCTCCGCAATCCATGCAATGCTTTTGCCTTCCATCCAGCTGTTTTTTTCGGAAACGACCGTCGCAACGGTTATATTTTCCCAGTAGCGCATTTCAGGGTGTTCATCCGATATTTCCTGCTTTATCCTCTTCCGGGTTTCAGGAACTCTTAACCTCTCCATCTCTTTTTTTGCGCCTCCATCATATGCCCATGCCGGCAATACGGTATCGAGGCCGGTAGATGCAGCAGTGTAAGGGTACCTGTCGCAGGTAATACAAACCCCGCCTCTCCTTGCCCCGTCTATCATCGAAACGGCCCGGTCGATCTTGTGCCAGTTCTTCTCCCCGCTTGTTTTTATATGAGAGATGTGCGCCTTGATCCCGGACTTTCGTCCGATGCGTATGATTTCCTCAACAGATTCCAGCAATTGATCGCCTTCGCTCCTCATATGGGACGCATAAATGCCCAATCCGCCCGAATTGCCGCTCACGCCCCGTTCTTTTCGGGCAAAAGACGGGTGGAGAGATTGCATGGCCGATCGATTTTTATACGACCGGGCGAGGGAATCACAAAGTTCGATAAGTTCTTCTGTATCGGAATACAAGCCGGGCGGATATATCAGCCCCGAAGAGAGCCCGACCGCTCCTTCATTCACAGATTCTTCAAGGAGAGCGACCATCTTCTTTTTTTCCGTTGATGACAATCTCCTGTTGTCATATCCCGCAACGCAAGCTCTTATGTTGCCGTGTCCGGCAAGCGTGACAAAATTCATGCAGATAGTCATTTTTTCGAGTATTTCGAAATACTCCCCGAGGGTTGTCCAGCGCTCGCGAACGCCGAGTTCTCTGAGATCCGCCTCTCTTTGCTCTAATGCCCCCCCGTAGAGCGGCGCGGCGGAAAGTCCGCAGTTTCCGTTTATCTCTGTTGTTATCCCCTGGCAGACCTTGCCTTCTGCGCGCGGGTCGGCAAGCAGGATAAAATCGGAATGTGCGTGGGTATCGATAAAGCCTGGCGCAACAGCCATATCCCTTGCGTTTATTATTGTTACCGGTTTACTGCGGCTATGCGACGCGGCGGATGCAGTCTGCCTTTCGATAAATGCGATCCTATCCCCTGAGACGCCGATGTCCGCACAAAAGGCTTCCCCGCCCGTGCCGTCGTATACTGTTCCGCCTTTTATCAGGACATCAATACCCATCGATCGCATAACTTATATCCGCCTCATTTCCCATCTCAATTCACCTTTCATCCTTGCTCCTCTCATCCTCTTTGAAGAAACTCTCGGGGTCCCGGATGGTTCTTATAAATAAAGGCACGAGGAATGTTGACAAAGCCTTTGCGCGGTCCCAGAAACCCTTCATATTACTGTTTTGCATTCCCTCCCTGTATGCTTCCCCGATCTGAGCTTTCAGTTTTGGAAGAGATTTCAACGTAAGCCCCATTGTTGAAAAGAACTCGCTCACAGGTACCCCGATCCGCTCGAAAGGTGACAGGATATTTGCAAAGGCCCGAATGAGGAGATCGAAACCGGTTGTCGCAGTCAAAACCTTTGCGCCGGCTATCATGAAAAAAAGCCTCATAGTCCTGAGGGAGGCTATATCTATTCCTTCCTCTGTTATAAGAAGCGGTCCGGCCTGGTGAATTACCCTTCCCTGGTGAAACAGCAGGTTGCCGAGAAAGGTAAAAACCAAAAGAATGCCGACCGGAATCCATCCGCTGACAACAGATTTAAAAGGCACCCTCAGAAGCAGTATCAATATCCCGATGAAAAAAACCGAATAAACGGCAAGACTTTTTACAAAGAACAGGCTTATGATGAAAACTATATAGAAGAGAATCTTGATTTCAGGAAGCAAAGGTTACCTGTAATAGGCCTTATCGCTGCTGTATCCGACGACCTTCTGGACCACCGGCGCAGAGGTAAGATAGACATTGAGACCATCGGCAATCGCTTCCGCGATATGCATCCTGTAGGAATCCTGCGATAGCAGACTCTCCTCCTCCGGGTTGCTTATAAATGAGACTTCAACGAGGACCGAGGGCATTTTTGCGCCGAAGAGCACATAGAAGAGCGCCTGCTTAACGCCGAGGTCCGTGACATCCCCATGGCTATCGTAAAGGCCCGACACCAGGGACTTCTGTATATAATGAGCAAGTTTGATCGATTCATCGCGCTTATTTTCCCTCATGAGGCCGCTTAAGATCGTATCAACGTCGTCCATCTCCTTGTTCATCGCCTTCATTTTTTTCAGTGATATCGCGTTCTCCCTGGCTGCTACCTTCAGGGCTTCTTCGTCATCCGTCCAGTTAAGGAGATATGTCTCTATGCCTCTGGCGCTTCTTCGCGGACTTGCGTTTGCGTGAATTGATACAAAGAGATCGGCATTTTTCTTGTTCGCTATTGCCGTCCTTTCCTCAAGCGGTATAAAGACGTCCTTTTCCCTTGTTAAATAGACTTCATTGAACGGGTCGGCCTTCAGGATTTTTTTCAGCTTTAGGGCTATATCAAGCACAATGTCCTTCTCGTAAAGGTTGCTGGGACCGACTGCGCCCGGGTCATGTCCGCCGTGTCCCGCATCGATTACTATCTTCCTCCTGATAATTCCCCCGGACGGCGTTTCCGCCTTCTTCATCTTTCCGTATAAATCAACCACCAGCCTTGCAGGGTCGTCGATGAAGAAAGATTTTAAATCCGATATCTCTTCGATGTCGAAGACAACCCTTACAAGATCGCTGTTGAATTGCCCTGCCCTCACCGCCTTCAATATACCGTCTCCAACCGGAAGGCTGGTCCTGATCTCCCGGGATATGGAAGAGTTTCTCAGGTCGAAATATATCCGTTCGGGATTTGAAAGACGGTTGCTGGAGAATTCGACAGGCCCGGAAAGATCGATCACCACCCTCGTGTAATCAGGCGACGAAAAATACCGTATGTCCTTAACATCTGCCTTCTGTTCGGCAGATAAAATGCCCGGCGAAAAAACGAACAGCATGAGCACAGCGTACCGGGACAATCTTTTGATGTTCAATATGAGGTTTAAAAACAATTCTTGTTCTCCAAACCTCTTTTCTGTTTCTATGCAGCCTGGACAGATGTTATTTCCGGAATCTCTCTCTTCAGGTTTGCCTCAACCCAATTTTTGAGCGTGAGTGTGGCCATCGGACAAGTCCCGCATGCGCCCTTTAATTTTACGTATACAACTGTATCTTTTATTTCAACGAGTTCGATGTCTCCGCCGTCCCGCTGAAGACCTGCTTTTATCTTTTCCAGAACTTTTTCAACATCTTCCCTAACCATTAAAACCTCCATATTTTTATTAAATAGTATAATATTACACTTTTATATTCAAGTTTTTATTTAAAAGAATTCCTTGAGTTTATAATTATGGAAATTGAGCCAAACCCAAGAAACATGTTCCCCCGTGAGCCTGATTTAAGATATATTAAAAGATTATGCGTAAGATAAATGTGATTTTAATGTTGACGTGCATCTGCCTGTTTCAGTGTATTCACGCGCCTGCATCGGGCATCATTTCCGACGAAGGCATATGTTTGCCGGAGCCCGAGAATTCATCTCAATGCGAAGATGCCGGGGAACCGGCTAAAGACATGTTGCCTCCCGAGCAGGACAAAAAAGGGTTGGGGGTCTTCGATATACAAAAAAATGCTGAAGCCCCGGAAATCATAGTGCATTTCTTCTGGGGAGACGGTTGCCCCCATTGCGAAGAGGAAAAGCTCTTTCTTAATGAAATGAAAAAGAAGTATCCAGGGCTGAAGATCATCGATTATGAAGTTTGGTACAATAAAGAAAATGCTCTCATTCTCTCCGGAATGGCAAAAGCTTTCAATGCTAAAGCCTCCGGCGTGCCTTTTACATTTATCGGCAGAAATGCATTTGTCGGCTTCTCGAGACATACAAAACAAGAGATAGAAGAGTCCGTCCGTGCATGCCTTCTGTCGCAGTGTATCGACTCCATCCAGGTGTTGTCCGGAAAGATACCCAACGCAGTGTCAGAACGAATACCGGTAACAGGCACGACAACGGAAAAACCCGATACTCTGGAGTGCACTGAAAAGAACAAAACAGTATATATCCCTTGGATCGGCAACCTCGACGCTCTGGAGACGTCACTTCCCCTCATGACTCTGATAATCGCCGGAATGGACAGCTTTAATCCTTGTGCATTCTTCATACTTCTCTCCCTTATGGGACTCCTCATCCATGCCCGGTCACGCAGGAAGATGCTCCTTATCGGGAGTGTGTTCGTCTTCTTTTCCGGCTTTATTTACTTTATCTTTATGGCAGCGTGGCTGAACCTGTTTCTTATTATGGGACAGGTGGATGCCATCACAAAGATAGCTGCTTCGATTGCAATAATCATCGCATTAATCAATATAAAAGACTTTTTTGCATTTAAAAAGGGGGTCTCTCTGACCATCCCTGACAGCGCCAAGCCAAAACTTTTTGACCGCATGAGGAAATTGCTGAAGTCCACTTCCATAGCATCAATACTCATAGGGACGGCTGTTCTGGCCATTGCCGCCAATGCCTATGAATTATTATGTACCGCAGGCTTTCCGATGGTATTCACCAGGATTCTTACATTGAACAATCTTTCATCCTTTTCTTATTACCTGTATCTTGTTTTCTATAACATTATTTATGTTATTCCACTGTCGGTAATGGTAATCATCTTCACCACAACGCTCGGCAAGAAGAATCTCACCGAATGGCAGGGCAGACTCCTTAAACTGGTGTCCGGTAATATGATGCTCGGACTCGGAGGGATTCTGATGTTCAATCCCGCAATCTTGAGCAACGCCTTTGTATCGCTCCTCCTGATGACCGGAGCAGTCGTTGTATCGGCTGTTATAGTTTTTTTCATGAGAAAATTCAAATAGGGGATCGCTGATGATAAAAGTCATGTTTCTCTGCACTGCGAATTCCTGCCGCAGCCAGATGGCGGAAGGTTTCGCACGGGAATTCGGGAAGGGAATAATAGAAGTACACAGCGCCGGTCTCATGGCTGCGGGTGTCCATCGGCGGGCCGCAGCGGTTATGAAGGAAGCAGGCATTGATATATCAAAACAAAAATCAAAAGAGATCGATGAAAACCTGCTCAAACAGATGGACATAATAGTCACGCTTTGCGTTAACGCGGAAGAATACTGTCCGAGGACGCCTCCGGGTATTACACGCATTCACTGGCCGATCAGGGACCCCGTCGGCACATTGGGCAGCGAAGAGATGATCATGAGGGATTTCAGGCGCGCGAGGAACGAGATAAGAGAGAAGGTGGAGGGCCTGATAAAGGATATCAGTTGCAAAACTTAATTTGTGAGGCAGATATGATGAAAAAGCTTTTCCTGAGATACCTTAAAACCCTATACGTTCAGGACCATTTAATCGGCGTCACTGAACCTCACCAGCGTGCCTTTCCTTGCGGTCCCGTATCTGAAGATCGTAATCCCTTTGCAGCCTTTTTCATAAGCAAGAAGGAACGCCTTTGAGACATCCTCTTTTTTGGACCTGTAAGGCATATTAATAGTCTTCGATACCGCGTTGTCAGTATATTCCTGAAAACTGGCCTGCATCTCGATATGGTCTTCAGGAGGAATCTCGTGTGCAGTCTTGAAAAGCCTTTTTATACCGGCAGGCGCCTCTCTTATCCCGCGTAAATTTCCTTTTTCCACTACTTTTTTCTTCAGGTCTTCGCTGTAAAAACCTCTCTGTCGGGCGGCCCTGAAAAAGTACCTGTTCATTTCATAGAGTTCCGTGTCCAGTATGAGCCTCTTGTAGGCAAGGGCAAAAAAAGGCTCGATGCCGCTCGAGCAGTCCGCGATAATCGAGAGGGTACCCGTAGGCGCAATCGTTGTTGTCGTGGCATTCCTCACTCCGGGCATGCCGGGCGCATCGTATATCGAACCTTTGAAATTGAGAAAGACACCACGCACTGCGGCAAGCTCAACCGATGCCTGTCGCGCCGCATCCCTTATGAATTTCATCAATTCCCCGGCGAGGCTGAATGCTCTTTTGTGGTTATAGGGTATGCCAAGCAGCATCAGCATGTCGGCCCATCCCATAACGCCGAGACCTATTTTCCTGTTACCCTTATGCATCTGCTCTATCGCGGGGAGTGGATATTTATTCACATCTATAGCGTCATCAAGGAACCTTACCGAGGTTCTTATATCTTCTGAAAGCCGCTCAAAATCTATTCTGTGCCCTGTTTTTTTTACAGCAGATCTTTCGTTGTCGAGAATCGAATGTCTCACATATTTCGACAGATTTATCGAACCCAGGACGCATGCCTCATAGGGAAGCAGCGGCTGCTCGCCGCACGGGTTCGTCGATTCCATCGTACCGATATGTGGAGTCGGATTTGCGCTATTTATCCTGTCGATGAAAACGATGCCCGGGTCGCCTGTCTCCCATGCGCTCTGCACCATCTCTTCGAATACTGCTTTCGCCCTCATCTTTCCGGCTGTGGTCCCGCTTCGGGGATTGATCAGGTCGTATTCAGCGTCTTTTTTGAGAGCATCGAGAAATGCATCCGTCACCGCGACGGAAATATTGAAGTTGGTGAGTTCACCCTCCGACCTCTTGATTTTTATGAACTCCACTATATCGGGATGGTCGATCCGGAGGATCCCCATATTCGCCCCGCGTCTTGCCCCGCCCTGTTTTATCACTTCTGTTGCAGTGTTATAAATCCTCATGAAGGAGACAGGACCGCTCGCTATGCCGCCTGTTGACTTGACGATATCCGCCTTCGGACGCAGTTGTGAAAACGAAAAGCCGGTGCCGCCGCCGCTCTGAAGAATCAGGGCGGCATTTTTCAGGGTATCGAATATGGAATGCATTGAATCACCGACCGGAAGCACAAAACATGCGGCAAGCTGTCCCATGTCCTTGCCCGCATTCATCATGGCCGGAGAATTGGGAAGGAACCTGAGGCCGGTCATCAACGCATAAAACTTCTCTTCCCACTCGCCAGGGCTGCCGCCATACAGACTTTCCGCAAATGCAACCGCCCTCGCAACCCTCCTGAACATCACTTCGGGTGTTTCGATGACAGCGCCTTCCTCATTCCTCAGCAGATACCGCGCCCTGAGGACCCTCAATGCATTTTCCGTCAGTTCCATGAGACAATTATATCAGAAAAAAAGGGGGCCCAAGCTACAGACTTGAGCTCCCTCATAAATAACAATCTGAATAGAGTCTGTCCATAAACTCAGGGTTTGTCATCCTCCGGCTTGACCGGTGGATCCATCAAACCATTGAAAAAAATGGATTCCCGCCTTCGCCTTTTTATCGGAATCGTACTTTATGGACAGACTCTAAACAGCACTATAGCCGCAACAGTCTCTACTGCTTCCTTCTCGCCTCCAGCTTGTTCAGAGCATTGATATACGCCTTGGCAGCAGCTACGATGATGTCGGTGTCGGCGCCGTGGCCGCGCGCAGCCCTCCCGTCTTCCTCAAGAGAGACAACGACCTCTCCTAAAGCATCCGTACCGCCGGTAATCCCCTTAACCTCGAATTTCAGCAGCTTGCTCTTTGTGTTCGTAACCGACGCAATAGCCTTATAGGTTGCGTCGACAGGTCCGTCCCCATACTCCAGCTTGTCCACGACTTTATCACCAGCCCTAAGTTTAATCGCTGCCGTGGGTTTCTGATTGACACCGCTTACAATATACAAATCGACAAGGCTGTATATCTCCGGCGCCTTTGCCACGCCTTCTGAAATCAGGGCCTCGATGTCTTCATCGAATATCTCCTTCTTCTGGTCGGCAAGCTTTTTAAAACGTTCGAATACCTCATTCAGTTCATCGCCTTCAAGGCTGTAACCGAGTTCTTTCAACCTCGTTTTAAAGGCATGCCTCCCCGAATGTTTCCCAAGCACGAGCTTTGCAGAATACAGGCCGATACTTTCGGGCCTGATGATCTCATAGGTGGACTTTTCTTTCAGGAGTCCGTCCTGATGTATGCCTGATTCATGGGCAAAGGCATTTGCACCGACGATCGCCTTATTCGGCTGGACTGAGATTCCCGTTATCTTGGTGACGAGCCTGCTGCTCCTCATAATCTCCTCTGTATTTATCTTCGTGTCCGCATTGAAAATATCCCGCCTTGTACGCAACGCCATGACAACCTCTTCCATGGAGCAGTTGCCCGCCCGCTCGCCGATGCCGTTCACTGTACATTCGATCTGGCCGGCACCGTTCAGAACCGCTGCAAGGGAATTGGCAGTTGAAAGTCCGAGGTCGTTATGGCAATGGACCGCAATAACCGCCTTGTCTATCTTCCCGACCTTTTCGTGTATAGCCTTTATCATTGCTCCGAATTCAGAGGGAATGCTGTATCCGACGGTATCGGGTATATTTACCGTTGAGGCTCCGGCTTCGATAACAGCCGCGATAACCTCGCAGAGATACCCCATGTCGGTCCTCGTGGCGTCCATGGGAGAAAATTCAACATCGTCAACAAAGCTTCTGGCGAGACTGACCATCTCAATCGACCTTCTCAGCGCCTCCTCCCTACTCACCCTGAACTGGTATTTCAGGTGTATGTCCGAGGTTGAATGGAATGTATGTATCCTCTTCTTCGGAGCGTCCTTCAAAGCTTCCCACGCGGCTCTGATGTCTTCTTCCCTTGCCCGCGCAAGACTGCAGATGACCGGTCCCTCTACCTCATTGCCTATGGTCTTTATCGCCTCAAAATCGCCCGGGGAACTGAAGGCAAACCCGGCCTCGATGATATCGACGCCGAGTCTCGCAAGCTGCTTTGCAACGGTCACCTTTTCCTGCACGTTCATCGACGCTCCCGGCGACTGCTCGCCGTCACGCAATGTAGTATCGAATATTTTGATTAATCTCATTCCGCTGCACCTGCCTTGTTCATTTTCCTTCTTCTCCTTGTAGTAAGAACAGCGTTCTCAATTATACCGACAAACAAATAAACCATTGCAAATATAAAAAGCGAGATCGAGGGATGCATTACTACGAGCATCAGTACAATAACGAATGCCACAAGGAGCCAGAAAGGCTTCCGCCTCCTGAAATCAAGCTCCTTTGCGCCGTGAAAGCGCAATGTGCTTACCATAAACAGCGCCAGGATGACTGCCAAAAAAAGAATAAGCAGGCTTCTTCCCGGACCTGTATTCCATACTTCATAATAAAAAAGCACCAGAGTTGCGACAATGGACGCTGCAGCGGGAATAGGCATACCGGTAAATGATTTCGATTCAGCAGTACCCATCTGAACGTTATATCGCGCGAGCCTCAGGGCGCCGCATGCCATAAAAAGGAACGCAACCGCCCACCCTATCCTTCCGAACGGCGCAAGCGCCCATTTGTATAGCATGACCGCAGGAGCAACGCCGAAGGCGACGAGGTCCGAGAGAGAATCCAGTTCTATACCAAACCGGGTAGTGCTGTTGGTAAGCCGCGCAACCCATCCGTCGAGCCCGTCGAAGATAGTTGCTATAAGGATAGCCCATGCAGCATGCTCATAATTGCCCTTGAGTGATGCGAGTATTGAATAAAATCCAAAGAGCATGCCGCACAGCGTGAGGGTGTTCGGCAGTATATATATTCCCTTTCTCATGTTGTAATTATAATAAAAACAGTGATTATTTGCTTAAAAACATTCCCGAACAACGCTAAATAGTGTCTGTCCATAAATTAATAAGCCACCCTCACCGTTACCCTCTTCCATCAAGGGAGAGGGAATAAATATACCCCCTTGATGGGACGGGTTGGGGAGGGTGTTAAAATATACAGTTTATAGACATACTCTAAATATATTGGCTTGGTTGTGAAAATAATAGCCCGACTATCGGTATAATATATTCTAATAATTTTTTTTAAAGGATATTCGCAATAGTGAAGGAATCAACCTTAGTCAGCGTCTGACAGCAGCTTGTCGAAAAATGCTGACCCCCAATTTATTTGAGAGGTAACAGAATAGTGACCGGAAACAGCGCGCTTCCGCAAAACGAAGATAAAAAAATCCGTATATGGGGTATGCTTTGCCATCTGACCGCGCTGTTAGGTGTTACCGGCATTCCCTTCGGCAATATCGCAGGACCACTGATCATATGGCTGCTTAAAAGAAATACTTCCCCGTTTGTCGATGAACAGGGCAGAGAATCACTGAACTTCCAGCTTTCGATGACACTGTATGCCCTGATTGCGGCGCTAATGATTTATTATTCGAAAATCGGAATCTTCCCGCTGTTTATCATTGCAAGTATCAATTTCATACTCGTCATTATCGCTTCCTTGAGATCTTTCAGCGGCGATACCTACATCTATCCGCTCAAGATACAGTTTATTAAAAAGGCCGGGAGAAAGCCTGAATAATGGATTTATTATTATCGCATATTATACAAGGGGAGGAGTTATATGGCTGATGAACATTCTTTCGATATCGTGAGCAGAGTCGATTTGCAGGAGGTCTCCAATGCCGTGCAACAGGCGGCGAAAGAGATCAGTCAGCGGTTTGACTTTAAGGGAAGCAAAAGCAGCATTGAACTCAATAAGGATAAGGCTGAAATCATTCTTGCCTCTGACGATGAGTACAAACTTAAGAGCCTCACAGAGATCCTGAAGGCCAAGCTCGTTAAGCGGAACGTGTCCTTGAAGTCCCTGAATTTCGGAAGCATAGAAAAAGCAGGCGGCGACACCGTCAGGCAGTCGGTCTCCCTCCAGCAGGGCATATCTCAGGAAAGGGCCAGGGAAATCATAAAACTTATCAAAGATGAGAAACTCAAGGTCCAGTCGGAAATCCAGAAAGACCAGGTGCGCGTCAGGGCGAAAAAGATCGACGACCTGCAGTCCCTCATCCAGATGCTGAAGGGAAAAGACTTCGATTTTCACATCGAATTTATAAATTACAGATAACCGAGGATATTCGAGACCGATATGCCCGACACCAGCTGCATTTTCCGGGTTATGCGTAGAACACTAATTATCGCGCCGGTATTCTTATGTCTTTTTTTGCTTTCATTTGCAAAAACAGAGGCTCGTGATACTAAAGAAACCCATCCGTCGGCAAAAATCCCCATCCTCCTTTATCACCGGTTCGGTCCCGCAGTCTCAGACAGCATGACAGTCACAACAGCCGTCTTCGAGTCTCACCTAAAATATTTTGCGGATAAAGGTTATACGGTAATACCTCTCAGACATCTCGTGGATTATTACCGGGGACAGGGTCCGCCGCCGCCTCTTCGTTCAGTAGTGATTACGGCGGACGACGGACATAGGACCGTTTATTTCGAGATGTTTCCTCTCATAAAAAAATACCGTATCCCGGTAACACTTTTCATTTATCCCTCGGCCATATCCAATGCGCCGTATGCGATGACATGGGAACAACTGAGGGTGATGAAGAAGAGCGGACTGGTCGACGTCCAGTCCCACTCATTCTGGCACCCGAACTTTAACAGAGATAAAAGGGGCATGACTCCCGGTGAGTACGATAAATCTGTCGAGATGCAGTTCAGGAAATCGAAAGAGAGACTGGACAGAGAGTTAGGCACTAAAGTCGATATGCTCGCATGGCCCTTCGGAATCTATAACGAAGACCTCAAGCTGAAAGCTGCCGGGGCCGGATACGTTGCTGCATTTACCATGGAACGGCGTCATTCAAGCTTTTCCGAAAATATAATGACTCTTCCCCGCTACCTCATGACCGACGAAAATAAGGGCAAGCTGTTCGAAAGGATGCTTGCAGGTGAGTAGCCGCAATTTCATGCTGATACTGTTCCTTCTGCTTGTCCTGTCAATTCCTGCCGGTGCGCAGACTTTCAACGTCGGATATACAACCGGCAGAGTCGTGGATTTTTTCACCGAAAAACCGATCGAGGCAGCCATCGTCACGATGAACCACGACATTGCAAGGACGGATGATAAGGGGATGTTCTCCTTAAAGACCTCATCGGATAAGGTATTGGTGCGGGCATACGGATATCTGAGGGCCGAGCAGAATATTTCCATGCCCCTCATTGCCTCACTCCCGATCACCTCCCCTGTGCTTGTCAGGCTGGTGCCCTTTACCCCGAAAGCCCTTTACCTTTCCTTTTTCGGGATCGGAAGCAGTTCGCTGAGAGAGCCCGCTCTCAGTTTGATCGAAAACACGGAACTCAATGCGCTCGTTATTGACGTAAAGGGAGACAGGGGTATGATCACATACAGGAGCGCAATCCCTCTCGCCTTAGAAGTCGGAGCTCAAAAAATAATAACTGTACGAGATATCAACAAACTGATGACATCCCTGAAAGAAAAGGGTATTTATACCATCGCGCGTATTGTTGTATTCAAAGACAACCTCCTGGCATTTGCAAGACCGGATTTTGCGATAAAAACTCCCGGGGGGGAGATATGGCTGGACAGGGAAAGTCTGGCATGGGTCGACCCGACCAAAAAAGAGGTTTGGGACTACAACATCGACATCGCTGAAGAGGCGGCCCGTATCGGCTTTGACGAGATACAGTTTGATTATGTGCGTTTTCCGGATGCCATAGGTCTCATATTTTCAGTGGCCAATACAGAAGAAAACCGTGTAAGCGCCATTACCGCCTTTCTGAAGAAAGCACGCGAAAGACTCGCTTTCTACAACGTGTTTCTCGCCGCAGACCTCTTCGGTTATATTTCCTGGAACCTTAATGATACACTCATCGGACAGAGGCTCGAAGACCTTGCGCCGGTGCTCGATTATCTCTCACCGATGCTCTACCCTTCCGGGTTTCAGTTCGGTATCCCCGGTTACAGGCTTCCGGTCGCTCAACCTTTTGAGATCGTCCATCTGACGCTGAAAAGGGCTCAGGAAAGGACGCGCATCCAGCCTGTCCGTTTCAGGCCGTGGATACAGGCGTTCAGGGACTATTCTTTTGACAGGAGACAATTTACCGCTAAGGAGATACGGGATCAGATCAATGCCGCCGAGAAATTCGGCTCGAACGGATGGATGCTCTGGAATCCCCAAAACCGTTATACTGCCGACGGTTTGAAAAGATGAGGAACAAGACTATCCTCTGGAAAATGCGATTCTCTTTTCTATTGTTTATCCTTCTTGATGTCGTCGCTGCATCGGCGACGATCACCCGCGCAGCAGATTCTCCTCCGCGCATCTGCAAAGAACAACTTGCGCCGGTTTCTGCAATCGTCAAAAAAGAAATTCGTAAGGGAAATATCCCGGGAGCTGTTGTCCTGATCGGTACGCAGGAAAAGGTCCTTTACCATAAAGCTTTCGGTTATCGTTCTCTCGAACCGGAAAAAATTCCGATGAAAGTCGATACGATCTTTGATCTGGCATCCCTCACAAAAGTGATCGCCACAACCACTGCTGTAATGAAACTGTCGGAGGAAGGAAAATTGAACGTTGACGCTCCGGTTTTCAAATACTGGACCGAATTCAAATCAAACGGCAAAGATGCCGTTACCGTGCGTCATCTCCTGACACATTATTCCGGGTTAAGACCTGACATCCCGCTGAACCCTGAATGGTCGGGGTATGAAACATCCCTGAAAAAGGTTATCAATGAGAAGCCACTCTCTCCGCCGGGGACGCGCTTTCTTTACAGCGATATCAACTTCATCGTACTCGGGGAGGTCGTGAGGAAAGTGACCGGCAAACCTCTCGATGTCTATTGCTCGAAGAATATTTTCGCGCCACTCAATATGAAGAACACCTTTTTTAACCCTTCCAAATCTCTCCGGAAATGCATCGCGCCTACGCAGCACCGGAATGGTGCCGGTGGAAAAATGCTGCACGGTGAGGTCCATGATCCTACGGCTCAAAGGATGGGCGGAGTTGCAGGTCACGCGGGACTCTTCTCGACCGCCGGCGACCTTTCGATTTTTGCCCGGATGCTTCTGGCCGAAGGAAGTCTTCGTACTGTCCGGATACTTGCTCCTCGGACGATAGAGGAGATGACTTCACCACAATCTCCTCCGGAAAAAACACCGCTCAGGGGGCTCGGCTGGAACATTGATGCTCCGTTAGCCTCGAACCGGGATTCGTTCCCGCGGGTTGGTTCTTACGGTCACAAAGGGTTCACCGGCACCTTCCTCTGGATAGACCCGGTTTCAAAACTTTATATCATCGTTTTGACGAACAGGGTCCATCCTTCCGGAAAAGGCGATGCAGAACCACTGCGCGATCGGATCGTCACCCTCGTCTCAAAAACATTCGGGTATCTGCCGGAAAAACAGGTCGTCGGGCAGAGACCTTCGCTTGCGCCGTATTACAACTGCCTCAAAAAAAGTCCGGTAAATACAATCCAAAACAGTAAACCGGAAAGCGGTATCGATGTTCTGTTAAAGGAAGGATTCAAACCGCTTGAAGGTCTTCGTATCGGCCTTATCACCAATCACTCCGGGATTGACTCTGCCGGCCGGCGCACGATTGATCTCCTCTGCAAAGCGCCGGGCGTAACACTAAAAGCGATCTTCAGCCCCGAGCACGGCTTATCGGGAAAGGCTGATGACAAGGTACCATCAACAGAAGACGCATTGACCGGCCTGCCTGTCTACAGCCTCTACGGAGATTCTTTACGGCCGACCGGAGCAATGCTTGACGGCCTTGATGCGCTGGTCTTCGATATCCAGGACATCGGCGTCCGCTTCTATACGTATATCACGACGATGGGATATACCCTCGAAGCTGCTGCAGATAAAGATATCGCATTCTATGTACTTGACCGTCCCAATCCGCTCAACAGTTTATCGGTGCAGGGTCCTGTTCTGGAAAATGACCTGCAGTCATTTGCAGGATATTTCCCGTTGCCCGTCCGGCACGGTATGACCGTCGGAGAGCTCGCGGAAATGTTCAATGCGGAAAAAGCGATTGGAGCGAAATTACATGTCATCAGGATGCGGGGTTATAAACGGGGTTACTGGTTCGATGAGACAGGCCTGCCCTGGGTAAACCCGTCACCGAATATCCGCAACATGGACGAGGCGATTCTCTATCCCGGGGTGGCATTGATAGAAGGCGCAAACGTCAGCGTCGGCAGGGGAACGGATACCCCATTCGAGGTTTTCGGCGCTCCATGGATTAATGCGGAAAATCTTTTGGCGTATCTCAACAGGCGTTCGCTCAAAGGAGTCAGGTTCTTTCCCGTGGATTTCATACCGGAAAGCAGCCTTTTTAAAAGCCAGCGGTGTTATGGATTACGTATTGTGGTTGATGACCGTAATGCGCTCGACCCCGCATTTATGGGAATCGAGATTGCCTCTGCCCTCCACCACCTTTATCCGGAGGAATTCCAGCTTGATAAAACCCTTCCCCTTATAGGGTCCCGGAAGATAATGAAAGCCGTCCGGGATGGCATTTCCCCTCAGTTTATCGCGTCTCAATGGCAGCAGGACCTCGAACGGTTTATCGAAATGAGAGAAAGATATCTGCTCTATTAGCATTCATTAGAGCGATGGCCCGGGAACAAACAAGAATACTGTATCCGCCGCTACCGTCCGGAATTTCACGTGAGGCCCTTTTACACGCACCGTATTACCGCAGGACAGCCTTTTGAAACTCCTCTATCCCGATGCGCTCGACGAACCTCGGCATTCTTTCCCTTGGACGTGCGTTTTTTGAATAATAATCAAGGCACCTGCCGAACAATTCGACCACCTGCTCTTCATCGAGTTTTTTTGCAATCACATCTCCAATACGCGGCCTGCCGCCTGAATTGCCGCCGACCACCACGGTCCATCCGTCAGGAGTGCAAAACGCGCCGAAATCCCTGAGGTAACTCTCTCCGCAGTTCAGCATGCAGCCGGAGATGCCGAACTTCGTTTTGGCAGGAATAAAACCCTCCTTCCCAACATACATCTTTTCTATCTTTGCCGCAAGGCCGAGAGAATCCCCCTGTCCGAACTTGCAGGTCTCGGTGCCGGGGCAGGCCTGCACGTAATGGACGCACAACCCCTCGGCAGGTCCAACTTCCATTCCGAGGTCTTTCCATGCCGCCTCCACATTTTCCGGCTTCAGTCCCACAAGAGCAATACGCTGTCCGGAGGTTATCTTAATGATGCGGACGCCATATTTCCGTGCAATCATCGCCAGTTTTTCGAGAACCTCCGGGGTCATCACTCCCATCGGAATCCTCGGAACAATAGCATAGGTTTCCTTATCTCTCTGAAGAATAGCTCCCTTTATCTCTTTGCCCATTAATACCTCATATCCCATGCAAAGTTCACGTAAAATGCATTTGCGAACTAAACGATGGCGGAGAATGCTTTTTCAAACTCCTGCAGATCGAGGGGTTTAATAAGATAGCAGTCTGCTTTCAGTTCTTTTGCCCTTTGTATATCTTCTTCTGCTTCTGATGTGGTAAGGATGCATACGGGGATCGCGTTCAGTTCAGGCTCTGCCTTGATCCTTGTGAGGAAATCGAAACCCTGCATCCTGGGGAGGTTAAGGTCGAGGAGTATGAGATCAGGCTTCTTCGCGTTCTCGTATCCGTTGCGTCCGTGGAGATAAGACAATGCCTCTACACCGTCGCTCACGGTGTAGACATGATAATCCGCACGGTCGGTTTCTGAAAGGATTTCCCTGGTGAGGAAGGCGTCAAGGCGATTATCCTCTATCATCAGGACATCAATCTTCTTTTGCTCTTCTTTTGTCATACGTAATTAATTATAGGAAAATTTACAGGCAAAGTGAAGTAGAACGTAGAGCCTTTGCCTGGCTCGGACTCCACCCATATCCGGCCTCCGTGCCGTTTTACTATCTTATTGCATATCGCAAGGCCTATGCCTGTCCCCGGATATTCGGACTTGCCGTGCAGCCTGTGAAATACGGCGAATATTTTATCAGAATCCTCCGGATTTATTCCAACACCATTATCACGGACCGAGAAAATATATTCCCGGCCCTCCTTCTTCACGGATAAATGTATCCTCGGCGTGACCTTGCAGAACTTGATAGCGTTCCCTATCAGGTTCTGGAACAGGCTCGTTATCTGGACGGAATCTCCCGATACTTTAGGAAAGGGTTCATCGAACGTGATATAAGCATTCTTTTCGGCGATCGCACCCCGCAGATTTGCGAGCGCCTTCGAGACACATAACGAGGTGTCTGTTTCCGAAAAGGTTGCGCCGTCGCTTCCCACCTTCGAATACTCGAGGATATCAAGGATCAGCACCTGCATGTCTTTCACGCCCGTGGAGATATAGTGGATGAACTCATCAGCCTTCTCATCAAGCCGTCCCTTGTATCTCCGGCTCAGCATCTTAACGAACCCTTCGACATTGCGCAACGGCGACTGGAGGTCGTGTGATGCTATATAAGCGAACTGCTGGAGGTCGGCATTGGAGCGTTTAAGCTCTTCTGTAAGCTTTTGCAGTTCTTCTTCAGCATGCTTTCTTTCAGTAATGTCATGGACCATACCGACGGAACAGATAATCCGGCCGGAGTCGTTCCGGTAATGGTGACATTTCTCATGGACCCAGCGAACCTCGCCGGTGCCTTCCCGCACAACGCGGTGCTCGATCTCGTAAGAATCTTCCCCCTCCCGGACAGAACCCAAGTAAGCCGCATCCACTGCCGCGCGGTCATCCGGATGGACCCTTCCGAGGAAGGCGTCATAGGTCGCGCCGAACTCCTGCGGCTGCAGGCCGAATATCCGGTACACTTCATCTGACCAAATTAACTCGTTCTTCACTAAGTCCAGTTCCCAGCTGCCCAGATGCGCGATCTCCTGCGCCCGGGCCAGCCGCTGCTCGCTCTCCCGGAGTGCCGCCTCAGCCCGCCTGCGCTCGGTGATATCCATCCCCATTCCGATCAGGCAATCCATATTGTCGATCCGGGTCATAACTCCCGTAAAGTAATATGGGGTCTTATGCCCGTCCTTTGAAACAAATTCCGCCTCAACCGATGACTCCCCTTTTGTAAAGACTTCCTGAATTCTCTCTTCTATAAGTCTCTTATCTTCTTCCATGAAGAAATCCGGAGGGTTCATGCGTGAAAGTTCTTCGGCGGAATAACCTGAAACCAGTTCGTAGTTTTTGTTCCATTTAAGGAATCGCCCCTGCCGGTCAAAGAGATAAAAAATGCCGGGCAGGCTCTCTATGGTGCCGTCCGAGATCGTCTTTTCCTTGTACAGTTCCTCCGTGCGCTCGGCAATGCGCTGCTCCAGGGTCTCGTTAAGCTCCCTGAGCGCTTTTTCGGCCTGCTTGCGCTCGGTTATATCGATGCCCATCTCCAGGATAAGGGTAGCTCCGTCTGCGTCTATGAACGGAAAATCGTAAATGTCGTAATTACGCCCGTCCGGCCCCGTCCATTCCCAGCGATGGGGTTGCCCGGTTTTCAGGACGGAATATGTTTCGCAGATTTCGCAAGGCTCGTCGCGGTGAAACAGATATTCGAAGCAGCGTTTGCCGTGGGATTCGCCGAACCTCTCCCTGAAGAAACGGTTCGCAAAGGGAACATGATAATCCGGCGTCAGCAACACCACATAAACCGGCAGCGTCTCCAGAACGTCATATAGCCTCTGCTGTTCTGTTTTTGCCGCCTCCTCTGCCTTCCGGCGCTCGGCGATTTCCGTCTCCAATTCCTCGTTGACTTCCATGAGTTCTGCTGTGCGCTCCTGCACCCGGCTCTCCAGATCGTCCTTCGCTCTCTTCAGCGCCTCTTCCGCGCGTTTGCGCTCTGTAATGTCGAAAGCATAGATGCGCACTGCATTAAATTGTGGAGAAAGATAAACGGTCTCTCCGAATACCCTGTCTTTTAGGCTTACCTCGCGATAGAGAGTTGCTTCCGCGTATTTCTCCAATCCTTCCAGAATGTCGCCAAAATCAGGAGGAAGGAAAACATTTATTTCTCCCTTGTCCATGCCGAGACTCTCCAGAACTCTTTGGCCGGCCGGATTGGAGAAGATGACTTTTCCCGAAGAATCCAGCTCTATGACGGGATTGGGGTTCAATTGAGGGAAGGATGCGAGATGTTTTGTGCGCTCTTCGGCCTGTTTGATTTCTGTGATGTCGCTATAAGTAATGACCACGCCCTCGATCCGGTTATCCGAGGTCCTGTAGGGTAGAGTGTTGCGGATATACCAAAAGCCGTTGATCGCCAGCTCCCTCTTTATCGGCGAGAGACGATCGAGGACCGACTCGGCATCGACAATGAGGTCAGGCCCCAGACTTTCCTGAGACATATCGATGATCGGCCGTCCCACGTCGGGCGGGATGAGTTTCAGGAGTCTCGACATGGCAGGCGTGAAACGCTTTACCCGGAACTTATCGTCGAGAAAGACGGTGGGGATGCTGGTGCTCGCAAGGAAGTTGTTCAGATCGTTGTTCAGCTCTTCCTGTTCCTCGATCTTCGTCTGGAGCTGTGTGTTAACGGTAATCAGCTCTTCGTTCAGGGACTGCAATTCTTCCCTCGAAGTTTCGAGTTCTTCATTCGCTGCCTGGAGTTCTTCGTTCGAAGACTGGAGTTCTTCGTTGAGGCTCTTGAGTTGTTCGATATGGCTCTGGAGGTCTGCGCGTGTTGCAGAAAGCTCGTTTTCGAGCTGACGGACCGTAGTCTCGTCGCCGGCTGAGACCTCTGCCTGAACCACTCCTGCCTCATGGGGAAGACCGCCTTTCTCGCGGAACACGATAAGATAAAGGTTCTCCCTCAGTTTTGATATGCGAAGAGTAACCGGCCTCTTTTTCCCGTCGTCGCCTGAGATGCTCGTGCGGATCGAGACGGGCTTCGCCTCATGAGTCGTCCTGTAAATGCCAGCCCGTATCCTGTTGTGCAATTTTTCCGGAAGAAGTTCCAGCAGGTTCTGTGTGGGGGCGCCGCGGGGCTGCCGCAAATATCTGTTAGTAGGCCCGTTATGATAGACAATATCGTAATTCTGATTTACAGCCAGAACCGCAGGTGCATATTCCTCAATTAAAGCCCCCTGGACAAACTGAGTCACGGACTGTTGATCCGATGACGTCCGCGCCTGTTTGGTTGGGAGCAACGCAGCACGTTCAGACGCATAAGGAACAGTAAGGGGCATCCTCAAAGAGGGCGATTTTTCGGATTTCGTATAAATCCGGCATTTCTTATGCCCGATTGACTTGAAGAGAGTGCTGCTTCTGCCCGGGGATTCCGCATTGCCGAGAAAAAGATATCTGCCGTCCTTAAGCGCATAATGAAAAATGGCCAGGCATTTCTCTTGTGCTTCGGGTTCGAGGTATATAAGCAGATTGCGGCAGATGATGAGGTCGAGCTTCGAAAAAGGAGGGTCCGTGAGGAGGTCCTGTCTCGCGAATACTACTTGTTCACGTATTCCTTTGCCGATGGTTGCGGTCAGACCGTCTTCGGAGTAAGTGAAATATTTATGTCTGTGATCCGGAGGCACATCCGCAATGATACTGGCCGGATATGTTCCCTCCCTCGCCTTTTCGAGAGCTGTGTCGTTAACATCCGTGGCAAATATCTGGATTTCTCTCTTCCTGCCCGCAATTTCGAGTTCGCTGCGGAGCAGCAGGGCGATGGAATACGCCTCTTCACCCGTTGCGCAGGCGGGCGTCCAGACGCGGATATGAGAGTCGTCGTTCTCTGCTGCAAACTTCCGCACCACTTCTATTTTAAGGGCCTTCCAGGCCAGGCGGTCCCTGAAAAAAGAAGTGACGCCGATCATGAGGTCCGAAGCCAGCATGGACGCTTCGGAATCTTTCTTCTCTATTATTTTGAGATAATCCCTGACCGACGAAATCCCGTGGAGATACATTCGCCTCGTGATCCTCCTGGCGACCACTGTTTTTTTATAATGATCGAAGCTGTAGCCGGTCTTCTCACGGACCAGCCGGAAAAATGTCTGGAGATCCAATGGAGATAGAAGATGACCGTCGATTGCCGAGGCCGCGCCCGCATCCTGCATTTTCAGTATCTCACGTGCGATATCCACCGGAGCAAAAATTCCGTCCGCCTGCCTGGTATTGATCGCTGCGGCAGGCATACCCGCAAACTCCGCTGTCCCCGGATCCTGGACAAATACAGTGCCGCCCATCATCCTGATCGACTGTATTCCCCGCGCTCCGTCGGTCCCTGCGCCGGATAGGATCACGGCAATGGCCTGCTCCCCGGCATCTTCAGCGAGGGATTCAAGAAAGTCGTCGACCGGCAGGCAGAGATGCGCCCCTCTGCGGGGGGTCACATGAAAGTCACCTTTTTGAATACGGATATCTTTCCCCGGCGGGCTGAGGTATATCCTTCCGGGCAGGATCTCCATTGCATCCGAAATCTCGTTTATCTCAATATCCGGTTTTCCGGAGCGCAGCAGATCTGGGAGAAGACTTTTCTGTTTCGCTAAAAGGTGCTGAATAAAGACGACGGCAAAACCGAATTCCTGCGGTAGTTCCGCCAGAAACTGCTTGAATGCGTCGAGGCCGCCGGCTGATGCGCCTATGCCGACGATAGGGAAAAACTTAGAAGAAGAGTTCGTCACACCCGTTCCATACTCCGTAGATAGCTGGCTCAGCAACAGTTACTCAATTTTTCACAACTACTGGGGGCCGGGAGACGCCAGCCGAAATTTTGCCTATTGCATATACATTTATATTTTATCACAGAAAGTCGTCCGTACACCATTAAAGAATTCGGGGTTGCAGGAATGATATTATCCGACTCACCTAACTATTGCAAAGACAATAGACTTTTTAATAAAAGTTGTTATAGATTTAATAAATTTAATCAGGTTGACGCAAAAAATATATTGCAACTTCCAGTGAAATATGAAAAATATATTCAGTGAATATCGAAAATCTTTTGGATAAAGGTGTTGAAGCCATTGCAGAGGGCAAAATACTTTCTGCGCTTTCTTATTTTGAAAAGGCATTCCATTTGGAAAACAGCCCTATTATCAGTTCTTGTTATGCCTTTTGTATTGCCAGAGAACGGGGAGAGATCAAAAAGGCAATTTCATTATGCAAAGAGGCAATAGAAAAAGAACCCCGAAACTCACTTCACTACCTGAATCTCGGCAGGATATATCTTCTTTCAAATCAAAAGACAGAGGCGATAGAGACATTCAGAGAAGGCTTAAGGCATCAGGAAAATCAGCATATCGTTGACGAACTGAACAGACTCGGAACAAGGAAACCGCCCTTAATCCCTTTTTTAAAAAGAAGCAACCCTATAAACAGGTATCTCGGTATCATACTTGGAAAGTTGAGGTTACGGTGAATAATTTGACCGGTAAAAAAAATGGCCGCCCCCTTTTATCTCTCACGTTATTTTCAATCAACGGCGGCAATAACCGTCTCCCCTGCCAACACCCTATCGCCAACTCTAACAGCGACTTTCACATCTTCAGGCAAATACACATCCAGCCTTGAGCTGAATTTTATTATGCCGTACCTCTCTCCGCGGGCGAGCGCATCGCCTGCTTTTGCCCTGCATACCGCCCTCCTTGCCACAAAACCCGCCACCTGCCGGACGAGTACCTTACCCTGCTCTCCTTCAAGCAGCATAACAATATTTTCATTCCTGGTGGAAGCATCATCCTTATAAGCGGCAATAAATTTCCCGGGTGAGTACCGGACGGTTTTTACCTTGCCATCGCATGGTGCACGGTTGACATGCACGTCAAGAGGCGACATGAATATGCTTATCTCTTTTGCAGCGGATTTCAGATACTCTTTTTCAAACACATCTATTATAAGGATAACCTTGCCGTCGGCAGGTGATACGTAAAGCCCCTCCCCTTCTGGGCTCTCTCTCTCCGGGTCCCTGAAAAAAAAGGCCATAAACAGGGTGATGATGAAAAAGAGAAAAAAAACGACTTGAGAAAGGAAAACAGCAGTACTGCTGCTTCCCGTTCTCCATATCCAGAGTAGAATAATAGACGCTATAACCGTTGCGATAAGGGAGCCGAGAATAAACGGATACCCTTCAGGGGCGAATTTGAATTCAATCAAATTAAATTATGCTTTCGATTTGTCTACGAGTTTGCCCTTTTTGAGCCACGGCATCATGGCCCTGAGCTTTCCGCCGACTTCCTCGATCGGGTGCTCCTCGCCTCTTTTCGTGAGGGCATTAAAGGCCGGCTTGTTAGCCTTGCATTCGAGAATCCATTCCTTTGCGAACTGCCCCGATTGAATCTCATCGAGAATCTTCTTCATCTCCTTCTTCGTCTCTTCGTTGATGATCCTCGGTCCCCGCGTCAGGTCGCCGTATTGCGCCGTATTGCTGATCGAATATCTCATATTCGAGATGCCGCCTTCATAGATAAGGTCTACAATCAGTTTGACCTCATGCAGGCATTCGAAGTAGGCCATTTCAGGAGAATAGCCTGCCTCGGTAAGGGTCTCATAGCCTGCTGTAATCAGAGAGGTGAGTCCTCCGCACAGCACAACCTGTTCTCCAAACAAATCCGTTTCAGTTTCTTCCCGGAATGTCGTCTCGATAACTCCAGCCCTGCCTCCTCCGATTGAAGACGCATATGCCAGCGCGACTTTCTTTGCATTCCTTGAAGGGTCCTGATGAACAGCTATCAGGCACGGTACCCCGCTTCCCTTCAGGTATTCAGACCTGACGAGATGCCCCGGCCCTTTTGGAGCGACCATAAAGACATTTACGGTTGCAGGCGCTATGATCTGCCCGAAGTGGATATTGAAACCGTGAGCAAACCCCAGGTAAGCGCCCTTTTTAATATTAGGCGCAATCTCTGCTTTATAGATGTCCGCCATATATTCATCCGGCACGAGCATCATGATGACGTCCGCCTTTTTCGCGGCTTCCGAAGGGATAAAGACCTTGAACCCGGCCTTCTCCGCCTTCTCCCAGCCTGCTCCTCCCTGCTTTACACCTACGATGACATCCATACCGCTTTCCCTGAGGTTGTTCACATGCGCATGGCCCTGACTCCCATAACCCATTACCGCGATCTTCTTCCCTTTCAGGACTTTCTTGTCAGCGTCTTTATCATAGTAAATCTTGACCACAGCTTCCTCCTTCCCGCCCCGGCGAACCCGCTGAGACGCCAAAATATTTAACAAAATTTGAGATCAACTGCGGTTTTTATTTTACACCTTGTCACTTCCTTACTACAAGCACGGGAATCTTCGACATTTTGTTTATAATTCCGAAGGCGTTAGCGATCCAAGGAATCCCGCAAGAAAAGATGACAGCCAGATAAAAAAGTAAACTCAAAGATATTCAAGGGAGCATCCCCCTCCGATATCCATCAAGTATTTTTTGCTCCTGTCATGTTTCTCCCTCAGTCTTTTCAGTTACAGGCCAAATCTTCTGAACAAATAGTATTTAGGGAAATCAATACAGAGAGTGAATAGCGCAGAGAAAGAGAGAATGGTGAGGACTTGCGGTACGGTGAGAGAAGGGATAAAGATACCGTATACACCTAATAATGAAAATCCGACTATGGTCGCTGCACTGAGCATGATTAATTCCCTTCCGGGAATCGATGACCAGAAGTGTCTTCTCTCTCTCACGATTAATACCCTGAACTGGCTGTTAAATATAAGATTCAGCATAACGAGGGTACGGAGTTTCTCCCATTCCAGATCGAAATATTTCATTCCTGCCAGGATTACGATCATGCCTTCAACAACTAAAAGCATACCCGGGCCGAGCGATGCCAAGGCAATATTCTTCACATCCCACTTGTTGGGATTCGGCGTGTGCTTTACGTGGTCTGTTGCCAGAGACATTGTCACAAAATCATTTGCAAATACAAGCAGCGACATTCCCAGGAGGGAAAGAGGAATCTTCTGGAGCCAGAAGAAGCTCAAGGTCAGCAAGCCGACAAATTCTATTACCTTGGTAACTTTGTTAATAACCCAGGTGAGCATTCGCTGATAGGTCTGTCTGCTTATTTTCACCGCATCAATTATCACAGTTATACCGGCCTCTGTTAATACGACACTTGCAGAAGCCTTTGCCACATCGGTGGAATTGCTCACAGCTATCCCCATCTCCGCCTGCTTCAGGGCAGGTGCATCATTGACACCATCACCCGTCATCCCCACCAAATGTCCTCTGGATTGTAGAAGTTTCACGATACCGTACTTGTCCTCAGGATATATCTCGGCAAATCCATCGCTCTCTCCAATAGTTCTTATCTGCTCATCTTCGCTTAAGCCTTTTATATCAGCAATCCGGATAATTTTCTTGCCTATGCCTACCTGACGGGCTATTTCTTTAGCTATGGAAATATTATCACCGGTGAGCATCAACGGCTTTATTCCAAGCTTTCTTGCCTCTTCTATCATGTTTTTAGAGTCAGGCCGTGGGGGATCAGCCATCGGAAGCAATCCTGCGAACCGGAGATCATCGAAATCACTCCCTTCTGATCGTGCTACCGCTATCGTTCTGTATCCTTTCCGGGAAAGCTCTTCTATTGTCCTGTTCGCCATTTCTACTGTCTCTTTGTCTATTCCGTAACATAGAGACATGACCATCTGGGCTGCACCTTTAACGGCCCTGAATCGCTTCCCATCAACTTCAATAGTCGCCTCGGTTCTCTTAATTGAGGGGTCAAACGGCATGTAGGAAACCTGTTTGCACGCATCAAAATTTATTTTTGCACTTTTGGCATAGTCAATAACTGCAAGGTCTATGATGTCCATTCCTTCACCTTGAGACGCCAGAGCGGCTATTCTGACAATGTCTTCTTTCATGAATCCTGAAAATGGAATGCTGTCTGTAACTGATAGTTTATTTTGTGTTATCGTGCCTGTTTTATCGAGACAGAGAATATCAATCGAAGCCGCATCTTCGATTGAATCAAGCCTTGTTACAAGCGCTCCCTCTTTAGCAAGTTCCGTCGCACCCACAGTCTGGACAATGGTGAGCACTGCCGGAAGGGCTACAGGGACCGCTCCCATAAGGAATATGACCACGAAGGTCATTATCGTCAGGCCACTTATATTCATCAGCATGGCGTACAGACAGACTAAAAGTGATGCGGCTATTCCCATATACATCATATATTTGACGATGGCCATCATGACTTCTTCCTGATGAGACTTCGGCTTGGCTATTTTGACCAATTCGGCTGTTTTACCAAAATAAGTATTTGCGGCTGTATTTACCACGGCACATCTGGCTTCTCCCCGTCTCACCACAGAGCCTGAGTAAATAATGTCAGACAAATGTGTTTCCGCAGGCAGAGATTCCCCTGTTAAAGCCGATTCATCAACAGAAAGTTCGCCGCCTGTAATTTTGGCATCGGCCGGTACTATATCGCCTATTTTCACGGCGATTATGTCTCCCGGCACAATCTCTCTTGCATCTATCGTTATCCACTTTCCACCTCTCAATACCTTTGCCTTGATCGCCAGCTTTTTCTTGAGAAGCTCTACGGCCTTTTGCGAGCCAAGCGAGTGCATATGAGCAATGACGGCGTTCAGGGTAAGGAGAGCGAAAATTATTATCCCCTCAAGATAGTGTCTCAATATAAAGGACAATGTCATTGCCAGCTCGAGTAACCATGGCATAGGTCCCCAGTAACGTAATAGAAACTCGAGAAGGGGATTCTTCTTTTTTTCTACAATTTCGTTATATCCTGTTATCTCGATACGCTTTTCAACTTCAGATTCCGTAAGACCATCAATTGATGTCCTCAGGAATTTCAGGGTTTCTTCCAAAGAGGCTTTTTTATACTCGGAGGTATTCCTGATATTCACGATAGATGTCTTTGTTAGATGTCTCTTTAATTTGCTTGCCGATAGCCTTAAGGAAATCCAGAAACTTTATTTTTTCATAACCTCTCACTCGCTTCTGTCCGCCGATGTCCACACTAATCATGGCGACAGCGAGCGTCTTTCTCGCTGCATAGATCGCAGCGCACATGGCTGCGGCTCCTCCTCCGATTATGAGCATGTCATATGTTTTCTCATGTTCGGGAGGGTTGAGCCTTGAAAGAATTGATGTGTCAAGTACGATGCCTGGAAATTCCGTAGCTTCTTCCTTCAACATATTGTTTTCAAAAAATTATACCGCCCTTATATCCCCATTACAAGTTGAATTTATAGAACATCCCGCTTCCGAGTATCTCGAGCATTTCTTCGGTAATCTCCTCCTGCCTGACATATTTCTGAAGCGATCCGAGTTCGCCGATCCGTCTCTTCAGGTTCTCTGAAGCACCTTCCATGCTCCTCAAACGATACCAATTTTCGCTTCTGAGAGACTCAGCATATGCCCTGTAAAGGCTGATGTAGAGAAACTCTTCCAGCGCCGCCGTAAAGATTACCTCCGGATCGAGATAGGTAAAGGGCCTTTGCCCGTTATTCTTTTTCAGGCGAACTGAACTGATATCAGGCGGGAGAATCTGTTCGACTGAAACCAACGCTCTGTTCTCGGACACATAAGTGAACAATAACGTGAGGTTAAAGAATTCCTGTTCTTTGTATATCTGCATAATTTCTGCAGTAATCGCGTTCAGTGCAGGCTGTATCCCGTTTATGCTTAATATCGATTCACCATACTGAGAGAATACTATATGCCGCGGTTCCAGCGATGAAGCAAGCCTCTTTCCGATGATAAACAGAACATCAGTCTCTGATAGGGTTTCTGCCGCGGCTTCAGCCACTTTGTCGTTATACGGACCACAGAGCCCCTGTGAGGAACCAAATCCCACAAGTATTCTTCTGCCTCCGTTATTCTTTAATAACGGCATATCAGGGAAATATAAAAGAATATCAGAAATGGCATTCAACATATTTCTCTCATACATTCTGATTTTCGGTACGATCTCCTCCGTCCTTCGCGCAGTCACTCGTGCATAGGCCTTCATGGCATTGACGATATCTGCTATGTCATGAAATGTCCGTATTTTTTCTTCAATTTCTAAAGAAGATGGCATTTAAGTCTTCTTTCTGACCACGAATTCTTCTATTTTTCCCTTATCTGCGTCAGAGAGCCGTCCCTCCGTGTCCAGACGCTTAACAGTTTCCGGAAATTCATCCTTTACGGACGCAAGAATCTCCTTGTAAACACTCTCCGTTGATGTGATATCGGTATCGTTAAGTGCCTCTGTTTCTAAAATAAGAAAGCTTATGATCTGCTCTGAAAGTGTGAAAGGATGGAATCTGGGTTGTTTAAGAATTTCTCTCAGACGTTCTCCCTTCCTGATCAGTTTCGCTGTCTCTTCCTCCACATGAGCGCCGAACTTCGTGAACACCTCCGCTTCAGTGAACCTCGAATAGTCTATCTTTAACCTCTCGGCGGTCTTCCTCATGACCTCGACCTGGGCCTTTCCACCGATTCTCGATACAGACTTACCCACATCAACAGCTGGCCTGATTCCCTTGTTGAACAGAAGAGTATCAAGGTATATCTGCCCGTCTGTGATAGAAATGAGGTTTGTGGGGATATATGAAGATATGCGGCCCTGCTGGGTTTCCACAACGGGGAGAGCAGTGATCGACCCTCCCCCGGATTTCTGATTCAGCTTTGCCGATCTCTCCAGCAGCCTCGAATGAATAAAGAATATATCCCCGGGAAAGGCCTCTCTTCCCGGAGGACGTTTCAAAAGAAGGCTGAGGGAACGGTATGCCTCGGCATGCTTTGTCAGATCGTCATAGACGATGAGCACATGTTTTCCCTCATTCAGGAAATACTCGGCTATTGCGGTCGCACTGTAAGGCGCGATGTACTGAAGCCCGAAAGAACAGGATGCATCGGCTACGACAAATACTGTCCTTGAGGGATCACCATATGTTCTTACCTCATCTATTATCTTCATTACATGGGACTTATTCTGTCCTATTGCAACATAAATAGAAATGACATCTGAATTCTTCTGATTGATCATCGTATCCACAGCTATCGCCGTTTTGCCGATAGACGGATCGCCTATGATCAATTCTCTCTGCCCTCTTCCTATGGGGAGCATGGCGTCAATGACTTTTATCCCCGTATGGAGGGGCTCTGTGATGAAATCCCTCTGAAGCAGGGAAGGCGCCTCCCTTTCAACAGGATACGAAGATGTCCGTTCCGGCTTTGGGCCGCCATCCGCGGGGTCGCCGAGAGAATCAAGTACCCTCCCCAGCAGTTCATCACCTGCTTTGACAGAGGCAATGCGGTCAGTCTTATACGCCCGGTCACCTGCCTTTATGCCGTTCTGCTCCGTGAGGAGTACAACACCAATGCTGTCCGGATCAAGGTCAAATACAATTCCGGTGTCCCCCCCTTCCAGTTCGATGAGCTCATAGAGCTCTGCATCTCTTAGACCTGAGATTTTGACAACTCCGTCCCCTACCGAGAGCACTCTGCCTTCCTCTGAGACCTTGATTTCAAAGCCTGTTTCGCCTGCGGTTTTTCTTATCCTCTCAAAAATTCCGGCAATCCCCTTTTCCATCAGGCAGCCCCTTTCAGCCTGGATGCCAGGGAACCTATTTGCCCCGACAGTGAAGCGTCATAAACCAAATCATAGAGCCGGAGTTTCGCGCCTGCGATAAGAGAATCGTCAACAGCAGTCTTGATGTGAGCTTTATGCGCAGTAGCGGACTCGATCGCCTCCTGTATCATTCTTACTTCGTTTTCATCCGGCTCAAATGCCGACACAAGCTCAACATCGAGGATTCCGTCTGTTTTGCTCACTGAGGGAATTCTTTCATTGATCTGCTGAATCCCGTTCAGGAGCCGTCTGAATAGCGACCTGTGAAGTTCCTCATCTGCAATATCCTTGAGAAGGCTTGTCGCAAAAACAGACACTGTCTCCACTGCTTTGTCCTTTATCTCTGCTTCAGTCCGGCCCTTTTCGCGTTCGATCACATTCTTCTCTCTCTCGATTATCTGTTCAGCTTTCTGCCTCGCCCTCTCCAGAAGCTTCTTCCGTTCTTCTTCAATCTCTTCCCGGAGTCTCTCGGTCATCTGAGATTTCAAGGTTCCTATGCCGTTCAGTTCCTGCTGATATTCCTCCTTCAGCTTCAGTGCCTCTTTTTCAGTCTTTTCCGCACTATCGATGCTCTGCTGTATCAACCCCCTCCTCTTTTCGATAATCTCCTTTACCGGCTTGTAAAGGATTCTCTTCAGGATAAAGAGAAGGACAATGAAATTTATTATCTGGAAAAGCAGTGTCCACACATCAATTTTCATTTGACGATATACCCTATCAAAGGATTTGCGAATAGAATGATCAATGCGACAACAAAGGCATAAATGGCAATCGACTCTATTAAGGCCATCCCGACAAAAAGAGTCCTCATTATCTGGCCTCCGGCTTCGGGCTGCCTCGCCACTGCATCGAGAGCCTTTGACAGGGCATCCCCCAGGGCCCTTGACGGCCCGTAGCCGCCCACGGCGATCGCCAGTCCTGCGGCGATTATTGAGACAGCAATGATAACTGTCATGGAATCCATACTTACCTCCTTATATTTTTGTCCTTATCCCTCCGGCAATAAAGACAAGTGTCAAAACGCCAAAGATGTATGCCTGAATAATCCCGATAACGACATGGAGAAGATCGAAGGGAACGGGAACAAGGAGCCCCACGATTCCAAGGAGTATGACCGCGATCATATCTCCACTCAGCATGTTTCCAAAAAGCCTCACTGCAAGTGCTATTGTCCTCGTTATCTCTGCAATGAAATTAAAAGGAAGAAGCACCCACGTTGGTTCTTTATAGTGCAGAAGATAATCCCTCAGCCCCTGTGTTGCGATGCCGAATACGTGGGTCATTGAATAAGATAAAAGAGCAAAGGCGAAAGTCGTATTCAGATCGGCTGTAGGGGTTCTGAGGCCGGGAACAAGCCCGATCAGGTTCGAAAATCCGATCATGATCCAGAATGTTCCCAATACGGGAACTACCGCCCACGGGTCTACGGGGAGGACATCTTTCACATTTTTCTCTATTGCCTCAAAAACACCTTCGACAGCTTCCTGGCACATATCCGGTTTGATGGATAACTTTCGCGTCAAAAAAAAACTGATTACGATTATCACAACCATGACAAGCCATGTGGTAATTACCGTATCTGTTATATCCACAGAGCCTATTGAAAAAACCTTTTCAGGGAAAACATTCAGTGTTTTCATTTCCCGGGTCTCCTGATAAGCACATACCAGACATTATAGAATCCGACGAATATTCCGATAAGGATACATGTGATAGTCCACGAAGTCGTTCCTGCATGTCCGAGTTTATTATCCAGGTACCTTCCAAGATAAGCCCCGGCCACAATGGGAATGGCCAGCAACCAGCCTCCGACACCGAGCACTTGGGCATAATGCCAGAATTTTCCTTTCTGCTTCCTCGATTCCATAAGATCACGTGCCGATTTCCCGATATCTTTCGAAAACCTGCTTTCTTTCATGAAGTGCTCCTCATGAATTCAAGGGTCTTTTCCAGAAATGAGCGTTCGATGCCTTTAAGCATCGAAGAAAGAGAGGTTTCCGAGGCATCTCTTCTCAACATCGTGTCTTCAATGATCTGCGAGAGTTTCTCAGCGTCGCTGCTTTCGAATACATCACGGGTGGTGATTGTAACTGAACCTCCCTTCACGTTCAATACTCCGCCGTCAAGAGCGAGGAATACCTCCTGGTTATTCTCATCAGTGTAATAACAGATAGCCCGTTCAAGTACCGTCAGGAAATCGGTGTGGCCTTTCATAATCCCGAAAAAACCGGTTTGATCTTTCAGCCTGATTGCTCTTATCTTTCTTTCGAACATTTCTACGGGTGTTACGACCTTCAATACAAAATATGAATCGTTCATTGAATCTCTCCTGTATCCCCGATCATGAAAAAGGCTTCTTCAGGCACCTGTTCCAGCGAATCATCGAGAATCTTTTCACATCCTTCAAGGGTTTTCTCAAGAGGGACGTGTCTCCCCTTTCTTCCCGTGAATTCTTCGGTGAGGAAAAAAGGCTGGGTGAGGAATTTCTCCAGTTTCCTCGCTCTGCGGACGACTTTCCTGTCCGTCTGGGACAATTCTTCTATTCCGAGCATGGAGATGATGTCGAGAAGTTCCTTATATCTTGAAAGGTGTTCTTTGACCCTTTTTGAGATATCATAATGTTTTTTCCCTATATCCTCCGGACTGAGAAATTTTGACGTAGAGAGCAGAGGATCTATTGCCGGATACAGTCCTTTTGCAGCAATGTCCCTTGAAAGGACAACCGTTGTGTCGAGGTGTGGGAACACATTGGCCACCGCCGGGTCTGTAATATCATCGGCAGGAACATATATGGCCTGAACAGAGGTAATCGATCCATTCTTTGTAGACACGAGCCTTTCTTCAACCTCCGCGAGTTCGGACGTAAGGGTGGGCTGATAACCCACCCTTGACGAGAGTCTTCCGAGGAGTACTGAGACCTCATTTCCGGCCTGTACAAACCTATACACGTTATCCATAAGAAAAAGAACGTCTCTCTTCATCTCGTCCCTGAAGAATTCCGCGTATGATATTGCTGTCAGTGGAGTCCTGAACCTTATGCCGGGGGACTCACACATCTGTCCGAGAACGAGCAGGGCGTTGTCGAGTATACCCTGTCTCTGCATCTCTTTCCAGAGTTCATGCCCCTCCCTCATCCGCTCTCCGACGCCGCAGAACACAGAGATCCCGGAGTAACCCTTTGCAATTTTATAGATAAATTCCATCAGGAGAACTGTCTTGCCCACCCCCGCGCCGCCAAAGAGTCCTATCTTGCCTCCCCTTGGAAATGGCGAGAGCAGATCGATTATCTTTATGCCGGTTTCAAGAATGCCTGATGACAGCACCTGCTCATCCATGGAAGGAGGTTTTTTATGGATAGGGACGAGGTGAGATTGATTGAGAGGCGGTATCCCATCTATCGGTTCGCCGAAGATGTTAAAGGTCCTTCCAAGGCTCGTCTCGCTTACGGGGACATGCATAGGCCCACCTGTGGAACTGACGGTCATGCCCCTTTTCATGCCCTGGGTGAATCCGAGAGCAATCGTCTTTACTGTTTTCTGACTGACGTGATCATGGACTTCAAGAACTATATATCTCCCGTTCGGTTGCTGAACGACGAGAGAATCATTGATGTTCGGGAGCCCTTTGTCGAACGATACTTCAATAACATCACCATGAATAGCATTTATTACGCCTTCCATATTTTCATCCTATCAGAAATCAGGAATCATGCAACTTTGACAGAAGGATTTACGATGAGGTTTGAATCTATTTCATGCAGACTTCAATGCGTTCTGATAGAACTTCACTGCATACTCTTTTGCCATCCTGCGGGCGCTGAATACCGGACCCGTGCTTTTTATCGCCTGCTTCATAACCTGCACCCATTCACGGGGGATTCCCGATTCGTCGAGTTTGTAGTATAAAGGTATTATCTCTTTTTCCATGGCCGAATAAATCGCCTCCGCATCGCCGTTATCTCCGTTTCCGGCGAAGGCCCACCCGTTTCTTCCGTTAAATCCTTCGATCCACCAGCCGTCAAGAACGCTGAGCTGCGGGACACCGTTCAGCGATGCCTTCATTCCGCTTGTTCCGCATGCTTCAAGCGTTGGCACCGGATTATTAAGCCAGAGGTCAACGCCATGGACCATATACTGCGCAAGCCGCTCGTCATAGTTTTCCACAAAGGCGACCCTTCCGCCGAGTTCGGGGTCGTGGGCAAGGTTCACCACACGCTGAAGTATCCTTTTACCCTCGTCATCCGACGGATGCGCCTTCCCCGCAAATATTATCTGCAACGGCCTCCAACGGTTATTCAGCAGTCTTTTCAGCCGATCCATGTCGCTGAAGATAAGATCAGCCCTTTTATATGCGACAAAGCGGCGCGCAAAACCTATAGTCAGCGTTGACGGGTCGAGCAGGGTCCCGCCGGAGATGATATTGATCGGGTTTACCCTGTTTTCTATCCAGCGCAGACGCGCCTGCTCCCTGACATAGTTAATCAGTTTTATTTTAAGCCAGTAATGGACCTGCCATAACTCCGTCTCAGGTATCTCATCGACAAGTTCCCAAATAATGGGATTGTCATGGTCTTCAAGCCAGCCTTCACTGAGATATTTGTTGAAGAGAAGCTCGATCTTCGGCTCTATCCACGTCGGGACGTGAATTCCGTTGGTGATAGTATCAATCGGGATATCTTCTTCTTTCTTATCCGGCCAGAGTATATTCCACATCCGGCGGGACACCTCTCCATGCTTTCTGCTCACGGCATTCCGATAATCGGTCATCTTCAAGGCAAAAGCGGTGATATTGAAACCGGAGGAAGGTTCGCCGGGATGGATTCCCAGATTAAGGAAAGCCTCCCGGTCGAGGCCCAGGAACGGATAGCAATGGCTGAAATATTTGTCCATAAGATGGAAGGGGAAAACGTCATGCCCGGCAGGCACGGGTGTATGGGTTGTAAAAACCGTGGTAGAGCGTACCTTTTTAACCGCATCTTCAAAGCTCATGCCCTGTTCGATTTTTTCCCTCGCCCTTTCAAGCAGCGCAAAGGCGGGATGTCCTTCGTTCAGATGAAGCACCGAGGGTTTAATGCCGAGAGCGTTTAAAACGGCTATGCCCCCTATTCCAAGCACGATCTCCTGGAGGAGACGCTGTTCGATATTGCTTATATAGAGTTGGGAAGCAACCGTCCTGTTCCAAGGTTCGTTCAAGTCGATATCCGTGTCCATAAGATAGAGGGGGATGCGACCGATATCCACTTTCCATACTCCGACATACACAGGGGGCTCTATAAAAGGCACTCTCACTACCAGTTGCTCTCCTTTATCGTCAACCACCCTTTCAATAGGAGCTGCATCCCTGTCAAGGGATTCAGCCACATCTTCCTGCCAACCGTCCGTGCGGATCTTCTGGAGCAGATACCCTTCAGGATACATAAAGCCCACAGCGACCATTGGGATACCCAGGTCACTGCATTCCTTTATGTAATCTCCGGCGAGAAAGCCCAATCCGCCGGCATAAAAGGGAAGTGAATGGTGCAGGCCGTATTCAGCGGAGAAATAGGCGATCGGCAGGCAGCCTGGAGCGGAAATATTTTCTGAAAACCAGCATATTTTCGTTTCCACGGCCCTGCGGAACCTCGACATCACAATATCGTAATGCCGCAGGTAATCGGAAGAGTCCGCAATAGATTTAATATCCTCTTTCGGAAGCTCCTTCAGCATGCGGACAGGATTATGTCCACTCTCCTTCCAGGCGATCCTGTCGATCATTTTAAAGAGCATCCTCGCCACAGGGTGCCAGCTCCACCACAAATTGTAGGCCAGATCCGCAAGACCCGATATCCGCTCCGGAATACCCGGCAATCTTTCCTTAGACATGCCTTAACGTGCCCCTTTGATAACCAGTTGCATAGACTTTTATTCCTCCCCTTGGAAAAGGTCTGCGATTCGTCTCTGTATTATTACTCCGGCAAATAAATACTTCAATATTGTCATTGTACGGCTTGACCGGACAATCCAGAACCTGCTGAACAGACTGGATTCCCCGATCAAGTCGGGGAATGGCAAAAATCAGAGGCTCATGTACTTAATTGCCGGGGGAATAATTTCGTTATCAAAATTATAATCCCCTTCTGTCCGGACCGAAAATATATTTCTGAATCTGCAGGTTCAGGCGAGCTTCAAGCCTGTCTTCGAGCATCCATTTCGCAAGGTCTTCCGGCGGGATCATTCCGTATGCCGGAGACAGCAGGACATGGCACCTGGCCGACAAATGATTTTTCCGTATTATCTCCTTTGCCCAGACATAGTCATCGCTTCCGGTAAGCACGAATTTTATCTCGTCTGTGTGTCTGACATAATCGAGATTCGAAAAATCCATCTCGCCGGACATGCCGCTTCCCGGCGTCTTGAAATCCAGTATTACGACAACCCTCGGGTCAACTTCCTTAATGCTCAGTGAACCGTTCGTCTCGAGCAGCATCCTGCAGCCGTCATCGATCAGTCTGCTTATCAAACGGTGGACCTCTCCCTGGAGAAGGGGCTCCCCGCCGGTAATTTCAACAAGACTTATTCCTGCATCTTTGACTGCGGCGGCAATCTCTTCTATTGAAAGCTCGCTGCCGTCGGTGTATGCATATACGGTATCGCAATAGGAGCACCTGAGGTTACACCCTGTAAGCCTCACGAACGTGCACGGCAACCCGGCATAACTCGATTCTCCCTGTATGCTCGTAAAAATCTCGCAGACTTTCATTGCATGCGCCATCCTTCCGCATGTCCAAATATATAGATTCTATTATATAATTATTGAGAAGGACTTCAAATGGCTACGAAAATGCAGACAGCGCCTGTCTCAAGATACGGTATCCTGCGGGATGTGGTTAAGGAATATCCGGGAATCCTAAGCGGAGTAGAACCACTCCTGCAGGCATTGGACTCTTCCCGGGACTGGAGCTTTATCGTTAAGGAGATGCGGGCGTACGCCCTGAAAAACTTCTACCTCCACGAACATCACGAAAGGGGCACAGAGGCTATCAGGGCCGTAATTGACGTCTTTCTCGATGCAATCAATAACCCTGACCCCGCCGTCCGGCAGGCGGCCGCCGAAAGCCTTGTATTCTATCTCGAGAAAATTCTGATCGACGGGAATAATGATCTTCAGAAGTACCAGTCGATATTTCATGACTGTTTTGCGAGACTGGGGCAACTCAATGATGATCTGTTCTACCTGATCGTGACAAACCCCCATCAGTTAAAAAAACTGGGGCAGATAATCCTCGCTAAAATGTCCCCGGGATTTGCCATAGGGACTTTCAACGACCTGCTCTCCAGATATTTTTCAGCCACTTTTGACTACTGGCTTAAGGAAGAAAACTTTTCCGGGTGGATTGACGGATTGGCCGACTTCCCTCTCAGCGAGGAAGACCGGAAAAAGTTGAAAGAACTCTTCCATCCGCTCTCGCACAGTCATTTGAATGAATTAGTCATCCGTTTAAACAGGCTTAGGAAGTCCCGGGACCAGTACCAGCGCCTGAAAGAACTGCTGCAGTTTCCCGGCTTCATGCAGATAGTCAAGTACTGTGAAGATCTCGCTTCCGGGTTAGCCGTAACAGGAGAGCCGCGCAAGGACCTCGCTTTGAAAATCAGGTATCTGCTCAAAATAATGGGAACCAGGGGACTTTCCGGCATATATGAAAATATTCTCCGGGAGATCAACCGGACATTTTCCGATATTTCAAAAATTGAGGAGCCGGAACAAATAAAGGTTATCCTCTCCGGAATATACAATGTTCTCAGGCGAAATTTTGGGATTTTTCCCGAAACGGTGCTATACAGCGTTCAAACCATCGGTAATGAGTTATACGGCAAAGCGGACAGCAGCCTTGTCGAGTGGTATCTGCAAAAAATTGTCGCCCTCGGTTTTCAGTATCCTGAGATACAGGGAGTAACCGAGGAGTGGCAGGTCAAATCGAATGTCGCCCATCTGAAAAACATGCGCGTATGGCTGGAATTGATAGAAAACAATCCGAAATGGTCTAAATCACTTATTTCCGCCATGATCATCCACCTGCGCCTGTGCGGAGTGCATATCAGCGACACAGACGTTTTTCAAAAGGATATAACGAAATTCCTCAACAGCGATATCAAACCCGTCTATCATCTCGTAAAGCAGCTGGCGAAGATATTCCCTGTTTATTTCAGCGAGATAGGCGCCGAAGGACTGTTGCGCAACGTCTCCACGGAAATCGACGAATCTACCCATCGGGCTGATGCACTTATCCATTTCCTCCGCAAACAAAGCCACGTTGAAAGCAGCGCCAGGGTCGTAGACTTCATGGAAGCGGTCATAAATTTCTGGCATACAAAGGACAAAACTTCCCTGAAAGTCTTTTTGCCGCCGGAGGTGTACGATAAACTCAGAACATCGGGAACTTACGTAGATGAGTTGCATACCATCTTCTCCGCACTCTTTGCCGGGGAGCGGATTTCTCATCCGGCCGACCTTCTCCGTCTCACGGACGAAGAAACCCGGGGGCGTACTCAGGACATCCCGAATGTCTCCGAAAGAGAGAAGAAACGGGCTTACCTGGCCGTTAAATTCTATCAGTTGCTCAATAAAAAATATAAATTAGACCCTCATGATATCGGCGAACAGTTGCGATACGCCAGGAGTCTGGGGCTTCCCGATCCGGATCCTCTTATCTCAGCGCTGGAAGCAGGAAATATATCATCGTGCCTTCAAGAGGTCCTTAAACACCTCGGGCTCCTGAAGGATATTATTCTTTCTCCCGAAAGGTATGAGCCGGTCGAAAACATATTCCGCAAGAGGCATATTGCAGCGGGCATTCAGTCGATGTACGGCAGATATCACGAGAGAAAGTTTGATGCTATGGCTTTGACCTTTCGGCTGGAAAGCCTCGCAAATACTCTCTTTGAAGAACTGATCAATTCGATAAACCTGACATTTATTACAAGGGCCACCCTGTTTCAGATCGAAAAGTATGCAAGTCTGTTCTTCAGGGCCCTTCAGCTTGACGGCATATCATCGAACAAGCTCGAAAACGCTCTCGAACTGTTGTCCGTGGCCCTGGAAGTAAGGAGGTTCTCCTTCTCCCAGTATATTGACATATTCAGGGGCTTTTCAGAGGCGGTCCAGGACGTCCTCAATACCTATTACAGCAGCATTTTCAAAAACAACCTGAAGCACATTATTCTCCAGTTAGGGCCCGAAAAAATTCATCCGAGGTATCTTCAGGCGGCGGACGCGCATGACGAACCCGAATTCGTCAATAAGATATCGGAACAATTTCTGAGAGAGACCGTTGCAGGCTCTTTCGGGCTCCAGCAGCTGGATAATTTTATCAGCAGGATACTGAAAACTCTCTTCGAACAGTCCGAAGGACTTGATATCCAGAACCTGGATTTGCTCATGAGCTACGATCCTAAAAAAGCATTGTCCGGTATCCATTCGCCAAACAGGGCAACCAGAGACCGAATCCACCTGGGAAATAAAGGATACAACCTTGTAAAGCTCGCCTCTCTGGGAATACCGGCGCCTTCGGGCTTCATCATTACTTCAGAGGTTTTCCGCTGCGAAAAGGCCGTCAACAGGTTCAGACACGCCAGGGAGCATCTTGAAGCGGGAATAAAAAAACAGCTCGGCATCCTCGAAAACCGGACAGGAAAGGTATTCGGGAATCCGGATAATCCCCTGCTCGTTTCAGTAAGGAGCGGAGGGGCCATCTCCATGCCGGGGATGATGATCTCTTTTTTGAATGTCGGGATGAACGAACCGGTTGCGGACGGCTTGATTAAACAGACTTCCAAACCGTGGTTCGTATGGGACTGCTACCGCCGCTTCCTCCAGTGCTGGGGAATGTCTTTCGGTATGGAAAGGGACCGTTTCGATGAGATCATGAACACCTATAAAGGGAAATACAACGTCCAGAGAAAAATCCAGTTCAAGTCCGGGCAGATGAGGGAAGTAGCATTGGCTTACCGGGAAACGATAAAGGAGCACGGGATAGAAATCATCGACGACCCGCAAACTCAGCTCGGGATAGCGATAGAACAGGTTTTTCAATCCTGGCACTCCAAGAAAGCCCAGGCATACCGTGAGATTATGGGTATTTCCGAAAACTGGGGTACCGCAGTTATAGTTCAGTCCATGGCATACGGCAATCTCGATGTCAATTCGGGAACAGGTGTTCTTTTCACCCGTAATCCGCAGGAATCGAGTGACAGGGTCATGTTATGGGGTGATTTTGCAATAGGCGCGCAGGGTGAGGATATCGTATCAGGGCTGGTAAGAACACTGCCCATATCAAACGAGCAAAGACCCTTTGAAGACAGAACAGACGAAATATCACTGGAGGAAAGCTTCCCCGAACTCTACAACGCCCTGCTCAAAATCAGCAAGGATTTAATCTATCAGGAGAGGTGGGGCGCGCAGGAGATCGAATTTACCTTTGAAGGAAAGGACAGCAGCAAACTGTATATCCTGCAGACCAGGGACATGGCCATCACGAGAATAGAGAGTTTTATGGCATTTGTTCCTTCCAAAAAGCTCTCTTCAAGCTACCTTTCAAGGGGCATCGGCGTCGGCGGCGGCGCCCTTAGCGGAAAGGCTGTCTTCGACCTGAACGAGATCAGGGAACTGAGGGAAAAAGACCCTGCTACACCTCTCATCCTGATAAGGGCGGATACCGTCCCGGATGACATCAGGCATATATCGGCAGCGGACGGTCTGCTGACCGCGCGCGGCGGCTCAACGTCTCATGCATCGATCATCGCCAACCGGCTGGGCAAGACCTGCATTGTCGGCTGCAATAATCTGACAGTTTGGGAGCAGGAGAAAAAATGCAGGATCAATAAACGGATTATCAAGGTCGGGGATTTCCTGAGCATCGACGGCCGCAACGGAGCTGTGTATGCAGGCAGGCATCAGGCAGATGAGATTAAGCCCGAGATAATGACAAAGCTCTGAAAACCGAAGAAAGTGATATAATATTCCTGACTATGTGTTCATTTATAAAACTTTGTGCAGGTAAATTTCGTCATTCCCGCGAAGGCGGGAATCCGGTATTTTCAATGAGTTATGGATCCACCGGTCACGCCGGAGGATCACAAACCCTGAGTTCTGGGCAGACCCTGATTAAGAAAAGGGGCTTCTTATAAGCCGGCAATTTTAAAAACATTCAAAAAGGGGACTGAGACATGGCTGGAAAAGGAAAAGTAAAGATGATCTCCGACAAAAAGGCTGTTCTCGGGATCAACGGGTTAGGCAGGATCGGTAAATTGACGCTCTGGAACCATATCGCCCGGAAACATTTTAGGGAAATAGTCGTGAATATCGGCAGGAGAGCCGGTACAAGACTCGACGACATTGCACTATATATTGAAAAGGATTCTTCCTATGGATATTTGAACAACTATCTTTACGGTTATAAGGCGCAAAGGGTTATCGAGAACATAGACGAAAACAGAGGTACGATGACCATAGACGGCATCCCAGTGACGGTATTGCGCGAATCCCGCAACCCGCGGAATATTCCCTGGGGGGAGCACGGCGCAAAAGTCGTTGTTGAAGCAACCGGAAAATTCACTAACCCTACGGTCCCCTTCGATGCAGCGGAAGGGTCAGTGCGCGGCCATCTCGAGTCAGGAGCGGAAAAAGTAATCGTATCCGCTCCATTCAAGGTAAAGGACAGGAATATTCCGATGCCCTCGGATATCGTCACGGTGGTTATGGGAATCAACGAACAGGAATATCAGCATGCAAAACATCAGATCATTTCAGGTGCATCCTGTACTACAACCTGCCTTGCGCATATGGTGAAACCGCTCATGGATTATTTCGGCGCTGAAAAAATCATCAGCGCCTCTATGGACACCGTCCATTCATGTACCGGGACCCAGGAGGTGCTCGACCGGCTCCCGAAAGCAGGCGCCACGGATTTGAGAAAATCCAGGAGCGTGATGAATAACATCATTCTGACAACGACCGGGGCGGCAAAGACGCTGGGGTTGGTAATTCCGGAGATGAACAGGATAGGCTTTATGGCAGAATCGGTACGTATTCCCATCTCCACGGGCTCTCTGATAATCCTCGTGATCACCCTCCGTGACGAGATGGACAAGCCCCCGGTAAGCCGCGAGATCATTAACAATATTTACCGCGATGCTGCCCGGCGTGAAAAGAGGGGATATGTCAGATATACCGATGAACAGAATGTATCGTCGGACATCATCGGCTTTTACGGACCTGCTACGATAATCGAGGGGCACGAGACCCATACAAGGACGGCTTATGTCACACTGGATATCGCAAAGCTATGTAAATTGCCGACCGAAGCTGTTTCAGCCGTACCCGACCCGGAGATACCCATCACGAATATCGTCATCTACGGCTGGTATGATAATGAACTCGGAAGTTACACAAACATGCTCGGCGACTTGACGGCAAAAATAGCATCGATGGTGTATCAGTAATTACTTTCCCCTTTTCCTGAGATCGGTAAGCCTCTCTCTCGCCTTTTGGGCGAATTCGCTCTCCGGATACTTCCGGAGTATCTCTTCATAAAGCTCTGCTGCGTGCTCCGGGTTATTCTGTTTTTCCTCGAACCGGGCCGTCTCGTAAAGCTCCGCTGCTTTCTGTCCCGTGCAGCCGGATAGAGCCATTGTAAGCGCGATCATCACAGCCAATATTAGCGTTCTCATTCCTCTTTCCTCCCTGCAATGAATTCTATCGCATTTATATCTAAAAAACGTGAAATTTTTCCGAAACGCCTTCCTGAAAAATCAAGAATTTTCGCAAAAAGGATAACACATAAATTGAAATAAATGTCACTTAATTACCGTGCAATTTGTCCCAAGGTTTTTTATATAGAAAAATTAGTTGACTCACGTTAGTCTTGGTGGGAAAATTATCGTAACAACTTTTTAAAGGAGGTATTTGATGAATCAGAAAGGTTTCAAAAAAATTCTTGCGGGATTAAGCATTACCACCCTTGTTGCCGGAGCAACCCTTGTTGGAGTCGGATACCCTGAGCCGGCTCAGGCAGCTTGAGCTGGGAGCAAGGGTTCCGGGGGAACCAAAGCAGCAGGGGTGAAGGCTTCAGAGGTCGGGGACGTCGCACGGGGCAAGCAACTTTTTGCAGATCCGAAATTAGGAGGAAGTACAAACGACAAGAGCTGCAACACCTGTCATCCAGACGGTAAAGGTCTTGAAAAAACCGGGGTAAATATTGAAAGTACTATTCAGGCATGCATACAGAAGGCTCTGGAAGGGAAACCGCTGGCGACAGATTCCCAGGAGTTGAAGGATCTGGTTGCGTACATAGCATCGCTAAAAAAATAGAATCCAGACAATCGCGCACGGGGGATAAAACCCCGTGCATACAACTGGACAAGCATGACTGATCAAATCAAGAACGAAGAAGGCGTACATGGAACGAACTGGAATGCCGTGCACGGGCGTTATTTTTCCGATCCCCTTGCAGCAGCTCCGCTGGTTCAGTGGATTCATTCTTAAGGCGAGAGATGGGTCCTCAGGAAAAACGCTTCTTGTTTATCATGCGCTCTGTTCTGCACTATTTCGGAGAAGAAGGTCTGCGTCCGGTGCTTCGGCACTTGCGTGCCCAGGCAAAGCCGGGTGAGTATTTCATACACCAGACAGCATCGTTCCGTCGCCAGGAGGATGCAGATTGCCTGAACGAGCTTTACCAAATGATGAGGACACAGAAGTGGTATCCAACAGTCGATTTTCTCTGCGAGTGCCTCAGAGCAGAGGGGTGGCAGGTGCTTGAGGTACTGCCGGTCTTACCTCTTCATCTGACGTGCAATGACCTCATGCAGCGGTACCATATCGACCAGAAGGACGTCCTGCACATCAGCGACCGACTGTCAATAAATTCACCTGTGTCAGACGAAGTCTTTAAGAAAACGGATGGCGGCTTCTGCGCCTTTCTTCACTATTGGATCTATGTTTGTACAGCAACGACCCCAGTAAATGTGACAACATAAAAGATGGGGAGACGGAAATGGCCTTTCTCATGTCAGGGCCGCTCAAATGAAGCCTTCCCTTAGAATTCCTATGCGGGAATGATAACTCTGAGGCATTACTTGTGATCTTCCTGGAAATATCTTCATAGTTATGAGCTGCGGGCGCCGGAGCCCGTACCCAGATATGCCGTTCTGACAATGGGGTTTTCTCTCAATTCCCGGCCTGTCCCCGAGAAGATTATGCTGCCTGTCTCAAGCACATGTCCCCGCGATGCAAGGTGAAGCGCCATATTTGCATTCTGTTCCACGAGAAGAATGGTCATGCCTTCCCTGTTTATCACGCGAAGCATCTGAAATATCTCCTGCGACAATTTGGGAGAAAGGCCCATCGATGGCTCATCCAAAAGCAGCAATCGCGTCTGGTTCATCAATGCCCGCGCAACCGCCAGCATCTGCTGCTCGCCGCCGGATAAAGTCCCTCCCGGCTGTCTCATACGCTCTTTCAGGCGGGGGAACAGACCGAAAACGTATTCGAACCTCCTTGCGATATCGGACTTCTCCTTATTTTGCCAGGTCGCGAGTCTGAGGTTTTCAATGACCGTGAGGTTTCCGAATATCCCGCGGCCCTCAGGCATATGCGCTATGCCAAGGGATACTATCTTGTGGGCCGGTATGTCAGACAAACTCCGGCCGTTATAGGTAATCGTCCCCGTGAAAGGCGTTATCCCCGATATCGCTTTGAGTATCGACGTCTTTCCCGATCCGTTTGCACCTATCAGGGTGACCAGCTCCCCCTCACCTACGCCGAAGGAAATTTCTCTCACTGCTTTGATGTTCCCGTACGATACCGACAGGTTCCTGATTTCGAGTAGATTGCCGTTTTCGTTCATAACGTTTTCGTTTCCCCGAGATAGGCTTCCAGAACCAGCGGGTTTTGCCGTATCTCATCCGGCGCGCCCTGGGCTATAGTAACCCCGAAATCCAGCACCAGCAGCCGCTGACACAAATTCATTACCAGGCGCATCTGATGTTCGATCAGGAGAACAGCAAGATGAAACTCATCCCGTATCCAGCGGATGAAGTCCATAAGTTCATCGACCTCTCTGGGATTCATGCCCGCTGCAGGTTCATCGAGAAGAAGCAATTTCGGCTCCGTGGCAAGCGCCCGTACAATCTCAAGTCTGCGTTTTAACCCGTACGGCAAGTTCCTTGACAGTTCCAGGGCCAGATTGTCAATTTTGAAATGGGACAACAGTTCCATAGATCGATCGATTATACGCTGCTCTTCTCTCTTGTGGCGTCCGAGATGGAAAATAGCTTCAAATGGCGTGTATTTGACTTTGCCGTAATGGGCAACGCGTATATTGTCGAGCACCGAAAGTTCATCAAAGAGCCTTATATTCTGAAACGTACGCGCAATTCCCGCCCCGCTAATCCCGTGTGCGCTCCTGCCGATGATCTCCCTGCCGTCGAACAGGATGCTCCCGCTCGCGGGCCGGTATACACCGGTGATAATATTGAAAACAGTGGTTTTGCCGGCGCCGTTGGGTCCGATAATGCCGACGAGTTCGTGAGGCCCCATCTCGATACTGAACTCGGACACCGCGCGGAGTCCGTCAAAAAAATGTGTTATGTTGCTTGTCTTAAGGAGCGTCATTGTCTGGTCTCCTTTTGCCGAAGTCCTATATTCAACGGACGCTCGCTTCCGGGAATTATCCACGGAAGTTCACGCATGCCCATAATGCCTTTCGGCCGGAAAAGCATCATGAATACCAACAGCAAAGGCATCAGGACCATGCGCCAGACCTCAAGAGGCCGCAAAATCTCAAGGAGAAGTGTATAGATGGTCGCCCCGAGAACAGAACCGGCAATCGATCCGATCCCTCCGAGATAGACCATTATCAGAATGTCCGTTGATTTCAGGATATCGAACATGCGGGGGTTGATATACTGAAGCAGGTGTGCGAAGAGTCCTCCCGCAATGCCTGCAAAGAATGATGAGACGGTAAAGGAGAGTATCTTCACCTCACGGGTGTTCACGCCCATGAGTGCGCAGGCGGTCTCATCCTCCCGAATCGAGAGCATACCTCTTCCATAGTTTGAATATATGAAATTTCGTATTACCCATATGGTAAGGAAAGTCCAGAAAAAGACCCACGGGAGTGTAGTAAGTCTGTCCATGCCGAGGAACCCTCTCGCGCCGCCGACCGCATCGATATTTTCGAGGGCAGACTTTACTATCATGTTGAACGCGAGAGTAACAATGGCGAGGTAGTCGCCCCGTATCCTGAATGAGGGGATAGCGACGATCATGCCGCACAGTGCCGCACCGAGCCCCCCGGCGATCAAGGCCGACGGAAACAACAGGATTGAAGGCACCAAAGAAAAGGCCTTGACAGTAGTGAGCGAGGAAACATATGCGCCAATCGACATGAATCCTGCGTGTCCCACCGAAAATTCCCCCATGTATCCGTTAACAAGGTTCAGGCTGAGCGCAAGTATGATGTTGATCCCGATATACATAAGGACAAGCTGGAGATACTCGTCGAGAATAGCATACCGTGTTATTGCATAGGACAGGAAAAGCCCGCAGATCAGAAGAAAGACGGGCAAATATTTTTTCCCCCGGGAAGTCTTCCCCGGAACTGTGGCCGGACCGTCTGGGATTACATGGTTCACTTAATCAAACCTTTTGTGCTCTTGGTTTACCAAGAATCCCGTGAGGCCTCCATAACAACAGGAAGAGAAGCAGGACAAAGGCGATAAGGTCGCGGTACGTGGACGGCAGGGATGCTGCAACGAGTACCTCCACCGCGCCCAGTATATATGCACCGATCATCGCACCGCGGATATTACCTATGCCGCCGATGACCGCTGATATGAATGCCTTCCATCCCACAATGATACCCATATAAGGATCGATGACAGGATAGGCCATCCCGTACATTACACCGGCCGCGCCGCCGAGGCCACTGCCGAGCGCAAAGGTCACCGAAACAATGGTATTTATCGGAACGCCCATGAGGGGCACGATATTCTTGTCCCAGGAGATTGCGCGCATGGCAATGCCGACCTTCGTCCGCTGCACGATGTAATCCAGCACGGCCATAAGGACGACCGATAAGCAGATAATGATAACCTGCAGTGACGAAACAGTGATTCCCCCGATTATCCAGTTTGTATTTGACATTGTTGGAGGGATATGTTTCGGATATGGACTGAGTGCGAGAACAAAATTCTCAAGGAATATCCCCACTCCCAGTGCTGTGATGATAGCAGAAACGCGGGGCGCATTACGTAACGGTTTATAGGCGACCCTTTCCACAAGCACACCCAGGAGCGCGACCCCTGCCATGGACAGGAGGAGTGAGGGGACGAAGGGGAGGCCTATAAAAGCAGCGGCAATAAAAAAGAGAAAGGCCCCAACCATGAAGAAATCGCCATGGGCAAAGTTGATCATCGTGAGGATGCCGTATACCATGGTGTAACCGAGGGCGATAAGAGCATAGATACTGCCCAATTGAAGGGCGTTCAGCGCCTGTTGCAGTACGTAAATCAAACCCCGCCCTCGGTTACAGTTTTAAAACAGAATCGCGAGGACGGCGTCATGGATTGACATCTGCGAACCATGAGAATTTCCCGTTCTTGATCTGCATGATCACGCCGCCCTTGATGGGGTCTCTTGATCCGGGCAGGAAACGCATCTCTCCTGTTATTCCCTTATATTCTGTTATCCTGGAAAGGGAGTCGCGCACCGCCTGGCGGTCGAGCCTGTCGGACTTTACGACCGCCTCCCGGAGAAGGCCGAAGGCGTCGTATGTTAAGGCGGCTACGTCATCAGGGGTCTTTCCGTATCGTGCCGTATAAGTCTCGATAAATTTTCTTGTAGCGGGGTTTTTTGTATCGGGCGAATAGTGGTTACAGAAGTAGAACCCCTCGCAGTCGTTTCCGCACATCTTTATAAGTTCCTCGGTACTCCAGGCGTCACTTCCAAGAAAGGGGACATTGACCCCCAGGCGATGGGCCTGCTGGACCTGCAGCGGGACATCGGTATAATAGCTCGGGAGAAAGACGATCCGGGGTGATGTATTCTTGATTTTCGTTAGCTGGGCGGAAAAATCCTTATCTCCCGTGGTGTAGGTCTCGTAGGCCACTACGGTACCGCCGTTTTTCTCGAAGCTGTTCTTGAAGTGTTCTGACTGGCTCTTGAGAACCTCTGAGGCCACGTCAAAGAGGATCGCGGCTCGCCTGACTCCCAGATTGCCGGCCGCAAACTTACCCAGGATATGGCCCTCAAAGACGTCTGTAAAGCAAGCCCTGAACACATAGTTTTTGGGTTCACCCGTCCTGGCATCCCTTGTTGCTTTGGGATTGGTAGACCACGGGGTAATCAACACGGTCTTCGACGTCTCTGCGATCACGGACGCAGGGATCGCATTGCTGCTGGCGTTTGGACCTATAATCGCGATCACGTTGTTCTGCGTGATCAATTTCTGGGCGGCAGCTGCGGCCTGGTCCGGCTTTGCTGCACTGTCCTGTATGAAGAGTTCGACTTTGTAACTTTTCCCGGAGACAGTGATCCCGCCCGCATCGTTTATCTCCTTTGCCGCCAGCTCGGCAGCATTCTTGCATGATGTGCCGACCGCCGGAATATCGCCAGTCAGCTCTGCGATGATGCCTACCTTAACCGTTGAATCACTGCTTTTCTGACAACCGAACCCAGCTGAAATCAGAAGACAGAGCAAGAAGATGAGTGCACCTTTTTTCATTTGTTCCCCCCTCAATGGTCTATATGGTTGTTTCTATTATAAACGGATAGTCATTACCCAGCACAAGCCCTTGTTTTGTTGTCCTGCTTAAAAGACCAGATGCAGTTAAACAATTCTTCTGTAAATTATCAATTCTCGTCTGTCGTAACTTTTGCGGATAAGTGTCAGTCGCACCGGACTATCAAATCGTCACGTCGCGAGTTGATGAAGAAACAACTAATTTGAACTCCTGCGGGCGTCTGCTCGTGACTGTTTTTCTCAAGAATGAATAGGCTGTCCGCGTTTAGTGTCGGATAAAATCAGTATCGCAGGAAAATTCTTAAAAGTCACTCCTTATTGTGAGGAGTAGTGATGGACTCTGCCATTACATCAGACGATTGCCTATCCATGGAAAGAACGTAATGTCGTTCACAGGCTGTTATTCTTCAGTCGACAGTTTCAAGGTTTCATCCGGCCTGAATCCATTCGTTTACTTGAGGCATTAAGTCCTTTATAATATGCTGTAATAGTACGAACAAGGTAGCATGAATGGTTATCCGTTACGGGCACGTCAACCGGACACGATTCGTAATAGAATGAACAACGGGGGCATGAATGGTCAAAATTATGGTTAAAGCACTCGCGGCAGTAATTTTTGCAGCTTTGATTTTTGTCCCGGGCGCATCCCACTCATTGACACTTGACGAAGCCCTTGAAATGGCAAAAGAGACCCTTCCCTCATATAAAGCATCTGAACTGCGGGTAAAGTCAACTGAAGCGCTCTACAATGCGTCTCTTTCGCCCTATCTGCCGACTTTAGATGCCTCGACGCTGCATCAGCGCCATTTCACGCCGTTTGGAGAATTTAATACCAGACTCTATGATCTCACTTTGTCATACACTTTGTTCGACTGGGGAAACAGAAAAGCAGGCAGGAACATCGCGAGGCTTAATCTCGATATCAGCAGGGAAGACCTCAAAACAAGCCTTCTCGAAATCGAATTCAATGTTAAGAGCGCTTTTTATACTGGAATCGCCCGAAAAGAAGCACTGGAGTACAGGGCGATACAGCTTCATGATGCTGAAAAGGATTTCGAGGTTGCCGAAGGGAGATATAAGTTCGGCGTGGCAAGACTGTCCGACGTGCTTCAGTCATCCGTACGTCTTGAACAGGCGAGATTTTCACTTGTGCAGGCAGAGGGTGATTTAAGGAAGGCCATCCTGGAACTCAATTCTCTTATCGGAAGGCCTCTCGAAAGTCAATATGACATTCTTGGAACTCTCGACACCGGCATTGCGTTCCCCGACAGGAAAAGGTTGGCCGGCGCTGTTCTGCTGAGACCGGAGGTAAAACAGGCGGAAAATGCGATGAAAATAGAGGAAAACAACAAAGCCGCCGAGCTCAGCGCTTTTTTCCCGGTTTTTTCTACCAACGCTACATATCAAAAATCCGGCGGAGGCCGGAGCAGTCTGGCAGTAGGACAAACCGCCATCGACGAAGACAAGATACTCGGACTTACGGCAACATGGAATATTTTCGAACTCGGCAAATTCTTCAGGGTAAAATCTTCCGACCTTGAAACAGGAGTTGCGATGGAGCGGCTGAGCGACCTCAAGAGACAATTGGTCCTCGATGTAAATAAAGCGTATGAAGACCTGATAACCGCTTTCAAAAATCTTAAGGTTGCGCAGGAGCAGATCAAACAGGCCGACCAAAACTATTCGCAGGCATTCGGAGAATACAAGGTCGGGAAAGCGGATATCCTCTCGCTGGTTCAGGCTGAAAGTCTTCTTGCAATCGCAAGGGAGCAGTTCGTCGGATCGAAATTGAACCTGATGATTTCGAAAGCACAGCTTGAGAGGATTGCCGGGATCGGGAAGCTGGAAGAACTGGAGCGGCAACCCTGACGTTGCATGGATTATGAGAATCGAATGAAATTTAAGCAACTATTGAAGCGGACATTATTATGCCTTTTTTAATAACAGGGAAGGAAATGGAGAAATCGTGAAAAAAGTTCTGATAGCGGTAATTGCCGTAATAATCTCGCTGGCCGGTTTCTTCATATACAAAAATCTTACCAAGTCCGAGACAAAAGTGCTGGATTCCGCAAAGGCTGAAAAAGGCAATATACGGGGTGTGCTGGTCGAAACGGGGATCATTAAGCCGCAGGTCGGGGCACTGGTAAAAATCGGCGCGCGGGCAACGGGGACAATTGAAAAAATGAATGTCAAAATCGGAGACAGGGTGAAGAAGGGACAGGTCATCGCGATGATCGACGACCGGGAGATACTGAAGGGTATCGATCAGCAGAAAGCCTCTCTTTCCGCTTCGCAAAACACTCTGTCGCAGATCGAACGCACCTATCCTGACAGGATACTGGAAGCAAGGGCGAATTTTGATTATGCGAAGATAACATTCGAAAGAGAAAAAGAACTCCTGAAGCATGAATATACTACAAAGGACAATGTAGACAGGGCAAGGAGCCAGTTTGAAGCGGCAGAGGCAAACTACAACAGGCTTCAGAACGAATACGAGACGCAACTGCAGATAGCGAAGGCGAACATAGAAGACATAAGGGCCCAGTTGCAGCAGCAGGAGACCAGACTCACGTATACGAAGATTTATTCTCCCATGGACGGCATCGTATCCGATGTCACCGCCCAGGAAGGTGAAACAATAGTTGCCGGCCTCCAGGTTGCAAATCTGGTCACCGTCCTTAACCCGGCACTTCTGGAAATGTGGATTTATGTCGATGAAACGGACATAGGCAGAGTGCGTACGGGACAGCAGGTTGAATATTATGTCGACACATTCCCGGACAGGACATTTCATGGAAGCATAGAGAAAATATATCCGGAACCCGTCGTGAAAGACAATATTGTCTATTACCTGGCGATCGTGAAAGTCTCGCGGGAAGATACCGATTTCCTCAAGCCTGAAATGACCACGCACGTGAAGATAATCTTTGCGGAACAGAAAGACATACTCACCGCGCCCAATGCAGCCATAAAATTCGAGAAAGGGAAACAAGTGGCCTACAGGGTCACAGGGGTAAACAAAGTGGAAAAAGTCGAGATTAAAACAGGCATCCGAGGTGAAGATAACACGGAGATTATCTCCGGCATCAAGGAGGGTGATGTGCTGGCAACGAAACTGATCCTCCCGTTATCCGCAAAAGCGGGAAGTCAATAAAATCGTATTAATGCAGATAATGAAATCACAACCCCCTGGACCCCCTTTTTTAAGGGGGAATAACACACTTGAAATTATGAAGAATCAATAAATGTCCCTCTGCCTGATGGAAGAAATCAAAAAGACTTACAGGATGGGTGATCTCGATGTAGAGGTCCTGAAGGGGATCAATCTCCGGGTCGAAAAAGGAGAATTCGCAGCAATAATGGGAGCTTCAGGGTCGGGAAAGACAACCCTGATGAACATTATCGGATGTCTGGATGTGCCCTCGTCAGGCCGGTATATATTGGCGGACAAGGAGGTTTCGCATCTGACGGACGACGAGCTGTCGGTGATAAGAAATGAACACATAGGTTTTGTGTTCCAAAACTTCTATCTCCTGCCGTATGCAACGGTTCTTGAGAATGTCTTATTGCCTTCTCTCTACGTTGAAAAGGAAAAAGACGACGCCGAAGACCGGGCAAGAGAGCTTTTGAAGCTCGTGGGGTTAAAAGAAAGGATAAAATTCAAACCGCCCCAGCTTTCCGGAGGTGAACAGCAGCGGGTCGCAATTGCAAGGGCCCTGATGAACGACCCTGATTTGGTCCTCACGGATGAGCCTACAGGGCAACTGGACAGCAACACTGCAAAAGAGATCATGGAGCTGCTCTCCGGAATGAACAAACTGGGGAAAACCGTCATCGTCATCACTCACGATTCCAATATTGCCTCATATGCCGGCAGATTAGTCAGAATCAATGACGGGATTATCGTTGAATAAGAGATAACCCGGAGATGGACAGGCTTCTCAACATTATTTCCCAATCATTGAGGGCGGTACGGGCTTTCAAATTGAGGACGTTTTTCTGTCTTGTCAGCGTCGCCCTCGGCATTGCCTCCATCACCGTAATCGTTGCAGCCACAGAAGGCGCATATGAAAAGGCATTCGAAATCGTCGCACGCTTCGGTCCCGACTCTTTGCTGATATTCGGCGGCGGTGAAGAGGCAAGGGCAACGGGCCGGAGAGAGAAGACGATCACGCTTGACGATATCGAAGCCGTGAGAGAGGCTTTCTACAGCGCCTATCTGGTCGTACCCATGACCGCAATAAGAGATATCACAGTCTCGTACAAGAACGTTAAATATCAGACATTCGTAGTGGGGTCAACAGGCGACTACAGCCAGGTATGGACCTGGCCTGTAATTGAAGGCTCCGATCTCACCGATGAGGACGTCAGGGGACTGAGGAACGTGGGACTTATCGGCCAGTTTCTGGCAGGGGAATTGTTCGGAGACGAAAACCCCGTAGGGAAGTATATCCTCGTGAGAAGGATACCTGTTCAGATCGTTGGCGTCCTCTCCGAGAGGGGCACGACACCCGCCGGAGACCGTCTCGATGACAGGATTGTCATGCCCATTACCACTTTAATGAGAAAACTCCAGAATGAGACACAATACGTCTCGGCCTTCAGGATAAGATTTTTCGATCAGGAAAACCTTTACAGTTATGCCGATGAAATGAGGTCGTTTCTGAGGCAGAGGCACAGGCTCCCGGCTGAAGTGCCCGACGACTTCACAATTATCTCGCCGAAGGAGATAGTAAAGTTCCTCGTTGCACTTACCGGTTCCCTGGTTGTCTTCCTCGGCGTCACGGGGATCATATCACTTATTGTGGCCGGCTTTGTCCTCGCAAACCTCTTTCTGCTTTCTGTAAAAGAAAGGACAAGGGAGATCGGCATCAGGAGGGCTGCAGGCGCAAAAAAAAGAGACATCCTCATTCAGTTTCTCGGCGAAGCCGTGGCAATAACAACAATCGGAGGGCTTTTGGGGTTTTTACTGGCTCTCGCCTCATCGAGATTGCTCGTGTTGATAGCGCAATTCCCTATCCGTTTTTCATGGAAGGCTTTTGCGGTGGGCCTGCTGCTTTCGTGGGTAGTCGGGATCGGTTTCGGGCTTCAGCCGGCAAACAGGGCGGCTAATTTAAAACCCATAGAAGCTATCAGGGGATGAAGAGGATAGTCCTGAATCTCAAGATCGCCCTGCGGTCGCTTCTCAACTTCAAACTGAGAACAGCCCTTGCCGTCCTCGGAGTTTTTCTCGGAACATTTTCCCTCATTGTAGTATCGAACCTTTCGGATTCTCTGTCGCTGAAGACAGAAAAAGAGGCGGAGAGTTTCGGGAAAAACCTCCTCATTGTAAGGAGCGGCATCGTGAGGAAAGTCGGAACCAGCACAAGGTTGCTGAGCGAAGCAACAACATTGACAGTTGAGGATTCAATGGCGATAGTCCGGGGTTCCGGACATATCAGCAACCTGTCGCCGTCCGGAAATAAGACGTTCCCCGTAAGGTATGGAAATGTAGTCCTCAAATCAGTGCTTGTCGTCGGCATTACTCCGAACTATTCTGAAATCAGGAATTTCCGTGTGAAGGAGGGCCGTTTCATTACGGATGACGACAACCGGTCCCTCCTTAAAACAGCGGTTATTGGAACAAAAGTGGGAGAACGGCTGTTCGGAAGACAAAACCCCATCGGCAAACACATCCTCATATGGAGAGTCCCTTGCCGGGTGGTCGGGGTTATGGAGGAAAAAGGAGTCGATATCTCGGGACTGGATCAGGACAATCAGATATTCGTGCCTCTGAATACCTTCCTCAGGCGGTTTGTCAATCAGGATTACATCAGCAGCATTTCCGTTCAGGTTACAGACGAAGCGGCCATCCCGGCGGCAAAAGCCGAAATCGAGGATATCCTGCGGATGAGGCATAAGATAAAGAAGGACCAGAGCGACGATTTTACCGTCATAGATTTGAAGGATGTCCTTGTTCTGAAAACCCAGGCGATGTCCATGATAAAAGTCCTCGGCAGGGTATCGGCAACAGTTTCATTCCTGATAGGAGGGCTGGGCATCCTGTCGATCATGATTCTGATCGTTAATGAGAGGAGGGTCGAGATCGGGATAAGGAGGGCTGTCGGTTCGCGGAAACGGGACATCATCCTCCAGTTTCTCCTGGAATCGTCTTTCATTTCCTTCAGCGGCGGTTCCGTCGGAGTGGTTTTGAGCACGCTTGCAAGCATAATCATTTTCCTGGCCACGGGACTTCCTTTCACTTTGTCGCTGCCGGGACATTTTCTCGCCTTTCTGGCGTCGGTGAGTGTAGGCATTCTTGCAGGAATCTACCCCTCTCAGAAGGCTACCAGGATTCAGCCCGTGGATGTGATACGGTCATGACTTCAGGGTGAGATATCCTGAAAAGATTATCAGCATCCCGCCTATAATCGAATTTACTCCCGGTATCTCGTTCAGCAACAGCATGCTGAAGATTATCGCAAAGACCGGTTCGATGTATCCCAGAACTGCTGTCCTGTTGGCTGTTACGGACTGGAGACCTTTGTAATATAACATCGGCGCAATGGTCGAATGGACTATTCCGATAAATAAACAGCTCCAGAGGGCGGACAAAGGTATCCCTCTTATAAACGGCGCAAGTATAACCGCTATGGTGATGTTCGTGAAGAAGGCAAGCACAAGAGGATGGAATTTTTGCGAGTGCACCCTCAGGAAGATTATGAGGGCTGCATAAGCGAACCCGGATAAAAGACCTGCGGCTATCCCCGCCGCCTCGTTTTCCTTCAGAGAGAAACCGTCGAGCATGATCCAGAGGCCTGCCGAGGCCAGGGCAATGACGACGATAATCCTTTTCGATATCATTTCTTTCAGGATGAAAGGCGCGGTCAGGGCAACAATGACAGGCGCGGTATAATGGGTAAGTACCGCGTTTGCTATCGTGGTATGCTGAAATGCATAAAAAAAGGTGAATGTGTTCAGGAGTGAGACGATGCCGAGTATCAAAGGATATTTCAGCTTTTTGAAATCGGGGATCTCCTTTCGATATCTCCTCTGCGACAAAAGGGTACCCTGTGCGATAAGAGATACGACCATCGAATAGAAGATGAGAGTGTGTATTTCAATCCCCGAAAGCCGTACAACCACGCCAAGGGAGCTCCAGAGAAATATGGCAAGAAGTATATAAAAAGAAGCCATCACTCCAGGGGGAGATTTTTCACATTCTCAAGAACTGTTTTTCTCAGCCGTGAAGGTCTCTCCGTCCTGATCAATTCTCTTCCTTTATCGAGCACAGGTATAAGGATGTCCGCAAGTCTCCGCCCGCAGGCACATGTGTATCTTTTGCTGTTATTCGGTACGATCATCCTGCTGCCGCATCCCGTACATACCAGGACCCTCTTGCTTCCGGACCATTTGCTCCTCTTGGCCAAAGGTTTTCCTTCCACTTCCATAATATCCATTGCATAATCGACCACAGGCGCATTGCTTATGGAAGTGCCGATACCGTAACCATCGACAACCGGATTCAGGACCGGGATGTCCTCTTCCCTGATCCCGCCGCTCGCATAAAACTTTACGTGGCCATATCCCCTCATGTTCAGTTCCCACCTGCATTCTTCGAGAATGCGGTAGAAATCTCCCCTTCTCGAAGACGGGGTGTCGAACCTCACTGCAAAAAGCTTTTTGCCCATTGCTTCAGCGACATTCAGGCATTCGAATTTTTCATCGAGGAACGTATCTATCAGCGCAACCCTCCTGAATTTCGGCTCGAGCACTTCGTCATATGCCTTTATAGCCTCTACCGTAGACCCCATACATATTATGAGCGCATGCGGCATCGTCCCCATCGGGTCTTTACCTATCATCTCCCCTGATTTGACGACGGCAACTCCGTCGCATCCGCCGATGTATGCGTTTCTTTCGATCATCGGCGCAAGGACAGGATGCATCCTCCTCGCCCCGAAGCTGATGACGGGCCTGTCTCCTGCAAGCTTCTTCATCCTTGCCGTCTTCGTAGCAATCCCCGAAGCCTGGCATATCAACCCCAGCACCGCCGTCTCATATACGCCGAAGTCCTGGTAATTCCCTTCTATTTCCATTACAGGCTCGTAAGGATAGAAAACCGTGCCCTCCTTCATCGACCTCACCTTTATGGGGAGACGCTTCATGAGATACAGGGCTTCTTCAAGACCCGCAAACAAAGCCCACGGCCATTTATCCGGGAGATTTTTTGCGATGAACTCGGCCTTGACAACCGGATTCAACTTCCTGGCCTTAAGAATTTTTATAGTCCGTTCGAAATATACATCGGTAATCCTGCCGTCTATAATGTCTCTTGGGTCCGCAGTATGGAACACGACATCCTTCTCCGGCGCAAGCCTCGAATTTTTATAAGGTTTCGTATGTTTAGAATAGTATATCATTTCCAAAATCCTTTACATAGACATCCGCCTTGAAAATTTCCTTTCATTTCAGTGAACATAAGAAGTGGAATTATTCGGGGAAGAAACGGGCAGCCGGCCACTTGCGTATCGTATGTGTCCCAGGACAGTCGATGAATATGTCGGACAAAGCCATATTCTCGGTCCCGGCAAGTTATTGAGACGCGCCATCGATGCGGACAGAATCACCTCGATCATACTTTACGGCCCGCCCGGCACCGGAAAGACCGCGCTTGCCCGGATTATCGCGGCACGTACAAAAGCGCATTTTGAATGGCTCAACGCGGCAACCATCGGACTTGATGAGATCAGGAAGGTAATACAGCAGGCAAAGGCAAGAAGACAGAAAGGGGCCCTCACCATTGTTTTCCTCGATGAAATCCACCGGTTCAACAAGCTTCAGCAGGACGCTCTCCTTCCGGATGTCGAAGAGGGAAATATCACCCTGATATCCGCAACAGTCGAGAACCCTTTTTTTTACGTCAACTCCGCCCTCCTCTCGAGAAGCCAGATATTCGAACTGAAGCCTCTTTCGGAAAAAAATATCCTGAATATCCTCGGAAACGCTTTGACTGATAAGGAACGGGGGCTTGGTAATCTTTCTGTCAGCGTTGACGAAAACGCACTGAGACATATTGCCAGGATGTCCGACGGAGATGCAAGAAAAGCCCTCTCGGCTCTGGAAATAGCGTCGGTTACAACACAGCCGGACGAAACAGGCATGATACATATAACTCTTCAAATAGCCGAAGAGTCGATCCAGAAAAAGGTGGTCGTCTATGACAGAAAAGGCGACCAGCATTACGACACTATATCCGCTTTTATAAAAAGCATGAGGGGCTCCGACCCTGATGCCGCCGTCTACTATCTTGCGAAAATGATCTACGCAGGTGAAGACCCGCGGTTCATTGCGCGGCGCATAGTCATATGCGCTTCGGAAGATGTCGGGAATGCCGACCCGACGGCATTGGTTGTCGCGGTTTCGGCTCTGAGGGCCGTCGAATTTGTGGGTATGCCGGAGGGGAGGATACCTCTCAGCCAGGCGGCCATTTATATTTCAAAAGCTCCGAAAAGCAACGCCTGTTACAAAGCCATTGATGCGGCAATGAAAGATGTCGCCACCGAAGAAACAATCGAGGTGCCCGATCATTTAAAGGACAGCCATTATCCGGGGGCAAAAAAACTGGGACACGGGACCGCATACGGATACCCGCATGACCACGACGGATATGTGGAGCAGGAATATCTGAAAAAGAAGAAGAAATACTATAATCCATAGGCCCTGAGTTCAATTATCCAATGATATCACAAAACTCCCTCGAACTCCTCGAATTCCACAAACTTCTCGGACTGATATCCGGCTTTTCCTATAGCGATGCCGGGAAAAAGTCGATCCTGAATATACGTCCTCTCGAAAATATGGAAGACATCGGGAAGAGGACCGGTCAGATATCTGAAATAAGGGAAATGTCGAGGAAGGGAACCCCGCTTGAATTATCTTTCTTCACTGATATTACCCCGCTCATCGCCAAAGTCCGGCCTGAGGGAGCAGTCCTCGACCCCCGGGAACTGGCGGAATTTATGCCTGTCATGGAGATAGCATCCGCGGTTTCGCATCAGATGCGGGAAAAACAGGGCTCCCCGTTTTTAAAGGATATCACCGGTCATCTTACCGGCTTTCCCGAGATCCTGAAAACCCTGAGAAAGTCTGTCGGCAGCGAAGGAAATATCCTCGACAGCGCCTCTTTTTTGCTCTCTGATTTGAGAGCGCAGATACGGAACCTCGAAGGCAGGATTCGCAGGAGGCTCGAGGAGATGGTCAGGGATGAGAAACTCTCCGCATTGCTGCAGGATGACTTCGTTACAACGAGATCGGGCAGGTGGGTTCTTCCGGTCAGGATGGATTCTAAGGGCATGGTGCCCGGAGTTGTGCATGACATTTCCAAGTCGGGTGAGACCGCATTTATCGAGCCCCTCGGCATTATACATCTCGCCAATGAACTGGAGAACCTGAAAGCCGACCAGAAAGCTGAAGAATTAAGAATTCTGAGGAATATCTGTTCCGAAATAAGAAAAGTGATTGAAGGCATCGAAGCCGAATTTGAAACCATTGTTTACCTCGATCTCCTCCACGGTATCGCGCAGTTTTCCGATACCCTGCGGATGGAGTCCCCGCAGATAAACGATGCAAACATCATTAATCTCGTAAGTGCAAGACATCCGCTCCTTCAGCTTTCTCTGGAAAAAACGGGCGGCACGCGCCAGGTTGTTCCCCTCGATGTCCGCCTTGGCGGTGAAAACACGGTCATGGTCATAACAGGAGCCAATGCCGGAGGAAAAACTATTGCGATCAAGACGATAGGATTGCTCCTCCTTATAGCGTTGTCGGGCATTCCGGTGCCCGCCGACCCTTCATCCAGTTTTCCCCTTGTCGGAAACCTGCTCGCCGACATCGGAGATGAACAGTCTATAGAGAGCAACCTCTCCACGTTTTCGGCGCATATATCGAATATTTCAGACATCATTAAAAATACCGACTCAAAAACACTCATTCTTATAGACGAACTCGGCACAGGCACAGACCCCGACGAAGGGGCTGCGCTTGCTTGCGCCGTTTTAAAAGAGATCAGAAAAACCGGTGCGCTCGTCTTTGCAACAACGCATCTGGCCGACATAAAAGGGTTTGTGCACAGTACGGAGGGGATGATAAACGCCTCCATGGAATTCGATATAAAGACTTTCTCTCCGCTGTTCAGATTAAGGGTGGGAGAGCCCGGCCAGTCCCATGCCCTTGAGATTGCCAGACGATACGGTCTGCCCGACAGTCTGATCTCGGATGCAAAAGAACTGCTGGGAAGCGTAAAGATAGAGTTTGACAATATGGTTGCGGATCTCAACGAAAAAAGACTCCTGTTCGAGGAATCGTTAAACGAACTCGGGAAGAAGCATGCGGATGCGGATGAGAAGGCCCGGCTGCTTGCGGAGAGAGAGTCTGAACAGGAAAAAAAAGGAAAGGAAATTCTCGCAAATGCCTACCAGGAGGCTTCCGGTATCATCGACAGCGTAAAGAAGCAGATGAATTCTCTCCTTGAGGAATTCAGAAAAAAAGAGAAGCTTGAACGCCGCAAGACCGTCAAGACGGTTGAAAATGTCCGGGAAACGGTAGCTGAAAAGCTCAGGGAGTTCAAAGCCGGATTTCATGGAATCTCTTCGATAGATGATATAAAAAAGGGCGACATCGTATTTGTCGGATCTCTCGGCTATGACGTACCGGTCAAAGCAGTCAACCGGAAAAGCAACCGGATAAAGGTGATGGCCAAAAATATGGAAATAGATGTCCCGCTTTCGGATTTGGGTTTCAGGAGCGGAAAACCCATGCCTGCTGTAAAAACCTCAGCCTGGCCTGATCGGGATGTCGGGCCGGTGTCCCCGGAGATTAACCTTATCGGTTTGCGGGTTGACGAAGCAGTCTCCAAACTGGAGCACTTCCTTAACCATGCTTCTCTGTCAGACCTGCGCGGGGTGGTCATAATCCACGGTATCGGCAAAGGACTCTTATCCAAGGCAGTGCATGAGCACTTGATGGAACATCCCCTTGTAAAGGACTTCAGAAGCGGTTCGATGGAAGAAGGAGGGAAAGCCGTAACAGTTGTGCTGTTAAAATAGATTCCGGCAACTATTGAATCACGACCTCGACATCGGGCAGTTTCTCTTTGATCGCATCCTCAATGCACCTGTTGTCGCAACGCATACACGGTCCTCCGCAATGTATCACAGCCCTTTTATCCCTGAAATCAACCAACTCCGCACAACTGTCATGCGCCGTTAAAATACACTGCAGACTCTCAAGAATTGCCTTTATCGTTTCTTCAGCATTATCTCCTGGATTTCCGGTCATGCACAGTCCTCTCTACAAAAATATTTCCGCCGATCCTGCGGATGACGGTTGAATTGTTCTTTCCCGATAATTTGACTTAAACCGCATTTTTAGGTTATTTTTCACCTATGCATTTTGATGCCAGGGTCTCTGTCATTTTTATTCTGTTTACGCTTACTCTGCTGCTCAACCTGCCTTTCGGTTACGCAAGGGCAAGGTCAAAAAGATATTCACTCCGCTGGTTTCTTTATATACATGTGCCTATACCTATTATATTCATTATCAGGACTATTTCCCATATCGATATAAAATACATACCGGTCTTTGCGGTTGCCGCCATTGCCGGACAGTTACTCGGCGGAAAGCTGGAGCTTTAATCTTGCTTGCGAATATTCTTGTCAGCCCGGGCGTCATAGAACCGCGTAAGATAGAGACCCCGAAGCCGTCTTATGGCGAGGTACTCGTTAAAATAAAGGCTGCCCTCACCTGCGGCACCGACCTGAAGGCCTTCAGGAGAGGTCATCCTGTTATTCCGATGCCGGGGGTCTTCGGACATGAATTTTCCGGAATAATCGGGGAGACCGGCAAAGGCGTCAAAGGGTTCAAAGAAGGGGAAGAAGTAATGGCAGTGCACAGCGCTCCCTGCCTCAGATGCGGATATTGCAGGAAAAAACTTTACAACCTCTGCGGGAACATAATGGATTCGAAAATCCTTGGTGCGTTCGCAGAGTATATCCTGCTGCCCTCTCATATTGTGAAACAGAATCTTTTCTATAAGCCTGAACATCTGTCGTTTGCAGAAGCCGCCTTTCTCGAGCCGCTTTCATGCGTAGTCCACGGGATGACGTCCCTCGATATCAATAAAGGCGATCATGTGCTCGTCATAGGCGCCGGCCCCATAGGACTTCTTCATCTCCTCCTTCTGAAGGAAAAGGGAGCAAAGGTGGCGGTCATGGACAAGCACGGCGAAAAACTGCGGACTGCAGTGAAGCTCGGTGCGGATTATACAGATATATCAGATGATTTTATCGGCTTCGATTATGTCTTTGAATGCACCGGCATGCCTGAAGTCTGGGAGGCATCGGTAAATTATGTACGCAGAGGCGGAACAATAACCCTCTTCGGAGGCTGTAAATCGGGCACGACCGTCACCTACGACGCAGGAAGACTTCACTACGACGAGATTACTCTCAGGGGAGTCTTCCACTACACTCCGTCCGACGTAAGAAAGGCATATGACCTTTTGAGAAAACGAAGCATTGATGTCACGCCTCTCATTTCCGGGAAATACTCCCTGAAGCAGACGCAAAAAGCATTTGAGAAGCTTGCGAAAGGCAAGGGGATAAAATATGCAATCATACCCTGACCGAGTTTATGTCATTGGCTTTTCTATTGCTTTTTATATTTATTCAATTCATGTTTTAAACGCTTCATTTCTTCTTTCGACTCCTCCATCTCTTCCTTCAGTTCCTTCATCCGTAACTCTCTTCTAACCGCTATATTATAAAACTCCTCAAGCTCTTTGACCCTTTTTTGAATCTCTTCTTCTATCTGCTTTCGTTCGGTTATGTCAATAACCATTCCAGATATGACTTCATCATCAAGGGTTGCACTTAAGAGAATGTTTTTTGTTGTTCCTGCATTTGTTAATATCTCAATTTCAAAGTTATCGACCTTTCCCGTATTCTTTAGATTTTTGATCAAAACATTTCTGTCTTCAGGGTTTTTGTATACGGGCGAAACAGATTTAGTCATCATTTCTTCCGGCGAACGGAATTCAAATATCTTTGCTAAGGCATTATTCGCAAACAGAAAATCACCTTTAAGGTTGGTTTTGTATATTCCGACCAGGGCGTTATCTACGAAGTTTCTGTATTTTTTCTCTGACACTTTAAGTGACTCCTCAGCCCGCTTGCGCTCGGTTATGTTGCGTATGTTACATTGGATCACTTTAGCCCGATTAATGAAATATATCTCCGCATCAACGCTCTGCCCTCTTTTGGTTTCTATAAGCACATCATCGTAATAAATAAATCCGCCTTCATCCAATCTCTGAATAATATCCTCAACATTCACTAAATGTTTCAGCAAACTTAAATCTTTAAGCCCCTTCCCGATTAATTCCTCGCCGGAATAGCCCAATAACTCCACAATGGCTGGATTAACGTTGATCACATTTCTGGTTTTCTTGTCCAACAGTAAAAGCCCGTCTTTCGAGGTTTCGAAGAGCCGCCGGTATCGCTCTTCAGATTCAGCCAGTTCTTCTTCCATTTGCTTGCGTTTGGTGCTTTCTCTATCAATACTCTCTATCATCTCGTTTGTGACTCTTTTCAATGCTTCCAAGAGTTCTACTTTTGATTCCCCGGACACCCGGGCGCTCAGGTCTCCCCTTGATACCCTGTGTAACACGTCAAAATGTTCTGCAAGAACCATGGCAAATTCATGAGACTGGATAACTATCTCTCCAATATTTTCCGCTGTTAGATTAACCATGTGTTTTAATTTTGAAATTAACTCAATTTCAGATTCTTCGGATATTCTTACGTCAGGGTCTCCAGAAGATATTTTCTTCAATGCCTCGAAAACCTCGAATAAGCTTATTGCCAATTCCATGCTGACATTTTCCGATTCTTTTTCAATATCCTCAGCAGTCTTCTTATACTCTTTGAATTGTTTATCCATAAAATTAAAAGTTTCTTCCAATTCAACAATTCGTTGACGTAACTCGATTAGTTCATTTATAAGTCGCTTTTTTGTCTTATTTTCATCTTTCATATTGTGTATTTCCTGAAAACAGAAGTGAATATAGATATTAATCAATTATCATATCCGCAATTATACCAGCTTCTAATCTTGTTTGTAGTAGGAGGAAGAAAATCACTCAATCTAATTCCGTGACCAGAGCGTCAGAGTATTTGCTGCCCGCTCCCCTCGTGGTCGATGACTCGTAGGAGAAGATAAGGGTCAGGGGGTTAATAATTTATAAACAGACTCCGGTAACTGTTTGTGATAGAATAACGTTGTTTTTAGAGGGGTATTTTATGAAAGTCGCAAAACTATACAGCTTCAATGATATTCGAATAGAAGATACCTCTGTTCCTGAAATCGGTCCGCATGACGCCTTACTGAAGACAAAGGCTTGCGGGATATGCTCAGGGGATGTGATGCCGTGGTACATTGAGAAGAAGGCCCCGGTTGTTCTCGGACATGAGCCGGCCGGTGAGGTCGTTGCAGTCGGCAGGGAGGTAACCTCTTTCAGGCCCGGCGACAGGGTTTTTGTTCATCACCATGCGCCGTGCCTTGCGTGCAGACAGTGCGGGAGAGGGGATTATGTACAGTGTGATACCTGGAAGAATTCAAATATTATCCCCGGCGGAATATCCGAATATATCCTTGTCCCTCAGATAAACCTCGAAAACGATACATTGAACCTCCCCGACACCTTGAGCTATGAGGACGGAACATTAATCGAGCCGGTAGCCTGCGTTGTAAAAGGACTGAAAAGAGTCCGGATCAGGCGCGGTGACACTGTCCTGGTTATCGGACTCGGAACTATGGGTCAGTTGAATATAGCGCTTGCGCGAAAATACGGAGCGGGCAGGATCATAGGCGCGGACATGGTCCCGTTCAGGCTTCAAAAAGCCGGAGAATCCGGCAGCGATGAGGTCATTGATGTTTCAAAGGACGGCCTGGTTGATGCCCTGAGATTCCTGACCGGCGGCGAAATGGCGGATGTCGTGATAGTCGGCCCCAACAGCGCCGATGTCATGACACAGGGGATTTCCGCTGCAGGTCCGGGAGGCAGCGTGCTGTTCTTTACGCCGGCCAAACCGCGTGAGCGACTCACCATCGATCCCAATAAGTTGTATTTTAAGGATATTAATTTGATAACCAGCTATTCCTGCGGGCCTTCTGATACCGCAGACGCGCTCGAGATAATAGAAGAGGGAACAGTCAGGGCTGAGAAACTCGTCACGCACCGGTTCCCGATCGAAAAGACTGCCGAGGCGTTTAGGCTGACAGCAGAGGCAAAGGATTCCCTGAAGATTGTGGTCGTAATGGAATAAAAAAGTGAATGAGCATGTGAAGCAGTCGAATCTATACTGTGATTTCGTCGACCGGGCAAAAGGGAAAAAGGACAACAAAACCAGGCTTTACAGATACGCCGGCAATTTTTCATGGAAAGGAGTAAAGCCCGAGCGATATAAACCGGCAGGTAAAGACTGGTCTGACATTGCAAGACAGACATTGATCGGCAACCACGGCGAGACATCGAAATTCCATCTCAGATACTTTGAGATCGCGCCGGAGGGGTACAGCAGTTTTGAAATGCATAAGCATGAGCATGTTGTTATAGGTATCAGAGGGAAAGGGATATGCATTGCCGGCAAAAAAGAATATCGGATCAGCTTTCTCGATACCCTTTACATCAAACCCAACGAACCGCATCAACTGAAGAACCCTTTCAAGGAGCCGTTCGGATTCTTCTGTCTTGTCAACGCCAGGCGTGACAGGCCGAAGACTCTGAAAGGTCGTTAATATGTGAAATGCATTACAAATAAAAGCCAGGGGGCATATGTGCAGAAAAAGCTTTCATATCGCCTCTATTGTAAGACGTGAGCATACAAGTGTACATTTCAATTTTCATGCAGAACAAAGGGATTACAGATATTGCCGAATTGCGATTCTGAAAGGTTTTTCTGTGCATATGCCCGATGCCTGTTGCATTTCCCGGGTTAGAGGAAGGTCTGAAGATTAAAGCTTATTGTATTTGACGGTTATGTGGTAGTCGATGCTCGCATGTCCTGAGGCAAGGACATCGCTGTTCCCTTTGCACACGAGTTTTCCCTTTTCAGACTTCCTGCGGTTTTTAATCATTTTTGCAATCACTGAAGTCAGGTCAAAACCACCGTCAACACAGCCTTTAACCATGCAATCTATGTTGAAATACGCATATTGAGAGGGCCAGAAATTCATAGTCCTGACCATCATTACCGGGTTGACAGCCTTCTGATAGTACGTCATACGAATTACTATGTCTGAAACTTCGGGAAAGCATTCGGAAACCAGACCGGCTGCGATTTTGCGCTGTCTGTTCAGCTCAATGCTTTCCAGAGAATTCTGTCTGTGTACCATTTGCTCCCAAAATAGGGAAGTCCCCCTGTTCAACAGGGGGACTTCCAGGGTTAATTAATTTTTCACTACTCTGACTGCCTTAGGGCCTTTGGGGCCGTTTTCAGTATCAAAGCTGACAGTATCACCTTCGGCGAGGGACTTGAATCCATTGCCTTCGATCGAAGAATAGTGTACAAAAACGTCGGTACCGTCTTCTCCCGTGATAAAGCCAAAACCCTTGGATTCGTTAAACCACTTCACTGTTCCTTGAGCCATCTTTTACCTCCTGACTTATAAACTAAAATCCCAGAATAACTGCAAAAAAAAGCCACAAAGCTAAAAGTCTTTGTGACCATCTTCGAATCCAAAAACTTCTGAAACTTCAGTATTAATAATGACATATTTGAGAACCAGAAGTCAACCCGCCCGCCGCACCGCCACCGCACAGATCAATGAACCTCCTTATCCGGTCCGCCCTCCTCTTCGGATTTCCGTATCCTTCTGCTTTCAGGCCCGGGCCTGCATACGGGACAATACGGTTCCCCCAGATCCAGGAGGCATACATGCCCTCATTCAGGACAGCAGATGCACTTGTCAACAGGCTGGTCACAGACAGGACATTTTTCCATAAAAAAAATTATAACAAAAATTTTTCGGATTTGAACCCTGGAGCTCATAGTCTTCTTCTGAACAGCGCAAAAAATTGCTCTTTCACCCTCTCAAAAAAAGGCCGCTTCAGCCAGGTATCGAGAGTTATCTCTTCCGAGTGTTTCATATCTTTATGAAAAATTTCACTCATCTGCCTGCCGAAACTTTCATCGACAATGCCGACGTTCCCTTCATCGTTTCTCCTGAGCGACTGGAAATCCAGGTTTGCCGAACCGATTACGCTCCATATTCCGTCAAAAACCGCTGTCTTGGCATGGAGTATTTCTCCCTGGTAGTTGTATATCTCGACCCCTGCCCTGAGCAGCTTGGTAAAAAATGCCCTGCCCGCGTAATGCGCTGCAGGGACGTCTGTTCTTCCGGGCAAAAGCAATTTCACATCCACGCCTCTCAACTCTGCATCCTCAAGAATCCGAAGCATCCTCCTGCTCGGGGTAAAATAGGCCGTGGTCAGATAGATGTATCTTTCGGCATTGTTGATGCTGTAATAGAGCAATTTTCTCATTCTTCTTCTATCCCTGGCGGAGCTTACAAAGACAGGTATGACCGGAATGCCGTCCGCAGCCGGCTCAACATCCCTTGCGAAGTCTATCGCCGTCCCTTTCCATATTTCCCAGGTTTTTTTAAATATATCGAGAAGCGTTTTTACTATCGGCCCTTCGAGAAAAATACCGGTATCCCTCCACCCCGTCATTTTTTTTATCCTGTGATATCCCCTGTATTCGTTTGCGATGTTCAGGCCGCCTGTGAAAGCTCTGCTGCCGTCAATTATGATGAGCTTCTTATGGTCTCTGTGAACATAATGGAAAGGGTCTGTCCATTTAAAAGGGTGAGATGCCCTTATTTGAACTCCGGCCCGCCTGAGGCTTTCCCAGAATTTCAGCGGGGTAAAGAGGGATCCGAAATGGTCGTAGAGGAGATATACTTTTACGCCTTCGGACGCCTTCTTCTTCAGTATCTCCGCCAGTTCACTTCCTGTCTCGTCATTTCTGAATATATAGAATTCAAGGCATATGATTTCCTCTGCCTGCTCAATCGCTTTAAATATCGCTTCAAACGATTCTTTGCCTTTCCACAGCAGGGTCACCCTGTTTCCGGCGATAAAAGGAATCCCGTAAACCCTTTTAATTGTTCTGGTTGTAAATAAGCTATTCGCTTCAGAAACGCCCATGTTAAATAATCGCCGAAAAATAATATTCTGTCAATTAACGCTGAAAAATAGTTAAAATAAAAAATTATATGAATATTTCCATAAAGAATATTAAGGAGGCGGATTGCGTCTGCGACGCCCTTATACTGCCTTTTACCGATGGTGAATCAGGCCTATACAGCAATATAAACCCGTCTGTTGCAAGACTTATCAGGCGCCTGTTCTCAAAAGAATTCCGCGGCAGACAAAACGAACTGCTTTTAGTGCCTGCCCCGGAAGACATTGCGCCGGGAAGATTGCTCCTTGCCGGTCTCGGCAAAAGAGAACAAATTTCCCGCGAGGGGATGCGAAATGCCGGCGGCAGAGCAGTTGTATATTTGCGGGACATGGGGATCAAAAAGATTGCCTTGTCCACCCGCATCATGGAGACTCTGAAACTGTCCCCTGCGGATTTTATCGAAGGGGCATTACTCGGACTTTATATCTTTAATAAGTATGTACGTAATAAAGAGGAGAAAACTATCAGAAGCGTTACCGTGCTTTCAAAGGGATCAAAAATGCTGAAGGACAGTCTTCGATGGACAGAGACTGTAACCTCGGCAGTCAATTTTGCGAGGGATTTGATCAATACTCCGGCAAATGACATGACTCCTTCCCATCTGGCGGGAGTTGCGCTTTCCCTTAAGCGGAAACATCTTTCTGTGAAGATTTTAGAAAAAAAGGACGTCGGCAGACTCGGCATGGGCGCCTATCTGTCGGTTGCGCACGGATCGGATCAACCTCCCAAATTCATAGTCCTCCATTATAAGGGTTCAAAAGATTCCCCCATTGTTCTGATAGGAAAATCAGTCACCTTCGACAGCGGGGGCCTCTCATTAAAGCCTGCGGACGGCATGGAGAAGATGAAATACGACATGGCCGGCGGCGCAGCGGTTCTCGGGGTTTTTAATGCTGTTGCAGGCTTGAGCCTGCCGGTTAATCTTGTGGGGATATTGCCGGCCACCGAAAACCTTATCGGAGGGTCCGCTTCAAAACCGGGTGATGTGGTGAGGGCTTGCAATGGGAAAACAATCGAAATAATAAGCACTGATGCAGAAGGACGCATGACCCTTGCGGATGCGATCGCCTATGCCGGACGTTTTAAGCCGCGTGCGGTTATTGACATCGCAACCCTCACCGGCGCATGCTCGATTGCTCTCGGCAACGGTGCGATAGCCATGATGGGCAACGATAAGGAATTGATTGATAAATTTAAGATATCCGGTCATAATACCTATGAGAGAGTCTGGGAAATGCCTTTGTTTGAGGAATACAAGGAATATTTAAAAAGCGACATCGCTGATTTAAAAAATACCGGCGGGAAGAGCGGATCTCTCGCATCATCGGCATATTTTTTATACGAGTTTGCAGGGGCCGCACCGTGGGTGCACCTCGACATTGCAGGCACGGCCTGGGTGGAAAAAGAAAGACCTTATCTGCCAAAAGGAGCTTCAGGCATAGGGGTGCGTCTTATTTTAAATCTTCTGAAGGAGATAAAATGAGATTATTCAAGGCTTTATTGGTTATATCGTTCCTGTTTATCCCTGCTTCGGCATTTGCATGGGGGCCTTTGACCCATGTATACCTCGGCAGCGAACTGTATTCCCTCTGTTCGCTCGTTCCCGCCGGCATCCTCGAAATAATGAGGCGCTACAGGAAAGACTTTATTTACGGGAATCTTATGGCCGATATAATTGTCGGAAAGAAATATCTCCCTTACAATAAGAATTCCCATACCTGGGACGTGGCCTTTGACCTCCTGCACGCAGCGGAAACACGGCAGCAAAAAGCGTTCGTATACGGCTATATGAGCCATCTTGCCGCCGATACTGTCGCGCATAATATTTACACTGCGGACAAGAGGAATCTGGGACACACGCTGCTGGAAATGAAAGCCGACAGCATCATAGACAAGAAATACTGGCTTCAGGCGATAGACATCGACCGCAGGGTTCAGATCAGGAACGACATATTCCTCGAAAATTCACTCGACAGGTTTATATTCTCTTTCAAGACGAATAAAAGGATTCTCAAAGGCATGATATACCTCTCGGTATTTAACCGGGAAAAGGTGAGCGATTTCATCGACAGGAACCTTGTCACTTCCCTGCCTGTCAGGGAGACCATCGAGAAGCTGCATCAGGAGTCCCTTGACAAAATGCTCGACCTCTTTCAAAAATGGGAGAAGTCCGAGGTCGTGAAAGTAAACCCTGCCGGCACTATGCGCAAAAGGAAGTACCTTAAAGTCGAATTCAGACCGTTTGTTTATAAACCGGAAAGAAAGCAGAAAATCTTCTAACCCACTTAATTCATGAATTTTCCCGGCACTTTACCGACTGCTGCATCTTATCTCTGCCGAATGGTGAAAGCTGTCTGAGATCCTTTATTATCCCGGGAGTCACCTCGATGACTTTATCAATCTCCGCCTCCGTGTTATATCTGCTCAGGGAAAACCTGATCGAACCGTGAATGGCCGTAAAAGGCACTCCCATCGCCCTCAGGACATGAGAGGGTTCAAGCGAACCGGAAGTGCATGCAGACCCGGACGAAGCACAGATTCCGTACTCGTTGAGTCTCAATAGTATGGCCTCTCCTTCAACATATTCGAAACTCAGGTTTGAGGTGTTCGGCAACCTGCTTACCGCATCTCCGTTCACCCTGGAATCAGGACATTTCTGCAGAAGAGCCGTTTCGAGTCTGTCCCGTAACGCGGTTAGGTATTTCACCTCTTCGTTAAGATTCTTCATGGCAAGCTCGCATGCCTTTCCCAACCCGATGATCGAAGCCACATTTTCAGTGCCGGCCCTTCTCCCCTTTTCCTGGTGGCCTCCTATGATATATGGGAAAAACCTTGTCCCCTTCCTCACATACAGGGCGCCGATCCCTTTTGGGGCATGCAGCTTGTGACCCGACAGAGAGAGCATGTCAACTGGAAGCTTTTTCAGGTCTATCGGGAGCTTTCCGACAACCTGCACAGCATCGGTATGGAACAGTATATGCCTTTCCCTGAGCGCCTTTGCGATTTCCGGTATTGCATAGATATTCCCGATCTCATTATTGGCATACATGCAGGAGACTACAACCGTATCGTCATGAACAGCATTCAGCAACTCGTCGGTATCGAGCTGTCCGGAATTGTTGACGGGCACGAATGAAACCCTGTAGCCTTTTCTCGCGAGATGCTTGCAGAAATTCAGTACCGCGGGGTGCTCGACCCTCGTCGTTACAATGTGCCGCCTGCCGGGGAAGGATTCCACTGCGCTCATGAGTGCGGTATTATCGCTCTCGGTCCCGCAGCTCGTAAATATTATCTCATCCGGTTCCACCCCCAGAAGCTGTGCGACCTTCTCCCTTGCCGTTTCAACCTTTCTGTGAAGCTGTCCCCCGAAGGTATGCATGCTCGAAGGATTTCCATAAAAATCCCTGAGATACGGCAGCATCTCGTCGAGGACTTCGGGAGCCACCGCAGTTGTTGCATTGTTGTCGAGATAGATTGTATTCATTGTGCCTCTATTATAATCTCCTCACCGACCAATTCGCGCAGTTTCTGCTGTACTCCCTCTATCGTAACACCTGCCATAACGCATCCGGTGCACATCCCCCTCAGGGCAATGATGACCCTGTTGCCGTCGATGTCGATGAGTTCAATATCTCCGCCGTCCGCCTGCAATCCCGGCCTTATCTCTCTCTCGATGATTTCCTGTATGAGGGCGATCTTCTGCAGATTGGTGAGTTTCCGGGGCTTCGAAGGTTTTGCAGGAATCTTCAGCGACCAGATGTCCCTGAGGATCGCTTCGATCTCCGCCTTGCATTCCCCGCATCCGCCGCCTGCTTTAGTGTAATCGGTAATCTCGTCGACAGTCCTGAGATGGTTTTCCATCGCCACCTTCCGTATCTTCTCTTCGGTGACATCAAAACACTTGCAAACAACCCTGCCCTCTTCTTCTACAGCCACTGGGACACCCTTAAAGTTTGCAACAGCAGCCTCAAGCGCTTCCCTTCCCATCACAGAGCAATGCATCTTTTCCTTTGGAAGGCCGCCGAGGAATTCCGCGATATCCTGGTTCGATATCTTAAGGGCCTCATCAACTGTCTTCCCCTTAATCAGTTCCGTAAGGGCAGAGGAGCTTGCGATTGCGCTTGCGCATCCGAACGTCTGGAATTTCGCATCAACGATTTTATTCGTCTCCCTGTCTATCTTCATCGTCAGCCTCAGCGCATCGCCGCAGACAATGCTGCCGACCTCGCCAACTGCATCAGGGTTTTCGATCTCTCCGATGTTCTTTGGTTTCAGAAAAAAATCTTTAACCTTTTCCGTATATTCCCACATGCCATTAATTTAAGCAGAGCGCCTTATGAAATGTCAATTTTCACTCATTGAATTCGGTTGAAATTCGTATATAATATCCGAAAGAGACAAGGAGTCCCATGGGCGTTCAGTCCGGACGACCCGGGGCGAGCAAAGTAAAAAACCTGCTTCAGAAAAGGAGGGCAAAATGGCCTACTACGTAATACTCAGCACTCTGACCGATGAGGGGAGAAAAACTATCAAGGAAAACCCGAAAAGGATCCTCGAGGTAAATAAGGAACTTGAGAAAATGGGAGTCAAGGTAGTACAGCAGTTCGCCGTCCTCGGACCATACGATTTCGTGAATATTGTGGAGGCGCCCGACAATACAACAATCATGAAGATGTCGGTTGAATTCGGCGCAAGGGGTTCCGTGCAGCTTCTGACCCTTGCAGCGCTCCCGGTAGCCGACTTTATCAAGAAAATTAAATAGAGTCTGTGTATTAACTAAGAATTAAGTTGTTCGTCATTCCCCGACTCGATCGGGGAATCCATTCTTTTCAATGGGTTATGTATCCTCCGGTCGCGTTGGAGGATGACAAAACGTTACTTTACAGACAGACACTAAATAGGAGTCTGCCCATAAATTACACCGGAAACTCGGAAGACTCTCATTCCCGGAGTTGATACATGTCGGTAATCCTTCTTAATTCCCTCTTAATAAAGGGAGATAGGGGGGTTGTTTATAGAGGGCGGAGTATAAGGGAGGTTGTTAGATAATAGGGAGGTTATATCGCATGAAGGTATGCTCACTGTGCGGGAAAGAAGTCGAGACAGATAAATACTTTTCGAGAAAATCGTCCTGCCCGAAATGCGGCGGAGACCTGCATATATGCCTGAACTGCAGATTTTATTCCGAATCAAGCCACAACAAATGTATTGAGACCAAAGCTGAGTTTCAGCGGTCGAGGGACAAGGCTAATTTTTGCGATTACTTTGTCTTCAGAGAGACTTCTGTACCCTCCGGCAATGCAAAAGAAGACGCGAAAAAAAGGTTCGAGGATCTGTTCAGGAAAAACTGAGAACCTTTGACCAAACATCCGGGAATAATTTACAATCAATAAGGCCGGAGTGGCGGAATTGGTAGACGCAAGGGACTTAAAATCCCTCGTTCCCAAAGAGCGTATCGGTTCGAGTCCGATCTCCGGCACCAATAATATCAATGGCATAGCTGGTGGAGTTGTTAATCTGCATCTCTTCCCTCTTTGCCGGCGAAGGGTATTGTATATTGGGGAAAAGCGTACGGAAACTTCAATAGATATTAAACTTTTAAGATCTTTAATGATTAATAGCATACACTTCTTTGATTTAACTGAGGATATAGTCTATTAACTAGTGGTCAAAGTGGAAGTGTATGTGGCATTTATCATCCTTGCTGGATGATTTTAACTTGTCAACCTGACTTATTATTAAGAATCCGGAAAGTCTCGTAAAAGCGCTTTCATAGCATCCTTTGGAAATAAACCACATCAAATGTCTTGCCCCTTTTCCGACCAATATCCCTGAAGCGTCCACATTCCGAAAAACCATTTTTCAAGTGGAAATTGATGCTCCCTTCGTTCAATGAAGATATACTTGCCAGGACAGAACTAATACCCTTCTCTCTCCCCTTTGCAATAAGGTGTTCAAGAATCTCCCTGCCGATGCCTTGCCCTGTAAATCCGGGTCTCAAAAAATATGTCACTTCGGCTGTTTGTAAGAATGTGGGGAATGGACTGTATGGGCGAAGCATCCCAAAACCAATTATCTGAGTCTCTTGATCTCTTGCAACTGCTGTCGGATAGCCGTCGCACACATTTAAAAGCACTTCAAAGAATTCATAAGGCACTTTTTGTTCAGGATATGCGGCAAAGCTGTTTTCAACGTAATAGTTAAATATGTCGATGATTGATTCGCGGTCGTCAGATGTTATCGGCGTAAGATTTGTTTTCATCATTTCTCCTCCCCTTTCGCCCAACGGTAATTAATTTGCTGACCTTACTTTTTCAGCCAACATCACAGGAATCCCATGACGAATGGGCAATTGATGATGTTGAAGGCAACACAGGTGATCCTGTTCTATTACAACTCTGCTTCTATCAGGCGGACGGGGACTTTATTTTTTCTTTCCCTTTTTTTTTAATGCGGAAATTATCAATACGACCGCGATGACAATGATCAGGAACTTTCCGAACAGAGCCCCGAGGGACCCGATTGTCCTGAACCCGACCTGCGTTATGGTCTTACCGAAGAGCAGGATGAGAATAATAGCTCCTACCAATAATGCGATTTTCTGGTATTTATTCATAAAAGTGCTGATACCCTTCCGCTGAAAAGGGTTTCTCCTTTCCTGCCATATCCACAATCACGCGCTTTGATTTTAAAATATCTCCTATATATATTGCCTTAACTTTTTTTGCGGCCGGTGCGGTGAACAACAGCTCATAATCCTCGCCGCCCGAGAGGGCTAATTGTATTGGAGATATGCCGAGACGGGAAGCCGTTTCCCGCAACGCGGACGACAGGGGGACTTTTTCAAGGTATATCCGCGCGCCGACCCGGCTTTCATCGCAAAGCCGCGACAAATCAATCAAAAGGCCGTCACTGATATCGATCATCGCTGTTGCGTTACGAACATAATCCCCCGGGTCTCTTGCTTCGGGCAGTAGATGTCTTCTCAGCAGAGGTCCGGCCGTATTCCACGTCAGGTTCATTTTCAGCTTCTTCAGAGAACCAGGTGCTCTGAAAATTGTATCTCCGGTCTGCATCGGAACAGGTCTTCTGATCCTCTTTAACAGTTCAAGTCCGCATGCGGAATCACCGAGGCAGCCGGAGACGTAAATACGGTCGCCTGAATGCGCGCCGGAGCGCCGAATATATTTTTTTGCATATCCCAGCACTGTCGCCGACAGTGCCGTCCCGTTTTTTGAGGACGAGACATCCCCTCCTATAAGGTATACGTTGTAGCGATTCAAGGCGTCGTTTATCCCGGAAAACAGCATATTAATGAAATTCATATCTGCATTTTTATTTACTGCCATATCGAGCAACATGAAGGCGGGCTTACCTCCCATAGCGTATATATCGCTCAGGTTAACCGCCACCAGTTTATAGCCTACCTGATAGGGAGTGACATAATCGAGGTCAAAGTGTATCCCTTCGATCATCATGTCGGTGGTTGCAAGAAGAGATTTATCCGATGCCTTTACCACTGCCGCATCGTCGCCGATACCAGCGAGTATGTTTTTTGATTTTCTGGAAAAGAATCTCCGGATATGCTCTAAAAGGGTGAGTTCTCCTACTGAGGAAAGTTTCATATTAAACAAATATAAACCGGGGCAAGCCCCGGCTGTTCACTTAATACCATCATAATCGACAGACTCTATTTATTCTTTGCCTTTCTACTTTTTAAGGAGCGCTTGTGAACGGTCCTGCTTGCAGGATTACGTTTCTTTGCGTTGCTTCTTTTCAGGGCGACCTTGAGGACGTCGTCCATCGTCTCGGCAAAACTGAATTCCATATCCCTTTTGATATACTTTGGAATATCCTCCAGGTCCTTTTTGTTCCTTTTGGGAATGATAACCTTTTTGATTCCCATCCTTTTTGCAGCCAGTGTCTTTTCTTTCAGGCCTCCGATCGGCAGAACCCTGCCTCTCAGCGTAACCTCACCGGTCATGGCAATGTTTTTATTTACAGGAAAGCCGGTCAGGGCCGACGCAATCGCAGTAGCCATTGTAATGCCTGCCGATGGGCCGTCTTTAGGAATGGCGCCGGCAGGCACATGTATATGGAGGTCTGTTTTCGAAAACACATCGTCATTTATACCCAGGGCTTTTGCCCTTGACCTAACATAACTCAAAGCAGCTTGTGCCGACTCTTTCATGACATCCCCAAGCTGTCCTGTCAGGGTCAGGCTTCCCTTTCCCTTCATGGTCGTAGCTTCGATGTAGATAATATCCCCGCCTGTTTCGGTCCATGCAAGACCCGTTGAAACACCCACCTCGTCTTTTTCGATCTCTTCTTCGGGTAAATATTTCGGTACCCCAAGGTACCTGTGTATATTCTGCGCATTGATAACAAACGGTTTAACCTTGCCTTCAGCTATCTTTTTCGCCACTTTCCTGCAGAGATTGGCGATTTCCCTTTCAAGGTTCCTTACTCCCGCTTCCCTCGTATACTGGGAGATTAACAGAAAAAGTCCCGCGTCCGTAATCTTCAATACCTTACTGCTGATGCCGTGTTCTTCCAGTTGCTTTGGAATGAGGTAGTTCTTTGCAATGCCGGACTTCTCTTCCGTGGTATATCCTGAAAGGTATATTATTTCCATCCTGTCCCTGAGGGGACTGGGGATTGTGTCAGCCATATTGCCGGTTGTTATGAACATGACATTAGACAGGTCGAAAGGCACGGCGAGATAGTGGTCGGCGAATGAATTGTTCTGTTCGGGGTCGAGCACTTCAAGAAGAGCGGAGGAAGGATCTCCCCTGAAGTCCATGCCTACCTTATCGATTTCATCCAGCATAAACACAGGATTGTTGGTCCCTGCCGTCTTGATGCCCTGAATGATCCTGCCCGGCAGGGCACCGACATATGTGCGCCTGTGCCCTCTTATTTCAGCCTCATCTCTCACGCCTCCGAGAGACATCCGGACAAATTCTCTTCCTAATGCCCGCGCAATGGATTTTCCGAGAGAAGTTTTCCCGACACCCGGAGGACCGATAAAGCTTAGAATCGGACCTTTCATCTTTTCCTTCAGTTTTCTCACGCTGAGATATTCGAGGATACGCTCCTTTACCTTCTCCAGATCGTAGTGATCTTCGTTGAGAACTTTTTTGGCTGCCTTTATGTCGAGGCTGTCTTTTGTTGATTTGGCCCATGGCAGTTCAACCAGCCAGTCGAGATAAGTCCTGACGGTGCCTGCCTCCGCACTGTCCGGATGCATCTTTTCAAGACGCTTGAGCTGCTTTTCAGCTTCCTTCATGACTTTTTCCGGCATTTTTGCTTCTTCGATCTTTTTCCTGAACTCCTTTATCTCCTCAGCCCTCTCGTCGATGTCTCCGAGCTCCTTCTGTATCGCCTTCAACTGCTCCCTCAGAAAGTATTCACGCTGCGTCTTGTCTATCTCCCCCCTGGCCTCCGACTGGATCTTCTGCTGCACAGTAAGCAGCTCGATCTCCCTCGAAAGTATATCGTTCACGCGCTTGAGCCGCTGTACCGGGGACGTTATCTCGAGGATTTCCTGCGATTGTTCGGTCTTCAATCCAAGGTTTGAGGCAACGAGATCCGCCAGTCTTCCGGGGTCTTCAATATTCTCGACAACCCCCATAATATCCGGGAGAATAGATTTTCCGAGGGAAACAGCCTTCTCCAGTTGTCCCTTAACAGTTCTTATTTGCGCCTCATCTTCTATTGTCAGTTTTTCGGCCTTCCGGTCCTCAATCTTTTTGATGGAAGCTGTGAAGAAGGGCTCGGTTTGCGGATAATCAACAGCCTTCGCTTTCCCCAGGCCCTGAACAAGAATTTTGACCCTCCCGTCCGGAAGTTTGAGCATCCTCATCACAAGGGCGATCGTACCTACAGTAAACAAATCCTCCGGTGTCGGATTTTCTATGTTGAGATCCTTCTGCGTAAGCAGCAGCACCATCCTGTTTGACGTAAGTGAATGTTCGATCGCCTTAATAGACATCTCCCTGCCGACAAAGAGAGGGAGTATCATATAAGGGAATACAACGATGTCTCTAACCGGAAGCACCGGCAGTTTATCCGGTATTTCTATCTCTTTATCGATTTTCTGCTCTGTCTCCAACACGTCTACCATTTTTTCTCCTCTGCCTTAATTTTTTAAGCCGCGTGCAACTTCGATAAGGTACTCTTTGAACTGTCCGGAAATCAAAGGGTTTTTCAGGGCAAGATCGACTGTTGCTTTAAGGTATCCGAGCTTGTCACCGGCATCGTATCTGTTCCCTGTGAAGACATATCCGTATATCTGCCGTTTTTTCAAAAGACCGAACAACGCGTCGGTCAAATGAATCTCCCCGCCTTTCCCGGGACCGATTCCATCGAGTATATCAAAGATATCCGGTGTCAGGATATATCTCCCGATGATAGCTATTTCGGACGGAGCGCTCGACTGTGAAGGTTTTTCTACAAGGCTGTTGATCCTGTATACATTCTCTTTCTCCCTGACCCCGTCAATCACGCCGTATTTGTTGATCTCCGACAAAGGGACCTTCTGAAGCGCCAGAATGGGAGAGTCATATTCCTTATAAAGGCTAATCATGCTCTTGAGCAGGCTGTTGCCCGGTTCTATGATATCATCGCTCAGCAGCACTGCAAACGGTTCATTTTTTACATACGGTTTGGCGCAATGTATGGCATGACCGAGACCGATAGCCGCCTTCTGCCTTATATATGCGAAGCTCAGATTGTTCAAACGGCGGATCTCCTCAAGGAGTTTCTTTTTGCCTGTCTTCTTAAGGCTTTCTTCCAGCTCGAAGGCAGAGTCGAAATGATCTTCTATGGCGCGTTTATATTTCCCGGTGATGATAATGAATTCTTCTATCCCGCACGAACGCGCTTCTTCAATCGCGTACTGTATCATCGGCTTGTCCACGATCGGCAGCATCTCCTTGGGAGAGGCTTTTGTTGCCGGGAGAAATCTTGTTCCAAGTCCTCCTGCCGGGAGTATTGCTTTTGTGATCAACTTTTCCATATTTTCCACCTTTTTAATACCTTAATATTACATCAACACCTTTGAGAATTCAAGGAATGGAAAACCGCCGATGGATTGTTTTTTTTCCATGCATTTGATAACATTTCTTTATAGAGAATATCTTCGGGAGGGGTCTTCTCTGAAAAGAAGCTTTTGTAATATCCAGGAATTTTTGGCGCGAGACGTTATACCGAATTTAAGCTCATCGTATGAAAGGGGGTGAGAGAATGAAGGTTGCAACTCTTATACTGAGTCTTTTAGTGGCTATCGCTTTTGTCGGCAGCGCAATGGCAGTTTTACCCGGAAAAACAGTTGAGTACGCAGGCGGTGATGCCGGCAAGGTTATATTCAACGGTGATACTCACGGCACAAAGCAGGGCATGAAATGCAATGACTGCCATCCGAAACCATTCGCAATGAAAAAGGGCTCTTTTAAGATGACAAATGAGGATCATGGCAAAGCTGAATTCTGCGGCTTATGTCATGACGGCACAAAGGCTTTTTCACAGTCTTCAGAGGCGGACTGCGGAAAATGTCATATGAAGGCAGAAGCGGCGCCGGCAGCAGAACCGGCAGCGCCGGCGGCAGAACCGGCAGCGGAAGAAGCGAAAGAAAAGAAATAACAAAAAAAGGGAAGTACAGAAATACTGTACTTCCCTTTTCTATTGCGCCATTTTTTCAAACCCTCGTCAGCCAGGATTCGTACTTCTTATTCCTGCCCTTCACGCAATCAAAATAAATCGATTGCAGTTTTTTCGTTATCCTGCCCGGGTTTCCGTCGCCGATAATCCTTTCGTCCACTTCGCGTATCGGCGTAATCTCGGCAGCCGTGCCTGTAAAAAATGCCTCATCGGATATGTATACCTCGTCACGGGTAAAACGCCTCTCCTCAACACGGAAACTCTCGTCGCGTGCTATCTCGATAATGCTGTTTCTTGTTATCCCTTCAAGAATTGAGGTAAGAGGGGTGGTCTTTATGAGGCCGTTGCGGACGATGAAAATATTCTCACCGCTCCCCTCGGAGACAAATCCGGCTGTGTCGAGCAGGAGAGCTTCGTCATAGCCGCTGAGTACTGCCTCCTTCTTGGCGAGCTGCGAATTTACGTAGTATCCACAGACTTTGCCGCGCGTCATATTGGCGTTCACATGACCTCTGATGAAAGAGGATGTCTTCACCCTGATACCCTTTTCCAGTCCCTCTTCACCAAGATATGCACCCCATGACCATGCAGCAATAGCCACTTTGATCGGATTATCCTTAGGATAGAGTCCCATGGCGCCGTATCCGATATAGACAAGCGGTCTTATATAGCACTCCTTCAGTCTGTTTACCCTGACCGTCTCCACAACAGCTTTCTTGATCTCTTGTCTTGTAAAGGGAATTTCGAGAAGGAAGATGTGCGCTGAGTCAAACAGTCTTTCTATGTGGTCGTCCAGCTTGAATATCGTAGGCCCTTCCGACGTCTCATAACAGCGAATTCCCTCAAAGACGCCGAGTCCGTAATGCAGACTGTGGGTGAGCACATGCACCTGCGCGTCCTCCCAGTTCACAAACGTTCCGTCCATCCATATCTTTTCGGTCTTCGGTATCATAGGTTTTTATTTATACCAATATATGTCACGCAATGTCAATTACATCTTCTCCGGGGCGGTTACACCCAGTATCTCAAGCCCGTCGCAAAGTACAATCCTTACCGCTTCGCAAAGCGCGAGTCTCGCTATTGTCAACACGGTATCGTCGCTCACGACCTTGCACTTGTTGTAATACGGATGAAACATGCCCGCGAGTTCCTGTAAATAGAACGTTATCCTGTGTGGCTCATGGGCATTGGCGGCGCCTTCAAAAACCATCGGGTACATCAGGAGCTTCTTGATAAGCCTGAGTTCATCGGGCACGGAAAGCCCGCTGAGGTCAGCGTCACAGAGCGTACCAACAGGTATGTTTTTTTCACGTGCATGGGCAAAGATGCTGTTGATCCGCGCATTGGCGTATTGCACGTAGAAGACAGGGTTTTCCGCAGATTGTGTTTTTGCAACCTCGATGTCGAACTCGAGGTGACTGTCGGGCCGTCTCGTAAGGAAGATGAATTTCGTCGTATCCGCACCGACTTCGTCGATCACCTCTCTTAATGTCACGAATTCACCCGACCGCTTTGACATCTGAACCGGCTTGCCGCCCCTCATGAGAGAAACCATCTGTACGAGCAGTACCTTCAACTTGTCCTTCGGATAACCGAGCGCTTCGATAACCGCCTGAACCCTCGGAATGTAACCGTGATGGTCGGCGCCCCAGATGTCGATCAATTCATCGTATTTTCTCTCTATCTTCTTCCTGTGGTATGCGATGTCCGATGTGAAATAGGTGTATTCTCCGTCATTCTTGATGATAACCCTGTCCTTATCATCACCGAATGCAGTTGCCCTGAACCACAGGGCTCCGTCTTTTTCGTATATAAAACCCCTGTTTCTCAGCTCTTCGACAGCCTTCTCCACCTCCCCGTTCCGGAAAAGCTCCCTTTCGCTCTGCCATGTGTCAAAGACAATGCCGAAATCCTCCAGTTCCTTCCTGATGCAGGACAACATGGTATTGTAGGAATAGTCGATAAATATATCCGATACATCACTGAAACTCATCTGGAGGTATTTCCGGCCGTATTTCTGGATCATTTCTTTCGCAATATCTTCAACATACCCACCCTTGTATCCTTCCTCAGGGAACGGATATTCGATCCCGAGCAGACTCTGATATTTGGCAAAAACGGACAGGCCGAGGAGTTTTACCTGCTTCCCGGCGTCGTTGATATAATATTCACGATCGACATTGTATCCGGCGGCCCTAAGGAGGTTTGAAAGGGCCTCCCCTGTTGCGCCGCCCCTGCCGTGTCCCAAATGCAGCGGTCCGGTCGGATTCGCGCTGATAAATTCGACCTGGACCCTTCTCCCCCTGCCGATGTCCTCCCTTAAAAAACTGCTCTTCTGTTTCAGTAACTCCCCAAGTTGCAAGAACAAATATTCCTTTGTGAATTTGAAATTCAGGAAGCCCGGCCCGGCTATATCTATCCTTTCAAATATAGTCCGGTCCGTTATGGAAAGCACGATCTCGTCAGCAATCTTCCCCGGAGGTTTTTTCAGTATTTTCGACAATGACATGGCAACCGGAGTAGCCAGGTCACCCATGGAATCGTCCGGCGGAACTTCAACCTCAATAGCAGGCATCGTCTCTATGCCGAGCAACTTCAGCGCTTCTTCAATGATTCTTAGAAGATGTTTTTTCAATAGACAGCTATTCTACAAAACACTGAGGGTCTTCGGCAAGAAAATCATTCTCCCCGTGTGCTCTCGAAAACGCGTATGCAATCGCCCTGCAGCCCCTGCAAACCGACCATCTCCTGCACTCACCGCATTTCCCCCGGTACCTGCTCCTGTCTCTTAGAGCTTCGAGGACCCCGGACGTTGCCCATACCTCCCTGAAAGAATCTCTCCTGATATTACCAATGGGAAGATACAACCTTCTGCAGGGCACAAGCGTACCGTCGGGCAGGATAGTAAGCCCTGACAATCCTGCCGCACAGCCTCCCATGGCAATATCACCCTTGTCTTCTTTATCTTTATCAGATAACTGTGATGCAACAGGGTCGCCGGTGATAATTTTCAGGTCGCCGGATTCAACCGAGAATATTTTCTCATAGAGTTCCTTTACGGCTGCCGTACCCAGCATCGACCCGAGCATGCCTTTCCCTCTTCCCGATGGGACAAGCCGGGAAAAGCCGATCCTCTGAACCCCGAGCTTCGAAGCGAGACTGACTAAATCCATGAAATAATCCGCATTGAGGGTCGAGAGAGTAGTGTTGAGCGTAACCTGCATACCGGCATCAAGAAGATGCATCACCCCTTTCAGAGAAGCAAAAAAACTGCCTTGCCCCCTTATGGAATCATGAACATCGAGAGGTCCTTCGATGCTCACCTGAACGCCCTTCACTCCCATTTTGGAAAGTCCCTCAGCCCTTTTTCTGTCGATGAGGATGCCGTTGGTGAGCAGATACACGTCGAACCCCCGGCTGATAATCGCAATGAGAATGTCAAATAGATCATTACGCAAAAAAGGCTCGCCTCCGGTGACATTAAAACTCGTCGAATAATCGATGTGGTAACTTTTTCTCCACATCCCGATGGTTTCGGATATTTCCCCTATCGCCCCTTCTATCTCCGGGAAGGACATCTCGTCAAGACTCCTGCCTGTCTGATAGCAATGCCTGCAGCTGAGGTTGCATCTTTCGGTAAGATGGAGCTGGATGAAAAAATCGAAGGCGTTCTTTATCGGCATATACTGATTATTGCAAAAAAAAGGCAGCTATACAACAGGGCAGTAAGCATCACCTTTTCCGTGACGGCAGGATATGGTATTTGAGCGGTTTCTTTTGCCGATAGTCATGCGAAGAATATTCTGATATAAATAGGCAAAAGCCTCGGAGGACGACAGCCCGGAAATGAGCGAATATACTATATCCTGAATTAGTGTCTGTTGCCGTAAACCCTGATATTTCTGAGTCCTGTAAGCCACGAAAGAAGGATACTCACGATGCTTATAATAAACGCCCCCTTGAAGGCCGGCCAGAAACCGGCTATCTGAAGGCCAAGGCTCAGAGGCCCCGAGAGTCCCACCGTAATGAGCAGCATCAGCGTATTGACGATAAGCGTAAAGAGACCTAACGTCAGTATGATCAGGGGCAAAGTAAACAATGCAACCACAGGCTTTATAAAAGAATTTACAACTCCGAAAACCGCGCCGATAATGATCATCTTCCACCATTCACCCGTGAATGTTATCCCGTTTACTACCTTGACCGCCGCTGCAATCGAAAGGGCGTTTATCATGATTCTAAGGATCAGATATGCCATGTTATGTCCCGGCATCGCGCTGTTTCCTGTTCGTATGGCTCTCTATTTTCCGTTTTATTTTTTTCAGAAGACTCCTTGCCCAGACATATTCCGTGGCAAGGACTCCAAGACCAATGGGTATAACAATAAAGGCGGGGCCCGGCAAAACGACCATCGCGACTCCGATAAGCAGAATGGTGAACCCGACCACCCCTATGATGAACCTCTTTACCTGTTTAAGAGTTTGGAGAACTAATGCTGTCATGGAATTATTTTATACGATATCAAATAAAATTTTATTCTCCTCTGAGCAAAGAGACAGGAAATAAATAATTTTGCAGTGTTGTAAACGTGACAACGATTGCTTACCGGAGCATTTTTTCCGGACTTACACCTTCTTCCAGTATAATAATCTCCACCCTCCTGTTCTGCTGCCGGCCGGCCGGCGTAGCATTGCCCGCTATCGGGTATTGTTTACCATACCCTTTCGTCATAATCCTGTCCGGACCGATTCCTCTTGCAATTAAAGCTGTTTTCGCGGCGTCAGCGCGACGCTGTGAAAGGCCTAAATTGTATGTATCTCCTCCTACACTGTCTGTATGTCCCTCGACCAGAACCTTTCGCTCCGAATGTTTCAAGAGAAATTCGGCAAGCTTATCTATAGTCCTCATGGCGCCCGGCATCAGATCGGCCTTGCCGGTTTCAAAAAGGATGTCTCCCAGAGTCAGGACTATCCCACGTTCCGACTGCTTGGCCTTTAATTCTTCAATTTCACTTTCCAGCTGTTTTTTCCTTTCGATGGCCTGTTCAGTCTGCATCTTCGCCAACTGAGTCTCAAGTGCCTTGGCCTCGGCTTCTTTTCTTGCTTTTTCGAGTTCCAGTGTCTTTGCCTCAGCTTTGCCTTTTGCACGTTCAATCTCTAACGCCTTGGCTTCCGCCTCTCTCCGCGCTTTCTCCGCCTGTTTTGACAAGGAATCCGCTTCTTCTTTTATCCGGCCTATTTCCCGTTCCCGTGCTTCCAGCAACATCTTATCTTTCTCTGAACTCAAACGCCCGATTTCCTGCTCAGCTTTTTTATGCTCAGCCTGCACGGTCGCGATTTGTGCTTTTCTCTCTGCCAGATAGGCGAGGTGGTTCATTTCTTCGGCATTTTCAGCCTGTTCGGCTTTTTTCAGGGCCTGCGTGGCTTCATACAGCGCAACCGGTGCGTTTGCAGCAACCTCAGGGTCAGCTTGAGCACGCTCGAACGCAGTGCGCGCTCGTTCGAGAGCTTCATTTCTTTCCGGCACCGTTGCACAGGCGATCAGCATGACCATCACTGCCGATACACACACTAAACCCCATAACGGCACCAAAAAATTCTCTTCATTATTTTTCATAACGCCTCCCAGTGTATAGTATTTTCATTACATACGTCCCCGTCCGATTTCCTGCCGGAGAGTTTCGAGAGTCTCTCGTATCTCGGCAGCCGTCTTCCTGGCCTTCTCGGAGCGAGTTTTTGCCTCGGCAAGTCTGGCGTCTGTCAGCGCCTCCTCGGCTAAACGTTCTGCTTTCTTATATTCTTCCTTTTCAACCGCTGCCCTCGCAGCATTCAATTTGTCCTCCGCAATTTTCAATTCCAGCGGAGCATACGCTGCCGCATCACTGCCCTCTGCTGACTTGATTGCTATCTCGGCGCCTGAGATCGCTTCCGTTGGCACAACGCCCTTTGATGCGCACCCGATCAGAAAAAGCAGGACGAGGGCCGCCACACCCGTTGCTGGCCTGTAAAAAATTTTCATTCGATTCACCCCCCTTAATCATTTTCAAGAAAACTGAATTCTCTCCGGGTCATCGCTGTATATTTTTTCTCCCTCTCACCTTTTTATGGTATAGCGCCCGGATACACTATCTTCAGAGGTCTTCCATAACAAAAAGTCTATCAACACTCGTTTCTCTTGTCAAATTGCCGGGGCTGACACTTGTTTGTTTTTTAATTCTGCCTTATAAGGCACCTCCTTCATCCGCCCCTTTCCTCCTCTTCATCCTCATCCACATATTCCCTCTTTTTTTTCATCAGCCGGATGAAGCCATAGACGGTGATTGCGGCAGCAAAGGCAAAAAGTATGGTGTAGAGGTTGCTGCTCAGATAATAAAACCATGTGTATTTTCTTGTAAGGTGTGCATGCCATTTATCTTCGAGTTCATAAAGACTCATCGAAACACTGTTCCGTACCGCGTCATCAAGGGATTCCCCTTCTCTTAATTCTCCGAGTAACCGGAGGAGACCATCTTTGCCGAACTCGCCGACTATATATTCCACAATGCTTCTGCTTTCTTCATAAGCCAGGATAAGGGATTTTTCGTCATAAGGGAACCTGTCCAGTTCCCTTATCCTTATCAGCCCGCCGGAAGCAGTCGCCCCTGGAAGAGCGCGGCCCTCATATTCCGACGCAAGTTCAGCTATCCCGCCGCTCGCCCACTGGCACACTCCCTCATCCAGCCACCTGGGAAGTTTTTCGCCGTCAAGATAACGATGCAAAACGAGATGACATATTTCATGCTTGAGCGTGGATTTAAGGGTAAACGGTTTTGTATATACCCTTGACATGTCGAGAACAATCAGGTTCCTGTCCGGAACTGCGAATGCAATAATGCTGTCGACGCCGACCATTTTTCTGAAAGTTTCCCTGTCCCTGGCAAGGACTATATCAGGTCTGAAATCAATCTCCCACCGAAACGTTCTTTGGAGTTCATATTTTACGGATGAATACACCTCTGTAACCTCCGCGGCTACACTTGTGAGAGGCTTTTCAAAAAAGACCGTCACGCCGCCTGTCTGCATCGATACGGTTTCTGCGGACAGAATACCCATGTCAAGAGACACAATGCAGACAAGCAGCAACAGGATTCCCCCGGGTTTTAATATCATATGTACTCTATTTTTGCCTGTTAAGGTCAGTGAAGGCAAGGGTAAGGCAGAAGGTTTTTGTTGAATTCCCGTTCTAATGCTATAATATGCAAAAATCCGAAAGCATAATTCTTTATGTATGGAGCACGTATGAGGTCATTGAGAATTGCTCTTGCACAGATCAACCCTACCGTTGGAGATTTTGACGGCAATATTTCGAAGATTATCGATTATACCCGGAAGGCCCGGCTTTCAGGCGCGGATATCGTTGCCTTTCCTGAACTTGCCATAACAGGCTATCCCCCTGAGGATCTGCTTCTGAAGACACGGTTCATTGAAGATAATCTTGAAGCCCTTAAAAGAGTCCAGGACAATGTTCGCGGCATTACCGCAATCGTGGGTTTTGTTGACAGCAGGGAAGACATCTTTAATGCTGCAGCGATAATTCACGATGGAGAACTCGTAGACGTCTATCACAAGAAATACCTTCCCAATTACGGGGTTTTTGATGAATACCGGTATTTCCAGGTCGGCACGAGATGCCCCATATATCAGGTCCGTGACTCATGGATCGGGGTAAGCATATGCGAGGACATCTGGTATCCGGAGGGGCCGGCCAGACTTCAGGCCCTTGCAGGAGCCGGCGTAATAGTCAATATCAACGCGTCTCCCTACCGCATGGGCAAAGGAAAGCACAGGGGAAATATGTTGTCTGCGAGGGCTGCCGACAACGCAGTCATAGTTGCTTATCTGAACACGGTCGGAGGCCAGGACGAGCTTGTGTTCGACGGCCACAGTCTCGTAGTTGACCAGGGCGGAACGGTAATCGCAAAGGGGAAACAGTTCGAGGAAGATCTGGTCGTGGTCGACCTCAATCTTGAAGATATACTCGTGAGGAGACTCCATGCGCCGCTCAGGAGACAGGAAGTTATAAAACTCGAAAAAGCCTGCGTCGAGAAGATTGTTGTCCATACAAAAAGGAAAGCGCCCGGAAAACAAAAGGCCCCCGTCGTTAAAGCCCGGTCCGGGGGACTGAATGTTCTGGAACCTCTGGAAGAAATATACAGCGCACTTGTCCTCGGCACCCGGGATTACGTTCGGAAAAACGGTTTCAACGGCGTTGTTATAGGGATAAGCGGCGGCATCGATTCCGCGCTTGTGGCGTCGGTTGCAGTGGATGCGCTCGGGAAGCGGAATGTCACAGGTCTCTTCATGCCTTCTCCGTACACATCGAAACAAAGCCGGGAAGATAGTTACGCCCTGGCAGCTCATCTCGACATCAACATAAAAGATGTCCCGATTACGGGCATCTATCAGAGTTATCTCGGCACATTGAAAAAAGAATTTCGTGACCTGCCGGAAGACACTACAGAGGAGAATATCCAGGCAAGGGTCAGGGGGAATATCCTGATGGCATTCTCGAACAAATTCGGGTGGCTCGTTCTGACAACAGGCAATAAATCGGAGATGAGCGTCGGATACGCAACCCTTTACGGCGACATGGCAGGCGGGTTTGCGGTAATCAAGGACGTGCCGAAAACAATGGTATATGAGCTCTGCCGATGGAAGAACAGCAGCGCCGGCAGGACTGTAATACCCCAGAGGATGTTTTCCAAGGAGCCATCTGCAGAGCTCAGGCCTGAACAGAAAGATACGGATACGCTTCCACCCTACCCGCTTCTCGATCCTGTCCTCAGGGCGTACATAGAAGAAGACAAGGGTTTTGAAGATCTCTTATCTTCGGGCTGTGACGTCAAATGTACGCAAAAAATTATCGCGATGATCGATAGGAGTGAATACAAGAGGAGGCAGTCTCCTCCTGGAATAAAGATAACCCAGAGGGCATTTGGAAGAGACAGGCGTTTCCCGATAACCAATAAATACAGGGGGTTTTGAAATTCCAATGCGAAAATTTATCTGTATTCTGCTGGCAACATCCATATCTGCTGTTCTTATTTTCGGCCAGTCTTTTGCTGCAGACAACAGGAATTTCCAGGTAAAGAAGCAGCCTGAAATCCAGCAGGTCAAACCCAAGAAACCGGTCAGGGTTAAACTGAAGCGCACTGTCGACGGCAAATATACGTGGGACCTTTCAGGCGATGATGTCGAAGAGGTTGTCAGGGCAGACAAACGCCTGAAGAAACTGTTGAATATCGAGTAGGATCCTTTATTAACAGCATTTGAAGCTGAATAATTTATCCACCGGCCATGAAAGGCACTCTTTATATCGTCTCCACCCCCATAGGGAACCTTGAAGATATTACCTTAAGGGCCCTGCGGGTTCTCAGGCAGACGGATATTATCGCAGCGGAAGACACGCGTCGCTCGCTGAAATTGCTTACCCATTACGGCATTTCAAAACCGCTGATCAGCTACTGGAAGGAGAAAGAGAAAGGGAAAGCCGGTGAAATTTTGAAGATATTGCTCGCCGGCAGATCTGTCGCCCTTGTCAGCGACGCAGGCACGCCCGGCATATCCGACCCCGGAGCCGTCCTGATACAGAGGGCAATCGAAGAAGACGTCAGCGTTGTTTCGATACCGGGGCCCTCAGCCTTTCTGGCCGCGTTATCCCTTTCAGGCCTGCCTGCGGAGTCGTTCACATTCATCGGTTTTCTTCCGGCCAGGAATGTCCAGCGGAAGAAAATCCTTACCGAATTGCGCCTCGAACCGAGGACGCTCATTTTTTATGAATCGCCGCACCGCATCCTCGATACTCTTGAGGACATGGAGATGACTTTCAGGGGGAGAAAGGCTGCTGTTGCGAAAGAGATCACGAAAATCCATGAAGAGGTATTAAGAGGGGTCATTTCCGGACTGCTTGATAAAATCAGGGAAACGACCATAGCAGGCGAATACGTTATTATCGTGGAAGGGAGGCAAGCCGGGAAAAACGTGGTTACCCCGGATATCATCTCTGAAATCGGTTCTTTAATGAAAAAAGGGCTGGGAAGAAAAGAGGCCGCAAAAAAAGTCGCTGGCGCGTACGGCATAAGCAAAAAGGAACTCTATGACAAAAGCCTCAATGAATTCCCTTGACTTTTTTCCTATGTACCAATAAAATTTTCAATAAAATAGCTATCAAGAGGTGATAAGTGGCATACAAGCTTCTTCTCGCAGATGACAGTATTACTATACAGAAAGTGGTCGAGCTTATCCTCACCGAAGAAGATTTCGAGATTAAATCAACAGGAAACGGGGAAGAGGCATTGGCCGCCATCCCTTCGTTCAATCCTGATATCGTTCTCGCGGACATAGATATGCCGAAGATGAACGGTTACCAGCTCTGCGAAAAGATCAAGCAGGATCCCTTTACAAGCGGAATACCGGTAATACTTCTGACAGGCGCTTTTGAACCGATCGATGAAGAGCTTGTGAACAGGGTCGGCGCAGATGACTTTATCACTAAACCCTTCGAATCCCAGGAACTAATAAGCAAGGTAAATGCCGCGCTTGCAGTTTCAGCGGTGCCTGAGATTGAAGAAGCGGAAGCGGTTGTTGAAGCAGAAGCCTTCGGCACCGGGACAGCCGCCGGGGAAGAAGATCTCTGGGCAATGGAAGAGATTCCCGAAGCCGTGGAAGTCGGGTCGTGGCCTGCCGACGAAGGCACGGGAGCGGGCACTGAAGAATTATTGGGCATAGCAGAAGAGGCCGAAGCAGAAGCTGAAGAGATATTGGAAGCTGAGATAAGCCCGCCTGACACGGATAGACCGTCAATTCCCGAGGTACAGATCCCGGCGAAGGATGAACTGGAAGAGATATTCAGAAGCGCTGTTGACCAAAGAATAGCAGCAGCAGTATCTTCACTTGATTTAAAAGAAGCCGTCCTTACCTCTTTGACGCCTTTGTTGAAGGATTCCGTCGAAAAGATACTCTGGGAAGTTGCGCCTGACCTTGTCGAGAGGATGCTGAAGGAGATGTTGAAGGGATCTCTCGAATCCCTTACAAAAGAGGTCGAGAAAGTGATATGGGAGACCGTACCTGACCTCGCAGAGACGATGATTTCCAAAGAAATAGAGAGGATAAGGTCAGAATTTTAGAAAAGGGCTTTTCTCCGCAAGGCATAGAGGAAAAGTGGTATCGATACTGGGTTTCAAAGGAATATTTTAAACCCGAACAAGACCATAAGGGTATTCCTTTTTCCTTGGTCATCCCTCCCCCAAATGTTACGGGTTCGCTCCATATGGGACATGCGCTCAATACGGTCCTGCAGGATATCCTTACCCGCTGGAAACGCATGTCGGGATACAGAACTCTTTGGCTCCCGGGCACAGACCATGCCGGCATCGCCACCCAAAACGTCGTAGAAAAACAGCTCGCTTCGGAGGGACTCGACAGGTATAAGCTCGGACGCGATGCCTTCACTGAGCTCGTATGGAAATGGAAATCCGAGTACGGCGGAAGGATAATCCACCAGCTCAAGAGGCTCGGCGCTTCGTGCGACTGGTCAAGAGAGCGGTTCACCCTTGATGAAGGTCTCTCGAAGGCGGTCAGAGAAGTCTTTGTTCGTCTTTATGAGGAAGGACTGATATACAGGGACAACAGGCTCATAAACTGGTGCCCCCGCTGCCATACCGCACTTTCAGACCTCGAGGTGGAGCATGAAGAACTGGAAGGGAAGCTGACATACATTAAATATCCTCTGTCCGGCGGGAAGGGAAAGTATATAACAGTCGCAACTACCCGTCCTGAAACGATGCTCGGCGATACAGCCGTAGCAGTGAATCCGGAAGACAACAGATACAGGGAATTCATTGGAAAGACAATAGACCTGCCGCTAACCGGCAGAAAGATACCGGTCATTTCAGACGGCGCGGTGGACGTTTCCTTCGGGACCGGGGTCGTAAAAGTTACGCCGGCCCATGATTTCAATGACGAAGCGATGGCCAAAAGGCAGAGCCCTCCCCTTGCCTTCCTAACTGTTATCGGAGATGACGGCCGGATGACGGAAAAGGCGGGAGAGAAATATGCAGGCATGGACAGATTCGAAGGCAGGAAACAGGTTCTGCAGGATTTAAGGGAACTCGGCCTCATAGAGAAAGAGGAACCGCATAAACATGCGATAGGCCACTGCTACCGCTGCAAGACTATAACAGAACCCCTTTCAACACCTCAGTGGTACGTAAATGTCCAGTCCGTTGCCCGGGAGGCTGTCGGGGCCGTAAAAGAAGGGAAGATCAGGATCATCCCGAAATCATGGGAAAGTACATATTTCGCATGGATGGGGGATATAAGAGACTGGTGCATATCCCGTCAGATATGGTGGGGCCACAGGATACCCGTCTGGTACTGTCAGAAGATGCAGAATGAAAAATGCAGACAAAAAAACGGGATAATAGTATCAAGAGCCGATCCGCACGGTTGTCCTTATTGCGGCACGAAAGAATTACTCCAGGATGAAGACGTCCTCGACACATGGTTCTCTTCTGCATTGTGGCCTTTTTCAACACTCGGCTGGCCTGACGAAACCGATGATCTGAGGACATATTACCCGACCAGCGTCCTTGTCACAGGATTTGATATCATCTTCTTCTGGGTGGCCAGAATGATCATGATGGGACTTAAGTTCATGGGAGAGGTACCTTTCCGGGACGTTTATATCCACGCCCTTGTCAGGGATATGAAAGGCCAGAAGATGTCGAAGTCAAAAGGCAATGTCGTCGACCCCCTGATCATTATGGACAAATACGGGACTGATGCGTTCCGGTTTACGCTCGCTGCCTTTGCGGCACAGGGAAGGGATGTCAAGTTCTCGGAGGAGAGGGTGGAAGGTTACCGTCATTTCGTTAACAAGCTGTGGAATGCGTCCAGGTTCATCTTTCTGAACATCGAGACAGGCTCTGAGCCCCCTGACATTGTTTCCCCCGGGAAGGCTCCTTCGCCCTCATCTGATACTCCGGATCTTCCAAGCCGCTGGATTCTAAGCAGGCTCTCGGCTGTCACTGACGAGATGAATGCCGCGCTTGGTGAATACCGCTTCAACGATGCGGCAAACAGTATCTATCAGTTCCTCTGGCACGAATTCTGTGACTGGTACATCGAGATGGCAAAGATTGAGATGCAGGACCCGGAATCGAAAGCCGGGGTCAAGTCCTGCCTGCTCCACGTTCTTGATACCTCCCTGAGGCTGCTGCATCCGTTTATGCCTTATATCACAGAGGAAATCTGGCAGAAGATGAAGGCGCTGCGACCTGAAGAAGCCGGTGCAAAGGAAAGCATCATGATATCCGCTTTTCCCGCATCTTTGCCGAGGGACCCGAAGGCCGAGGACGACATGCAGTTTATTACAGATGCAGTGACGGGGATAAGGACCATCAGGGGCGAGCTTAACGTCTCTCCGTCTCTCAGACTCGATGCATCCATAAGAGCGCTCTCGCGGCGTGCGGAGAATATCATGAAGGAAAGCGTGATGCATATAAAAAATCTTGCAAGGCTGGAAAAACTGGAGATAGGCGCCGACACCGTCAAGCCCGAAGGTTCTGCAACCGCCATAAAAAGTTCACTGGAGGTATATGTTCCCCTGAAGGGGGTCTTGAATATTACTGCGGAAATAGATAGACTGAAAAAGGAAAAGGCAAAGGTTGAAGCGTCTCTTACAACACTCAATAAAAAACTCTTTAATGACGACTTTCTCCGGAAGGCACCGCAGGAGATTATCGAGAAGGAAAAGTCAAAATATCAGGAGTTGACTACTGTCAGGGAAAAGATCTCGGACAGTATAAAAATGCTTATAGAAGCAGGGGGTGAAGATGATGCATAAAGAAAAAGAGCTTACAAAGAGTGACGTTGAATTTATCGAGGGCGAATTCATCAATATAAAGCAGAGCACTGTAAGGTCGGTCGAAGGCGGGCACATCGAACTTCAGCAGGTGGGAGCTCTCAGCATTGACGGTGACAGAATCGAGGTCACGCAGGGAGCCGCCGGGATCCTCAGAGGACATGACATGAATCTGAACCAGAGCATCAGCGCTGTGACCGCTGCCGATAACGTATCGCTCAACTTTTCCCTGTCTCCCATGTGCATTTCGAGAGAACAGACAACTGCCAGCAGGTCGGCAGTCGGGCTGATGGCTGCAAAGGAGATAAAATCCGACAATACTTCCGCATTCCTCCTCATCTCGAATAAAGTCGAAGGAAATGTGACGACACTCCTCGACTGGAAATCGGCCCTTGCCATGGGCGCTGTCTTCGGAGGTCTGTGGGGCTTTATCTCCCTGCTTTTCAACAGGAAATAAGATGGAGTTTCCTCCCGGCGTCATCAAGACGATCCGTCGCGCACTGGAGGAGGATATCGGCCCGTCCGACATCACCACTTTTCTCCTGATACCCGGAAATAGCACGTCAAGGGCCACATACATTGCAAAAGAAAGTTTTGTGCTGGCCGGAATGCCGTTTGCAAAAGAAGTTTTTCTGATACTCGACAGCTCCGTTAGCTTTACATCGTTTTTCGAAGAGGGCAGCCGTGTCGGAAAAGGCGATATTATTGCGGAGGTGAAAGGCAAAACCTGTGTCATTCTTGAGGGCGAGAGGGTAAGCCTTAACATAGTGCAGAGGCTTTCCGGAATAGCCACCTTAACACACGCCTACGCAGAGAAAATCAAAGGCCTAAAGGCAAGGATAGTCGATACGCGAAAAACGACTCCCGGTCTTCGTTTCATGGAAAAATATGCGGTTAGAACCGGCGGAGGACATAACCACAGGTTCGGTCTTTTTGACGGAGTCCTGATCAAGGATAACCACATTAAGGCAGCGGGCGGCATCAGGGAATCGGTGAGGCGCTCGAAGCAATGCCACCACCTTTTAAAAATCGAGGTCGAGGTTGAGACCCTCGACGGTCTTACAGAAGCTATAGAAGCCGGCGCAGATATCGTAATGCTGGACAATATGTCTGTCGCCGATATGCGGAAGGCGGTAAGAATATCAAAAGGCCGTGTCATGCTCGAGGCATCGGGCGGCGTTAATCTCAAAAATGTGAGAGAAGTAGCCGAAACCGGCGTTGATCTGGTATCAGTCGGTGCCCTCACTCATTCGGCTCCTGCTGTCGACATCTCCTTGATAATAGCCCCATAGTTTGATATATTTGAGCTAATCGGAGGGATTAGCAACAATTAATTAATGATAACAGGGAGAAGGGTATGATACTGAAAGAGATCAAGGAGATTGCAAAAGGAAATGGCATCCGGGTAGGAAATATGAAGAAAGATAACATCATTCGTGCCATACAAAGGGCGGAGGGAAACTTCGACTGTTTTGGCACCGCAAAAGCAGGGGTTTGCGATCAGGCAGATTGCCTCTGGCGTAAGGACTGTTTAGGCTGATTCATCACCGACGACTTGTGATTTCACTCCTTATCCTTCATAGACCGCGATTCTGTTTCGCCCCCGGTACTTCTCCCCGCAGAGTGTGGTATCCGCGCAGGGTATAATGACGCTCATCGAGACAATAGAGAAACATAAACTGATGGTTGCCGTTCGCACCGATACACCTGAAAGTGCTTACAAAGCGGCCATGGCTTGCATCAATGGCGGCATCCGGCTGGTTGAGATCACTTTTTCGGTGCCGGATGCGGATGAAGTCATAAAAAAATTGAGAAAAGAAACAGGTGCCCTGATCGGCGCGGGCACGGTACTCGGTATCGGTAATTTGAAGAAGGCGTTGAAGGCTGGAGCTTCATATATTGTAAGCCCCCACCTGGACGAAGATATCGTGAAATTAACAAAAAAGGCAGGCGCCGTATCAGTCCCGGGAGCCTGCACACCTACGGAAATTTACAGAGCACACATTGCCGGTGGAGATATTATCAAACTCTTCCCGTTTGTCGAGATGGGCGGGCTCGATTTCCTCAAGGCGATACGGGGACCGATGCCTTTTGTCAGATTCATGTTGAGCGGTGGTGTGAATTTGGATAACCTGTCCGAATATCTTGCTGCGAAGTCCTCATGCATACTTATCGGATCCGCCATCCTTAAGAAAGAATTTATACAAACCGGAGCCTATGACTCCATAACCGACCTTTCGAAAAAATTTGTCCGGAAAATGGATACATAAGTTTTTGCCGCATTAAAAGTGCAATTTTTTGTATAATAAACCTACCTTTTTCACAGTCTTCTTTCGTAAGCAAATATAATGGAGGTAACACTAAATGTTTCGTCCCCAGATTAAGGTGCTCGATTGCACTATCCGAGACGGAGGTCTCATCAATAAGTGGCAGTTCAGCGATGATATCGTTCGAAAGGTTCTTCTTGCGCTTTCGGAAGCCGGTGTCGACTATATGGAAATCGGATACAAGTCTTCGGAGAAATATTTTTCGAGGGCCGAGCACGGCGCATGGAAATTCTGTACCGAGGACGACATAAAAAGGATCGTCGGTGAAACCGACAGGAAGATAAAATTATCGGCCATGGCCGACATCGGCCGTATTGATTCCGAGGATATCCCTTTCAAAAAGGACAGTATCCTCGATATGATCAGGGTAGCATGTTATGCCAAGGAAATAGACAAGGCAATAGCGCTTGCGCATGAGTGTCTGGATAAAGGATACGAGGCGACAATAAATCTTATGGCTGTCTCCAAGATTCTGGAAAGAGACCTTGACGAAGCACTCGAGGACCTTTCCAAAAGCCATGTACCTGTCGTATATCTTGTGGACAGTTACGGCGCCCTCTATTCCGAGCAGATCCATTTCCTTATAAAGAAATACTTTGACGCACTCCCCGGCAAAGAACTCGGCATCCATACACACAACAACCAGCAGTTGGCTTTTGCAAATACAATAGAAGCCATAATTGCAGGTGTTAACCGCCTGGATGCAACGCTCTACGGAATGGGGAGAGGCGCAGGCAACTGCCCTCTTGAACTCCTGCTCTCTTTCCTCAAGAACCCCAAGTTCGACATCAGGCCGCTCATAGACGTGATTCAGGAAACATTTGTCCCGATGAAAGCCGAAATAGAATGGGGTTACCATATCCCGTACCTCATAACCGGGGTGTTAAACGAACATCCGAGGAGCGCCATGAAGATAATGGGACAAAATACCCTTCCGAACCTCAGGCAGTTTTACGAGGAACTTAAGGACGGCACACAACTGGATTGATACGCCGCGAATTCTTTCTTAAAAAAGCCTTGCCTGTTCTTTGCTCTGTTTTCTCTCCACTTCTTCGAAAATCCTTATCTTTCCGAATTCGCCGTCATAACCGGGGATAATGTGTACATTCCCGGAACGTGTTCTTGCGATAGCCTCTTTCAGAAGGTTCCCTCCCGCTCTTTCGATTTCATTTAGCGGGATATCAAGAAGCACACTGAATTCATTGCCGAGGGCTTCGATGAGGCGCATATATTCATTCCTGACCGCCTTGCTGTTCACCCCGACTTTCAGGGTTTCGGAAATGATCTCCTGGAGCGGGATTGTCGGATAGAAGGACCTGGCGCCGGCAGGTTTAAAGCCCTCTTCCCTGTCGGCAAGTTTCTCGACCCTGTGCATCACCCCTACGGTAACTTTTTTCCCGCATGCCGGGCAGAGATAATTGTGCTTTATCGTCTCCTGCGGAGAGAGGTTCACACCGCAGGACCTGTGACCGTCATAGTGGTATTTTCCTTCCTCGGGAAAAAACTCGACTGTTCCGAGGAAACCTTTTTTCGTCCTGACGGCATGCAGCATAGCCTGGAATGAAATATCGGTATCAAAAATATTCGCTTCCCGTCCGATTTTTGGCGGCGAATGAGCATCCGAATTCGAAATAAGGGTAATCCTGTCGAGGGCTGAAAGCCTCCAGTTCATTGAAGGGTCGGAAGACAGTCCTGTTTCGATTGCACATATGTGCGGGGTCAATTCATCGAAACACTCTTCGAGCGAATCGAAACCCGAGCTTGCGCCGAATACGGAGAAGTGCGGCGTCCATGCATGGGCGGGGATAAAAAGCGCATCAGGAGATGAATCCAGTACGATCTTCAGCAGTTCCTTTGCATCGAGGCCGAGTATCGGCCTGCCGTCGGACGAAAGGTTCCCGATTCCAGACAATACTCTGTTTATTTTTTCAGCGGACGTGATGTCGGGAGCAAGGACGATGCTGTGCACTTTCCTCAATTTCCCATTTTTTGTATAGATACAGCTTATCTCTGCGGAGAGCATGAAAAAAACATCTGCGGCGCATAACAATGGGACACTGTTATTACGATAATATTCCTTTAATTTAAAAAAGTTATTGTCATTTATATAAAGTTTTTCTTTTAGTTCGTTAAGCCACTTGGGGTGGGTGAAGTCTCCGGTTCCGATGACGCTTATTCCTTTAAGCTGCGCCCATCTCCACAGGCTCTCCAGAGTCATGTCGCTGCTGGTAGCGCGCGAATACCGCGAATGTATATGAAGGTCAGCGAAGAATCGCATGAATCATTAATCCTGGAAATGCATTTGATGGCAGGCATATGCACAGAAAAACCTTTCAGAATCGCAATTTGTTCTGTATGAAAACATGAAAGGTTTGCCTGTATTCGTACGTCTTACAAAAATGGAGATATGAAAGCTTTTTCTGCACATGCCCTTTCTTCTTGTCTGCAACTGCATTTTTCGGGTTAAGTCTTCTGTCTGCGTTTATGCCAGAGGACATAAATGAAAATCAGCAGAACGCATCCGATGATAACATATGCGGTCCATTGCCTGCTGACTTCCATAATCTGTTCTTTATTGTTTCCGACAAAATATCCGATACAAGCTAATATCCATACCCAGATACCGGCGCCGAAGGCTGTGTAGAAGCAAAACTTTGCGAGGCTCATTTTGCAAAGCCCCGCGGGAAACGAAATATAATGCCTTACTCCCAAAATAAGTCTCCCAATGAAGGTGCTTATATTTCCATGCCTGAGGAAAAACTTCTCGCCTTTCATGAAATGATTCTGCGACACACCGAAGTATTTACCATATTTCAGGATAAAAGGCCTGCCCAGGCTGATTGCGATGGCATAGTTGAAAAGCGCTCCAAGGAGGCTTCCCAATGTACCTGACAGTATGACACCTGTCCAGCTCATCTGGTTCTGCGATATGAGATAACCTGCCGGCGGGATCACAAGTTCGGACGGAAGGGGGATAAAAGTGCTTTCAATGAACATCAAAACGATAATGCCCGGATACCCCATGGTCCCGACGGTCTCGACCAGCCAATTGAGAAAAGCGTGCATTTATCTCTTACGCCACATAATTCATCAAGTTTCCCGGATATCGACAGGACATAGTGTTTAGGCGGATTTATTTTGCCGATAATTTGCCGTTTTTTACCCTCTTTTTCACAATGTTTCCGACATTTTCACGATATTTTTTGCTCTAAGAGAAATCAAAAGATTAATTCTTATCAAGGATATTCTCAATAAGAATAACATATGATAACACAAAGTATTGTACTCGGCATAAAGCTCGATATACTATTGATAAAGACAGTCCATGAGACTCGATTGAGATCGTCAATTATATTGTTCCCTTCGGTTATAAGATCAGTATTGATTCATAACACTCCTGATTTCACCTGAAATATTCCGAAGACTTTTGCATTTCCATCCGTATAAACATATAAAGGAACTTTTTAATAATTAAAAATACGGAGGCAGAATTATGAAAAAGTCGTTAATGGTTTTAATTGCACTTGCACTATGCTCGGTGATACCTTTCTCAGCTCTCGCTGATACTATCGGTTCGTCAAGAATAAGCATGATGGAAGGAGATGTCCTTTTTCAGACTACGGATGCAGGAACTGAGTGGATGACCGCGTCCATAAACATGCCTTTGATGTCAGGAGACAGAATATGGGTCCCTGAAACCGGAAGGACAGAAATACAATTTCTTGGCGGATCATATATTCGTGCCGACAAAAACACTGTTCTGGATATCACGAGGCTAAGTAGGGACAGCGAAGGAAATATCACTCAAGTAGCTGTAACCCAGGGAAGAACATATATATATTGCAACGGATCCTCCGGCAGTTCTTCAGTATTTCAGGTTGATACGCCCCTGATTTCCGCCATGGCTTACAATTCGGCAATATTCGATGTATCTATTTATGAAGACGGTTATACGGAAATCTCTGTGATAAAGGGTACTGTGTTTGTTGAAGGACAGTCTGCAAGCACGAAAGTCAATATGGGATATATGATTTCAGTAAGCGCTGACAGGTATGCCAAACTCTCTGCGAGGAGGTCTAATGATGGCTGGTTAAGCTGGAACGTATCGAGAGATTCCTTAATTGCAAGAGCAGGTACAAGCATAAACTATCTTCCATCGTCACTTTATGATTACGGTTCTGATTTTGACCGGCATGGTCGTTGGGTTCATACAGCAGAATATGGCTATGTCTGGAGTCCCCGCGTAACAGTTGCTACGTGGGCGCCTTACAGTGACGGGAGGTGGGTATGGAGAAATCATGACTATATATGGGTTTCATATGAACCCTGGGGATGGGTTCCATATCATTACGGCAGGTGGGGGTTCGGAGTCGGAATCGGATGGTTTTGGGTCCCTCCCGAGGTAAATGATGTTTTCTGGGGACCCGGGTTCGTGGCATGGATTAATACGCCGACATATGTATCATGGGTTCCGCTTGCACCGCGTGAAATATATTATGGACATGGTCATTATGGCCGTCATAGTGTAAACGTTACAAATGTCAATATAAAGAATATAAATGTAACGAACGTATATTTGAACGCCAAAGTGGCCCATGCTGTCAGGGTTGTTCACCATGATGCATTTGTTAACGGAAAACATGTAAAGGTTACCAATGCCCCGGCAAATCCGTTTCTTTCCGGTTTGGTGGTCTCAGCAGGAAGACCTTCTGTAAAACAGGTCAATTATTCCCCTCTGCCTTTAAAGGTTGTTCAACAGAGGCATCTGCCGCCAAAGAGAGTGCTTGATACTAAAAGAAACATCGGATTGAGCGGCAGAAACATTGCTTCAAACAAAGACAATTCTGCATTGAAAGGAAAAACGCCCGTATCTCCGGTGCGTGCAAACGTAGTCACGGACCAAAAATCGATTTCATTAAATCAGGGATTGCATCGTGTGAAACCGGGGACCGCTCCTAAGACCACTAAACAGGTACAGCGGCAGGAACCGAGGACAGCACCACCGTCCAACAGCACTGTTGGTCGTGTAGAACCCGGATCTATTCCTCAGGTGGGCAAACAGGTACCGCAGCGGGAGCTAAAGAATGTTATTGCTCCTCAAAACACCAGCCAGACAAGACGTCAGGAAACCAAACATGTTTCTTCGGGGAAAAACGGGAAGTATGAAATTAGAAAGGAGAAAAAGTCATGAGAAAAAGTCTGTCAGTACTGGTTATTGTGATAGCGGTAATATCCATATGTTTAACAGCTTATGCATTTGAGGGTAAAAAACGTGGCGACAGATCATTAAAGCAGGATCTACTGTCACAGTTGCCGCCGGAAAAAGAAATGCTTTTTCATCAGACCATGAGAGCAGTAAGGGAAGAAACAGCGGAAAATCGCGGAGAGATAAAGAAACTGAAAAAAGAAATGGTTGATATACTCACTGCGCCTGTATTCGACGAAAAGCTGTTCCTTGAAAAGAAAACGAGCATGCAGATTCTGCGTCAGAAGGACAGGCACGCAATTGATGAGCGGCTTGCCTGGGTAGCAACTCAGCTTTCCCAGGAAGAACGGATAATACTGGCAAAAATGATTCCTCAAAAGCATCGTCAACACAAACGGCATGCTCCTCGCTTATACAAATAGCCTGCTCTACGTGTATGGGGGAGCAAATACTGTTCTCCCCCATAACACTTTTCCCGAAGCTTGTTATACAATCAAGATATCAAAAGCCATGGATGACAATTTTTCTCAAGTTGCCGATGAGTTTCTGATAAGACTGATCCAGGAAGGCAGGCATGATGCATTTGCGGAGATTGTTAACCGTCACTCGAAGAGATTTTACAGAATTGCGTACAGACTTGTTTTTAACAAAGACGACGCAGAGGATGTTGTGCAGGAAGCATTTATAAAACTGTGGGAAAAAAGGTTATACTGGAATCCGAATAAAGAGGCAAAATTTACCACATGGTTTTATAAAGTTGTCATAAATCTCTGTGTCGACCATAACAGGAAAAAAAAGCCGGAGCCTTTATCCGAAGAAATGCCACTAATAGATAAACAGCAGGGACATGAAGCGCGGATGCAGGAAATGCAGAAGCAGGTTATGCTTGAGCATTTGATACAGGAACTTCCGGAAAGACAGCAACTGGCACTCAATCTCTGTTTCTATGAAGGAATCAGCAATCAGGAGGCAGCAGAAATGATCGGGGTCAACCTGAAAGCCCTGCAATCTCTAATCATGCGTGCTAAAATGACACTGAAGGAAAAAGTCAGACAGTATTACGGTTAAGGGATACGATAATGGATACAAAGCAATTTAAGGAAAATCTTCTGCTTTATGGAGCAGATATTAATCAGTGGCCTGAAAAGATAAGGCAGTCAGGGGTGAAAGCTTTAGAGAGTTCTCCTGAATATCGGGCCTTACAAGAAGATCATGATAGTTTTGAAAAAATGCTTAAGACCAGAAGATTTGAAGAGCTGGCAGATAATTTTGCACAGCGTGTTATCTCAGCGTCTTTACAACAAAGACAAAAAGCTCCGTTCAGTCTCGGATCTTTTATAGAGGATATGATTAGCGAATTTCGCATCTCTAAACCAGCGCTCGCCGTACTCTCTTTTGTGACGGTATTGGTGTTAACGATTGGACTTACCGTAGGCTTTTTGTATCCTTCCATGACTTGGGTTTCGAACAATGCAGAGGAAACAAATTTGCAGGCGTTCCTCTTTGATGAGGGAGATGTAATATGAGTAAGAAAATAAAAATATTGATTGCCTGTTCACTGATTTTGAATATATTGCTCATTGGCCTGGTCATGGGAAATGTGTCGCATCGCTTTTTTGAAAGAGATTCTCTCAGAAGAAAACAACCGGAACTTTCCCTGAAACTACCTTCGGAAAAAGAACAATTATTCCTGGATACTATGAAGAAAGTACGTCAGGAGAACCGCGACATCCACGTCCAAATGAAGGAAATAAGGGAGAAGATATTTGCCATCCTGGTCGCGCCTGGATTTAATGAAAATGCTTATGAGTCTGAAGTCAAAAAGCTGCATGAAATGCGTGGACTTATGATGCGACAGTATTCAAATGCAACGAAGGAATTGGCAAAACAGTTCAGCCAGGAGGAAAGGGAGGCCTTAGCTGAATACCTTAAAGATGCTGCACGATCTCGCCGGAGTATTTCTAAAGATAATCGTACACACTGATCGTTCGGTTAAGCCAAATAATATTACGTGCACACATTTATATACTACCCTTCTTTTATAAAGAAAGAAGAGATTACTGAAAAATAAATTCAACCTAAATACGAATGACTGAAAAGTTCCGACATTTTCACGACATTATAGAAAATGGATTACAATAAAAAATGCTGTAACCCTCGGAAATAGCTGGTCGGGGCGAGCAGATTTGAACTGCCGACCACTCACACCCCAAGCGAGTGCGCTACCAGGCTGCGCTACGCCCCGATTTTTTTTGAGTTAACTGAGTTGGCCCAGTATTTCCCTGAGCCTTTTTTTGACATGCTCGATCACTCTGGCAGGTGGACGAGTGTCCTGCTCAGGTTTGGATTCGGCCTGGGCCATTTCAGGTCCAAGTCTCTTCCTGACGCCCTCTATCGTATATCTTTCCTGATACAGCAGTCTTTTTATCGCAATCAGCAACTCGACATCTTTTTTGATATACACCCGCTGCCCTGATCTGTTTTTCCTCGGTTTAAGAAAAGGAAATTCAGTTTCCCAGTATCTCAGGACATACGGCTCAACACCGACAATCTTGCTGACTTCCCCTATCTTATAGAAGAGCTTGTCCGGAAAAGAGATATAAGGCTTAATGCTTTCGTGAGAAGACTTATACATTCTATTTTTCCATTACCGACTTCAACTGATTACTCGCCCTGAAGGTTATGACCCTTCTCGGAGTAATCTCAAGGTCGTCGCCGGTCTTTGGATTTCGCCCCCTTCTCGCCATCTTCTGTCTCACGTTGAAGGTACCGAATCCGGATATCTTGACAGACTCACCTTCGATAAACGTTTGTTTCATGGTATCAAAGAGTATCTCGATAATCTCCTGGGCTTCTTTTTTCGAGAGTCCTATCTTTTCAAAAATCCTTTCAACCAAATCAGCCTTTGTCATATTACCCTACCTTAATTTTTCTTAATTATATTAAGGACATACATACTTGTCAAGAATAAATTAGTTTAATATACTATCTTACCTCAACTATTTATGTCAAAATATCTTGAATCAGGCTTTATTTAAGGCCTATTATTTTGTGTGCAGACGCTTTTATGATATACGGAATCGGCATAGATATAGTCAAGATCGAGCGCATGAGAAAGGTGGTCGAGAAGTGGGGCCAAAAATTTCTCAAAAGGGTGTTTACAGACAACGAGATATCATATTGCTCTGCCAGGAGGATTCCCTATCTTTCACTCGCTGTACGTTTTGCAGCGAAGGAGGCGCTGTTTAAAGCGTTAGGGTCAGAAATACCCATATCCTATAAAGACATAGAAGTGATCAATACTGCTTCGGGGAAGCCCTTTCTGAAAATTAACGGAAGACTCGAAGACCACTTTAAGAAAAAGTTGATAAATAAAACCCACCTGAGCCTAAGCCATGAAAACGAGTATGGCATTGCGTTTGTCATACTTGAACAATAGATAATCCACACATTGCATTAGCAGACGAGTGCGCGCTGAAAAAACCTTGCATCCGCCGCCATCGTCGTAAATTTCATGAACTGACCGGGTTAGATATTTTCACAACATGCAGGATAAGTCTATTGATTCGCCGGTATTCGAGTATCGTCTGCCGCTTCGCCATGCGATTCCTCCATAGGTCTGATTTCGACGGTTTCTTTGCTTCCCTCATCAATCTCCTCTACCCCTGTAACCTCTTCATAACCGGGCGCCACAATCCCCCTTCTGACCATGATGCTGAAGATCAGGTTTGCCCTGTGCGTCACATATCTGCTATCTCCAAGCGGATTAAACTTCCTGGGATTCGGAAGTACGGCGGCGAGCCTTGCGGACTCTTCGGGACCGAGCTCCGACGCAGATTTGCCGTAATAGTTCCTCGCAGCCGCTTCAATACCGAAAATACCCCTGTCTCCCCACTCGGCGACATTGAGATAAAGTTCGAGTATCCTCTTCTTGCTCAACGCCCTCTCCATCCTCCATGTGATGATCGCCTCTCTTATTTTTCTGACCGGGTTTTTGGATGGTGAAAGATACAGGTTTTTTGCAAGCTGCTGGCTTATAGTGCTGCCTCCCAATTTGAACTTCTTCGCCTTGATATCTTTTTCGACAGCCTTCTGCATCGCCTCGTAGTCAAATCCTTCGTGACTCCAGAACTTGTCGTCCTCTGCGATGAGAACCGCTTTTATCAGATAAGGGGAAATCCGGGAAAGAGGTACCCATTCCTGCCGGACCCTGTATTTTTTCCCGTCACGCTTCCACTCCCTCTCCCGGTATTCCATAAAAGAAGTCTTTCCAGGATTCCTCTTTTTCAACCCCGAAACATCAGGAACTAAAAGGAGATAAACCGCTGAAGCAAAAAACAGGAGGAGCAGCAAATAAACAATAGGTCTTTTATGCCCGGATCTCCGTGCCAATTCCCTCCTTTGTGAATATCTCGAGCAACAGGCAATGCGGCACCCTTCCATCGATAATATGGGTTTTGGAGACTCCGTTTTCTATCGCCTTAAGACAGGCCTGCACTTTTGGAAGCATCCCGCCGCTGATGGTCCCGTCTCCGACAAGCTTCCTTATCTGCTGCTTCTTCAGTGTTGAGATAATATTTTCTTTCTTATCGATTATTCCCGGAACGTCGGTCAGGAGGATCAATTTTTCGGCCCCGAGTGCAGAGGCAACTGCTGAAGCGACGTGGTCGGCATTAATATTCAATGTCTCGCCTTTAGGACCTGCGCCTACCGGCGAAATAACAGGTATGAAACCGTCCTTTTCGAGGCTGACTATTACATGAGGGTCTACATTTGTCACTTCACCGACAAGGCCGATGTCTATTATCTCGTCAACGCCTGTTTCCGAAGGTTTTTTGATCAGTTTCTTTTTCGCCTTTATCAGAACTCCGTCCTTTCCGCTTAACCCCACTGCCTTACCGCCGTGGCTGTTTATGAGTGAGACAATCTCCTTGTTCACGAGCCCGCCGAGCACCATTTCGACAATACTCATCGTCTCTTCGTCGGTAACGCGCTGGCCCTGCACAAACGCCGGTTTTTTCCCCATCTTCTGCATCATCGCAGAAATCTTCGGGCCTCCTCCGTGAACAATTGTGGTCTTAATACCGATGAGATTGAGCATAACGATATCTTTTGCAAAAGACTCTTTGAGTTCGTCCCTGACCTGTGCAGCACCGCCGTACTTGATGACAAATGTCCTTCCCCAGAAATTACGGATATACGGCAGCGCCTCTATCAATATTTCGGCTTTCATGATAATGCCTTTCATAATAAACTCTGTTTCATTTTTCGGAACACGGAATGCACACGATCTTCCCGTCTTTTAACCTAGCCCTCGGCTCCATCACCTTTTCGCAGCAGGTAGAGCACGTGAGGCTCCGGTATATTCCGGCCTCCCCGGGAAGTTTCATCCTGCCTTTCCTTACTTTCAAAAGTTCCCTGTCTTTCGCCTTTAAAATGAAGTCGATCTTCCTGGTCTTCCTGCGATGGACGGCTTCCAGCACTTTTTTTGTCCTGTCGCCCTTTGCATACCGGCCCCACATTTTCTTCTCTTCATCTGTTTCTTCAGGCGGCGTCCAGTCGATTGAAAGCCGGACACCTTCACCTGAAGGCCTCCTGATGAATGTATAGACCTGTTTCCCGTAGTCTCTGAATATGAGATTCCCCTTTCCGAACGTACACCCTGTCATCACCTGAACCGCATCAACAGCACAGGAATTATTTTCCACTATTGCAACAAGCTCCTCATCGGTCGCCCTTTCACCGAGTTCTTTCAGGACAAACCTTGCAACCCTGAAGCCGAGCGCAAGGCCCGGGCAGGCGTGACCGTGAAATTCAACAATATCTTCGAATGTCTTCATTTCATGATTTTACATCAAAACAGGGATTTTTTGTAACAGAGAGGTAGGTCGGGGATTGAGTTTTTGAGCGGATTCTCTTGCCCGATAGTCAAAAACCTTTTGATAATAAAGAGGCAAAAACCTCGGAGTCCCGAGCTTGCCGAAGGACGAGAATGAGCTCAAATACTCTATTCCCGGCTTACTGTTCATCGATAATCCGGGATAATGTTTATTGTTATCTCTTCCTCTCGCTCTGACCGATCATGGGCACAAAAGCTACAGGCCCCATCTGCTCGACATCAATATCGCCCTTCCTTTTAACGGCAAGTGTAAGGGTCTGATAATAAACGGTGCTGCCGAGAGGAAGGATGAGTCGTCCCCCTTCCTTTAACTGTTTTATGAGGGGCGGCGGGATATGGTTTGCAGCAGCGGTTATGATTATTGCGTCAAAAGGGGCATATTCTTCCCATCCGAAATAACCGTCTGCATACTTCACCTTCACATTCTTATAGCCGAGGTCTTCCAGCCTTTTACGAGCCATGTCGGCCAACGACTTCCTGATCTCGATTGTATATACATCCTTCACTATCTCCGCAAGGACCGCCGCCTGGTAGCCGGAACCCGTGCCTATCTCAAGTACCCTGTCGGTCGGCTTCAGCCTCAACGCTTCGGTCATGAGCGCAACCACGTACGGCTGGGAAATAGTCTGTCCCTCACCAATCGGAAGTGGATGGTCCTCATAAGCAGCGCTCATGTATCTCTTACCCACGAAGAGGTGTCTCGGGATTTTCCCCATTACATCAAGCACAGTGCGGTCCTTAATGCCCCTTCCCTTGATATCATCCCGGACCATACTCTGACGTTTTGATTCATAGGGGTCGGAAGCAAAAAGATGATGGGCGAGAAACAAATAAAGAATAATGCTGATAAAAGCTATTATGCGCCTGTTTTTAAACATTGCAGAAACGGTTCAAGGGACGGGCGAGTATCTTATTTTATCGTAGCTTTGAGAGAAAGGGTCACAACAGGTCTTACCGGGTCATTGGATGAAACCTGAACGGTTTTGGAAACCACCCCATTTCTTCCCCTTGTATCGACCGTCGCCGTTATCCCGCCTTTTTCTCCAGGCTTCAGATGGTCCGAACTGGCCATCGCAGCAGCACACCCTCAGGAGGATTTCAGTTTCTCAATTATGAGATCCTGATCCCCGGAATTAGTAAAATCAAACCTATGTTCCATCGCATCATTCCGGGAGATTTCACCAAGGTCATACTCTTCCGAATCGAATACAATTGAAGGCTGTGAAAAACAGATTGCGGGCAAGAGCATCAAAAATATCAAAATACCAATTTTTTTCATTTTTTTATAGTACACCATTTTATCCGAAAAGAAAACATATTATTTATTTGGTGTCTGTTTAAAGACTGCGGTTAGTCATATGTTATACTGAAAAAATACCCATATGCAGGACGTCATTTTCATAAAAGGAGCACGCGAGCACAACCTCAAAAATATCGACCTCACGATCCCCAGGGATGCGATTACCGTAATTACCGGGCCCTCGGGATCAGGGAAATCATCCCTTGCTATCGATACACTCTACGCCGAGGGACAGAGGCGCTACGTTGAAAGTCTTTCTGCCTACGCCCGGCAGTTCATTGAACAACTGCGCAGGCCGGACGTGGACTACATCGAGGGGCTTTCCCCTTCCATTTCCATAGACCAGAAGACGGTCAACAGGAACCCCCGTTCAACCGTAGGGACCATTACCGAGATATACGACTACATGAGGGTCCTTTACACAAGGATAGGAAGGCAGTATTGCTACAACTGCGGTTCTCCCGTCACGAAACAGGATTCACTGATTATCATCCGGTCCGTGATGTCACTGCCGAAGGGGAGCAGGATCCAGATTCTTGCTCCCCTCGTAAAGGACAGAAAAGGCGAATACAGGAAAGAGCTTCAGCAGATGAGGCGCGAGGGATTCATCCGGGCGCGGATTGACGGTGAAATCACGGATTTGACCCTGGACATATCATTAAAAAAACATAAACGGCACACCATCGAAATTGTTATAGACAGGCTCATTATAAAGCCGGGAATAGACCGTCAGATCAGAGAGGGGATCGAAACCGCCCTGGGCTATTCCGATGTTGTCGTAATAAACCTCCTTTCGGAAAAAAAGGATTTGCTTTTTTCGAAAACAGCGGTCTGCCCTCGGTGCGGGATCAGTTATCCCGGCATCAATCCCATGTTTTTCTCGTTCAACAGCAAACAAGGAGCCTGTCCGGGATGCAACGGACTTGGTTATGAAAATCTTGATGAAGGTTCTGTTGAGGTTGAAGACCCGAGGCGGTGCTCTGTCTGTGAGGGACTGCGCTTGCGGAAGGAGGCGTTAAGCATCCGAATCCATGGCACAAACATAGGAGAATTTGCAGGTTTGTCCGTCAGGAATGCTGCGTCGTTTATCGCCGGTCTGGAACTTACAGATCGTGAAAGGACAATAGCATCCCGCGTTCTCAGGGAAGTCGGGGACAGGCTTCATTTCCTTGAGAAGGTGGGTCTCGGCTATCTAACGCTTGACAGGTCGTCTCTCACACTCTCCGGCGGAGAAGCCCAGAGAATAAGGCTTGCCGCACAAATGGGCTCTTCCCTCACAGGCGTACTCTACATACTCGACGAACCGAGCATCGGCATGCATCCGCGCGACTGCGGAAAACTCCTCGAGAGCCTCGCCTGCATTCGGGATGCCGGCAATACGGTTATTGTGGTCGAGCATGATGAGGAGACAATCCGGTGGGCGGACAATATTATCGATATGGGTCCGGGCGCTGGTCTCAGGGGCGGCTGGGTAATGGCATCGGGAAGTCCGGGAGAAATTGAAGACAACGAAAACTCTCTTACAGGCAAATATCTTAAGGGCTGCCTGTCCATTGAGGTCCCTTCCTCGCGAAGAATGTCCGGCGACTTTATAAAAATTGCCGGTGCCCGTGAATTCAATCTCAAGAATATTGACGTCAGTATCCCTCTGGCCGCTTTTACGTGTATTACAGGGGTCTCCGGCTCGGGCAAAAGCACTCTCATACTCGAGATCCTCTACAAAGCTCTTTGCAGAGAACTCTACGGGGCCAAAACTGTTCCGGGCAGGCATAAAGAGATATCGGGCATGAATAAAATAGGCCGGGCTATCAGCGTTGATCAGTCGCCTCTTGGTAAAACACCGAGGTCAAATCCGGCGACTTACACAGGAGTCTTTTCTTTTATCAGGGACCTCTTCTCCCAGGTCTCCGATTCGAAGATAAGAGGATACACTCCTTCAAGATTCAGCTTCAATGTCAGGGGCGGCAGATGTGAATCATGCGGGGGAGACGGACTCATCAAGGTTGAGATGCATTTTCTTCCCGATGTCTTCATACCGTGCGACACCTGCAAGGGGAAGAGGTACAATAAAGAGACCCTCGATATCAGGTTTAAAGGCAGGAATATTGCGGAAGTTCTGGAAATGACCGTTTCCGAAGCGCTTCTGTTCTTTTCAGCAATCCCACCGGTAAAGCAGAGACTCGAAATCCTTGAAGAGGTCGGACTCGGTTACCTCCAGTTGGGCCAGCCAGCTTCAACCCTGTCAGGCGGTGAGGCTCAGAGGGTCCGCCTTTCGAAAGAACTGGGAAAGAAATCAAAAGGAGATACGCTCTATATCCTTGACGAACCTACGACCGGCCTTCATTTCGCAGACATACAGAAGCTTCTGGATGTGATAAACAGTCTCGTCGGAGCGGGGAACTCCGTCCTGGTAATAGAACATAACCTCGACGTAATAAAATCCGCCGACTATATTGTCGACCTTGGACCGGGAGGAGGAGACGAGGGAGGGACCGTAGTTGCTGCGGGAACGCCTGAAGAGGTAAGCGTTCATCCCCATTCTTATACCGGAAGGTTTCTGAGGGATAAGCTGAAGTCTTTCAGACATGCGGGAGCGGCATGAAAATAAATTTCATAATCCATAATCCTGAATTTGGGTCCGGCAGTCTTCGTTATATATTCTCCGTTTTACGCCTCTCCGCCTGCCTGCTGCTGCTTGTTTCTTTGTCCGCCTGTTCTTCACAAAAAGACCGTGTCTTCAGAAAAACCAGGGTATTGATGGACACCGCGATCACCATCACAGTCGTCGCCGCCTCACAGGAGGGCGCTGAAAAGGCCATTGACTCGGCTTTCAGGGAGATCGAAAAAATCGGGAAGCTGTCGGACTTCTATTCTTCCGACAGCGAAATCTCGCTGATCAATAAAAAAGCCGGCATTTCCGGAGTAAAAGTATCACCCGATGTCCTCCAACTCATCGAGAAGGCGGTATATGTCTCTGAAAAGACCGGAGGCGCCTATGATATGACTATCGGACCCGTCTCCGGACTATATGATTTCCATAAAAAAGTTTTACCTGGAAAAGATGCGGTCAGGAAGGGTCTGCGGCTGGTGAATTACAGGGACATAAGTATCGACAGAAGCGTATCTTCCGTTTTCCTTAAGAAAGAAGGCATGCTTATTGATCCCGGCGGGATAACAAAAGGATATGCGGCTGATAAAGCTCTGGAGTGTCTTAAAAAAGATGGGATCGCCTCCGGTATTATCTCCGTCGCAGGAGATATCCGGGCATTCGGCAGCAAGCCCGACGGAAAGCCGTGGAATATCGGCATTCGAAACCCCCGGGCAGAGAGTCAGGAGGACGATGTCATGGCAACAATTGAACTCACGGATGCCGCCATTTCAACTTCCGGAGATTACGAACGTTTTTTCTTTTCGGATAATGTGAGATACCATCATATTCTCGACCCCCGGACAGGCCGTCCCGCGAGTCAGTGCATAAGTGTCAGTATAATCGCGGACGAGGCGGCATACACAGATGCCTTCTCAACAGGCATTTTTATCATGGGTCCCGAACAGGGAATGAAGGTCCTTGAAGAAATGAAATTCAACGGTGTCATAGTGGATAGCCGTGGAAAGATCCACATGACACCCGGGATCAGAGGTAGGATTGAATTTAAGAATTCTCCTTAACAGTACAACACCGGCGGATAAGGTCCTCTTTTCACTTCTCATCATTGTGTCCCTGTCAGGATATCTGTTCGCGGACAAGCTCCTACCCGAAAATCCTTCGGTGCGCATAGAAGTGAACGGCAAACCGGTTTATATACTACGGGTAACGGAGAACAGGACAGTCCCGGTAAAAGGTCCCCACGGGTATACATATGTTGAGATAAAGGATCAGAGAGTGCGCATATCCGGATCACCATGTGCCAACAAACTCTGCGTTCACCAGGGGTGGATAAAAAGCGGAGCCCTGGTATGCCTCCCCAACAGGGTCGTTGTCACAATAGGAAAACAGACTGAAGAAAACATGCCGGTCGATGCAATTACAGGATAAATACCGCATAGCCATCCTTTCCGCTTATGCATTGGGGCTTCACGGATTTGAAAGCCTGTTGCCTTCCCCGATTCCGTGGCTGCGGCTCGGTCTTGCAAACATCATCACCATCACAACCCTGTTCCTCTACGGGACGGGCGCTGCGGTGACGGTGACGCTCATCCGCGTTGTTCTCGGGTCGTTATTTGCAGGTACATTTCCCGGACCGGCCTTCATCCTCAGTCTCGGCGGCGGCCTGGCAAGCGCTCTTGTCATGGGGTCGATATTCTCCGTCGCACCACGTTTATTCAGCGCTATCGGATTAAGTATCATCGGCGCGCTGTTCCATAACCTTGTACAGCTCGTCATCGCTTATTTTCTGTTCATACAGAAGATTGAAGCCATTCTCCTGATAACCCCTCTGATGGTCCTGCTCGGCACACTGACAGGCACTGCAAACGGCGCTGTCTCCGGACTTCTGATAAAAAACTTGAAAATTTCCGGTCAAAAGGTTCAGAATGTTGACTGAGAACACATATTTCCATGCAAGTAATCTGTCCGGTCTGCAAAAATAAAACAACGTGGGAGGAAAACCCCTGGAGGCCTTTCTGCTCCGAGCGGTGCAAGCTCATAGACCTCGGCAAATGGGTCTCCGAAGAATACAGGATAAAAGAGGACAAAAAAGAAGAGCAGGTAAATCAGGAAGAAAAAAAATAGCATTTTTAGTACAATTCTATACACAATTACATAAGTCTTATGCAGATTGTCATTCCCGGCTTGACCCGGAATCCGGTGTTTTCCCGGATTCCCGCTTTCGCGGGAATGATGCGTTATATCGTGATTTATGACGCTGTGTATAACAGAGGAGGTCCATATGATAAGAATAGCGGTTGCAGGAGCAGCAGGCAGGATGGGAAGCAGGATTACAGCTCTCTCGAAGGAATATGACGGACTTCAGTTGACGGCCGCATTCGAACGAAAAGGCCATCAGGCTGCGGGCAAGGATATCGGACCGGTCGTCGGCATCGGAGAAACAGGCGTAAAGCTCGCAGACAGTCTCGATTCCGTCATCGACTCTGCCGATGTAATCGTATCTTTTACTACAGTCAGTGCGTCCACGGAACATCTGAGGCTTGCGGCATCCAAAGGGAAGGCGATTGTTATCGGCACGACCGGCTTTTCAAGGGACGATATGAAAGTAGTAACCGGTCTGACGGAGAGGATTCCATGTGTTATGGCTTCGAACATGAGTACAGGGGTAAACCTGCTGCTGAAAGTATTGCATGATGTTGCGAGGGTGCTCGGCGAAGGCTATGACGTCGAAATCATCGAAGCACATCACAGGATGAAGAAAGACGCCCCGAGCGGTACCGCCCTGAAGATGGCACAGGTGATCGCAGATGCATTGCAGAGGAACCTCGACGAGGTCGCCGTTTATGCAAGAAAGGGTATCATCGGAGAGAGGACGCCAAAAGAAATAGGTATACAGACTGTCCGCGCAGGCGACATAGTGGGAGAGCACACCGTAATATTCGGCGGACTCGGAGAACGCATCGAGATCACGCACAAGGCTTCGAGCAGGGACACGTTTGCAAGGGGCGCTCTCAGGGCGGCTCAGTGGGTATATGGCAAACCGGCAGGACTATACGACATGCAGGATGTGCTCGGGTTGAAGTAAAAATATTCAGGGAAACAACAGTTTTTGCGCCAATAATTGTGCCTGGTCCTTTAAAAAGTTGACGGCGGTGAGAAATCGAAAGAAAGATTTTTCAGTAGATCGTCCTCATCCTGCCTGTCCTTTTATCTATAAGCAGGATGTCTACCCTCATTCCCCTGGTGTCAAGGATATCTGCCTCGAAGAAGTGTTTTGTCTCCCTGATCATGCCGATTCTGATTCCCCTGTGGTGAATAAGAAATCTGTCCAAAATGTCCTTTGCTTCAACCGGGGTCCTCACCTCTTTTCTTGCTCCGTACCATCCCCATTTGTTACTGCGCCAGTAATTGCCGTAGACCGGCTGACATTCGACGACTCCCTGCATGACTATAACGTGGGCATAGGCAGAACCGGCCGCCGATAAGAAGATTACGAGTGTCAGAATTAAAGATATTCTCTGTTTCATACGTTTGGAAACTCTAACAGTTTACATAAAAATTATACATCATTAATAATCCCATTGTACAATGCTGAAGGGGGCGCAACGACCCCCTTCAGTTCAGATCCGTTAAAACATCATGGCGCGAGAACGTCCCCTGTATCCCTTGTGCATCGCTCTTTTTCCATCGGGCCCGCATTGTCCTTTCAGGGGCCTCAATGAAGCGATTCCCGATGCATCCGCTTTCTTGTGAATCTCCGTCCTTACGTCTATCATCTCTTTCCGGAGTTTGGCGATGTGGTTCCGGTCGGGATTTTCCTTGCGGCATTCTTTTCGGAGTTCGAGTCTCTTTGTGATCAGTTCATCTCTGAGCGGCAGGGTTTCCTTTTGAAATTTCTTCACGGAATCGATGTCCGCATTGTCAAGCCGGGCAAAACACGCTCCGAAACCGCCTCCCGGAGGATGGGCATAGACGGCAGATACGAATACGATGACTGAACCCACGATCAAGCTTGCTATCACCCCCTTTCTCATTCATTCCACCTCCTTTCTTGTATTTAATCTGATTAAAGAATATCAAAAGAATGTGAAGAGATGTCGAAGGAATTATGAAGATATTGTGAAATACGGAATATGCACAGTGAATATCGACCCACGTCCGTATTCACTTTGAACCGTTATTTTCCCTCCGTGTGCTTCCGCAAGCTCCCTGGCGATCGTAAGTCCGAGCCCCAACCCTCCCTGGTGCGCCCTGTAAAACCTCTCGAACACAAACGGCAGGTCTTCTTTTGCGATACCCGTGCCGGTATCCTTTACACGGATAAAAGCTTCCTTGTCCTCAGATCCCGCCTCGATCGTCACGCGGCCGCCCTTGTCTGTTGCCTTGAGCGCATTACCGAGGAGATTGATCACAATCTGGCTTATTCTGTCCGGATCTGCATAAAGGGTGAATTTGTCGTTGCATTCAAGACTCAACAACACCCCTTTGTCGATAAACAGCTTTTCAAACCGCTCTTTTATGTTACCGAGGAAAGGCCTGAGGCCGATTGTCTGTTTGCGGAGTTCAAGGACGCTCGCCTCCGCCCGCGAAAGTTCTTCGATCGCCTCGATGATCTTTTTCAGTCTTCCCGTCTCTTCGTGCAATGACAACAGGTGTTCTTTATCCGTCTTAATAAGGCCGTCGATCATGCCCTCGATCTCTCCCTGCATCGCGCTAAGCGGTGTTCTCAGTTCATGGGCGATATTCGCGGTCAGTTTCCTTCTCAGGTTCTCATATACCTCCAGGTTTCCCGCCATAGTGTTGAATGTCCGGGCAAGGGTGCTTATTTCACCCACGCCTGAAACAGACACCCTGGCTTTGATGTTGCCTTCACTGATATCCCTTGCGGCTGAAGTCAGTTTTTTTATGGGGTCGGTCAGTCTCTTCGAAACGACAAGACTCATGAGTAGAGACAAACCGCCCACAACAAGAAGCGAAAGGAGAAGAAACCTGTTAGACCTCTCAAAAAAGATCGTCTCTTTGCCCTGATCTCTGGTCGACGAAAGCAGCCGTATCTCGATGCTGCCGATATTCTTGCCGGCCAGAAAGAGCGGGTAACCTGCAAATTCTCCCTCCCGCTCACCCGGACTGTCCATCCGGAAATCGGTCATCGCCGTTATTCTTCTTTTCATGAACGGCGGAAGAGACTCTACAGCTTTCCGCGTGTCCATCAACTCTTTTTTCCGGTCATCGGATATCCTCACCTCGTACCCATGCAATAAGGCCCAGGTAGCGTTCTCCCGAAGGGCCTCCGCTTTCCAGCCGGAATGCCTTTCATATGAGCCCTCGATAACTGCCATAATCCTGTAGATTTTATCCTCCTTCTCACCCTCAAGGTATTCGTTGAAGTCATTGATTATCATCTGTCGCAAGATAAGCGAGGCGGACAGGGAGATAACGGACACCGACAGGAGAAGTATGAGGAATTTGACCCAGAGACTCTTAATCATCAATCATTCCGGCAAATTTATATCCAACACCATATACCGTAAGAACAAATAAAGGATTTTTCGGATCATCTTCCAGCTTGTACCGTATATTTTTAATATGCGCGTCTATGCTTCTTTCGTATCCCTCGAATTGATAGCCAAGGGCGCTTTCGACCAGGTCGCCCCTTGTGAAGACCCTTCCTGGAGAACCCGCAAGAACCAGGATAATCTTGAATTCAGTCGGTGTCAGAGGAACAATAACCCCACCCTTCCTCACTTCAAGGCTGCGCGAGTCTATTGTTAAAAGTCCTTTGTTGAAGCTGATCGTCCGCGCAACAGGATCTTCCGTCCTCCCGGCCCTTTTCAGAACGGCCTTGACTCTTGCAACAAGCTCTCTCGGACTGAACGGTTTTACGATATAGTCGTCGGCGCCCAATGCAAACCCAGCCACCCTCTCCTCTTCCGATGATTTCGCGGTAACCATCAGGATCGGAAAGTCCCCGATCTCCCGCATCTCCTGGCAGACTTCTTCACCGCTCATGTCCGGCAGCATCAGGTCCAATATAACGAGAGAAGGCCGTTCCCCCAGTGCAAAGTCAATCGCCTGTTTCCCGGTTTCCGCAATAACTGCTTTGAAACCTTCGCCTTCGATGTACACTTTGACAATCCTGGCGATTTTCCTGTCGTCTTCCACAATAAGGATAGCATTTGCCATGATTAAATATACCATATAAGAGACAACAGACAGGAACTGAGGCCGGACTTTTTATTGAATTGACACAGGGCAGGTTAATCATGATAATGATATAGGAAAATGGAAGAAGAATATCACGCGCCTGAAGTAAGCGAAAAAGAGCTCGAAATCGTCATCGATATTTTAAGAACGCTTTCGAAGACCGTAAAAACATTCAATGTATATCCGAAAGATAATCCCATATATCAGAAGTTTGCCGCCGAGATCTTCGGGAAATTCAATACATTCTTTGAACTGAGTGATGAACTCCCCTTGCATATTGAACAATACTCGTTATTGTACAAAGGGAATAAGGTCTTCTACAGCGAGGAGAGAACCGACAGCATCCCGCTTCTTCTTTTTGCAGATGGGCTGAGGCAGATAGTCTTCCATAAAGACATAAGTCCTGAAGAGATAACCGATTTTATCGATATCCTGAGATTTGCTCCCAAATCTGCGACCAGTGACGATGACGATATCGTTACACTCCTGTGGGAAAAGAATATCAGAAACATGGGTTATACGGCTGTTGAAGACACAGTAGACGACAGGCTTGCCATCGAAGAAAGCCACCTTCAGGAGCCTGCCGTACGTGAAGATATTCAGAGTCCGGAAGCCGGCGGGCCGCATTATCCGGGACCTGCCGCAAGTTTTTTCTCTTCACAACCCGGCATTGAACCGTTGACCGATACAGATATCGAGGCAATAAGCGGCGAGCTTTCATCTCTCGAAGAGGCACCGCTTCTGTCTTCGGCTGTCGAACTTTTCTATGAATTGCTCTCGGTCGAAAAAGACTCCGAGGCATTCCCGGAGATTATGCAGGCTCTCGGGAAAATACTCGAAATCAGGATGAAAAAGGAAGGCATAGGAGATGCACTCCGAATACTGGGACGGCTTAAAGACATCTCGGCTGTTTATCAGGACCCGGTTCGGACCGGCCTGATAAAAAATGTCTTTCTTAAAGCAGGAAACCCCGAAAATATAAGTCTGCTTTTCCGGGGCTCTGCCAAAAGCGACGATATAACGCAATATCTGCTTTTCCTTGACGTAGATTCAATACCTCATCTGGTAAGCGTACTGGCCGAGCTTCAGGACAGAAAACAGAGAAGGCTGCTCTGTGAAATCCTTGCCGGTATAGTCAGGAAGAACATCGATGCCCTGTCCGGAGCGCTTCAGGACAACCGCTGGTATCTTGTGAGGAATATAGCGATGATTCTCGGCATGACAAAAGAAGCTGCTGCGGTGAAACACCTCGAAGGCATATTGAAACACTCCGAACCAAGGGTCAGAAGGGAAGCGGTAAAGGCGCTGGCAGGCATCGACTCCGGGGACACGAAGAAGCTTTTTCTTACCGCCATGGACGACGAAGACCTCACAATAAGGATATCCGGCCTCAGGTCACTGAGAAGGTTCAAAGATTCCGAACTCTTCAGGATATTAAGCGCCAGGGCGTCGCGTGAGAAACTGAAGAAAATATCGTTCGAGGAGAAAAAAGAACTGCTTGAAACGCTTGCCGCACTTGACGGTAAAAGCGCTTTCTCACTGCTTTCCGAACTTTTCAGGAAGAAGAGGTTCATTGAAACGGACGAAATGGTCGAAATAAGGGTATCTGCATCTTACGGCCTCGGCGTTGTCGGCACACCTGAAGCTGTAGCCCTTCTTCAGGAAGGGGCCGCCTCGAAGAGGAGACCCCTCAGGGAAACCTGCCTTAAAGTACTGAAGGGACTGCAATAAAATGGAAAATTCGGATGACAAGGCTGCAAAATACGGCAAGTCTTTACTCATAGACTTTTACATACTTGTCAAGACGACCGTAATTTATGATTCCATGAATGAGACAATCCTGACAATCGCAACCAGACTTCTGTCGGATATCGAACCCCTGCTGGATGAAACAGGAGAGTTTGCAGTTAAACTCATTGAGGGAACGTTTTATATAGAAGGGATCAGGATAAAAGCCGGCGTGTCCGAAATAGAAAGTTTTATGTCTCTCGCGGACGAACTCGGGAAAAAGTCCATCGGGATGATTGAATTCAGGGCGCCCGTCAGCGCCGATGATCTCATCAAACTTGCATATTCGCTTCAAAGTGGAGAGGATGCTTCCGGGATACAGTCAATCATCGAGAGCAGTCTTATCAGGGGTATTGCCATCGGAGGACCCGTGTCCCTGCAGAAGGAGGAAGGGGTTGATTTAAAGGACAGCCGGGCAATGGCAAGAAGGGCATATCTGAAGACACTGGCTGCAGTAATGGAGATGGATGCATCTGTAAAAGCCGGCGTGCGACTGAAACTGAAGAAAATTAAAAGGGCCCTGCAACTGATGATTGACAGCATTCTTGCGGATGAGAGCTATCTGCTGAGATTGACCGGAGTGGGAAATTACGAAAACTACCATTTTTATCACCAGGTAAATGTAGCCATACTTTCAGCCGTAATCGGGAAGAGGCTCGGTCTGAACAGGGTTCATATGAGAACACTTGCACTGGCTGCATTTTTCCACGACGTGGGGAAGGTTACAATCCCCGTAAGCATACTTAATAAGAAAACCGGTCTTACGGCAAAAGAGTACGATCTCATGCAGAGGCACCCCCTGGAGGGGGTGAGGGTGCTCCTGAAGTCTTTTGGTCTCAGTGAAATCCTGATAATCTCGATGCTGGCAGCATTGGAACACCATATGAAACTTGATTTCTCCGGTTATCCTGCGATCTCCGGCAAAAGGAAACCGGCCATGTTCAGCCGTATTATAGGCATAGCCGATGACTACGACAGTCTCGTATCAGGACGGGTATACAGCCGCAATAAACTTCCGCCGGGGGAAGCGCTTAAATTGATGCTGTCAGGGAGCGGAACCCTCTATGACCCCATCCTGATAAAGGCATTTGCAGGCATATTTTCCCAACCTGAACCAAATATTTAGAACTATCTCAGAGCCTGCGCCTTTTCCACCATTTCTCCGCCTCGACAGCAAAAAATACGGTTGAAGACAGTCCGAGTGTTATCAGGAGCTCGTCAGGGCTGAGGGGTTGGGTTTTGAATACGGGATTGAGAAACGGCACATAGATGGTTGCCATCTGAAGCGCAACAGTAAGCACAAATGCTCCGACCAGAGGCTTGTTGGAAAAAAAACCTTGCGTAAAAATGGATTCCTTTTCGGAACGAAGGGCAAGGACATTGCCCATCTGACTTAAACACAGCACGGTAAAGACCATCGTTTGCCAGTGTGCAAAACCGGTCTTGATAGCCCAGGCTTGAGTAAATATCGATACAGAGCCCATGAGGAGCCCGACCCAAAGGATCTGCGCCCACATCCCCGTAAATATGTTCTCCTGAGGATGCCTCGGCGGTCTTTTCATTATGTCCTTTTCAGAAGGCTCTGCAGCGAGTGCAAGCCCGGGAAGTCCGTCTGTAACGAGATTTATCCATAAGATATGTATCGGCAGAAGCGGGATAGGCAGCCCCAGAAAAGGCGCAAGGAATATCGTCCATATCTCGCCTGAATTGCTCGTCATGGTATACCGGATGAACTTCCTGATATTATCGAATATCCTTCTGCCCTCTTTCACCGCCCTCACGATAGTCGCAAAATTATCATCGAGCAAAATCATATGAGACGCTTCTTTCGCCACATCCGTTCCTGTAATACCCATAGCCACTCCGATATCAGCCCTTTTCAGCGCAGGCGCATCGTTCACCCCGTCGCCTGTCATTGCGACGAATTGCCCCCTGTCCTGAAGAGCCTTGACGATCTTCAGCTTCTGCGCGGGCGCAACCCGGGCATAGACCTGTATCTTCTCGACCCTCTCTTCGAATTCCTCCAGAGGGAGTTCTTCAAGTTTTCTTCCCGTTATAATCGATTTTGAGTCGTCTTCAAGTATCCCGAGTCTCCTGGCTATCGCCTTTGCGGTAATAGGATGATCGCCGGTGATCATTACAGGTCTTATCCCCGCCGCCTTGCAGGACTCTACCGCTTCCCCGGCCTCTTCTCTCGGCGGGTCCATCATTCCGATGAGCCCTATAATAGTCAGCCCTGTTTCCGTATTCTCAGCCGACATGCCGGCCGGCAGCGCATCCCATTTTCTCATAGCGACTCCGAGGACCCTAAGTCCGCCGGCAGCCATACTCTCGCTTATCCTTTCAATCTCCCCGGCATTCAATTCTTTATCGCCCTGTGAGGTCATAACATTAACGGTTTTCCCCAATAAGACCTCGATTGCGCCTTTTGTGAAGGAAATGAACTGGAAGGGTTCAATGGGCCCGGAGTCGGGTGATCCGGCTGATTGATTCGTTCGTTCACCTGAATCCCTTCCCCCTTGAATCATCTGCCACTTATGTATCGTAGTCATACATTTTCTCTCCGAGTCGAACGGGATCTCGTTGGTCCTCGGAAAAACTCCGCTCAATTCTTCTTTTTCATATCCGGCATCGAATGCAGCCATATAGAGGGCGGCTTCCGTCGGATCGCCCATGAGATTTCCGTCCCTGTCCCTTGCAGCGTCGTTGCTCAGAGCGAGTGCAGTCATCAGCAAATGATAGGGGGGATATATTTCTTCGGTAAGCCCACCCTCCCCCCCTTTAGTAAAGGGGGGCAAGTGGGGGGGTGCCTTTTCTTCACTTTTCACTTTTACCTTTTCCCTCTTCACTAACTTTCCGTCTACATACATCTCTTCGACTGTCATTTTATTCTGCGTGAGCGTGCCTGTTTTATCAGAACATATGTAGGTAACGGAGCCGAGGGTCTCCACAGCGGGGAGCCTTCTTATCAGTGCGTTCTGTCTCACCATCTTCTTCGCGCCGATGGCAAGCGATATCGTAACCACTGCCGGAAGCGCCTCGGGTATGGCGGCAACCGCAAGTGAAATGGCCGTAAGCAGCATTAAAAGCGCTGCTTCCCCCCTGATAATCCCCACGGCAAAAATTATCGCGCAGATCGCGAGAACAGCAACCGCAAGCTTCTTTCCGAAGGCAGCAAGTCTTTTCTGCAGGGGGGTCTTCACCTCTTCCTCCTCCTGGAGCATAGTTGCAATACTGCCTATTTCCGTGTTCATGCCGGTCGCTGTCACAATCCCCATGCCTCTCCCATAAGAAACATTCGTTCCCTTATAGGCCATGTTTTTCCTGTCTCCTGTGGACAGCGTCTCATCGTGAAGCGCTTCTGTGGTTTTCTCAACAGGTACGGACTCGCCGGTCAAGGCAGCCTCCTGCACTTTCAACTGAGCGCACTCCGTCAGTCTCATATCCGCCGGGACGATCTTGCCCGTTTCGAGAACCACAAGGTCGCCGGGGACAAGTCCGGATGCCTCTACTTCCAAAGGCATCCCGTCCCTGACTACCGTTGCTGCGGGAGCCGCCATTTTCTTCAAAGCCTCCATAGCCTTCTCGGCCCGGTATTCCTGGACAAAACCGATAACGGCGTTGAGCGCAACAATGACAACAATTGCTATGGTGTCCGTAAGTTCTCCGATAATTCCCGACACGATTGCTGCAGCAATGAGGACAAGGATCATGAAGTCCCTGAACTGGTCAAGGAACATGACAAAAGGGGTCTTTTTCTTCTTTTCCTTCAGAAGATTGGGGCCGTATTCCCTGAGCCGCTTCTCTGCCTCTGCCGAAGATATCCCGTCGGCAGACGAGCCCAGTGTCTCAATGACCTTGCTTGTTTCCAGTTGATGCCAGTTCATATTTCCAGTCTATAAAGGATATTTTATAAACGCAAGACAACGGGTTTTATTATACTTGAAAAACAGAGTTGATTTATTCCGGTTATTCTGCGGGGAAGCAGCAAATAATATCTGCCGGAGCCATATTCAGCGCCGCATTAATCCGAAAAATGCATTTAGAAATAAAAGACAGAGGGCATATGTGCGGAAAAAGCTTTCATATAGCCGCCTTTGTGAGACACGGGCATACAAGTATACCTTTCATGTTTTTATGCAGAACGAGGGGATTACATATATTGCCGAATTGCGATTCTGAAAGGTTTTTCCGTGCATATGTCCGATACCAATAAGGGACAGCCGCCTCTTGGCCGGAGAAAGTCTCAGGCCTTCTCAAGGACGAAAAGGATCTGGCCTTCGATGACGAAGCTGTTGAGTTTAGCGGCCACCTCGGCTATCTGCCCGTCGAAGGGAGCGACGATAACATTTTCCATCTTCATAGCCTCGAGGTTTGCGATCTCTTCACCTTTATGGACGATGTCTCCTACTTTGAGAGCGCCTCTTTCGGGATTGCCGATCCTCCATATGTTTCCGTTTATCGGGGCCCCGACCTCGTTCAGGCTTTTTGCCATCCTGATCTCCGTCTTTTTGGCCCTCGGGGTCTCGACACTATAAACCCTCGTCTTGTTGTTCACCCTCACTACTACATGGATCAGTCCTTCATGCTCCGCTCCGACGGAAACGAGTTCAATGCTGTATGGTTTTCCCCAGAGCTCAAAGTCAACCCTGTCCCCTGGGTTTTTCAGACCCTGCCTCCAGACATCCGTAGGCAACACCAGCGGGGCCTCTCCGTACTTTTCCCTGAACTCGATCATATCCAGGGCGTCTTTCGGATGCATCAGGAAGAGTATGAACTCCTCTTCCGAGGCATTTCTCCCGATATAATCAGCCAACTCGGTTTTCAGTTTTTCCAGGTCGTCGTCCTCCATCGAATCGAGGGGGGACAGCTCAATGCGCTCATTTAACTTTTTCTTCCATTCGTCGCCGAAGGTGCTCTTATACACCCAGTCGGGAGGCCAGCCCATGGGAAGTTTTCCGTAATGTCCGAGAATCAGATTCCTGAAGTCGCCGGGCGCGTTTCTGAATAGCCCCAGGAGTTCTTCCTGTTCATCGCTCGTCATGGACTCCAAATCGAGATTTTTCTTATCGATGAAATTTGTCAAAAGCTCGATCAGATGCCTGACCCCTCCTTCTCCCTTGGCCTTCGCATATTTATTCACAATTCCGCTGCAGGTGACCCAGGTGATCTGAGACCCCGGGGTAACATCAAAATAATGGATTATCTTGTTGTAAAGCGACATCACCTTCAGAACAGCCGGCATGTAATGGAGAAACCCTCCTTTTTCAGCCTGCTCGAACGAACTCGGGAATGCCCCTCCGGGCATCTTGTGGAGGGTGACGGTGTGGTCGAACCCCTTGAACGGCGATTCAGCCCAGTCGTAATAATTGATCCATTCCCTAACCTTCTGCACTGCGGCCTCCGCTTCCCTCCTGTCGAGATTTACCGGGATGCCGGATTCCTCGAAATAGGCATGGACCCCCAGTATCGGTGAATGGCCGTAAAAACGCACCAGTGAATCCTCTTCCACATCAAAGATCTTTGCCCCCGCCTTTGCAGCAACCAGCAGCGCCGGCATTGCGAGGCCGTCCGTAATATGCCTGTGGTACTGAACAAGCAGTTCAGGGAATTTCTGTTTTATCGCGTCTATAAGACTGCCGACGCGGTTAATACTACCGACTCCGGCCATGTCTTTAACGCAGAATATGATTTCCTCGGTCCCTCCGCAGAGATCTACAACCTCCCGGACAAGGTTAAGGTAATAATCGTTTGTCGCCCAGTCCGCCATGGTAAAAGATACGGAGGGCTGGAACAGTTTTCCCCTCTTCATCACGACTTCCGCTACAGTGCGCATGTTCCTTACATCATTCAGAAAGGAAAAACATCTCCAGACATCGACATCCACCCTTGAGACCACATACTCTATGACGTTTTTGGGATAAGGCCGGTATCCCCACAAATTCGTTTCCCTGACAAGGGTCTGCAGAAGCACGTCGGGCATATGGTGCCTCAGTATCTCGATCTCCTCGAACGGGCTCTCCCTCCTGTTCATTACCCCGACATGCCACCGTGCGCCGCCGTGGCATTCGGCGCTGAAAAGGCCCATCCTGTTGTAATAAGGGGCAAGGGTCGCAAGGTCATAGATACGGTGCCTGTTTTTGTAATCCGACTGACCTGCGTCACGCATTCCGACCGATGTGAAACAGACACCCTTGAGAGACCGCACGGAGCTGACGATCTCTTTGGAAGACATGCCGGGTTTTGCAACAATAAAATTACCCCTGTTTCGTTTTATATCCATTTCACATCCAGGGCTGCGGGCCGAGCGCGGATATCTCCGCAACATATCGCGCAATCTTAAGCACCTCGTCTTCGCTGTTCTTCTCCTTGAACATCGATATCAGTTCTTCCATATGTTCTTCAATAAACCTTGTGGAAAACTCTCCTGCGACAAAAGCAGGATGCCTGATGATGCTCAGGAGAAGCGGCGCCAGGGTCTTCACACCCTCTACCCTCAAATTCCTGCTGAGGGCGCGGTCCATGACCCTTATGGCATCTCCCCTGTCTGCACCCGCCGTTATCAGCAACATGAAAAGAGAGTCGTAGTAAGGCGGGATATCGGCGCCTTCATAGACACCGGTCGCAATTCTTATGCCCGGTCCCTGGGGGATCTGAAGACGGGTGATAGCGCCGAAAGACGGGCTGAAATTCCTCGGGTCTTCCGCATTCAGCCTCACCTCAAGCGCCCATCTGTTGGGATGGATGTCGGACTGTTTAAAGGGAAGTTTTTTGCCCGTCGCAACGTCGATCATAATGCCGACTATATCCAGACCTGTTATAAGTTCCGTTATCCCGTGCTCCACCTGGAGGCGCGTATTGACTTCAAGGAAATAGAATTTCCTGGCAGATGAATCGAAAATGAACTCTACAGTGCCTGTAGAGGAATAACCTATTTCGCGCATCAGCCTGACCGCTGTAAAACACATCTCCTTGCGGAGGTCGTCATCGATCGACGGAGACGGTGCCTCCTCGATTATCTTCTGGTTCCTCCGCTGGATTGTGCATTCCCTTTCAAAGAGATGCACGACGTTGCCGTATTCGTCGCCTACGACCTGGACTTCGATATGCCTGCCGCGTTCTATATATTTTTCTACCAGTACCCTGTCGTCGCCGAAAGATTTCAGGGCCTCGGAACGGGCCTGCGCAAAGGCCTGCGTCAACTGGGCACCGTCCCCGACCTTCATCATTCCCTTTCCGCCGCCGCCGGCAACCGCCTTTATCATGATCGGATAACTCACCTTCTCGCTTTTCATCCACTTTTTGATCTGATCTATATTCGAAACATCAATGATGCCGGGTATTGTTGGGACATTCGATTTCTGGGCGAGCTTCTTTGCCTGGACCTTGTCTCCCAGCGCCCTGATGACATCAGGCGGGGGGCCGATCCAGGTAAGGCCTGCGTCTATAACCATACTTGCAAATTTATCGTTTTCCGCAAGAAATCCCCAACCCGGATGAATTGCGTCCGAACTGCTCTGAATAGCCGCGGCGATCATCTTCTCCATGTTGAGATACGACTCGGCCGGAGGCGCTTCACCGATATGCACCGCCGAATCCGCCATGAACACATGATGCGCAAGCCTGTCAGGCGTGCTGTAAACTGCAGTCGTAGGGATTTTCCTGTCACGGCATGTATGCATGACCCTGACCGCGGTCACTCCCCTGTTGGCAATAAGTATTTTATTGATCTTCCTTGTCATAACGGTCATAATGCGATCCGCACGTAGTGCGTAACGTTAATTTTAACATAAAGACAGTAGTAAAAGTTATGCCGTATGTGGAAATGAATGCGCCTCTTTGGCAAAAAGCGGGAGAGCTTTCCGCATCCCTGAAGAAAAAGGGCCTGAACCTGCCTTTTTCAGATATTCTGCTGGCTGCAATCGCCATCGAGCACAACCTTTCCGTCTTCACTCTCGACAAGCACTTCGGGCAGATAGCGGGGGTGAAGGTATACAAAGGCCAATGCTTCAGCCGTAACCATTGTCCGGTGCCGTATTGATCTGCAATAATACCAGCCGCCCTCTTATCTGGAAGATCCTCATTCAGGCATCATTATTCGGTTTGCCGGTGATCCCATGGGTTGATAAGTGTCTGTTTACAAACTGCCGCTTGCGCATATCTCCTTATCTGTTCACAGGCTGTTTCGCTCAGGTATAATAGTGCAGTCTGCATTCCGGAGGAAGAATATGACGATTACTGAAAAGATATTTGCAGCTCATGCCGGCAGGAAAAAGATATCGCCCGGAGAACTGGTCAACGCAAAGGTCGACCTGATCCTTGCCAATGACATAACCGCGCCTATTGCAATATCCGAGTTCAGGAAGATCGGCGCGAAAGGAGTTTTCGATAAGAACAGGGTCGCCTTTATCCCGGATCATTTCGCTCCGCAGAAAGACATCAAGGCAGCGGAACAGTGCAGGATGCTGAGGGATTTTTCGAAGGAATATGACCTCGGCCTCTACTTTGAAGTGGGCCGCATGGGAATCGAACACGCCCTCCTGCCCGAACAGGGACTTGTCGTTCCCGGAGACCTCGTCATCGGCGCCGACAGTCATACATGCACTTACGGCGCTCTCGGCGCGTTTTCAACGGGAGTCGGCTCGACAGATGTGGCCGCGGCTATGGCAACCGGTGAGTGCTGGTTTAAAGTCCCTGAATCGTTGAAGTTCATCTATTTCGGGAAGCTCGACAAGTGGGTCGGCGGCAAGGATTTGATCCTTCATACGATCGGCGATATCGGCGTCGACGGCGCACTGTATATGGCCATGGAATTTGCCGGCGAGACAATACAGAGCCTACCGATGCACGGCAGACTTACCATATGCAATATGGCGATCGAAGCCGGCGGTAAAAGCGGCATCATTGTGCCGGACAGGATAACGAAATCGTATGTGAAGAACAGGGCCAAAAGGCCGCCGGTATACTATAAGTCCGATGCAAAGGCGCATTATGCCGGTGTCCGGGAATATGACTGTTCCGGGATTCCCCTCACCGTCTCGTGCCCCCACCTTCCTTCAAATACACGGCCGGCTGCTGAACTGGCGTATATTAACATCGATCAGGTGGTTATCGGTTCCTGCACGAACGGACGCCTGGAAGACCTGCGGGAGGCTGCAATGGTCATAAAGGGAAAAAAGGTCAATCCGAATGTGAGGCTGATCGTAATTCCTGCGACACAGCAAATATACAGACAGGCGATGAAGGAGAAGCTGCTGGATATTTTTGTTGAAGCCGAAGCAGCGGTCTCCACCCCGACATGCGGGCCGTGTCTCGGCGGGCATATGGGGATTCTCGCAAAAGGCGAAAAGGCGCTTGCGACTACAAACAGGAATTTTGTAGGCAGGATGGGTCATCCGGAGAGCGAAGTATACCTGTCCAATCCGGCGGTCGCGGCAGCATCGGCGGTATTGGGAAGGATCGGGACGCCCGAGGAATTGGGATTATAGTGTCACCGGAAGACAAATTAGAGGAACTGGGCATCGATCTGCCGGAGGCGCCGGCTCCGCTGGGGTCATATGTACCTGTTGTAAGATCGGGAAATCTTATTTTTCTCAGCGGCATATTGCCGCTGGTGCGGGGAAAGCTTCTCAGGCAAGGGAGGGTTGGAGAAGATATAAGCGCCGACGAGGCAGCGGAAGATGCAAGGACAGCCGCAGTCAACGCCATGTCGGTTTTGAAAGCCCACCTTGGAAGTCTTGACAAAGTCAAGCGGTGCGTCAGGATGACCGGATATATAGCCTCCGCGCCCGACTTCAGCGGACAGCCGAAGGTCCTCAATTCAGCCTCTGATCTGCTGTTCGAGGTTTTTGGCGAAACAGGTAGGCATGTCAGGTCTGCTGTCGGGGTGAACGTGCTGCCTATGAACTCGCCGGTGGAGATAGAGTTTATCTTCGAAGTATAGGCCGGATTATTCATTAACTGTGTTTACCATGACAGAACATAGTATTTTCGCTCATTCTCGGTCTTCGACCTGCGAGGGATTTTGCCTCTTTATTATTGAATACATATTATTTGACTATCGGCAAAATAAATCCGCTCAAACACTATGTTCTGTCCATATCCTGGAAAAACCATGAATCAAGTGCGTTAGATGGCAGAGTATCCCGACTGCAGAGACCGCACAGCATACAATCAGGCAATTCTCCGCGTGGATGAAGTTTTTAGCAGGCGTTCTCACCGGTTGCAGAAAGTCAGGGAACTTGCACGGAAGATAAGAACGGGCATCGATGCGATAAGTCCTTTTATCCAGCGGTCTGCCGGGGTTATCTGCCCTTTATGTAAAAATGTATGCTGTATCAGCAAACACGGTTATTTTAATTACGAAGACATCATGTACCTCTCTGCACTCGGGTTAAAACCTCCTGCCCTTGAATTCGGCAGGAACGACAACGATCCCTGCCGGTTTTTGACCGAAACTGGCTGCTCCATGGAACGCTCGGTTCGTCCTTCGGGATGCAACTGGTATTTCTGCGACCCCCTGCTCGACCTGATGGAAACGGACCCGGCCTATCGGCAGTTTGACGACGCGCTTCAGGATGTTGCACACTTATGGATGGAGATGGTGGAAGAGTTTGGCCGCGTACCGGCAATCAGGGACACCTGAGCCGCACGCACCACCGGGTTATTCCGCCAATCCAGCCTGTTTATAAAGTTATGGTTTTCCGAAAAAGTCGTCGTTCCCGCAAGTAAAGCGCGTCGGGAATCCTTCCCTGAAGCTCATCGGAAAGATTCTCGCTGCGAGTCTTCGCCAGGAGTCTCTATTTATGAATAATCCGGGTTAGTGTACAATTATTTTATGGCAAAACCTGTACTGGTCATCGTCGGAAGACCGAATGTGGGAAAATCTACCCTGTTCAACAGGATCGCAGAGTCTCATGCGGCAATCGTGGAGGACGTGCCGGGCGTTACGAGGGACAGGAACTACCTCGACGCAGAATGGGAAGGGAAGAGGTTTGTCGTCGTCGATACAGGAGGTTTTTATCCCGAACCCGAAGAGGATTTATTCCTGCAGATTAAGGAGCAGGCCCTGTTCGCCGTTGAGGAAGGAGACGTTGTAATCCATCTCCTCGACGGAAAAACCGGGCTTACGCCGTCCGACATGGAACTGGCAAGATTGCTGAGGGCATCGGCGAAAAGAGTCCTGTGGGCGGTAAATAAGATCGACGGACCGACACGGGAAGACAGGATTATCGATTTCTACCGGGTCGGGACGGAGGAATTATGGCCTGTATCAGCCGCCACTGGTTACGGTTTCGATGATTTGATGGATAAAGTGGCGTCTCTTCTTCCCGGCTACGAAGAAGAAATCGCAGACTTGCCGAAAATAGCAGTCGTAGGACGGCCTAATGTCGGAAAATCCACTCTCGTAAATATACTCCTCGGCAAAAAGAGGATGATCGTTAGTTCTGTCCCCGGCACTACGCGTGATTCGATCGACAGCGTGTGCACATACTACGGGAGAAAATATATCCTGATCGACACCGCGGGTATCAGACGGAAAGATAAGACAGGATACACGCTTGAAAGGTTTTCAATGGTCAGGGCCGTAAGGAGCATCGAAAGGTGCGATGTGGCGCTGATTGTAATAGATGCAAGCGCCGGAATTGTGGAGCAGGACCAGAAAATAGCCGGCATTGTGGAGAAGTATGGAAAAGGAGCGGTCTTCCTCCTGAACAAATGGGACCTCATTGCCGACCCGGAGATTGCCTATGAAAAACTGGGGAGAGAATTGGCAAGGAAGATGTGGTTCATGCAGTATGCACAGATACTGACGGTTTCAGCCCTTGAGAAAAAGCGTGTAACAAAAGTTTTCCCGATTATCGATGAGATTATAAAGGAGAGGAACAGGAGGATACAGACTTCAGAGCTCAACAAATCATTCAGGGAGATTACGGATATGTCTCTGCCGCCCTATAGGGGGAGGGTCGTGAAGCTCTACTATATTACACAGGTCAAGACTGCCCCTCCCTCCTTCGTCGTCTTTTCCAACTATCCTTCCGCATTAAAGGACCGTTACATCCGGCACATCGAAAAAATTCTCAGGAAAAATTTTTCCTTCAAGGGCACACCTGTACGCGTCTACGTGAAAGCGAGTGAAAAGGAGAAAAAACGTTGAGGTCCGTCGCAAGGTTTCCGGGGATTTTATCGCGGAGTGTTGCCGACTTCTTCAAGGACGGCGGCATTATGCTCGCCGGCGCTATCTCATACTTTTCGATGATGGCCCTTGTTCCCCTCTGCCTGTTCCTGATAACCATCTTCGGGTACATACTCGGGCACTACCATGGATTCTATGAATTTCTATTAAAAAAGCTCACGCACTTTTTCCCGGATATAACGTCGGGAATCGTTAAAGAACTCGGTAAACTCATGACATTCAAGGGTCTTGGTACCTTCAGCGTCGTATTATACGGATTTCTGTCCCTCCAGGTATTCTCATCCGTCGAGAGCGCATTGAACAGAATCTTCAAGACAAAGCAGAGGAGGACGTTCCTTTGGTCGGTTATCCTCTCGCTCGTCATAATTACCTTTCTGATCTCCATGCTCCTTATTTCTTTCATCGCAACATCCCTCGTCCCGCTCCTTTTAACCATGAGGGATGTCTTTCCCAATCTGCGGATAGGCATGATAACGGTTTATCTCATACGCTATGTCATCCCATTCTTCATGGTCCTCTTTACCATCACCGTAATGTACATCTTTTTCCCGAAGGCCAGAGTAAAAATGTCCCATGCCCTTGCCGGCTCTCTTTTTGCAACCGTCTTGCTCGAGATCGCAAAACATGTCTTTACATGGTACGTGGGTGCCGTCATTAACTTCGGGACGATATACGGGCCGCTGACCGCTTTCGTGCTATTCCTCCTCTGGATGTTCTACTCCTCCTGCATTTTTCTGATCGGCGCCGAGATCGTACACAACCTTTCCGGAACCCGGAAGCAGGGATAGTCCAAAATGGCCGATATGGGTATAATACAACCATGATGCTCGGCGAAGCCCTGGTCAAGGAAGCGCTCCTGACAAAACAGCAGCTCGATCAGGCCTTGAAGAGGCAGGTTCAGTTCGGCGGAAGGATCGGTACGAATATCATCGAACTGAGGTTTCTTGAGGAAGAGGAACTGTCCAAATTTCTGAGTAAATACTTCAAGCTGCCCCAGGTAACCCCTGAACAATTGGCCGCTATCCCGGAAGAAGTGATCAATTCCGTTCCAAGAGAAATCATCAACAAATACAAAATCATTCCTTTCAAAAAGGACCGGAACAGACTGCATACCGCCATGCTGAACGCGAAAGAGATTAAAGATATAGACGAACTCCGCTTTATCATGGGATATGACATCATTCCTTATGTGATAACAGAACTCAGGCTTCTGTTTGCGCTCGAAAAATATTACGGTATAAAATGCGACGTCCGTTTCATCAATCTGAAGGACCGTTTTGACCCTGATACAAAAGTCGAGGAGACATCCGTCGATAAAATAAAAGCAGCCTTTACTGAAGTAAAGGAGACCGAAGATATCGCTGGTATCCTCATTAATGAGACTTATAAAATTGCCGCACGGGTAGCCCTCTTTACCGTAAAAGGAGGAAACCTGACCGGGTGGAAAGCGAGGGGTCTCGATGCCGGGAAGTTCTCGGCATCGGCGAAAGAGTCGCCAATCTTCTCAGAGGTGCTGAAAAACAAAAGCACGTACAGGGGCCCGGTAATGAACATCAAAGGCAATGAACCCCTTGTAGCGCTCCTTGCGGGAACCCCCCGGGACGCACTTGTCTTACCGATCGTCATAAGAGAAAAAACCGTTGCCGTCCTTTATACGGATAACGGAAATGCCTCGGTGCTCAATGCAAATGTAGGCTTTTTATCCATGCTCGCCTCCATGGCGTCCATAGCATTCGAAATCCTCATCCTGAAGAAGCGCATACTGGACCTGAGTTTTCCCGTATAGCATATCTAAAGAGCGTCCTCTCCCCTCTCGCCAGTCCTGATCCTGACCGCATCCTTAAGGTCATAAATGAATATCTTGCCGTCTCCCATCTCGCCGGTATGGGCTGATTTCTGTATGATCTGCACGATTTCCTCCAGCCTCTCATCAGGCACGGCGACCTCAACCTTCAGCTTGGGTATGAACCTGATTTCATAGCTCGAACCCCTGTAGATTTCAATATGCCCTTTCTGCCTGCCGAAGCCTTTTACCTCGGTAACAGTCATCCCCTGAATTCCGGCCTGTGAAAGACCGTCTTTTACATCATCGAGTTTGAAATGCTTAATCACTGCGACCACCATTTTCATACTCTCACCCCCAAAATCATAAAACGATTCGGAACATAGCAGATGCGTTATAATATCAAAAATTTAATGAAGATAAACAGTCTGATACGGGATGCCTCTGCTTTGACCCCCGACCCTGAGAGAGCTTACAAAAACCTTGAGAGGCTTTTTCAGGAAAGCCCTGCTCTTTCTGAAGAACACACATCTGCGATAGACGGCATAGCAGGGCTATTCGCATACAGCCAGTTCCTTGCCGACTACAGTCTGAGAAACCCTTCGTCACTGTCCCGCGCCCTGAAAGACCTTCATGCAGTTATCGACAAACAAAATATCCTTTCCCGGGCTCATGACATCCGTGCCTCTTTCAGCAGCGGGGACACCACAGCGTCATACAGACAGAGTGCAATGAACCTTCTCCGCGAAATGAAAAAATACTACCTATTAATCATAACGATGAAAGACATTTCGGGCGTCACGGACATCCGGGAGTGCATGTCCGAATTAAGCATACTGTCGGAGGCGCTTCTGGAGCTGGCGCTTGATATGTCGTTCAGTTTAATGCGGAGGAAATTCGGGCTGATGAGAGAAAACCGGTTTTCCCTGATCAGTATGGGTAAGCTCGGAGCAGGGGAGCTGAATTACAGCTCCGACATAGATATCATCGCTGTGTATGAGTCGGAGGATGGCGCCTCTACAGGGGTTCTCAACCCGTTCGGGATACGATACAATAAAATTTCTGCGCGCGAATATTTTTGCGCTCTCACCGAAACCCTTGTGAGCCTTCTTCAGACGCCGACCGAAGACGGACTTGCGTTCAGAGTCGACCTGAGACTGAGGCCGAACGGTCGAAAAGGCGCCCTCAGCCTCTCGCTGGGTTCCTATAGTTCTTATTACGAAGGCTGGGGGAAGACCTGGGAGAGAGTGGCGCTCATAAGAGCGCGGCCTGTTGCAGGCGACAACCGGCTCGGCGACCTCTTCATGCATGCCGTCGAACCTTTCGTTTGGAAAAGATCGCTGGACTACAACGATATAGAAGAGATCAGGGAACTCAAGAAAAAGATAGACACCCTGTTCGATATCAATGACATCAAACGGGGATACGGAGGAATCAGGGAGATAGAGTTCTTTATTCAGACGTTTCAGCTTCTTTACGGCGGGGAGAGAAAGACATTGCGCCAGGTGTCTCTGGCTGAGGCAACCGCAGCCCTGAAAAAAGAAGGTCTCCTGTCCGGGGAAGAAGCGGCCATCCTCTCGGGAAACTACTTCTTTCTGAGAAAACTCGAACATATCATCCAGATGAAGGACGATGTGCAGACACACTCCCTGCCTTCACAGCCCGGCGAGCTTGCCATACTCGCAAACAAAATGTCCTTTGACGATACAGCGGCTTTTCTGTCCGACCTGAGGCTGAGGAGACTCAAGGTGAGGGACATGTATAACTCTCTCCTCGGGGATACCGGTACGACAAATGATGCCATGCTGACTATCAAAGATGAACTGCCGGACGACGCGGTACTCGATTACCTGTCTTTTAAGGGCTTCCGCGACCCTGCCGGGGCGCTGAAAAATATCACCGACCTTAATGACTGTATCTCCACCGGAAAGACCCTGCAGGAAAGGATCCTCCTGAGAAAAGCGGTACCGCTCTTTATAGAGCAGATCGTCGGGTCCGCACAAAAGGACAGAGCGCTCGACATGTTCGTAAAGTTTATGGAAAAGATCGGAAATCACGTCTCCTACATCGAGCTTTTGATACAGCGTGGCGATACAAGAGAAAGCATTATCAGGACTTTTTCGACAAGCGCATACCTGACGCGATTGTTGCTGCGCATGAGGAACCTGGAAGGAATCTTCGAATACCCGGACATCAGGACGGACTACAGGTCACTTGAGGAACGGCTTGGAGCCGCAATTCATCTGAAAGACGACCCTGCCGCCGCAATACGGGAATTCAAGGCAGACGAGGAACTGAAATCAGGCATGCTCTTCCTGAAAGGGTCCCTCGATACACGCAGGCTCCTTCACACATTGAGCATGCTCGCAGATGCGGTCATGCGCGCAGTCGTAAAATATCTGCACGCAGAGAGAGATTTTGCCGTCGTAGGACTGGGAGGTTACGGCGCCAGGGAGTTGAACATGGGATCAGATCTTGACCTCACATTTGTCGGCACCCGCGGCAATACCGGCACAGGCAAAGTCTCCCCAAAAGGAAGGGGTTTTGCTGAAGAAACGATCAGGATCCTCTCCGGGTATACAGCAGAAGGCATTGCCTATAAAACCGACATGCGGCTGAGGCCCGACGGCTCGAAGGGGATGATTATAAACGATGTAGAGGGATACGAAAACTATTATCTGAAGTCGGCTCATCCGTGGGAGATACAGTCTCTCCTGAGGGCGCGGCCTGTTGCCGGAGACATGCTTCTGCTGAAAAAATTCCAGGCCATGAGAATACGGGTAATAATGCTCAGGGGGAAAGAGGTGAGCAGCGCCTATATAAAGGATATGAGGAGAAGGATCATGCGAAGTATCTCAGCCGGATCTTCCGGATACGACGTTAAGCTCGGCTCCGGAGGCATCAAGGAGATAGAGTTCCTTGTCCAGTACCTTCAGTTGAAAAACGGGGCAAGGCTGCCTGAGCTTATAGTCCACAATACCGGCGATGCGATAAAAAGTCTTTTAAGGTATGATGTCATCGACAGCCGCACGGAAGAGTTTCTCTTAAGCGCCTACGGCTTTTTAAGAACTCTCGAGACACTGCTGAGGCTCAATGAGGAATATGTGGTGAAGAAGGATTCTGAAATTATTGATATAATAGTACGATTTCTTAACCTCGGGTCAGGGGATGAACTCTTCAGGCAGATCAAAGGCACAGGGAAAAAGATAGCAGCGCTGACAGGAAAGTTTTACGGAAATACTTAATAATGCAGGCCTTAGTAAAAGCGGGCTATAGAATGAACAGGAAATATGCCGGTTCTCATCGTTAAAAACATTGTTACGGAAGGGCCCGGGACGATCGGGGATTTCCTTAAAAAAGAAGACATCCCATTTCGTATTGTCGAACTCGGCACAGGTGAAATACCTCCTCCTCTGGATAAATTCACGGCCCTCATAGTTTTGGGCGGGCCTATGGGAGTTTATGAGATGAGCCGATATCCCCATCTGCTGGCATGTTCACGCATAATCAGGGAAGCACTCAACAGAGATATGAAGTTCCTCGGCATCTGTCTGGGTTCGCAGTTGCTTGCCCGCTGTTTGGGTGCGGAGATATATCCCGGGCCCGATAAAGAGATCGGCTGGTATCACATCGAACTTACCGGAGACGGGTTGAAGGATCCCCTGATGAGGCAGCTCGCCATTCATCCGCAGGTCGGGGACTTCTGGAGAAGGTTCAAGGTCTTCCACTGGCATGGCGACACGTTCGACCTGCCTGCGGGCGCGGTGCTGCTGGCAAGTTCGCAGCGCTATAAACATCAGGCGTTCAGGTTCGGCGCAAGGGCATATGGATTTCAGTTCCACATCGAGGTCACCGGAGATATGGTATCGGAGTGGCTTGGCAATATGCCTGGTGCAAAGGAGATAACCGCCGGGACGGATAATATTTACGAAGAATACTCCGGGAGGGCTATGAAATTCTACAGGTCTTTTTTTACCAAAGTTTAAAGCAAAAAAAGGAGGTTGACATGGGAGTGGCAAAAATAGCAAAGGTCATAAGGCCGAGAGACAAGAAAGACGCCATGGAGCTTGTAAGGAAATACGACGTGAAATTTATCCGGCTGTGGTTCACCGACATCCATGGACAATTGAAAAGCTTCGCAGTCCCGGTAAGTGAACTCGAATTCGCCTTTAATGAAGGCATGGGGTTCGACGGCTCATCCATCAAGGGCTTTGCGAGGATAGACGAGAGCGATATGATCGCGCGTCCGGATCCCGCCACCTTTGTAATCCTTCCGTGGAGGCCGAAGGAAAAGGCAGTAGCGCGGATGTTCTGCGACATCTACGAGCCTGACGGTTCACCCTACAAGGGAGACCCGAGGTATATCCTCAAGGTGAACCTTGAGAAGGCAAAACAGAAAGGTTTTACGTTATATGTAGGTCCGGAGCTTGAATATTTCTATTTCAAAAACGACAAGAACACCGAGACGCTTGACGAAGGCGGGTACTTCGATTATCCGCTGGACGCGGCAGAGGACCTCCGCAGGGACACCATTCTCGCACTCGAAACGATGGGTATCCAGGTCGAATATTCGCATCACGAGGTCGCCCATTCGCAGCACGAGATCGACCTGCGGTATGAAGACGCCCTAATCATGGCCGATATCGTCATGACGCACCGGATTATCGTAAAGGAGATAGCGAAACAATACAACGTCTATGCGACCTTCATGCCGAAACCCATATTCGGACAGAACGGAAGCGGCATGCATACCCACCAGTCTCTTTTCAGGGGAAATAAAAATGCCTTCTTCGACCCGAAGGACCCGTATTTCCTCTCCGATACCGCAAAAAAATATATAGCGGGTATTCTCACCCACAGCAAGGAGATAACTCTGGTACTGAATCAATGGGTAAACTCATATAAGAGGCTTGTTCCGGGATATGAGGCTCCGGTCTATATCTGCTGGGCCCGCAGAAACAGGTCCACCCTTGTGAGGGTGCCGCTTTACAAGCCGGGCAAGGAAAAGGCGACGCGCGTAGAATTGCGTTCTCCCGACCCCTCCTGCAACCCTTATCTTGCTTTTGCCTGCATGCTGAACGCGGGGCTGAAGGGTGTGGAGAAGGGATACAAACTGCCGGAACCTATGGAGATGGATGTTTATCATCTTTCAGAGTCGGAAAGACTTAAGTACAATATCGACACGCTTCCGGGAAGTCTCAACAGGGCCATAGAATTTGCCGAGGAAAGCGAACTGCTGAGAGAGACCCTCGGCAACCACATCTTCGAACAGTTCATTATAAGCAAGAAGGTGGAATGGGACGAATACCGGATAAGAATTCATCCATACGAGATTCAGCGGTATCTGCCGATATTGTAGACCGCGTTATTCATGGCGAACTCTGTTCCAATGGCGGATATGTCAGGTTGTCATTCCCGCGCGGCGGTAATCGTTCAGCCGTTTGTGTAGCGCCAGCGGAGCAAATCGGCTGCAACGCGTGGTTAGAAACGGTTCTTCACAGCGCTGCTCAACTTGTAGCTCGAGTTGGGCTCGAATAACGCTCTCCAACTCGATCCAGGGATTTTGAGTCATCTGTTTGGTCCTTTTTAACTACTGAACTGTGCGGTGGCTATTAGCCATCCGCACGAGTGATTTGTCAGGCGTTTGTTTTTTCCATTTGCAGAAAAGAAACTTCAGAAAGCCCCGCTTTCTCTCTCGCATGTTCGATGGTCATGCTAACAAGATTGCCCTTTTCATCCAAGTCGATATAAAGGTTTTCGGATATTTCCTTCGTTTCAACAACAGCAACATTTGAAAACTCAATCAACGCTGTATCGGTATCCGTGAAATAACGAATCTTCATTTGTCTTCCTCCTTAAAGCTTCTATCAAAGAAAACATTATGAACGGTTTCGCCGTCTTCTAAAAGGATTACTCTCAAATATTTCCCGGCTTCATCTATAAATTTCCACTTTCTTATTCTTCTATCGGACTGTATTTCCTGCTTAAGAGGATTATGCACTGTTTCCAAAATCCATTCCTCTTTAATAGCCGCTCTGTCGGGACGACTCTTCATGAACAGAAAATATTGCGTCGATTTCATGGCTTATTTTATCACTTTTATTTTTTTGATGCTGTATCGATTATGATGTAATATGATTATCAGGGATAAACTTGCGCGGCAGCGTGGCTCCGCAAAGTCATTAACCAACCTTGCCCATAAGATCGCGCGGGCTGTCCACTACATCCTCAAACACAAGGAGGTGTTTCATCCCAAAGTTTTCTTTGCTAAATAGGACCGGGACCGGGTGAGCCTGCTGGAAAAGTTTAAGCGATATTATCTTTTCTGAAAAGGCCCAAAACACTTGTCAAAGCTTTCCTGAGCACAAAAGATGAATTGATCCATTCTTGGATTAAAAGCAATATACAGCTCAACAATGTCACCGGTCATATCGTTGGTTGATCCAAGGCAGTCCGCTTTTCCATTATTTTCGAGTACTTCGTCTGTAAGCTTGTAGAATCCACGCTCTGACATTTTGTCGGAGACAGTGTAAGCGGCTTTTACCAATTCTTGATTACTCGTGACATTTCTTGTTCCATCAGGTAGGAATTCATAAGTTTCGAAGCAACCATTAATCTCGAAGTTCCAGACGCCAATAATGGGATGCCCCGCATAAGTTTTATCTTTATCCGTCTTGATAGCATGTGAGCAACCTATTAAAAGAGTCGTAAATACTAGTGTAGATATGATAGCTCTCGAAGTTTTCCCTTTCTGCAGAACATTTATTTTTAAACCTATTCCATATTTGCACAAAAATTTGCATAAAAGATATTACTTCTCAGGTAAATTGTCAATGAACTTTGCCGGAAATCGGCACTTAGATAAATCCGGCAAAACAAACTGTCTATAATATCGATACTTTTTCAGAAACCTTAGTGTTTCATCGTCTCGGGCTCGACGTGAACGACGATGTCAACAACCGCGGGGAATGTCTTCTTAATCTCCTCTTCGATATTGTCGGCGATTCCGTGCGCCTCCTCCAGCGGCATACTGTTTTTTACGAGAACGTGGAGGTCGAGATAGACCGCGTTTACCGTGCCCCTTGATCTGATTTCATGACATCCCTTCACCCCGCTTACGCTGTTTACGACTGCTCTGACTGCGGCGTTGTCTATGCATACGGTATCAACAAGGATATTCGATGCGTCCTTGAGGATTTTGTAACCGATCCTCGCGATAAAAAAAGTGATGATGAGTCCCACTATCGTGTCTGCATGGCGGAAACCGAACTTTGTAAATACCAGGCTTGCGATAACCGAAACCGATGCGAAGATATCGCTCTTCGTATGCATTGCATCCGCGATCAGGAACTCGCTGCAGAGCTGTCTGCCCTTTTTCGACTCGTAAAACATGACAAAGATGTTGATCCCCATGGTTATGAGCATTACGAGGAAACTGGTTCCCGTTACAATTGTTTTGTGGTCATAGAAAAACGACAGATACACCTTTCTGAGGATCTGGAAACAGGTGGCGAATATCATGACAGCAATGATAATTGTAAAGAGGGTTTCGTATTTCTTATGCCCGTAAGGGTGCTTTTCGTCCGGAGGATTGGACGCAATCCATATGCCGATAAGACCTATGACGTTTGACACTCCGTCGAATAAAGAATGGAAACCATCGGACGTCATGGCTATGGAATTCGTAACGTAGCCGTAAAAGATCTTGGCTACGGCGACCCCCGCATTCAGGACCAGGGTAATGACGAGGACTTTCCGGACCGCGGCGGAATAATCCATCTTTATTAGATGATCGTGTCCCATTTACGTTTGAATTCCCGGAATGTACCTTCCATGACTGATTCTCTCATATTCCTGAAGAAATTCAAATAGAAATACAGATTGTGTATCGTATTGAGACGCATAGAAAGTATCTCTTTTGCCATGAATATATGCCTGAGATATCCCCGTGAGTAATTCCTGCACGTGTAACAGCCGCAGTCAGGGTCGAGAGGTCCCCTGTCCGACCTGAACTCCTCGCGTTTAATGCTTATCCTCCCCATGCTCGTGAACAAAGTCCCGTTCCGTGCATTCCTTGTGGGCATAACACAGTCGAACATATCGAATCCTGCATCGACCGCTTTCATCACGTCTCTGAGTTCACCTATGCCCATTAGATACCTGGGCCTGTCTGCAGGCAGGAGAGGAGCGGTAAAATAGATCATCCGGTGCATATCCTCTTTCGGCTCCCCTACGCTCAGGCCTCCTGCGGCATATCCGTCAAACCCGATATCTACAAGTTCTTCCGCGCTTTTCCTGCGCAGGTCTTCGTAGAGACTGCCCTGAACGATTCCGAATAACGCCTGCCCTTCCCTCCGGAGCTCCCTGCACATCGCAGCCCACTGGATGGTCCGGTGCAGGGAATCCATCGCATATTCATAAGTCGCCGGGTACGGCGTGCAGTCATCGAGCGCCATTGCGATGTCCGAACCGAGGGCCCACTGGATATCCATCGCCTCTTTCGGCCCGAGGAAGTGCGTGGAACCGTCGAGATGGGATTTAAAATGCACACCATCCGCCTCTATCTTTCTCAGCGCCGAAAGGCTGAAGACCTGGAAACCGCCGCTGTCCGTGAGGACCGGCCTGTCCCAGTTCATGAATTTATGAAGCCCTCCGAGAGACGCAATTACTTCATGACCCGGCCTCAGATAGAGGTGATAGGTGTTGGACAGTATTATCTCGGCCCCGATTTCCTTCAACTCGTCAGGGGACATCGCCTTTACGGTCCCGATTGTCCCGACAGGCATGAACGCAGGAGTATGTATAAGCCCCCTGCCGGTCTCCATCAGACCCGCACGGGCGCTTCCGTCTTTATTGATAACGGTAAACCGCAATTTAACCTCCGGTTGCATAAGATTAATTCTCGCTCTGTCTCATTGTCAATTTTTTTGTCGGGAAAATGCTTATCGATAATGAATACCGGGAATCTTTTTGAAGTCGAGGGACAGTTGACGTTACACGCGGATCCTGTATTCCTTTATCTTCGCCCTCAAGGTATTCCTGTTTATGCCGAGGGTCTTTGCAGCCTTGAGCTGGTTTCCGCCGGTCTCCCTGAGGACGATATTTATAAGGGACCTCTCGACCTCCGAGAGCACGGTATCGTACAGATTGCAGTTGCCCAGCTCGGTCATCTCCTTGAGATAGCGCTTTAGCTTCTCTTCGAGGAATTCCTCTATCGAACATGCGCCGGCATCGCCGAGCATCAGGTCTTTTTTACTTATCAATGCGCCATTGGAAAGAATAGCCGCCTTTTTTATAGTATTCTCGAGCTCGCGGATATTGCCGGTCCAATCGTATTTTACAAGAAAATCTTTCGCTTCCTTTGAAAGTTCCTTCTCTTCGGTTTCAAATTTCGTGACGGCTTCCTTCAGGAGGTATTTCGCAAGCGGCAGGATATCCTCTCTCCGCTCTCTTAACGGAGGTATTCTGACCTGTACCGCAGAAAAAACATCATAGAGATCTTTAATGCAGTGCCCGTCCGATACAATTTCCGGAATATTCCTGCTGGTGGCGGCGATCAACCTTGCATCGGATTTAAGCGGATTATTTCCCCCGAGGGGTTTGAATTCTCCGGATTTCACAAAACCAAGCAGCTTTTTCTGGGTCTCCGGCTCCAACTGTACTATTTCGCTGATGAAGATGGTTCCTCCGTCCGCTTCTGTTATCCTGCCGGTTCTCTTCTCCGCAGAGCCGGCAAAAGCGCCTTTCTCACACCCGAACAATTCCGCTTCAGCCAGTTTTTCAGGAATCGACGATACGTTCACTGCAATAAAAGGTCCTTTATGCCGCCGGCTGTTATAGTGAATCGTTTTTGCCACGAGTTCTTTGTACGTCCCGTTTTCACCGGAAATAATTACCGCCTCATCTCCAGAAGCCACTTTCCTGATCTCTTTAAAAACCCTGAGGATTTTAGGGCTTTTTCCCATAATCTGCGGAGGCTTAATCAATATTTCACCATGCATTAAAAATTCTTGGAAGTAAATGCTATAATATTATTAAATTCAGGAAATACAACAACTTATAGCAACTCATACCCGCCCGGAACAACAAGTCCTGAAGTCTGTGTTGACTTTATCATAAGAAGTTAAATTTTGCAAGAAGTTACATTGACACCGAATTCAGCAAATTGTTAAAATTACTTTTAATTTTCCAGCAGGGAGGGGGGGTATATGGATGCCCTATGTAAGGGTAAGGGAGAACGATTCTTTCGAAAATGCTCTTAAAAGATTTAAAAAGCAGTGCGAAAAAGACGGGATACTCTCGGAGGTAAAGAAAAGAGAGCATTATGAAAAGCCAAGCATAAAAAGAAAGAAAAAGACAATCGCCGCCCGCAAGAAGGCCCTCAAAAAAGTCAGACTGGCGGCCCGGTAATGTCTCTTCTGCAAAAACTTGACGATGATTTAAAGACGGCATTAAAAGCATCGAACAATCTTAAGGTCTCTGTTTTAAGGATGGCTAAGGCAGCCTCCAAGAATAAACAGATAGAAAAAGGCGGCGAGCTGACAGACGATGAAGTCCTTGCCGTCTTATCCACCCTCTCAAAACAGAGGAGAGAGTCCATTGAACAGTTTTCCAGAGGTTGGAGGGAGGATCTCGCGGAAAAAGAACGGCAGGAACTAGCTATCCTGCAGTCCTACCTGCCGAAACAACTGTCTGCAGAGGAAATTGACCGGATAATCATAGAGGTGATCAAGGAATCATCTGCTGAAGGGACAAAGGATATGGGGAAGGTAATGCGCATGGTTATGCCTCGTTTACAGGGTGCTGCCGACGGGAAAATTGTGAACCAGCGCGTAAGAGATCTTCTGACAAAGACATGAAACTGAGAGGTCTTTACGAAAAAGCGGTCGGAGCAGGCATAGAGAACGACCCCCGCGGCAGGGGACATGTTCTAAGGGAGCTTGAACGGAAACGAAAAGATTTTGAAGAGCTGAAGGAAGATGAAAAGGAATATTTTGACCCCGAGTCTCTTCAGAACCCGTATTCCGATTCGCGGATACTCTTCGGTTCCGGCGACGAAGAAGTAAAGAGTGTTCTTGCAGGCATAGATATTGATGTCGGAGAGATTCTTCTTGCGGATACGCTGCAGTCGAGGGGCAGGCGGATTGATCTTCTCATCTCCCATCACCCTTCCGGCAGGGCGTTTGCGGACCTTTTCACGGTTATGCAGATGCAGTCGGACATCTTCAATATTTTCGGTGTGCCGATTAATATCGCGGAAGGACTCATGGACGAAAGGATAAAGGAAGTCGAGAGGAAATTAATGCCTGCAAATCACACACGCGCGGTGGATGCCGCAAGGCTCCTGAGTATCCCCTTCCTCTGTCTCCATACCCCTGCCGACAACATGGTTGCAAGTTACCTCCAGCGGTTGTTCGATGATAAAAAACCTTATCGTTTATCCGATGTTCTCGATATCCTGAAGGATATCCCGGAATACAGGTCAGCCCGGTTCGACAGTGTCGGACCGAAGATCGTGCTCGGTTCGAAGAACAGGAAGGCCGGAAAGATTTTCGTCGATATGACGGGCGGGACCGAGGGCGCAAAGGAGATATTCAGCAGCCTTTCAAATAGCGGGGTGAGCACCATCGTGGGGATGCATATCAGCGAAGAACATCGGAAGGAAGCGGAAAAAAGCCATATAAATGTCATAGTCGCAGGACACATTTCAAGCGATAATCTCGGACTCAACCTGCTTCTCGATGAGATATCAAAAGATGAACCATTGGAAATTTTAGCGTGCTCGGGCTTCAGACGATTTAATCGATGAACCAAAATGCAGTCCGGATAAAGGCTGACAGGGCACTTGAAGAAATAAAAGCCAGAACAGACATTGTTGAGTTCATATCCGATTATGTAGCATTAAAGAAGTCGGGCCAGAATTACAAGGGACTCTGCCCTTTCCATTCGGAAAAGACCCCGTCTTTCATGGTAAACCAGTCGAAGCAGATATTCCATTGTTTCGGCTGCGGGGTCGGCGGTGATGTCGTCAGCTTCCTGATGAAACAGGAGAACCTCTCTTTCGGAGAAGCCCTGCGTTATCTTGCTAAAAAAACCGGCGTCGCCCTGTCCGACTCTCATTTCGGCAAAACCGTTTCGGACAAGCGCGATAAGATTATCAAAATAAACGAAGACGCCGTGCATTTTTTTATGGATAACCTCCGGGGGGCCCCGCACCCTGCCATGGAGTATCTCAAAAACAGGGGGATCGGCGATGAGTCAATCGAGAATTTCCATATCGGATATGCAGCCGAGCAGAGAGACGGCCTTCTGAATCATCTTAAGAAAAAGGGGTTCGCGGATTCGGCTCTGACGAGTGCAGGTCTGTTTACGGCAGACAGCCGCGGCGGCATCAGGGATCTGTTCAGGAGACGAATAATTTTCCCGATCTTCAGTCTCAAGAACGATGTAATTGCCTTCGGCGGCAGGGTTATGGATAATGCGCTTCCGAAATATATCAACTCCCCGGAGACAGAGGTATTCAAAAAAAGCGAAACCCTTTTCGCAATAAACATTGCGAAGGACGAAATCAGAAAAAAAGGATACGCCCTCATTGTCGAGGGCTATCTCGATGCGATCATGTGCCATCAATATGGGTTTACCAACACGGTTGCGCCGCTGGGGACCGCCCTGACATCAAGACAATTGCAGAAGCTGAAGTTGCTCACCCGGAAAGCAGTCCTGGTTTTTGACAGCGACGAAGCGGGCATTTCGGCTGCGCGGCGGTCTCTCGCCGTACTTTGCGATAACGGCTTTACGGCAAAAGTCCTGCTGCTTCCCAGGGGGGAAGATCCGGATAGTTTCCTGAGAAAGTCCGGCGCCGCTCCTTTCAAAAAATTGCTCGCTGATGCGGTATCGGCGGCAGAGTTTCTCTTCAGGACCGCAAAGGGCGACCGGACTGAGAAGGTAAGAGAGGCGCTCGGTCTGATCGTAATGGTGAAAGACATTATTCTGGCGGATGCTATGTTAGGCGAACTGGCTGACAGGTCGCGCATAAACGAATCGGTCCTTCGGAGCGAGCTTGAGAAAATGAGGCGGAAATCCGGCCTGCGGCCTTCCGAATCAGCCGGGACGGTTCCGGCAGTTGCAAACAGGGAAGAATACCTCCTTTTGAGCGCTGTCATTGCCTTTCCTGAGAAAGCCGTTGCCGTACTGTCGCGAATCAGCATCGACGACCTGAAGGAAGATACCGTAAGGTCCATATTCGATAAGATAAAGACACGTGAAGGCACCCTCACCGTCAACTCGATACTGGGCTGCGCTGATGAAGAGGAGCGCTCTCTTATTACGAAATTATCCCTGAGGCCGGGATTCGACCCGGAGCATGTCGAGCAGAACATAGAGGACTGTTTGAAGACGATGATGAAAAAAAGCTTCGAGGAGAGAAAACGTCTGGCAGATATATCCGGTGATGTGTCGCTTCTTGATTCGTTACTGAAAGAGAAACGCAAAATGATGAAGAGGATGGGAATATGAAAAACTATTTCGATTATTTTGAAGACCTCGATGATTACGACGAGAACAAAGGAGATATCTTCCCGGAAGAGAAGGAAGACGAGAAGATTTCCGGGGAGAGAAAGTCTGCAGATTTCATCGAGGGAGAAAAGGACCCTATCCGGATTTATCTCAGGGAGATGAGCAGCGTTCCTTTGCTTACGAGAGAAGGCGAAATCGAGATTGCAAAAAAAATAGAGGAAGGAAGGGAAAAGGTCTTCAGGATAATATTCTCTCTGCCGTTCGTTCTCAAAAAAATTACCGCCATGGGAAAGCTCGCAGAGGAAGGCAGTGTACCCCTCACCGAAATCATCCAGCACGGAGAAGAAGAGGCCGAGGATGAGCTGCGGACGGAGAGAAAACGGTTCGTCAGATTGACCCGGGAAGTGGATGCCCTGAACAGGAAAAGGAGCACGTATCTGCAGAAATTCCGGCAGCTTCCTCCTTCCTTGCCGCCGGGGAAGACATCCCCGGCATCCTCCGGCGGCAATACGTCCAAAAATGTTCAGGCCCTTATAAAGGCGCTCGAAGAAAACAGGAACAGGATACTCGAGAAAATACGTAATCTGAAGCTGAAGGACGACGTCATCGTAGTATTTTCCGAAGAACTGAGAAAGACTGTTGCGGAAGTCGACGGCCTGCAGAAAAAGATTGCTGCGAAAAGCAGGAACATACGGCTTGCAAAGTCTCCTGCGAAAAAAGACATCCTTTCGTTTAAAAATATTATCGAAAAAAAGGAAATGCTCTTCGGAATGAAGTCTGCAGAGATGAAGAAGGCGTTAAAGCTCCTCATACGCGGGGAAAGAGATGTCTTCGAGGCGCGGAAAGCCATGATAGAAGCAAATCTCCGGCTTGTCATAAGCATAGCCAAAAGATACCTGGGGAGGGGACTGAGTTTCTCCGACCTTATACAAGAAGGCAATAGCGGCCTCATGAGGGCGGTCGACAAGTTCGAGTATAAACGGGGATACAAGTTCAGCACCTATGCCACCTGGTGGATCCGGCAGGCGATAACAAGGGCTCTCGCCGACCAGTCGAGGACGATAAGGATCCCTGTGCACATGGTCGAAACCATTAACAGGATTACAAAAGTTTCCAGGGATCTCGTGCAGGAACTGGGAAGGGAGCCGACCCCCATGGAGATCGCGGAGGAGATGAAATTGCCTGCTGAAAAAGTGAACGGTATTTTAAAGATATCGAAGGAGCCGATATCCCTCGAAACCCCAATAGGGGAGGAAGACAGTCATCTGCGGGACTTTATCGAGGACAAGGCGATGTTGTCCCCCCTCGATTTTGCAATACGGGATGATTTGAAAAAGAAGATCGACAAAATCCTGTGCTCGCTCCCGCCGAAAGAAGAAAGGATTATCCGGAAACGTTTCGGGATCGGCGTCGACGCACCCCGTACTCTCGAGGAAGTAGGTATTGAGTTCGAGGTTACACGGGAGAGGATACGGCAGATCGAGGTCAAGGCTATTAGAAAGCTGAAGCATCCTTCCAGAAGCAGATGGCTCAGGGAATTCATAGAAAAGCATTGACCTCATATCGTCAATGGGTTTATACTAAAAAGTTGCTTAATCGATTTCTCTTTATCAAGCAAAGAGTTTTCCGTTGCTGTCTGTCATGGCGAATAACGTTTTTTTTCCGCTTTTGAAAGTCGGGCCCATAGCTCAGCTGGTAGAGCTACCGGCTCATAACCGGTTGGTCCCAGGTTCGAGTCCTGGTGGGCCCACCATTATTCTCTGAGAAAGTCGAAAGGTTAATAGGAATAAGTGAACCGACAGCTCGAACAGTTAATTAAAGTGCAGCAGATAGACTCGAAGATTCTCCACTTAAGCGGCACGCTCATGAAGTTCCCGGCAAGAATAGCCGCATCCGAAGCGCCACTCAGGGAGTCCGAAACATTCCTCAACAACGTTAAACAGAAGCTCGCTTCCCTCGATAAAAAGAAACGCGACAAGGAAAGAGAACTTGACGACGCCGGAGAAAAGATACGGAAACTCAAGGCACGCACATCCGATATCAAGACTAATAAGGAATACCAGGCGCTTCTGAAGGAAATAGAATCGGTGGAAAAGGAGCGATCTTCCATCGAGGACGAGATCCTCATTGTCATGGAAGAGATCGACATCTCCTCGAAGCGGACAACAGCAGAGGAAGCGAAATTCAAGGCCGAAAAAGAGAAGATCGACGCATTAAGGAAGAGACTCGAAAGTGAAAAAGCAGAGGTGGAAAAAGAGCTGTTGTCCGTCAGGGAAACGAGAGAGGGAATCGCAGGGTCAATCGACAAAGAAGCCTATGACCTCTATGTCTCACTGATAGGGCCGTGCAATGGTCTGGTCGTAACCGAAGTAAAGGGAGAGATATGCCAGGGCTGTAATATGAATATCCCGCCCCAGCTCTTTGTGGAAATCAAAAAAAATGAAGAGATAATCACCTGCCCCCAATGCCGCAGGATACTTTTTTACAAAAATAACGCATAGCCGCCGTTTCTTAGAACTCTTTCATCCGGCCTGTAAAAAGCCCGAAATAGTCCTTTCAATTTTTTAATAATTATTATATACTGATAAAATAAAATTATAAGTCAGAGCAGGAGGAGTGGTCGCCCGCCGGGATATGCAGTCCCAGACGGGAGGAAAGTCCGAGCTCAGCAGGGCAAGGCGGTCGCCAGCAGCGACTGGGGGAAACCCCAAGGAAAGTGCCACAGAAAGGGAAACCGTCCCGGCTTTGTCGGGACAAGGGTGAAAAGGTGAGGTAAGAGCTCACCAGTTGGGGTGGCGACATCTCAAGCTTGGTAAACCCCGCCTTGAGCAAGGTCGAATAGGTTCCGCCTTGAGAAGGGCCCCTTCGAATCCCTTGGAAGCCTCAGGCCGAGAGGGAGGCGGAACGGGTTGAGACCGCATGAGTCCGGCGGCAACGCCGGGTCTTAGATGAATGACCACATTATACAGAACTCGGCTTACAACCTGCTCTGACAAAAGCCGGTAATGAGCAAGGCTTCAAGAGTACCGGGATATTCTAAGGAATATATCTTTTGAATGTCCATGCATTACGATAAACTTTTTCACGGAGGATTTGAGTGGAAGATCATAAACTGAAAGTCTTCTGCACGGTTGCTGAAACAAAGAGTTTTTCCAAAACCTCCGAGATTATCCATCTTACCCAGCCCGCAGTGAGTCTCCAGATACAGGCCATCGAAGAGAAGTATGAAACGAAGCTTTTCGACAGGTCATCAAGCACTGTAACCCTCACGCCCGCAGGTGAGACCCTTTATAAATACGCAAAAGAGATCCTCGCCCTTTATGCCTCTGCCGAGAAGACAATCGGCAAACAGACGGGTATTACCAAGGGATGCATTACCATCGGCGCCGGCTCCAACATCGGCAATTACCTCCTTCCGAGCATCATCACCGAATTCAAGGCCGCTCATCCCAAAGTCAAGATATACCTCATTGTCAGCAATACTAAAAGGGTCATCGAGCTTCTCAATGCCGGCAACATCAACCTCGGCCTGGTTGAAGGAGATGCTTCGAAACAAAAGATGAATGTAAGGAAATTGCTTTCAGACGAGCTGTTGCTGATCGTGTCTCCGGAGCATCCCTGGGCAAAGAAAAAGGAAATCCCCATATCCGATCTTATTAAGGAGCCGTTCATCCTCAGAGAAGCAGGGTCGGGGACAAGGCAGATAATCGAAAAGATACTCGGACGGCATGGCGTCACGATCAACGACATGAGGATATCGTCAATTCTCGGCAGTACAGAAGCGATAAAAGACGCGGTTGAGAATGGTTTGGGTGTATCTATAATCTCACGCTGGGCAGCGAGAAAGGAAAGCAGGTATGGTACCCTCAAACTGTTGAACCTGAGAGAAGAAAAAATGGTCAGGGACTTTTCTCTAATCGTTCACAAAAACTCTGTTTCTTCGGGCGCTCTTGAGGAGTTCCTTACTTTTTTAAAGTCTTATCCCTATGACAAGCTCCTGTTATAGCTGCCTCCCTTCCGATGCCGGCTGGCTTCTGCTGAAAACCCTGTAATCGATTTCCCTGAATATCCTGTCCCTGTCTTCCATGTCCGCCAGTATAGTCTCGGAAACGTTATCCGACAGTACCGATCGATAGAGAAACGTGAATCTGCCGATATGCTCTTCAAACCGTCTTTTTGCGTATTGTGAAGCCGTTTTGCCCTTCATAATGAATGCCCAGTCGCTGTGCTGAGAGAGCAGGACCTCTCTTGCAGCCTGGTTAAGCGCCCTCTGAAGGACGCCGTCTGCAACCGGAAACCGGTCTGCAAGCCGGATCATCCGCTCCGTGGCAACGAGAAGATGCCTGTAAATATAGTCATTCTCTCTATTCAGCCAGACTTCACCGTATCCGTTTTCACCCCAGCTTGACATGGCCGGATTCCCGGATTGCAGGCCCTCTTTCCGGAAGGTCAGGCCTCGGAGATACTCGGACGGATTTACAGTCTGGAAATTCACTTTTGAGAGATATATACCTCTCAAAAGCTTATCAAGCCATTGAGTCCCTTCGAACCACCAATGCCCGAAGAGTTCCGCATCATACACCGCAGTAACAACAGGTTCGATTTTGAGCGTATCCGACAGGCGGTTTATCTGCATCTCTCTGCTGTTGATAAAATGCCTGGCATGCTCCGCAGCCCTCTCCTCCGCCTTCTGTATGTTATAAGGCTTTTTCCTGTCGGTCTTGCCGGTAATCCTGTAATACTTGAGTCCCGTATATGTCTCCGCCCCATAAGGTTTAATATGGGCCTTTATATAATCCAGATCAAGGTCGAACCCGATATCACGGTAAAAATCCCTGTAGTAATAATCGCCGGGATATCCATGAATCGAAGACCAGACCTGTCCGGATGTTTCTTCGTCCCTGCCGAATGCCGCAACACCCGAAGGGCATATCAGCGGCGCATATACCCCATACCGCGGCGCCGGTCTTGCCTGCCGTATCCCATGCGTCTCAAGAAAGAAAAACTCTACGCCTTTTTCTTTGATGAAGCCGTCAAAGCCGGGCGCAAAACCGCATTCGGGCAGCCAGATGCCTTTCGGGGACCTCCCGAAATTCGTTCTGTAATGCTCTATACCTGTCCTTAACTGCGCATTGACCGCCTGCGGATAAAGCGACAGGTGAGGGAGAAAGGCATGGGTGGCAGCGGTCGGTATAATCCCGATTTTCCCTGTTTCCTGCAGCGCCCGGAAAGCGCTCACAAGGTCTTTTTTAAAAACGTCTGTAAAAAGACGCCTGGTCCTCAAAAACCTTTGATGATACATTTTGGTCACGGGTCCGAAGCCGGCATCTCTTCTTGTTCTGCGGACTTCTCTTTCCGACAGCCCGATAAGCCGTTCGATATGCCTCTCGTAACGCTCCCTGAGGAAATCGTCGTTAAGCATCTCGATAAGCGAAGGACTCAGGGAAAGGGTTACCCTGAAATCCACTCCGTCATCGATCAGCCTGGAAAAAATATCAAGGAGGGGGATGTACGTTTCCGTTATCGCCTCATAAAGCCAGTTTTCTTCGAGGAAAAACTCGTGTTCGGGATGACGGATATACGGCAGGTGCGCATGAAGGACAAGACAGAGACAACCTTTATGCGATGCAGCGCCCATATGGCATATTATTCCGGTATCTTCCTGAAAAAATACACAGATACGGCGCAGAAGAGCAGTGGAACGATCCATGTCGACACAGCAGGAGGAAGTATTCCCGCGTAACCCATTGAAAGCATGAAAGTATACAAGAGCCAGTAAAGGAAGCTTATGAATATCCCGATACCCGCTGCGAAAAGACCGCCCCCCACCCTGCCCATCACCGAAAAAGAGATTCCGAAAATCAATAAAAAAAGGTTCATCAGGGGATACGAAACCTTTGAGTTGAGGTCGACAATGAGCTTTGCGTCGTTGAAGCCCGCTGCCTGTAATCTTTGCGCATACCTGTAAAGTTCTCCAATGCCCATCTCTTCAGGGTTTTTTATCTTCTTTCCGAAGAAGTCCGGAGATTCGAGATAAGGGTATTCCATTTCCTGCACATTGTCGATCGTGCCTTTGTCGATGTCGTAGACAGCCGCCTTTTTAAACTTCCATACGCCGGCCGAGCCCTTTTCCCGCACCCACAAAGCCTCTTCTACCTCAATCCTTTTCTTCATCGACGCTTTGTCGATCAAAAAAATGCTCACCCCTTTTGCCACTTTCTGTCCGGGCGTGTAAAGTTCTATCCGTACCAATGCGCCGTCCGTACCCCGCAGCCAGAGAGTGCCCTCCTTAAACGAGACCTTTTCCCCGCCCTTCATATATTTTTTTTTGAAATCGAGCATCCTGTCCGAGAAATCCGGCACGATGAATTCCCCGAATGCGAACGCGATAATGCTGAAAAATACCCCTAAAATAACAAACGGGTAAAAAAGCCTTTTCAGACGTCCTCCGCTCGCCTTTATAACGGCAAGCTCTTTAAACCGCGAGGCCTGGCTGAACACAAAGAGGCTGCATATGAGCAAAGACATCGGAAGGAGATAATAGAGATACTTCGGCATATTCAGAAAAGCATAATAGGCAAAATCCGCTGCAGACAGCTTTCCGGGCATAAAATTGTCTACCTTGTCGAGGAGGTCTATCAGGCTGAATATCAGTGCAATGCCCAGAGAGACAATGCTCAGAATTTTAAAAAATTCATTGAAGTAATACCGGTAAAGTATCCTCATCGCGCGCTTTCTCTCCTGAAGACCACTGCAGCGAAGACAGCAAGAACAGCGGTCGGGATAAAGGCGCCTATATAATGCGGGATATTTTCCGCCTTCACAAGGTTTTCACTGTATATAAGAACCATATAGTAGAAAGTGAACACCGCCAGCCCCAATGTCAGGCCGCCGAGCCTGCCGGATTTCCCTGCTGCCATAGACAGAGGCGGACCGAAAAAAATAAGGACGAGGCACAGAAAAGGCAATGTCAGCCTCCTGTAGAGTTCGGGATACAAGTCCGACGCACGCCGCCGGTCAGAGTTTTTTATCTTCTGCAGAAGCTCGGGGGGAGTGAGCTCGGCATTCCTCCTTGATGGGGTATCGGCCTCGAATTTCAGTATCATATTGTATTTTTTAAACGCCATTTCAGTGGTGACGTCGCCTTTTGCAATGTTTATATATCCGTCCTTAAGGAACAGGTTGATAGCCATCCCGTCCTGTGAGGAGATCTCCCCCTCTTTAGCAAAGAGTACCCTCGGCTCACTCCTGTTCCTGTTATCATAAATAAATATCCCTTTCATCACATTGTCCGCTGTCTTTTCCTTAACGAGAATCAGCGCATCCCTGAAAGTAGTCGTGAATCGGCCCTCCTCGATAGCAAAGGGCGTGCGCGCTTTTATGATGCGGGTGATTTCCTCCCTGAGATGCATACTGCTCTTCGGGCCGATATAAAAACTGATGCCGACGTTAAGGAAAAAACAGAAGAGTCCGAGGATGACAACAGGCATTGAGATTCTGAAGAAGGTCATTCCGCTGGTCCTCAGTATGACAAGTTCGTTATCGAGATTGAGCCGTCCGTAAACCAGGAGGGTAGAAAGCAGGAGCGCCATCGGGATGGTGAGAAGAAACAGGGGCGGCTGGAGGTAAAGGACGAGCTTGACCATATCCGGCAGGGATGACCCTACACCCGAAAGGAACCTGCTCAGCCTGAGAAGTTTCTCCATCATCAGAATGAAATTCAGGCATGCAAGGCTGAGCAGAAAGGTAAGCGCCAGTTCCCTCAGTATAGATCTGTAAATTATCTTCATGGACGGTTATTTACCAGACATATTTTAGCATACTCCGTAAGGCCCTCACCCTGCATATTGTCCGTGCGAAACCACGAACAATATATATATTCTGGACTTAGGATGCGCAATATTGTAAGATTCATGGTATGAAAAAAGGCCGGTTTCCGAAAAGAGCGGGGTGATCCGAAATCGCAAGAGGAATCAAGAAACTTTCGAATAAGGCAGGGCTTCCTCCCGGGACTCTGGTGCATATCGGCGAGAAGAAGTCCGGTAAAGTCCTGATCACCGTCATCGAATACAATGAGGAAAAGTTTCACAGGAAGGAACTCGAAGATATTGATGCATACGTTCCATCCACCGGTCATCCGTGCGTAACCTGGATAAATATAGACGGCATCCACGATATCGGGACCATCGAAAAAGCCGGGAAATTTTTCAGCCTCCACCCCCTTACGCTTGAGGACATCGTCAACACAGGACAATCTCCCAAAATAGAGGATTATGGCAAGTATCTCTTTATCGTCCTGAAACTTCTTTACTACAATGATAAGAAGAATGAGATGGAAGTCGAGCAAGTGAGCCTCTGTATCGGTTCCCGTTTCGTCATTTCCTTTCAGGAAGAAGCAGGGAGGGACGTATTCGACTCTGTAAGGGAGAGAATCAAAAACGACAATTCCCGCATACGGAAAATGGGACCCGATTACCTTGTCTATTCCCTCATAGATGCGGTCGTCGACAATTACTTCGTAATCCTTGAGAAAATAGGCGAAAACATAGAATTAATCGAAGAAAAGGCGATGAGTGACCCGTTGCAAAGCACCATGCATGAGATCCATAAGACAAAACGCGAAATGATATTCCTGCGGAAATCGGTCTGGCCGTTGCGCGAGGTCGTCGGCACGATGGAGAGGGGGGAGTCGGCGCTTATCCATAAGTCCACCCACTTATACCTGCGCGATTTGTATGACCACACCATCAGGGTCATTGAGACGATAGAGACATACCGCGACATCCTCTCCGGGATTCTTGATATTTACCTTTCGAGCATCAGCAACAGGATCAATGCCGTGATGAAGGTACTGACTATTATCGCCACGATATTTATGCCGCTTACGTTTATAGCCGGGGTTTACGGCATGAATTTCAGGCATATGCCTGAAATTGAATGGCGATGGGGATATCCTGCGGCACTGATTATGATGGCCTCCATCGGGATAGCGATGTTAGTGTATTTCAAGAGGAGAAATTGGCTGTAAGAAGGAGGAAGAAGCTATGAAAAAAAGTTTGGCCGCATTACTGCTCATTGTTTTGGTAACTTTTCCTTTTTCTGTTGTTGCCGGTCCACCGCTCGATGCCGTGCAGGGAAATGTCAATAAGGTACTCGATGTCCTGCGTGATCCGGCCCTGAAAGGGGACCAGGGTAAAAAATTGAAAAGGGAGAGGATAAGGGCCGTATCCGAAAAAATGTTCGATTACGGTGAGCTTTCACGAAGGACTCTCGGCCCGAACTGGAGCAGGTTTAACACAAAACAGCGGCAGGAATTTGTTGATCTCTATAAATATCTCCTCGAAGACGCTTATGCTGACAAGATCATAACTTACACGGATGAAAAGGTCCTCTTCAGCAAGGAAAACTCCCTGACGGAAAAGACCGCTGAAGTCCAGACGACGATTGTGACAAAAAAGGCGGATATACCGATTAACTACAGGGTCATCATGAACGGCGGCGAGTGGAAAGTGTACGACATCGTTATCGAAGGGGTAAGCCTGATCAGCAACTATCGCAGCCAGTTCAGGGAAATCCTTACGAATAAACCGCCGGAATCCCTTCTTGATACGCTTCGCAAAAAAGTCAGTAAGGCTTAGACCTTTAGGAGGAGACATGAAACCGATATCTTATATCCTTATAATACTTGCTGTTCTTCTCCTGAACGTAATCCCGGCGTTTGCCGATTCTTCAACTCCGGTCCCGGAGACGCCCTTGATGGAATCCGGAGAGGCCAAAACCGTGGAGGAGCCAGAGGCAACGGCTCCTTTGACAGAAGAGGGAAATCAGGAGATAATTAAAGAAGAGCAAGAACCGGCTGAGGAACAGCAGGAAGACGCTGAAGGCGGGGAGGCAGGAGAAGAGGAAGAGGTCGTACGGATTGCAGACCCGATCTATCCATGGAACAAAGCCATGTACCACTTTAACGACAAGCTTTATTTCTGGGTATTGAAGCCTGTTTCAAAAGGATACTCCGCTGTCGTTCCTGAAGATATAAGACTCTCCGTCAGCAACTTTTTTCGGAACATCACCACGCCCATCCGATTTGTCGGAAGCCTGATGCAGTTGAAGATCAAAAAGGCAGGGAACGAATTGATCCGTTTTGTTTATAACTCAACTGCCGGCATAGGCGGACTTGCCGATGTTGCAAAGACCGACTTGGGTATCAGCCGGCATGACGAAGACCTCGGACAGACTTTCGGTTACTACGGGATAGGACATGGGTTCTATGTTATATGGCCGTTCCTGGGCCCTTCTTCCCTGCGTGATACGGTCGGACTGGTCGGCGACTATTTTTTGGACCCCGTCAGCTATGTAACCCCGTATGAAGCTGCTGTTGGTATCGCCGCCTACGATAAGGTAAACGAACTCTCATTCTATATCGGGGACTATGAGGATCTGAAGGAGGCGGCTGTTGACCCTTATGTTGCCATCCGCGATGCATACACCCAGCACAGGAAAAAGAAAGTGGAGGAATAGCAGTTGCGCGCTGACAAGCAGAGCTTTGAAATACAATATTGAGGAGAGATGAATGAAAAATACAGTCGCAGTATGTCTGGCAGCAATTTTTGCCGTCTTTCTCGTGCCTTTTTATTGTTTCGCAGAAGCCGAACTGAATGAATGTTCTCCTGAGGAAGTATACGAGGCCTGCGATGTAAACAGGGACAGCAAGATAACCAGGGAGGAATGGTATACCATAGACACCGACAGGGACGATATCATAACAGGCGATGAGTGGGACCGTTATAAATACAAAAGTGAAGAGAAAAAGACCAGCCCGTTTCAGATAAGATATTATGATGTTTACGGCGACGAGACCACAGGCAAAGAGGAATTTTTCAAGAATTACAGGAGACTTGAATAGAAAAATGGATATCGAAAGACTTTATGAAACTTTAAAAAAAATACAGGAACCGCAAGGCTACTTCTTCAATAAAGACAGAGAAAGAGTTTTTGAACTCCTCAAGGGTCTACTCATCAACAAGCAGCGGTATGGATACATGTCATGCCCCTGCAGGCTCGCATCAGGCAATTACGAGAAAGACAAGGATATTGTATGTCCCTGCGCATACCGGGAGCCTGACGTAAAGGAATATGGAACCTGCTACTGCAATCTCTACGTCTCGGTGGAATGGAACGAAGGAAAAATTGAACACAAACACGTACCCGAGAGAAGACCGCCGGAGAAGATGCCTTTTTGAGGACGCTATTCCTCTTCACCCCGGACCGGCAATAAAATCCCTACAGTCCTGTTGTCTTCCTTCAGATAGCGCTTCGCAACTCTTGAGACGTCTCCGGCTGTTACTCTTCTGATTCCGTCAAGATAGGTATGTGTGAGCCTCCAGTCCCCGATCATTTCGAAGACACCATAAAGTTCAGCCATTGTTTCAAGGGAGTCCTGCTCCATAATAAAGGAGCTTGCTATCCGGTTTTTTGCCTTCTGCAGCTCATGTGCCGAAGGCTGTTCTTCTCCAATTTTTTCAATCTCGGCATAAAGGGATTCTTCAACCTTTTTTATATCCATTCCGGGAGAAGCCGTTGCATCAATAAAAAACAGATGAGGATTTTTCCTGAATCCCGAGTAATCGGAGCCTGCATCGAGCGCAATTTTTTTGTCATACACCAGCGTACTGTAGAGTCTCGAACTCCTGCCGGCAGATAACAGTGCATCCAGCACATCGAGGGCATAACTGTCTTCGTGCGGGAAACAGGGCACATGATAGGCCGCAAGCATATAGGGCAGCACGGCTTCTCTCTTCATATATATCCGCCTTTCACCCGGCTGTCCGGGTTCTGATGAAGTGGGTTCTCTCTTCCCGGGTCCCTTCGGGATGTTCCCGAAATAATTCTTTATGCTCTCGATCGCATCGCCTGCCTTGACGTCTCCGGCAATAACGATAAACGCATTGCCGGGAGTGTAAAATTCCTTATAATGCCCGAGCAGGTCATCCCTCCCGATAGACTCAAGATCAGACATCCATCCTATCACCGGCCTTTGATACGGATGAACTTTGAATGACATGGCGACGACTTCTTCAAGCAGCGAGTTCTGCGGGTTATCCACATTTTCAAGCCTGCGTTCCTCTTTTACGACCTCTCTTTCCACAGAGATCTCTTTCTGATCCAGTAAAAGATGCTGCATTCTGTCCGACTCAAGCAGACATGAAAATGAAAGTTTGTCCGACGGAAAAGTCTGGTAGAATACCGTATAATCCTCGGTGGTGTAAGCGTTGTCCTCACCTCCATTTTCCTGGACGGCTTTCGAAAACATCTTCGGACTGTGTTGAGGTGTGCCTTTAAACATCATATGTTCAAGAAAATGACTCAGGCCGGATTTTCCCGCAGGCTCTTCTTTCAGACCGACCCTGTACCAAACCTGGAATGTAGCCGCCGGCGCCTTATGCTCCTCGATAATTAGAATTTTCAGACCGTTACCCAGTGTATGCTCTGTGATCGGTATTGCAAATACATGGAGGGGGATGAAAAGAAAAACCGTCGTAAAGAATGAGCGAAAATATTTCATACTCAATAAATCCCGGCCCCGCAGTGGATCGGTCTATTGCACGGCCTTTCTTAATTCTTCAACCAGAGCGTGAAATTCATTGATGTAGTGCTCTTCATGTTCGGAAAGTAAATCAGCCACTTTTGCCTTCACAGCATCGTCAACTGAAACCGCTACCTGCATCGTCCTTCCGTCCCCTGTCTTCACGGGGACCATCCTTAATTGAGGGTTCTGCTCTATATGTTTTCTCAGTTCCTCAACTGCACTTCCCTTCATTTTTTCATATTCTTTCTGCAACCCCTCAATGGAATAAAGACACATTTCGATCACTGATGTATTCGGCTGCTTTTTTAAAGTCTCGATTGCAAGTATCCCCTGTTTTCTCATCTGAAACTCCATATCGGCGCTTCCAAGGCCGAGGGAATCGACCAGATTCACCTGTGCCGTCCTGATGAGGGAGGGATTACTCTCTTTCAGCCGCTTCCATAACTCATCAGAGGTTATCCTGCCCTGGTAAAAATCTGCAAGGGTACCTCTAATCTGTTCCTCATCCTTTATCCGGGCTTTCTCCTCTTCGGACAGAGTGCCTATTCTTTCAGACTTTTCAAGAGCAATCTCCAAAGCGCTTCTTACTTTTCCCATCCAAAACCTCCTTGTATATCATTCCGTATTGTCAAAACTTAACCACAGAGGTCACAGCAAAGCTACTAACCGAAAAATGCATTTCAATCTTTCTCATGCAGGCATGTGTGCAGCAAAAGCTCTCCGGCAGATCCTTTGTAAGCGGTTATATATCAGGCATACCTGCACTTTCTTATTCTATACGATCGATTCTTATCATACGCAAATCCTGCGTTGGAGAGGTTTTGATGCACATGTGCCTGCATACTTCCGGTCGAATGCATTTTTTGGGTTCCCTATCAGAGACAGAAAAAACTCTGCGTTCTCTGTGGTTTCATATAATCTCCCTTTTGACATTCCTTTTAGAGCGCTTACCCGGGCTATCTTCATGGAGGCTGACTGAAAGTCCACGGTCGCCGAGAATCTTCACCAAAGGCCGTCCGAAGATAAACAATTCAAACTCTCTGCCCAGCCGCAATTCCGACATGGCGTATGAGCGTATCGAAATGTCCCTCTGGACGATTTCGGACAGCCTGGACAGAACTTCCGGATCGGCCGGAGCGGAAGACATGCCGGATATCAGCGCGTGCACTTCTCCGACCGGGCAATCCTTCTCGTGGATTTCGATAATCTCCATGACCGGATCATTTGCATTAATAATATCGGAGCGCCTGATCGTATCTTTTCCGATCACCCGTATGAGGCCGGAAGGGTCCCAGCATTTTAAAAGCCTGCATTCAAGAAAGCGGTTGCCGTAAATCATGCAGGAAGACCCTTTTTCGTCATAAAAGCAACACGACCAGCCCTCACCCCTTCCCGCGACTTTAACCAATTCCTGAGGTACCTGTTCAAGCCCGTCCTTCAAGGGGTTGTAGGCAAGCTCTCCCTTCCTGACAGTTATCAGATTCCCGTGTCCCACCTGTCCGGAAAGAAGGATCTGCTTATCCTGCTGGTGCAGTACCGGACCGCCTTTCAGACAGCATGTTCCACATCTGATGCAGCGGGTAATGTTGCCGCGAGCAGGACAGCGCATATCAAAAAAATTATCTTTATTTAACAAATTTTTTTTCGGGCACTTCAATTATTGCCTTTTCGGTAATATACTATATATTAACAATAAAACAAAGGAGGCAGGAATATGGCAAATGCAAGAGTCATCACGTATGAATGCGAGCAGTGCGGTTCCGAAATCGTCGTAACACCGACAGGGGAGACCATTCTGAGCCCCATCTACTGCTGCGGATTAGAAGTCACGGAAATATCATCTGTCGAAAAGAAACCTGCAAGACCTGTAAAGAAGGCAACAAAAAAGACGGCAAAGAAGGTAGTAAAGAAGAAGGCTGCGGCAAAGAAAAAACCGGCTGCAAAAAAGAAGGCTGCAAAAAAATAACCGGTCGTTTTACTTCTTTTCGAGGACGATTTTGTGATGGAGGAGGGAGATTTCCCTGATCTCTCCGTCGAATATTTTCTGCTCGCCGAAGAGATTCCTGAGGAAAATCTTTCCCTCTTCCGGCTTCATAATATCAACGCTCTCCAGATAAAGCTCTTCTTTCCCGTTATGGAAAATATAGGCATTCGCTTCACACATATTGCTTCTCCTTTTTTATCTCCTTCCGGATAAACTCCACGATCCTGTCTATCATATGAGGAAGGGGCTCTTTTTCACCGGCAAGGTCTATGCCCTCCTGATTCAGCGGAAGAAGGATTTTCCTCGCCTCTGACGACAAGACCGAGTCGGCCATTTTTGGGGTCAGTTCCCCAAGCATCGCATTGGGAAGTACAATGCTGAGCGGCCCGATAATCATCCTGACCTTGTTTGAATTAAGGACGATGGCATTTTCACCCGTAGCCCCTTTGTTCGCCCTTGATTTCATCATGGCTGAAGTCGCGGCAGCGTTCGTTCCGAGGGCGAGGATTTCGATTCCGTCTCCGAATTCATCCCTTAGTCTTTTGACAATGAGGCTCCCGATGCCGCCGCCCTGCCCGTCAATCACTGCGATCTTAAGCACAAGGTAAGTATAAAAATATCTTCGCCCGTATGTCAAACAGAGTGTGGCAAGGTTTTTTAAAGATCGTGTAAAATAATCGTAGATGTGTGAATTCTGCACAAAACACGGAGACGGAAAGATATGGTATAAGAATGCCGCGAATTATGCCAATGATCTGCTTTCTGACGTAAGGCGGCGCATGTATATCAAAGACTTCCTGTCTTCTGCTTTCAGTGACGGATTTCAGGCACTCGGAAGGCTTGAGACTATCTTCAGGAAAAAAGGCCGGCTGCCGGAAGCCGTAAAAACTGCGCTGATTAACAAGACAAGGGAAGAGCATTTCGGACAGGTGCTGCCGATCGAAGAAATCGGCGATCTGGTAAAAAAGGCCTTGACAGTTGTCCGTATGCCATGCGCCTGCCGCTGGAACACGGGGAAAAAAGAGGTGCGCTGTTGTTATGCGGTCAGCTACGGACCGGATGCCTGGTATAAGGACATAAACATGGGTTACTTCGGCAAGACGCCGGATGAAGGCCTTGAATCAATAAGTCCGGACAATGCAATACAACAGATGGAAGAGATGGAAGAACACGGGGCGGTCCATACAATATGGACGTTGATGACCCCTTTTATAGGTGCAATCTGCAACTGTTCTCCGGATGAATGCCTGGCCATGAGAACCCTGTCCCGGGTTCATGTCGAGACGATGGAGAGGGCTGAATATGTGGGTATAGCTGATGGGGAATTATGCAACGGCTGCGGACTCTGTTATGAAGCCTGTCATTTCAATGCAATAGACAGCGTTAGCGGGAACGGCAGATCGTTTGTCCGAATTGATCCGTACAGATGCTTCGGCTGCGGATTATGCCGGAGGGTGTGCAGCACCGGCGCAATTTCACTTGTTTTGCGATAAAATCTGCCGTTGGAAAATGGCGGATATCTCTTGATTTCAGGGCTAAGGTTAACCGAAACCTTGCATAAGATATGAGGCAGACATGCTGAGCTTGGCAGCCGTACTAAAGGGCTGTAAGGTGTCTCAGGAAAAGCTTTTTCATCATATCTGCCTCATAAATCGAATAAGAGTTATGCAACTGATGGGCTAAGTGCACGATGACAGACAAAAGAGACAATGAACGGATTATGCGGGAGTTCAAGCTGCGCCAGGGCCGTCAGTTCCTTGCCATAGCAGCAGCGCTTCTCCTGCTTTTATTTCTTACCCTGCTATATAAAAGGCCCGATATATTCGGTGAATTCTCAAAAAACAGTATATTTAGCGCACAGGCTATAATCATCTCTGCCTTCATTGGTTTCAGCGCCGTTAACTGGAGATGTCCCCTGTGCAACAAATATCTTGGAGCGGATATCCACAGACGAGCGTGCAGGAAGTGCAGAACCAGATTGAGATGACCGCGTCATACTCTATTTTCTGAGATATAAATGGCTGGAAGACAACGAATAAAATTCAGAAAAACTAAGATGAGAAAGCCGGCTGTAGACAAAACAGTTGCTGAAATCGTCAGGGAATTGAAGGAGAGTTCTGCTGCCGTTGTCTCCGATTACAGGGAACAATCCCTTAAAATCCACGGTCTGATATGCGCAAAGTGCGGGAGAGAGTTTGATTTTAAGAACCGCAGCCTTCTTACTGTACACCATAAAGACGGAAATAGGGGGAACAACCCGCCTGACGGCTCCAACTGGGAAAACCTATGTATCTATTGTCACGATGACGAGCACAGCAGAGGTCTTCTCGGCGACTATATAAAGGGAAAAGACGCATCCGGAGAAATGCATTGGAAGAAAAGAGCGAAATAACACCCTCTCCAACGCCTCAGCAGAGCGGGGATATCCGCCCCGGCATACGCGCAGACGCGATCAGGCAGTCCGTGCTTGATAATCTGCACTTCCGCCTCGCAAAGGTTCCGCAGACCGCTACGCCGCACGACTGGTACACAGCGCTTGCTTATACAGTCCGTGACAGGATAATGAGGACGTGGATCAATACACTCGCAAACTTTACAGAAGATATGACGGTAGTTGCATTCCTGTCCGCCGAGTTTTTCATCGGTCCGCAGCTCGGGATCAACCTGATCAACCTCGGCATCCATGATGAAGTCTCTCAGGCGGTGAAGGGGTTGGGGCTTGATTTGCGCGAACTGAGCGGGCAGGAAAAAGAGCCGGGGCTCGGCAGCGGCAGCTCCGGGATGCTTGCCGCCGGCTCCATGGATTCGCTTGCAACGCTCGGGATTCCTGCAATAGGCTATGGCGTCCGCTATGAATTTGGCGCCTTTGATCAGGAGATGCGCAACGGATGGCAGGTCGAGATGACCGACAAGTGGCTTCGCCACGGCAATCCGTGGGAAATCCCGCGGCCCGAGATCAACTACAATATTAATCTGGGCGGCCGCACCGAGTCTTATTATGACGAGCAGGACTGTTTCCGGGTGCGCTGGATTCCCAAATTCTCCGTCAAGGGGTCTGCGTATGATACGCCTGTATTGGGGTATGGGGCGGCCGCAGCGAACCTCCTGCGTCTCTGGAAGTCCGAGGCAGTCGAATCCTTTGATTTCGAGACCTTTAAGACCGGCGATTACTTCGGCGCACTCAACGAAAAGATAGCCTCGGAGTCCATCGGCAAGATTCTCTATCCTGACGACGAGCCATACGCCGGCAAGCAGTTGCGGCTGGCGCAGCAGTATTTTTTCGTCTCCTGCGCCCTCCAGGACATGATCCGGCTGCACCTCCTGCGCTGGAAAAACATCCATACCTTCTCCGACTCCTTCTCAGTGCAGTTGAACGATACCAGTACCGCAATAGCAGTGGCGGAGTTGATGAGACTCCTGGTGGATGAACATCTGGTGAACTGGGACAAGGCATGGTACATCACGCAGAACACATTTTCATACACAAATCATACCATGCTGCCGGAAGCCGTCGAGAAATGGCCGCTGCCCCTGTTTGCAGGCATTCTTCCGAGACACCTTGAGATTATCCATGAGATAAACCGCCGCTTCCTTGACGAGGTATGGCTTCGGTATCCGAACGATAATGACAAGCTCAGCCGTCTCTCTCTCATCGACGAGAGCGATCAGAAATATGTCCGGATGCCGCACCTTGCAGGTCTGGGAAGCCATCTCATAAACGGCGTCTCGGAAACGCATTCAGACCTGCTTAAGAAAACTCTTCTGCCTGATCTTTATGACCTCTTTCCTGAAAGGTTTCTCGATATCAGCGCAGGGGTGACACAGAGGCGCTGGATTGCGCTTGGTAACCCGGGGCTGTCGGAACTGATCACGCAGACCATAGGAGACCGCTGGATCGGCAGTTTTGAGGAAATAAAACAGCTTGAGCCTTTTGCAGACGATCCGGCATTTATAAAGAAGTGGCAGCGTGTAAAGTATGACAACAAGCATGACCTCGCCGGTATCGTTCACGCCCGTACCGGAATTTCCATTGATCCGGCTATGCTCTTCGATATACAGATGAAGCGCATCCATGAATACAGGCGGCAGCACCTCAATGTCCTTCACATAATCACTCTTTATAAAAGAATAAAGAAAAACCCGCAGGCAGGCATCACGCCACGTGCTTTCATCTTTGGCGGAAAATCGTCTCCGGGCTATTTTATGGCAAATCTTATAATAAAGCTGATCCATTCAGTTGCAGCAGTGGTAAACAGCGATCCGGATGTGGCGGGACGCCTGAAAGTCGTCTTTTTTACTGACTTCAGCGTAAAAAACAGCCAGAGGGTTTTTCCGGCTGCTGATCTCTCCGAGCAGATATCCACGGCAGGCCGCGAGGCGTCGGGGACCGGGAACCTGAAATTCTCCATAAACGGCGCATTGACCATAGGTACCCCGAACGGAACGAACATCGAAATCCGAAAAGAGGTCGGCGCCGAAAACTTTTTCCTCTTCGGTATGACTGCCGAGGGGATCTCCGGCAAAAAATTACAGGGCTATAATCCAATGGTTCATTACAATGCAAACCAGGATCTGAAAGAGGCAATCGATCTCATCAGCTCAGGTTTTTTTTCGGGCGAAGACACCGACCTGTTCAAGCCGCTGGTCGATTCGCTGCTCTGCCGCGACGAGCACATGGTCCTTGCCGATTATCAGTCGTACATCGATACCCAGGACCGGGCCGGCGCAGCGTTCAACGATCAGGAAAAGTGGACAAGGATGTCGGTACTTACAGTTGCACGAATGGGAAGGTTCTCATCGGATCGCGCTGTCCGGGAGTACAACGAAAGAATATGGCATGCAACGCCTTTGAAGGCCGAAACAGGGGAAGCGTAAAGATGCCTGTCTGAATTTTGTCATCCCCAAGGAATTCTCACCCCGGCAGATGCCCCTCTAATTTGAAAAATTCCCTCGGACACCCGGACGAAAGAAGGCTTGATTTGCGATCTTTCATAATTTCCGAGAATATGGCTTTATTCGCTCCACTGTCCCTGGCAGCCACAATAGTCCTTATCGAAAACAACCTCAGTGCATCGGAAACGGAAAGCGTCCCCTCCCCTGAATCTTTTCTGCCGGCAAACGGGAAAATATCAGGGCCCCTCTGGCACATGCTGTTGATGTTTACCCTGCATACCTGATTGACAAGGACATCGGCAAGCGATGCGATCATACCGGCATCGTTGCCGAATATGCTTACCTGCTGCCCGTAACTTGATTCGATAATATAACTGACAGGGTCTTCAATGTCATCGAACGGCACTACAGGCACTACCGGGCCGAACTGTTCTTCTTCATAAATCCTTGCACCGGTACTTACAGGATAGAGCAAGGCGGGGTAGAAAAAGGTTCTGTTTACCTTTCCTCCGCGCGCGTTAATTATCCGTGCCCCATACCGCACCGCGTCTTCGACGAGCTCCGTCAGGAACTCTGTTTTCCGGGGCTCAGGCAGAGGAGTTATCGTTACATCCTTCTCCCAAGGCATGCCGATCCTCAGCTTCCCGATCTCATCCGCAAATTTATCGAGAAAACAACCGGCGACCCGTGAATGGACAAACACTATCTTTAAAGCGGTACACCTCTGTCCGTTATAGGAGAGGCTTCCTGCAACGCATTCCTTCACCGCAAGGTCGAGGTCGGCGCCGGGAAGAACAATTGCCGGATTTTTTGCCTCAAGGCCGAGAACCGAACGAAGTCTGTGGGGCTTCGGGTGCATGCTCTTCAACAAGTCGGCAACCCTGCCTGAGCCGATAAAGGCAAGGACATCGATTCTGCCCGAAGAGATAAGGGGTGTTATCACCTGGTTTCCGTTACCGAAGACAGTATTGACCACGCCGGGCGGAAATACCGAACGGAATGCCCCGAGCATCGGCCCGTGCAGCAGAACGCCGAGTTTCGGCGGTTTGAAGATGACGGTGTTTCCCATGAGCAACGCCGGTATGAGCGTGGTGAATGTTTCGTATAAAGGAAAATTGAACGGGCCCATGCAGAGGACAACGCCTAACGGTGCACGCCCTATCCGCCCTATGATTCCCTGCTCTGCAATGAATTTTGACGAGGCGCAGTCCATGCCTCTGAGCGCCGCCATGGAATTCTTCGCATAAACGACTGTTCTGTCGAACTCTCTCTCTGATTCCCGGCGGGACTTTCCTATCTCCCACATCATAAGCCGTATGATATCTTTTTTCATGGCCGGCATCCTGCGAATAAGTTCTTCAATGTGCGCTATCCGGTCATAAACGGACATGGAAGGCCAATGCCCCCTCCCGTGATTATAAGCAGAGGCAGCTGCATCGAGCACCTGGAACGCTTCGCTCTCTGTCATAAGCGGATAGCTCCCGATCACCTTCTGCGAAACATCCGACGAGGATCTGACGCAAACCGGTGAAAGAACCTCCTGCACCGGACCGTCCCATAAGCGGAGCTCGCCGTTAACAAGGTATTCTTTCTGGTTTACCTGCTGCCTGAGACGAAATTCTTCGGGAATATCCCTTTCAAAAGGGAATATCGAGGAGATCTTATTTTGTATCGAAGACAAAATTAATCCTGTTCCACCTTCCGGCGCAGAGATTCCAGGGATTTCCCGGCCTCTTTTTTTACTGCAGTATCCCCGTCGTTCTCGGCAATATGCAGGAGGTGAGGGATTGCCTGAGGATCCCCGATATCCCTGAGCGACTTTATAGCGCTCAGCTTGACGGCCGGGCTTTTGTCCCCAAGAACGCTGATCAAATACGGAACGGCCTTGACACTTCCTACCTTTCCCAGGGACCGTATCGACGCTTCCCTTGTGAGAAGCTCGCGGTCGTCTATCCCGCTGATAAGCGCTTCAACGACCCTTTTATCGCCCCTGAAGTTGCCGAGCGCAATGGCGGTATATGATTTTATCGACGGACATTCCCAGTTATTAAACGTGTCATTGAAGATAGAGAGAAGGAGGTCGGTCACTTTCGGATCCCCGCTCTCTCCCAGTAAAAGGATAGCCTTTATCTTGACCTGCCAGTACTCACCGCGCTCTCCGGCAACTTTCATCAACAGGGTTATCGCATCATAGTCCTTATTGACTCCGATCTTTTCCACGGCAGCCAAACGCGTCTGCCAGTCTCTGCTCTCAAGATCCTCCCGGGCAGACTTAACGTCTCCCGCTGCGAACGAGTTCCCTGGAAATGCAATCATAAGAAATAAACAAAAAGGGAGACAGGCACTCTTCAACGCCGCCCCGGATAAACCATTCATCATTTTTCCTCCCCGGCAAGTCATTCCTTTTTACACCCGGTTCGTAATCTATTTTATCATAACTTCGAATGCCGGGCTTTCCCGCTCGAAAACGGAAAAGGCCACGGTTTTTTGTCCGTGGCCTTGAGCTGTAATTATGCAACGATGAATTTTTAGAATATCAAACCCACCTGTGCTCCGCCCCTCCAGTTGTTGGCTTTGGTGGTGGCTCCGACATCTCCGGACTTGAGCTTTATATCTTCTGTAAACTGGTATTTGCCGTTAATGCCGATGAACCACTGATCGCTTATCTTGTAGTTGAGGTCTGCAAAGATCTGTCCGCCCAAGATCCAGTCGTCATCATTCGCCTTGCCCACGCCTTTCAGTTTCACTTCAACATCAAACCAGTTGTATGAGGCGCCGGCTCCGAGACTGATAAGGAAACTGGGAGTCGCTTCTATTACATATTTGAGGTTCAGCTCGATCGGCACAAAATTCGTGTCTACTTCAGCCTTGATCCTGTCTCCTTCGAAATTGATTTTATCATCATTGGATGTCGTTGCCCAGCCGGTCTCCAGCCCGATATAGAGATTGGGCAGGAATCCATAATATCCTTCGAGACCCACATACACGCCGTCTCCCAAATCTGCCTTTAATACATCCTCCACAAAATAGAAATAATCGACTTTGAGAGCGACATGACCCGCTCCAAGAGAATACTTCTCTGCTGCGTAGACGGTTGTTGATGCGAAAACGAATAAAACCAAAAGCGAGCATAGAATGATTTTCTTCATAAATTCCCTCCTATCGTTTAATATGGTTCGACTGCGCGGATATATACCCCTGCGTATTAACTCACCTCCTTTCATTTTTTACCATTATATCCTAAATACGTCAGTCAAGCAATTTTTTTTTGGGGAAAAAACTGTTAAACTGCAAGAGACCATTCTAATGTGGTAAATTTAAAGGAAGAATCAATAACGAGTGAAGAGAGGAGTTTTTCCATGATACATCATGACCGAAAGTCTGCCGCAAGACTGGGGTGTCTCCTTGTTTTTTTAACGGTATATTTCATACCGTGCTTCTGCTTTGGAGAGCCCTCTCTTGAAAAGATAAAAACAGAGTTCCAACACAAAGACTGGCAAGTTCGTTTGGCGGTAATAGGAAGACTGGCTGGCGGGAGAGATGAAAAAACCGTGGATTTTCTGATGTCGGTCGCGGGCAACAAAAAAGAGCAGTGGGAGGTCCAAGTCAGGGCAATTCAGTTGCTGGGGGAAATTCAGAATCCAAAGGCAGCAACGCTTCTCCTTGGGATATTCGAAAGTCGCTCGAAAGAATACGAGTGTCCGGCTATCAAATTGTACACAGCGCTCGCCCTGGCCAATTTCGGAGCAAATAGAAATGTAATCTCTTCTCTCATCGCCGGCACGCGGAGTGATGAACCGCTCGTAAGGGAGGCGTCTGTCCGGTCGCTTGGCAAAATCGGGGACAGAAAGGCCGTTCAGCATCTGGTACCTCTCCTGAACAGTGAAAGCGTCGCCATAAGGTTGAGCGCCATACAGGCGCTCGAAAATATAGGAGACCCTCAAGCTGTCCCCAATCTGGAAATCGTCGCAAAAAAAGACAGCGACGCAGTGGTGAGGGATACTGCAAAACTCGCGTTGGGAAATTTGCAGAGACAATAACAGAACCGGTTCAACTTCATCCATGAGGAGGCGTACATGGACGCAATCGAATGCATAAGGACAAGGATGAGCATCAGAAAATTCAAAATTGATCCTGTGCCCGCAGATATTCTGCTGAAAGTAATAGACGCGGCAAAATGGAGTCCTTCTTACAAGAACAGTCAGCCATGGGAAGTTGTAATCATTTCGGGACAGAGAAAAGAAGAATTGTCAAATCTTCTCGTTGACCTGCTTGACAAAAATACACCCTCTTCACCCGATCTTCCCGAACCGGGGCCGTGGCCCCCTGCCATAGACGCGAGAATATCGGCTTTAATGAAGAAGAGGAGTGAACTGACGGGAAAAGATTTCAGTTCCGCCGAGGTCAGAAAGCAATCCAAAATCGCAAATTTCCGGTTCTACGGCGCGCCGCACGGCATATTCCTCTTTCAGGATTCGGCCCTTTCAGCGTGGTCGATTTTCGACATCGGCCTGTTCGCACAGAGCCTTATGCTTGCCGCACATGCTTTCGGGCTGGGGACAGTACCCCAGGCGTTCCTTACGGATTATGCAAAGGATGTAAAAAAGTTCCTGGGAGTTCCGGAATCCAAACGGCTTGTCCTCGGCATTTCCATCGGCTATTCCGGTTTGGAATCGCCTGTGAACAGCTTCAGGCCCGACAGGAGAGATACGGAGGAAATAGCAAAAATGATCGAATGAGAAAAAAAGAAAAAATTTCGGTTACGGGGAAAAGTAGAGTTCATCGGCCTCTTTTTTCAATATCTTTGCGCTGCTTGAATCAAGTCCGCTCCTGCCGATAAATGCCTGCTCGTCCATATCGGCGATGTCTTTCGCAAGGATAATACCGTTTGAGAAGAGGTGATCAAGCGAACTCTTTCGGACAGATGAGAGGATGGTAACCGGATAAAGCCTCTTATTTTCGATCAACCTCTCCAGGCTTTCCCTTTCAGGGTATTTCCAGCTTACTATCTTAAGTCCCACACATTCGGCATATTTTATTGCATCTGTCGTGCACCGGGTATTAGTCACAAGCCATCCCTGCCGGATAAATATTTTCCGGTCAGCAATAAGATCATATGCCTTTTTGACGTCCGAAAATCTCGAATAGACGTAGAGCGCAGTTTTAACATCAGTCGGGATGCCTCCGTTGCCGTGGTACTTGCACTCTATCACAAACCCGCTATCATTTCTGACGGCAAGGACGTCGACCTCATGAGTCACACAATGTCCCTCCAATACGGGGTTCACTTCCACTGAATAGCCCTCTTCTTTCAGTATCCTCGCGAAGAATTTCTCGAACGGGTATCCCGAAGGTCCGAGCGAATAGATCGCCTTCTTGATGGAATACCGCATGTCGGACGTACGGCTGTACTTTCTCAGCAATCTCCTTGCCATTCTGAAGATATGCTTCGTATTCATGGACGGAGCAACCTGTTTTTCAACCTGTCTTGCGATATCCCACGCCGCGTCTTCCGACGCCCCCGACCGGATCAGAGAATTGACGAGCTTCTGTATATGAAATTCTTCAGGTCTTCCCGACGCTTTTACTATTGTCACAGCCATACAGGTTCCCTCCCATGACCCAAAACATAACCCCGCTATATTACGTTTTTATTCAACTCTACATTTTTTTTACCGAATCTGTCAAAGCCTGCACAGGGAAATCCGCCTTTGCTGCAGACACTTTGCCGGACATTCTGCTCAAGGTAATTCTTTCTTTGTAATTATATCAACAAGTTACCGTCTGGCATCCTGTTTGCTTCCAAGTGGGTAGAGTGCAAAATCCCGGGCAAAAAACAAGATAATCTTGAACAAAAGGAGGTGAATAACCATGGCAAGACGTATATCGGTAACGCTGAACATGCTGGTAGATTTAAAAGTCGGCGAGAATGTGGACATCAGGAATCTCATTGAACGCCTCGAATGCAGTTGTACCGAAGCAAGCGGCGAAGACGCAAAGATAATCGATGTCAGGGTTCTGGACCGCAAGCTACTCATCGAAAGCGAAGACGATGAAATCGATTAAAAAAATTCCCCTGACACTTCAGTCATCACGCGGGGAAGGGGTTTTGTGGAGATGGTCAATTCCCATCTCCACAAAATTTGAGGTGGGAGGGATTGTCTGCTTTTTCCTATTTGCTCTTTTCGAAACTCTTTACTGCGTCACATAAATCCGTCTTGAATGCCTCACAGTAGGTGTTATCCATACAGGCATCGGCATCTTTCTTATCGAGATACACTATCACCTCTTTCCCGTGCTTAACCAATTTTACGGACCACGCATTTTTGCTTTCGTCAAAACTCATACGCGGCGATATGCCAAGTTGCCTTATCTCCGGATACATATCAAGAATTTTGTCCTCTAATGCGACTTGTGTGTAACCCATTTTTTAACCTCCCTTTATGATTGTCCTTTTTTGGAAGTACCGCCTTCAGCAGCGGATGAAACAGTGAATATCACCTCCTTGTTTCTTTTCTGAAAGTCTCTTTATTGTTCTATATCGCAAAAGGGATGCCTGAAAAAATATTATTGATTTACAAGTACTTAATCATTATCGTTCAACAGCATTCATGGCAATATGCCCTGAATGTATGGCATATTGCCACGAAACGCCTGGGAGAACCCACTTAATCCCTTTTTATTAAGGGGGAATTACAACCCTCTTTGCCCACCTTTTTTAGGGGGGAATCAGAAGGATTTACGACAGGTCTATGCTCATTGCGCGTAAATGACAGACATTGGAACAGAATTCCCCGTGAATGGTATGTCTAAACAGGTTTTGTACCTGTCCGGTATGCATTGATAATGTCTGCGGCAACTTCTTCAATAGCTCTGTTCGAGACATCGATGACACGCCAGCGTGGATTCTTCTTAAAGAAATCCGTGCACCATTCCACTTCTTCAAACACCCGGACAGGGTCCGCATATTTGGCTTCGGGCTCAAGGCCCAGATGCTTTAATCTCGCCTCTCTTAGCTTCACGAGGCTTTCGACGCTTATTATCAGCCCGAATATCTTGCGCTGGACCACATCAAACAGTACCGGCGGCGACTCCATATCAGGATGAACAGGGACGTTTGCGACTTTCCATCCCTGATTTGCCATGTACGTTGCCAGAGGAGTCTTTCCGGTACGGGACAAGCCGACAAGGATGATATCGGCCATCTTGAGACCTTCCGGCAGTTTCCCGTCATCGTGCTTGACCGAAAAATTAATCGCTTCAATCCTTCTAAAGTATTCCGCATCCAGGGTGTACTGCCGCCCCGGAATTTGAAAAGGTTTTTCCTTGAGGAATATCGATAACTGCACAATGAAGTTGCCGATAACATCTATTGCCTTTATTCCCCTGCGTTCCGCCTCCTTGAGCAGCAAATCCCTCAAAGGCGGCTGGACAATACTGAAAGCCACCAAAGCGTCGTCGGCAGCGGCCTGTTTGATAATGCGGGATATATAATGTTCGTCGTTAACCATAAAAAATGTCTTTAACAAAACGCGTTCGCGGTGAAATTGCGCGAGAGATGCCCTGGCAATCCTGCTTATAGTCTCGCCGGTACCTTCACCGACAAGATAAATGATTTTCTTTTTCGAAATATGCTTCTTCATGTGGTGAATTCCCTTCATATTAAAAAACCTGCTGCCTCTCAGCGGCAGATGCTTTTAAAAAAAAAGTCGAATTTTCCCATCGCAAACATATCCATCCGTCAGGATATTCGGAAGCGAGCGGTTTGATGATAAGATCGGCCTGGATCATCTTCGCCAGTTTTTCCATATAAGGAACAAGCTCGGGAGGCGGTCTCATTGAATAGAGAACCTCTGTTCCGTCATAAAGAGCTAAATCCGGTGAAGTAATATCATCGGCATACACCCGAAATGCCGCATAATGGAACGGATGGATGTCGGTTGCAAAAACTTTTATCCCTTTTCCGAGCAGAGCGTATGCTACATCAGGAAAATGTCCGATACCTATCTCCGCCGCTCTTTGATATCTGCCTGCTATGAATCCTGTCAGACCTTCTATTCTCCTACATGTCTCCAAAAGAACACCTCTTCAAGCGGGATCTTTGCAATCTTCGGTTTTGTAACCATGCCCAATGCTCTTTCCATCTGGATCTTCTGTTCCACCACGGCCACGCTTTTCCTTGACGATACAACAGTGTCGGGGTTCACCGATATCGAAGTTGCTCCGCAGCGTATCATGAATTCGAGATAATCGGGATAAACGCTCGGGGCCTGTCCGCAGATAGAGGTGGTCACTCCGTATTTTTTACAGACCGTCATAGTATAGGCAATGGCCCTCAAAACGCCGAGATTTCTTTCATCATAAAGTTCCTGCACCGAGGTGTCATTCCTGTCCACACCGAGGACGAGCATGGTCAGATCGTTAGTTCCGAAACTCACGCCGTCTATTCCTTCCCTGCAGAATTCCTCGATCATGAAAACCGCACTCGGTACTTCAACCATAATCCACAACTGGAAACTGTTGTCGGCTCTGTGGTCCAGGCCTTCCTGTCGCATGATATCCACTGTCTTCCTGAAAACATCGATAGTTCTAACAAAAGGGACCATTACCCAGATATTGGTAAAGCCCATTTTCTCCCTGGCCTGCATGATTGCCCTGAGTTCCAGCCTGAAGATATCGTCTTCCTTTGCATACCTGTACTCACCGCGGTATCCGATCATGGGGTTCGGTCCGACATTTTTGCGTTCATACCTTTCCCCGCCGGGAAGTTCGAGAAATTCATCGGGTTTGAAGTCGAGAAATCTGTATACAACAGGCCGCGGGAAGAATGCTTCGGCAACCTGTCCTACTCCGTCCGCAAATTTCTGGATCATCATCTTCTCGCCGCCCTCTTCCAGGAGAAGCCTCGGGTGTTTACCGATGCTTAGCATCAAGTGCTCTGCTCTCATCAACCCTACACCATCTGCATTGGTCTCCTGGACTATTTTCCGGGCAATTTCAGGTATTGAGAGATTTACATAGACTTTCGTAGCGGTAACTATCTGGGCTGATATATCCATGGATGCTCCCATGCCCTGGACCCTGACTTCCTCTTTTTCAACAAGGTCTCCCCTGAATACCAGTCCCCTTTGCCCGTCTACAGTCACAACATCTCCCTCTTTCAGCACCTTTGTAGCTTTTTCGGTTCCGACTATGCAAGGCACGCCAAGTTCGCGGCTTACGATCGCGGCATGACATGTCTTCCCGCCCAGGTTCGTAACGACCGCAGCAGCTATCTTCATTGCCGGAACCCAGTCAGGGGTAGTCATCTCTGTGACAAGCACGTCACCTTTCTGAAATTTTGACATATCCTTAACACTGACAATAACTCTGACCTTTCCCGAAGCCTGGCCGGGACTTACCCCCATTCCCCTGATAAGCACGTCTTTTTCCATAACTTCCTTCCTTTCTCCGGCTGTTGCTTCTCTGCCGGCGCCGTGGACCGTCTCGGGCCTGGCCTGGAGAATAAAGATTCTGCCGCGGTCATCGACAGCCCATTCTATGTCCTGCGGAACTCCGTAATGCTTTTCTATCTGCATCCCGTACTGAGACAGACGCGCAATCTGTTCATCGTTTACAGCCTGTCTGTCCTGCAGCGCTCTGGGGATTACTGCCCACTTTGTCCCGCCTTTTTTATCGGATGTGATCTGCCTTTCTTTTCTCACAACCTGTTTTTCCACAATCTGAAAAGTCGTCTTATCGACAACATATTCATCGGGTGTCACCTGACCGCTGACAACCGCTTCACCAAGACCGAGGGAGGCATTTATGACAATCTTGTCCTTTGCGCCGCTTACAGGCTCGATTGTAAACATCACGCCGGACGCATACGATTCGATCAGCTCCTGAACAGCCACGCTGATGAGCACTTCATCGGCTGAGAAGCCTTTTTCTTTCCTGTAAACGATAGCGCGCGGCGTGAAAAGAGAACTCCAGCATTTCTTCACACTTTCCAGGAGGGTTTCCCGGGTCACGTTGAGGAAGGTATCCTGCTGTCCTGCAAAACTTGCACCAGGCAGGTCCTCTGCTGTGGCCGACGACCGCACGGCGACTGCAACATCTTCCCTTCCCGCTTTCCTGCAGAGTTCCTGATACTTACGGAGGATTTCCTTTTCCATTTCCTTCGGCATTGAGAGCCCCTCGATATATTTCCTGATCTTGCCCGAAGCCTCCTGAAGGGATTCCATGTCGGATATATCCATCCCTGAAAGGAGAGATTCAACCGTCTTCTCCGCTTTGGTTTTTCCCAGGAAAACCTTATATGCATATGCCGAAACCGCAAACCCGGCCGGAACAGGCACACCAATTTTCCCTGCAAGTTCTCCAAGATTGGCGCATTTCCCGCCGACGACGGGGATGTCTTCCTTGCCAAGCTCCTCAAACCACAAAACAAGATCCCGCTCCTTCATACAAATGACCTCCTTTACTTGTTTATATTCGCACTTTCCTGTCTGCTCTCCATTATCCTGTTTGCAACCTCTTCAATGGAGCTGTTTGTCACGTCTATCTGCTGCAATCCCTTGATCCCGCTGAATATGCGGCGACTGTATTCCAGCTCCCTTTTTATGTGCGTTATGTCCGTATAGTCGGTAGCCCCTGCATATTTGAGCCTCCTCTCGCGGATAAAGGCAAGCCTATCGGGTGATATCGTCAGTCCTATCCTCTGGACGTTCAGTGTATATATCTTGTCAGGAGGCTTTATCCCCTCGATTATCGGGATGTTGGCCACCTTCAGATTATTGTTGCATGACAGGTAGAGACTTGTGGGTGTCTTTGAAGTCCTCGAAACCCCGAGCATGATGAGATCCGCATTCTCAAGGGTATCGACGCCCTGTCCGTCATCATGCTTCAGGGTAAAATCGATGGATTCCGCAAGGCGAATCGATTCTTCTCCCACCCTTTTCAGCAGGCCGGGGTTGAATGCGGGGATTAAATTCCACATTTTTCCAAGCCGCTCCAGCAGGGGTCCGAGGACGTCAATGGCGATAATATTGAGCCTGCGTTTCTCTCTTCGTATCAAAGACCTGAGTTCCTGCGACAAAAGAGAGTAAACGACGATGCCCTGCACTGCAACAGCCTGCGCGAAAATTTCTCTGATCTGATCCGTTGTTCTAATGTAGGGGAATTTCTTGAAAACAGGCACGATCTCTTTGAACTGCACAAGCACTGCGCTGATAACCATTTCGGCTGTCATCCCGGTTGCATCGGACACAATGAATACATGGACTTTCCGCTTCAATCTCTCTCAGCCTCCGTCACATGCCGGTTTTTGCTGCCTGATCAGTTGATTCTTTTTCGACCGTCCGGTTTACATGCAAGTTTCAATCATCCCAGGCCACTCATCGACCGGGTCAGTCGAGCGAACTACGTGCATGCCTGCATCAGCGAATCGCTTGAAGGCTGCATCAGCCTGTTCAGTATAGTCGATGACCCCGGGCACGACAACAGGAGATGCGCAATCCTCAAGAAGATATACCTTTTCGACCAGGTGCCCTGCCCTGGCGCGTATGTCCTGCAGCAGATCGTCGATCGTCCAGGCGACACAGTGACTTTTGGCCTGGCCGGCGATGATTACGGCATCGAACTCCAGAAGTTTCCTGAAAAATTTATCGCTTTTTTGTCCGATCGGCCGACCGTCGGGGCCTTCCAGCACCTCGGGACCAAGTACCGAATAGTGCTCGGTAAAAGGCCTTTCTCCTTTGACATGAAAGTCCGGCTGGCTGTACCGTACCGCGCTATGGAAGAATACAGCTTCCTCGACAGATGAGACGAGCGCATGGCCGATACCTCCGAGCATGCCGTGATAAGGCCATATCGTCAGGTCGTACTTGCCTCCTGCTCTGAGCTTTCTCGTATAATGCAGAAGATGTTGTTGTCCGTATTCCCTGGAAATATTGAAGCTGTAACAGAGCGCGGGGTTGAACTTCCAGACCCCCTTCAGAATGTCTTCTTCTGAAATAAGAGTGAACGGCGCCGGGTGCTCTCCTTTATCGTTTACAAGATAGATGGAATGAAATATCTGCATGATCTGGTGCGTATCCATAGTCGGGCATATCTGAGTAATAACGCCGAGGTTTCTGTAAATGAATTCGCAGAGCCTGCGGTTGTCGTCCACCGCACCCTTACCGGAACGGCCGCCTACATATAATTCGAAGCCGGGGATACAAAAAGTGTTTTGTATATCGACTGCGACCAGGCAGATCCTGAACCGGTCATCCGCTGCAGGCTGAATCTTGTGCTGTGCCGCCCATTTTTCAGCCTCTCCCGCCAGATCCTGATAAGAAACTCTCCAGACCTCTCCTGCCTTCAGAAGATCAAAGTGAGCAGGAACAGGAAGCCCCCCACGCGCCATCAGATGTCTCCTTGCATCACTCCGTAAGACCTTTCACCCCTTCAGTTTCCGTTTCAACGCCTTCTCCACTTCAGGCGGCACCAAACCTTTCACAGAGCCTCCAAAAGAAGCCACTTCCTTTACAATGCTTGAGGTCAAAAAACTGTACTCCTCACTCGGCATCATAAAAACGGTCTCGATATGCATATCGAGCCTCCTGTTCATATGGGCCATCTGGAGTTCATATTCGAAGTCCGACACAGCCCTGAGGCCACGGAGAATGGCAATCCCCTTCTTTCTTCTCACATATTCCACAAGCAGACTGCTGAACGCCTCGACTTTTGCGTTTTTCAGTCCCTTTATCGCCATATTAATCAGCTTCAGTCTCTCCCGGATTGTAAAAAGTGGCTGCTTCCTGGTGCTCGGCGCGACAGCTATGATCACCTCGTCAAAAGTCATGAGACCCCTTTGGATAAGATCGAGATGGCCGTTTGTAATAGGATCAAAAGTGCCCGGATAAATCGCTATCTTAATCATGCCTCAACCTTTCTGTAGAGTGTCAGCGTCGTGTCCCCGTATCTGTAAGCCTTTTCCTTTCTCAGTCTTCCTTCTGCGTCAGGCGGTTTTTCCCTGGAAAAATGCTCTGCAACGACAATGCCCCCTTCGCTTAACAGTCCGCCTTCTCCGATCAGCGGCAGCACTTTTTCCAACTCTGCCGAACTATACGGAGGATCGACAAAAAAAATATCAAAAATTCTATTTTCACTCGCTGCCTTTTTCAGAAATTCAGAGGCCCTGCCCTTTCTGATCACCGACTTTTCCAAAAATCCCAATTCATTGGCAATATTCTTGATTGCCTGTATCCTCATTAAATCGGATTCTACAAAAACGGCCATATCCGCTCCGCGTGACAGCGCCTCAAAGCCGACAGTGCCTGTACCGGCATAGAGATCTACAAAACTTGCTCCCTTGATTCTGCTCCCTAATATGTCAAAAATCGCTTCTCTGACTTTTGAGGAAGTTGGTCTGAGTTTTTCTCCGTTTGCCTTCTTTATGAGGAGTCTTTTTGTTGCTGTCCGTCTCCCTTTTGCAATTCCACCCGAGATCCTCATTTTCTATATATTACTACAAGACATATGGGGCTGCAAGAAAACCCGGCTAACCTTTACTAACGGTCACAAGCAGGGAAGCAGGTGTCATGCCTGTCTGCGCGGCATGCAACTTTCTTGACAACCGGCATTTTTATGTACAATATTGATTACAATTGGCGGGTTCATACCGGTTCACTGTATCCTTTTCCCACTTTGCCAGAGAGGACTCCCTCTTTGGTAAAGGTTCGGTGACTCGCCGAAAAGATGAGGAGGACGTTTATAAAACTATGGACGTTGAAATAAATAAAGATCTGAAGGCGATTGCACACAATTGATGCGTTCCGGCGAGAGAACTTTAAGGCCGTAGGGAATGTTTTGTGGGAGTGCTGGAACTGGCCAGGACGCTGAAACTACTGAAGGTAGAGAGTGAAATTTCTTGAATTACTCTTTCCATTCGCGTAACGGAGGGTTGACCACTGCATCGCCGGTCGCAGCAAGTTTTTTAACTATTACGGTCCTGCCCCGGACTTCCAGTCTTCCCTCTGAAAATAACCTGATAGCTTCGGGGTAAATCTTATGTTCCAGTTTCAATATCCTTTCCGACAGAATCACTTCCGTATCATCGTGACGGACAGGCACCGCAGCCTGGATGATGACAGGGCCTGTATCCATTCCTTCGTCGACAAAATGGACTGTGCAGCCGGAGATTCTGACGCCGTAATCGAGCGCCTGTTTCTGGGCGTGCAGTCCGGGGAATGACGGCAGAAGCGCAGGATGGATATTCATAATTCTGCCTGGAAAGGCATCGATGAGCGGTTTTCTGACGATCCTCATAAAGCCTGCGAGTATAACCAGCTCCACCCGCTTCTTTTTAAGCTCTTCTGCAATTTTAGCGTAAAAATCATCGCCCGACCCGAATTCCTTCGGACTGATTACAAGATGTTCAATGTGGTTTTTTTTGGCCCGTTCGATAGCGAATGCCGAGGGGTTGTCGGTTATCAGTACGGCAACCACAGCTTTAATCTGTTTACTGCCGATCGCATCTATGATCGATTGAAAATTGGATCCCCTGCCCGATGCAAGGACGCCGAGTCGGAGATGAGCTCCGGAATCCGTCAAGGACTATAACCTTATTTCGATGCGGGCTTTTTCCCGCAGGTCTTTTATCCAGATTTTATATTTCTCCGTGAACCGCTCTTCAGTCAACTGCTTCTTTATGGTTTCCCTTATTCCATCGCTATTTTTTCCGGAGATTCTTTCATCCAGTTTGATGATATACATCCCTTTATGCGTCCAGAACGGATTGCTGAAGTCCCCGGTCTTCATCGAAGTGAGTACGTCTGAGAACTCTTTTGCCATCTGACCTTCGGAAATATATCCCACATCGCCGCCGGCCTTTCCGGAAATGTCTGCCGAATATTCCTTTGAAAGCGCCGAAAAATCCTCTCCCCGCCCTAACCGCTCCATAATTAAAGACGCCTTGTCCTCGGTCAGTTTCCCGTCGGCATCTTCCTGAGGTCTCTTGAGCAGTATCACCCTCAACCTGAAGGCTTCACCCGAACTGAATTTTTCTTTGTGAGCGTCCATATATTTCCTGACATCCTCATCAGAGACAATAATTTTATTTCTTATCTGTTTATTTATAAACTGGCTCAGGAGCATCTGCTCAGCCAACCTTTTTTTATACTCGTCAAATGTAATCCCCTCACTCTTCAGAGATTCCTCCAGGGCACTGTCAGTCAGTAAATATTTCTTTTTTATGTTATCTATAGCCTCCGCCACATCCTCCGGTCCCACTTCCATGCCGCTGCCCCTCGCCTCCTGCAGCTGGAGTCTTATATCGATAAGCTTTTCAAGGAAAACAGGTTCATTTTCCCTGAATATCTTCAGACGTTCCTCCTCGGTCATCTGTTTCACACGGTCTGTCGATTCATATTCCATCATATTGTATAATTCGCTCCATGTTATAACCTCTTTATTAACGACGGCCACGACACGGTCGAGAAGCATTGCTGCCGGGGAAGTATCCGCCAGAATAGATACAAGCAGGGCTGAAACGATTAAGAGGCATCCAAGTCCACGGCCTGTTATATATTTCCCAAACCCTTGTCTTATCCGTAATTTCATATGCGCCCCGAAAGTGTTTTTATACCACAGAAATCCATGCAAACACAAGGTAACAATCACTTTTTGGGTTTGTTTTCCGGAGATTTCTTATGTTAAAATAATAGTGCGCTGAAGACATTATTCTTCCCGGACATGGACCCCTCTCTTATGAGGGGTTATTTATCGCTTCTCGTCAGTGCCGTAACGATAGGGAAAACTGTCACGAAAAGAGGATGAAGATGGAAGAGACCCTTCAAAAAATACTCGATGATTATAAAAAAAACAACGGCAACATAATAACCATCCTCCAGGACATCGAAAAAAACTTCGGCTTTATCCCTGAATATGCAGTAAACTGGATCTCGAAAAAACTTGACATACCCGCAAGCCGCTTCTTCGGCTGCGCCACATTCTACTCCCAGTTTCATCTCAGGCATAGGGGCAAGAACATCGTCACCGTCTGCCGCGGCACCGCCTGTCACGTTAAAGGGTCGGAAAGGCTGATAAACAGACTTTTAATGGAACTCGACATACCCCGGGATGAAGATACGACCGCAGACCTCAAATTCACCGTCGAAAAAGTCAATTGTATCGGGGCGTGCGGTATTGCGCCCGTGACGATCCTCAATAACGAAGTGCACGGCAAGATCACCCTCGACAAGCTGATGAAGGAGATCAAAAAAATCAAGGCCGGTGAATGATGAAGAAGAATATTATCATAAAGGTATGCACAGGTACGGGAGGAATTGCTTCGGGCGGCGAAGAAGTATTGTCGGCGTTCAGGGATGCTGTCTCGTCTTCAGGCATCAAAGCAATCTTTAATGAAAGGTGTTCGGCGCAGAAAGTAGGGTGCAGAGGGTTCTGTGCAAAAGACGTCCTCGTGGACGTGATCATCAATGGTGAAAAGACGACATACAAGCATATCAAGCAGGACATGGTGCAGAGAATTGTCGACGAGCATATCCTGAACGGAAAAGCCGTTGAGGAGTGGACTGTTGGAGAGGATTATCATACATTCCATGACCGGCAGACAAAAGTTGTTCTCTCCCATTGCGGAGAAATAGACCCTGAAGACATCAATGCATATATGGCAGTAGGCGGGTATGACGCGGCAAGAAAAGCGGTCTGTTCGATGACCCCAAAGGAGATCGTCGATACGGTCAAGAACTCCAATTTAAGGGGGAGGGGCGGCGCCGGTTTTCCTACGGGTCTGAAATGGGAACTCGGCATGAGGATAAAATCGGATATAAAATATGTAATCTGTAACGGCGATGAGGGAGATCCCGGGGCCTTTATGGACAGGTCTGTTATGGAAGGCGATCCCCATTCCGTAATCGAGGGTATGATTATCTGCGCAAAAGCAACGGAATCCGGCCACGGGTATATATACGTCCGGGCAGAGTATCCCCTTGCTGTTAAACGCCTCCAGATGGCCATAGACCATTGCCGTGAAAACGGTTTTCTCGGAAGGAATATATTCGGCTCCGGGTTCGACTTCGATCTCAGGATATTCCAGGGCGCCGGCGCTTTTGTGTGCGGCGAAGCAACGGCCCTCATGCGTTCCATCGAAGGCAAGCGCGGAATGCCGAGCCCGAAGTTGTGGCGCTCCGCTGAAAAAGGACTATGGGACAGGCCGACGGTCCTGAACAATGTGGAAACGTTTGCGAACATCCCGCGGATTATAATGAACGGTGCGGAGTGGTACAGCAATCTCGGGACTGAACGGAGCGGCGGCACCAAAGTCTTCTCTCTCTCGGGAAAGGTCAAAAATACAGGACTGATCGAGGTGCCGTTCGGCACCTCACTGAAAAAGATAATCTATGATATCGGCGGCGGGATTGAGGGCGGCAAAGCATTCAAAGCATTACAGACAGGCGGCCCTTCGGGCGGATGTATCCCGGCGGAAAGTCTCGATATAGAAGTCGACTATGAGTCTCTGGCACAGGCGGGCTCGATAATGGGTTCGGGCGGCATGGTGGTTCTGGACGAGACGAGCTGCATGGTCAATACCGCCAAGTTCTTCCTCGAATTTACCCAAGCCGAATCCTGCGGCAAGTGCACGCCGTGCCGCATCGGTACAAAGCGAATGCTTGAGATTCTGGAGAGGATTACATCCGGAAACGGGAAAGAGGAGGATATCGACCTCCTTGAAGAACTCTGCCGGTACATCCGCGCAGCTTCTCTCTGCGGACTGGGAATGACCGCCCCAAACCCGGTATTAAGCACCCTTCGGTATTTCCGGGATGAATATGAAGCTCATATCAGAGACAAAAGATGTCCTGCTGCCGTATGCAGGGACCTCATTACATATTCGGTAGTCGAAGAACTGTGCACGGGCTGCGGAGCCTGCAAAAGGGCATGCCCTGCGGACGCTGTAAGAGGCACCAGGAAATCTCCACACAGGATCGATGCCGACGCATGTGTTAAATGCGGGACATGTTTTGACGCATGCAAGTTTAAGGCGATAAGGAAACAGTAAATGGTAAATCTCACGATAGACGGAAAAAAAGTCAGGGTAAGGAAATTATCCACATTGCTCGATGCTGCGGGCAAGCTCGACATCCCCATCCCGACGCTGTGTCATCACCCTGCGCTCTCCCCGTTCGGCGGGTGCAGATTGTGTCTCGTAGAGGTCAATGGGTCGCCGAAACCGGTCGCCGCCTGTACTACGTTCGCAAAGGAGGGGATGGAAGTGGTAACGTCCAACCCCCGCCTCGAAAAAATGCGCAGGACAACCCTTGAGCTTATCCTTTCCGACCACCCGCAGGACTGCATGGTATGTGAAAGGGCGGGTGACTGCAAACTCCAGGAACTCGCATATTTTTACGGGATCAGGGAGAACCGCTTTAAAGGCGAACGCCGCATTTATGAGAAGAAAGATGAAAATCCTTTCCTTGTCAGGGACATGGAGAAATGCATCCTCTGCGGAAAATGTGTGCGGATTTGCGATGAAATCCAGGGTGTCGGGGCCATCGATTTTGCTTACAGGGGAATGAAGACCAAGATATGCCCGCCCTTTGAAAGAGACCTCGACTGCGAGTTCTGCGGTCAGTGCGTCGCGGTATGCCCTACCGGAGCTCTCACCGGCAGGATGTGGGCCAACAAAGGCAGACAGAATTTCAAGGAAGTCGATACCATCTGCCCTTATTGCGGATGCGGATGCAACATAACGCTCCATGTATGGCGCAACAAGGTCAGGAGGGTTTCTTCCAGAGAGGACACCCCCAACGAAGGTTGGCTCTGTGCCAAAGGAAGCTTCGGGTATTCGTTCATTGATCACCGGCAAAGACTCAAAAAACCGCTGATACGAATAGCACCGAAGACAAGTTCAGAGGTAACAGGAAAACACAAAAAGGAACACGCATCACTCGACACTCATAATTCATCACTTTTCAAGGAGGTTTCCTGGGACGAGGCTTTGGATTATATCGCCGGCAGGTTAAAGGAAGTAAAGGAAAAACATGGTCAGGACGCAATAGCCGGCCTGTCGTCGGCAAGGTGCACAAACGAAGAAAACTACCTCTTTCAGAAATTCATGAGGGCGGTCATCGGGACCAATAACATCGACCATTGCGCGAGGTACTGACACAGTTCATCGGTGGCCGGTCTGGCCGCGGTATTCGGCTCCGGCGCCATGACGAATTCCCTGCCGGAGATAGAAAATCACGACGTAATATTCGTTATCGGGTCGAACACGACCGAGACCCATCCGATTGTAGGGCTGAAGATGAAGAAGGCTGTGAGGAGGGGCGCAGAACTCATAGTCGCCGACCCGAGGAAAATCGATCTCGTAAGGTTTTCCAGTATCTGGCTGCAGCACAAACCGGGAACGGATGTTGCGCTTCTTAACTCCATGATGTCTGTAATTGTGAAAGAAGACCTGCTGGACAAAAATTTCATAGGGACTTGGACGGAAGGTTTCGAGTTTTTTAAGGAATCCATAGCCTCATTTACTCCTGAAGAAGGTGAAAGGATTACCGGCGTCCCCGCAGAAAACATTGTCAGAGCCGCGCGTCTGTATGGAAATGCAGTCCGCCCCGGGATCTATTATACGATGGGCATAACCCAGCATTCGCACGGTACAAACAATGTCTGCTCGATTGCAAACCTGGCCCTGATGACCGGCAATCTCGGAAGGGAGAGCACAGGGGTCAATCCGCTCAGGGGTCAGAATAACGTTCAGGGCGCAACAGACATGGGCTGTATACCGGACTTTTATCCGGGATATCAGAAAGTGGCCCTCCCGGGAATCAGGAAAAAATTCGAGAAGGCCTGGAGTGCAAAACTCTCCGACAGGCCCGGTCTGACTGCAACCGAGATGACAATAGCTGCAGGCGAAGGAAAACTCAGGGCTTTGTATATCATGGGTGAAAACCCCGTCATGAGCGACCCTGATATGAACCATACAGTTGAGGCGTTAAAAAAACTGGATTTCCTTGTAGTCCAGGATATCTTTATGACGGAGACTGCGGAACTTGCCGATGTCGTTCTGCCGGCTGCCTGCTTTGCCGAAAAGGACGGGACTTTCACCAATACCGACAGGAGGGTGCAGAGGGTCAGAAAGGCGGTTGAACCTCCTGAGGAGGCGAAAGAGGATTCGTTAATTATCATTGAACTTGCAAAAAGATTCGGATATGAAATAGGGGCCGACCTCATCGAGGACGTTTTTCACGAAGCCGGGGAACTCTGGCCTGCACTGGCGGGTATTACGTACAAGCGGATAGCGAAGGCAGGCCTGCAATGGCCTTGTCCTACATTAAACCATCCCGGAACACCATATCTTTTCAAGGGCGGGTTTCCGAGAGGCAAGGCAGCCTTCTCAGCTATAGAGTATCTGCCGCCTGCCGAACTCCCTGACAGCGATTATCCTTTTTTACTCTCGACAGGAAGGCAGCTTTTTCAGTATCATACAGGCTCAATGACGAGGCGGATGGATGCCTTCTGCGATGTGTCTCCGGACGCATTTATTGAAGTCCATCCCGATGATGCCGAAAAACTGGATGTCGTTGACGGAGATATCGTAAAAGTGACGTCTCGCAGAGGGTCTATCGAACTAAGGGCTTTTATTTCAGGCAGGCCTTCAAGGGGTGTTGTCTTTATCCCGTTTCATTACAGGGAAGCTGCTGCGAATGTACTCACCAGTTCATCCCTTGACCCTGTATCAAAAATTCCGGAGCTTAAAGTATGTGCGGTCAGGTTAGAAAAAACAGAGGCTGAGAGTTAGTTACGGATAGAATTACTGATAAGACCATAAGTAAAGCAGTATAAATGTCATTCCCCGACGTGATCGGGGAATCCAGAGAGCTTTCTGGACCGGATTGTCCGGTCAAGCCGGACAATGACAAATTTGGATTGTATGTCTTTACTTATGACCTGATTGGTAAATTAAATGCATATATGGAAAAGGAGGTACCATGATTAAGCCGGATGACATGAAACAGCAGGTCTTGCTTCAGGACCTCGACAAGGCAGGTCTCGCAAAGATAGCCGAGATTGCGAAACAGGTCTCCATCAAGAAAGGGGAGCAACTCTTCAAGGAAAAGGATGCTACGAAAGGTCTGTGGCTGATCCATTCGGGAAAGGTCGAGATATCCAGGGTCACCGCCGACGGCTGGAGACAGACACTCGTTGTTCTTGTTCCGGGCCACTTCTTTGGAGAGCTGTCGATACTCGAAAACAGGAAACACGTTGCATCTACCGTGGCGCTTGAAGACACAGAGCTTTTCCTTATTCCTAAAGAAGACTTCGAAAGAATGATGAAAGAAGATTGCGCATTGGCCCTCGCTATTGTTAAGAGGATCGCAATCGTAATGAGCAAAAACCTCAGGCGGATGAACGACAAATTCCTGAGCGCCCTGATCAACTACTAATCAGTTATTAGTGTCAGTTAGTTATTGGTGTTAGACCTGAAAATCAGTTATATCCTGGCGCCACAGGTTCCGGGTTTTATTTCTAATACTAACAACTAACAAAAATAATGCTAAATTGTTAATCTTTCTAAAAAGAGGAGGGGTAATAAATGCTGATTGATCCGATTAAACACGCGGACTGGGAGATCGCGGAAGCTGCGGAAGCACATATGAAAAAAGTCTCGCTGCTTGCAGAGGAACTGGGCCTGGAAAAAGAGGAACTACTTCCACACGGGCATTATGTCGCAAAACTCGATTTTAAACGCATCCTGAACCGCCTGGCCGGGAAGCCGGACGGGAAATATATTAACGTGACCGCCATTACTCCGACTCCCCTCGGTGAAGGCAAGTCTACCACTACCATGGGGCTGACACAGGGTCTCGGAAAAAGGGGGAAGGGTGTTATCGCCGCTATCCGCCAGCCATCCGGCGGACCTACAATGAATATAAAGGGCTCTGCAGCAGGCGGCGGGCTATCACAGTGTATCCCCTTGACACCCTTTTCTCTCGGATTGACCGGAGATATCAATGCAATCATGAACGCCCACAACCTCGCCATGGTCGCCCTTACCTCACGCATGCAGCACGAATTCAATTACACGGACGAGCGGCTTGCAAGACGCCGGTTGAAGAGGCTTAACATCGACCCGCGAAACGTTGAGATGAAATGGATCATGGATTTCTGCGCACAGTCGCTGAGGGAAATCATCATTGGCATCGGCGGCAAAAACGACGGTTTTATGATGAATTCCGGATTTGCCATCGCAGTATCCTCAGAGATAATGGCTATCCTTGCCGTATCAACAGACCTCAGGGACATGAGAGAAAGGATGGGGAGGATTGTCGTTGCCTATGATAAAAGCGGAAAACCCGTCACAACCGAGGACCTCGAAGTGGCAGGGGCCATGACCGCCTGGATGGTAGAGGCTTTAAACCCGAACCTCATGCAGACGATCGAAGGACAGCCTGTGCTCGTCCACGCCGGACCGTTTGCCAATATCGCGATCGGCCAGTCTTCCATAATAGCCGATAAGGTCGGCCTTAAACTTGGTGAGTATCATATAACGGAATCGGGGTTCGGCGCGGATATCGGTTTCGAGAAATTCTGGAACCTGAAATGCCGGTTCTCCAGCCTGAAACCTAATGCAGCGGTCATCGTCTCGACAATCAGGGCGTTGAAGTGTCATGGAGGCGCGCCTATTCCTGTCCCGGGCAGGCGGATGCCTGAAGAATATAAACATGAAAATGTCGCGTGGGTGGAAAAAGGCTGCGAGAATCTTGTCCATCACGTCCGGACAATCAAGAAGGCGGGAATCAATCCCGTTGTCTGCATCAATGCTTTTTACTCCGATACCGATAATGAGATAAAGGCGGTGAGGAAAATCGCAGAGGCTGCCGGAGCACGCGTAGCTCTTTCAAGACACTGGCAGTACGGAGGTGAGGGAGCGCTGGAACTCGCCGACGCTGTTATCGACGCATGCAACGAACCGAATGACTTCCATTTCCTTTACGAGCTTTCGACACCGCTGCGCCGGCGTATCGAGATGATTGCGAAGGAAGTATACGGCGCCGATGACGTCGAGTATTCGCCGGACGCGCTTTTGAAGGCAAAGAGAATGGAGGAAGATCCCGACATCTCGAAACTCGGCATCTGCATGGTGAAAACTCACCTGAGCCTCGCCGACAACCCCAACATAAAGGGTGTTCCGAAAGGCTGGAAGCTCTTTGTGCGTGATATTCTGTCATACAAAGGGGCGGGCTTTGTCGTTCCCGTTGCAGGCGCGATAAAGCTGATGCCCGGCACTGCCTCGGACCCCGCTTTCAGGCGTGTCGATGTAGATACTGAAAGCGGCAGGGTTAAGGGGTTGTTTTAAAGCGCTCCGGTTCTACTTTGAGCTGAGTGTTTTCATATCAGGTCCACAATGAAAAAAGTCGGTTTCCTCTATGATGAGATATTCCTGAGGCACGAAATGCCTCCCGGTCATCCCGAATCTCCCCGGAGGCTCGAGCATATTGTGGATACGCTCAGGAATTCCGGTTTCTGGAATCAACTCGCTCATATCAAACCCCGTCGCGCAGCCGAAAAAGACATCCTCCTCGTCCATACCGGAGAATATTTCAACAAAATCAGGACATTTACAGGATTTTACGACGGCGACACTTATGTCTCGGAGCATTCTTTCGATGCGGCGTTATTTGCTGCAGGCGCGGTCATGGAAGCGATCGACCGGTGCAAGTCAGGCGAGATAGAGCGTGCATTCTGCGCAGTGCGGCCGCCCGGTCACCATGCCGAGGCTGATGCTGCGATGGGCTTCTGCATATTCAACAACATCGCGGTCGGCGCCCGCTATGCGCAAAGGACCGGATACGGCAAAGTATTCATTATCGATTTCGATGTCCATCACGGTAACGGCACCCAGCATATCTTCGAAGAAGACGACACAGTCTTCTACTTCAGCACCCACCAGTATCCACATTATCCCGGCACAGGCAAGGATTCTGAAAGGGGACGGGGCAAAGGAGAGGGGTTCACTTACAATATTCCGATGCCATATGGTTCGGGGGACAAGCAGTTTTATGAAGCTTACAGGGACATACTTCCGGGGCTCGTCAAGAACTTCCGGCCTGATATCATTCTCGTGTCTGCGGGCTACGACATCCATGTAAAAGACCCCCTGGCAGGGTTTAACGTGACAAACGAAGGGATACGAAACATAGTACGGGGGATTCTTCTACGCAGAACTACAACCTACCTCCCCGCCCTCCCTTATGTCTTTGCCCTTGAAGGCGGCTATAACCTCCAGGCACTGGGAGAATCGGTATTGATGACTATAAAAGAGCTGCTGGAAGATTAGCATTGACTCCTGTCCCTCACGTCCATTATGGCGTGCGACTCATTTCAGATATAACCTGCCCGGCAACGTGCTAAAATTAGATTACAAGAACTCTCAATCGGACAGAAGAAGATGGAGAGAAAAACATTCACCTGCGACCAGTTGAACAGGGTAACGCTGAAAGACTATCCTACAGGAACAGATATCAATTATTATTACGATGAGGGGACTTCCACAAACCCCATAGGGAGGCTGACACGCGTAACGGACAATTCGGGTACGACATACTCTGGTCCTAACTCAGAACTCAAATCTACTCCTGTTTTATGACCGGTTTTATTTGCTTTTTAGTCTTTTAACAACTATACTTTTATTTATCATGCTGTATACTCATTCAATCCCCGTCATGAAGCGCCTGCTGATGAAATTATGCTTCATATTTCTTTTCTCACTTTTTCTTTTTTCGATCGCCTTTTCCGAAAAACCTAAGAAAACGGTTATGGCCATAACCGTCGACGGAGTGATTAATCCTGTTTCCGCCGAATTCATCGGGAAAAGCATCCTTAAAGCAAATGAGAAAAGATATGAGGCGCTCGTTATCGAGCTCGATACACCCGGCGGACTGGATACTTCCATGAGGAATATCGTAAAAGACATTATCGGCAGCGAAGTACCGGTTGTAGTCTTTGTTTCACCGAGCGGCAGCAGGGCGGCTTCTGCCGGTGTTTTCTTAGCGCTGGCCGCCCATATCTCTGCAATGGCTCCGGGCACCAATATCGGCGCGGCACACCCTGTGGGGGTCGGCGAAAAAATGGACAAGACAATGGCGGAAAAGGCGACAAATGATGCCGCAGCTTATATCAAATCGTTGGCCGAAAGTAGAGGAAAGAATGCGAAATGGGCTGAAGATGCTGTCAGAAAAAGCATATCCGCAACAGAAAGCGAAGCCCTGAGCGAGAACGTTATCGACCTCGTAACAAAAGATATAAATACACTTCTGTCCGATATAGACGGCAGAAGAATTCAGACCGTATACGGAGAAAGAATTCTGAGCACGCAGAACTCGGTAGTAGTAAGAGAAGAGATGGGCGTTAGAAGCAAGGTCCTGAATCTTATCTCCGATCCAAATATCGCCTATATCCTCATGCTCCTTGGCTTCTACGGTCTTTTTTTTGAGCTCACAAACCCTGGAGCCCTCTTTCCGGGTGTGTTGGGAGGGATATGTCTCATACTTGCCTTTTTTGCCTTTCAGACACTCCCGGTCAATTATGCCGGAATGCTCCTGATTATCCTCGCCGTCATCCTTTTTATTCTTGAAGTCAAAATCGTCTCTCACGGGGTGCTCACTATCGGCGGGGTCATTTCCATGACTATCGGCTCTTTAATGCTCTTTGAATCGCCCGCGCCTTTTATGAAGCTCTCTCTTTCGCTCGTCCTTCCTGCCGTAATTGTTACCGCTGTTTTCTTTACCCTCACACTCAGCCTCGCATTCAAGGCATACAAAAGGAAACCTATTACCGGCGCAGAAGGCTTGGTCGGAGAAACAGGGACTGCGGATACGAACATCACAAAAAACGGGGGAATGGCATCGCTCTATGGAGAAAGATGGTCGGCATATTCCGACGACGACATAGCAAAAGGTGACAGAATCATCGTCGAAAAGGTAAGCGGTTTAAAGATAAAAGTGAAAAAATTATAACTTCATATGTTACTTGAAGTTACATTGATAACACGTTGATTTTAATTTATTAAAAGGAGGAAAAATGCCATTACTTGCACCGTCGTTCATGGGTTTTCTTTTTATTATTTTTCTGGTCCTCTATTTTCTTTCGAGCGCAATCAAGATCCTGAAAGAATACGAGAGAGGAGTCGTCTTCAGGCTCGGAAGGATAATACCGGTGAAGGGTCCCGGTCTCGTTATCATATGGCCGATCATTGACAAGCTTGTCAGGGTCAGTCTGCGTATCGTCACGATGGATGTTCCCTCGCAGGACATAATCACCAAGGACAATATTACTGTTAAGGTAAACGCCGTTGTTTATTTCAGGGTAATGGACCCGATAAAAGCTATCACTGCTGTTGAGGATTTCTACTTTGCAACATCACAGATAGCCCAGACAACGCTCAGGAGCATACTCGGCCAGAGTCAGCTTGACGACCTTCTTATCAACAGGGAGCAGCTTAATGCGGAACTGCAGAAGGTGATCGATTTTCAGACCGAACCGTGGGGCATTAAGGTAACCGCTGTCGAGGTCAAGAACGTAGACCTACCCGAAGAGATGCAGAGGGCTATCGCAAAACAGGCGGAAGCAGAGCGTGAGAGAAGGGCAAAGGTCATCCACGCCGAAGGCGAGTTCCAGGCATCTCAGAAACTTGCGGATGCGGCGAATATCATTGCAACAGCGCCATCGGCTTTGCAGCTCAGGTTCCTCCAGACCCTTACGGAGATCGCAACGGAGAAGAATTCGACTATCATTTTTCCGGTTCCGATAGACATGTTGAAACCGTTTATTGACAAACTGGAAGCCGGCAAATAAAGTCTGTGTCTAAACTCATATTTGTCATGCTAAATTATTTCAGTCCCGAAGTAAATTCGGGATAGTATCAATAAATTACGAGACCCTGAAACAAGTTCAGGGTGACGGCAAAGGTAATTTAAATACAGTCACTGTATAATGTCTGTCCAGAAACTCAGGGTTTGTCATCCCCCGGCTTGACCTGGGGATCGATCCAGAAAGCATTGAAAAGACTGGATTCCGCTTCGCGGGAATGACGAATCTTATCGGAATCATACTTTATGGACAGGATTTACTCTTTCGGTGGCAGACAGCGGAAAGGGATTTTTTATCCGGGTCCCGAACCGTTTTTTTTCGCATTGTCTCTTGAGTGCAAAGGAGATACGGAAATAGCTCTCTTTCGTAACAGCACTTGGCTGAGATTATGTCTTCTTATCCTTTTCATAGCGGGATCAACGCTTATACTTTATCAGACCGGTCTTGTCGGCTTTTTTCTGAACAAACAAAGAATGGCCGGTTTCCTCACCTCCTTAGGCCCGCTCTCTTTTGCCGGATTCATAGTTCTTCAGGTTTCCCAGGTTATTATTTCTCCGATACCTGGAGAAGTCACAGGGCTTATGGGAGGATTCCTCTACGGCAAGTTCCTCGGCATCGTCCTCTCCACAACAGGCCTGACATTGGGTTCATGGGCCGCTTTCAGTCTGTCGAGAGTTTTTGGAAAACCTATGGTCGAGAAACTGGTCAAAAAGGAGACCATGGAAAGATATGACTACCTTCTCCACCACAAAGGGGCTTTCCTCATTTTTTTACTTTTTCTGATCCCGGGCTTCCCCAAGGATTACCTTTGCTATATCCTCGGCCTGGGACGTCTGAGCGTCAGGGAATTCCTCGTCATCAGCACGGCAGGTAGGTTTTTGGGAACAGTCCTTCTTACCCTTGGGGGTGATTATATCCGCCACCATCAGTATTACAGGTTCTCGGTCCTTATCGGCATTGCTATCGTGTTCGTCCTTTTCTCGATGGCAAACAAGGACAAGATCGAAAGGTTGTTCAAAAGGTTGCACCCGCGTGCAGGCAGAGAATATCCCGAAAACAGGAAATAACAATGGCTTTTCTGGTAAGTTTTAAGTATTACGTCAGTAAAGGAGGAACCGGGCATATGAGGTAAAAAATGAGTATTAGAAGAGCAGGGAATGTTCTTTTATAAACAGAAGTAATTCAACAAGGGAGGAAAAATTATGATAAGCACAGTTAACATCGGCCATGACAAAACAAGAATACATGAAAGAAGGCCCTATTCAGAAACCATTGATTATTCGCTCAGCATCTCCGAAGCCAAACAGCGCAAATGGCTGAATTTAAAGGGTCGGGCAGTTGACATCAGTGAAGCGGGGATCGGTCTTCATACAGACTATCCGCTGGAGCCGGGACATATTGTATGGTTCAACAGGGGTTTGGACGAAAAGGCCGGGTACGTGAGGTGGTGCACAAATATCGCCGGTGAATACAGAGCAGGTATCGAATTAGACGGGAAATACGTCCGGACACTCGATGAAGCTACGGAAACATTCAACAAGCGGCTCGAAGAGTTGGAGCAGAGATGTCTAAACCCCGGAGAAAGCCCGGAGGAACTTCTTCGATCGGTAAAAGAAGCCATCGATGAAGTGTTAACGGTTTGCAAAAAATTCGAGCAGTCAGTACAAGACAAAAGTATTATTCGCGATGCTCAGATCAGGTTTCGTGAAAAGACAAACTACATTTTGTCAAAAAGCCATCTCATTAATCGTTGCCGCACATGGCCTCAGGGTCAACAGGGAGATTATAAGACGCTGGAACTCGCCTATAAGAATTCTCCCTTTTCTGACGGAATAGGGCGCTATCTGGATCTCTATCTGCTGAACTCAGATCTGGGTCCAGCGGTCAGGAACAGAATTACAAAACTTGAAGATATCTTGAGGGATGAACTATCAAGGAGACAAAAACCGCGCGTCCTGAACATCGCATGCGGGTCCTGCCGGGAAGTTTTTATGCTCGCAAAGGATATTGAAAAATCCGGGGCCATATTAACCTGTATCGATTTGGACAATGACGCCCTCGCCTTTGCAGCAAATCGTTTGTCCTATACCAACCTTTCACCTGTCTCATCGAATCAGGTCATATTACGTAAATACAATGCTCTCCGAATGTTCGACCATGAACTCAATATGAGCGAATTCAGGAAACAGGACATCATCTACAGTGTAGGATTTTTCGACTACCTTCAGTCAGATTTCCTCGCAACCCTTTTCAAAGCTCTTTATGAATTACTCAATCCAGGCGGCATATTAATCACTTCCTTTAAAGACGCAAACCGTTACAGACACCAGGATTACCACTGGATGGTCGACTGGGACGGTTTCTTGCAGCGCACTGAGGAGGATTTCTGGAGTATTTTCTCCGATGCTCATATCCCATTTTCATCGATAAGAGAAATGCGCGAAGAGTCCGGAGTGATAGCCTTTTACATAGTAACGAAAAGTGTATAGGAGATTGGACCCCATTAAGAAAGCACCTTCTCTTTTTTGATTGGTGTTTAAAGAATTATTATGCTATATTAAGCAGATAAGAGTTTTTTTTAAAGCATATTGTGACATTAATGGAGGTAAATGCATAGAAAAGTTGTTATAACCGGAATAGGCATTCTTTCTCCTATCGGCATAGGCAGGGATCAATATTGGGAAGCATTATTGTATGGAAAAACGGCATTTAATGCAATAACCCTGTTTGATACCGCACCTTTCAATGTCCATATTGCTGGAGAGATAAACGATTTCGACCCCGCTTCCTTTCTCGGCAAGAAAGGATTGCGCACACTCGACAGAAGCACGAGGCTGATCAGTTCAGCCGCAAAACTTGCCATCGATGATGCAGGACTTCAGATAACTGAGGAGAACACTCACAGGATCGGTGTCAGTTTGGGTACGACCTTCGGCAGCCTCCACAGCATTTCACAGTTTGACCGGGAGGGCCTTATTGAGGGACCCAAAATGGTCAATCCTTCGCATTTTCCGAATACAGTAATAAATTCTCCCGCTAGCCAGGTCTCGATACGCTTCAAGATAAGAGGGTTCAACACGACTATATCTACGGGCTTCTGTGCAAGCCTTGATGCGGTCACGTATGCTGCCGATTTCATCAGGCTGAACAGGGCCGATGGAGTACTCGCGGGTGGAGTTGAAGAATTGTGTGAAGAGACTTTCCTCGGTTTTTACAGCCTTGGATGTCTATCAGGTTCGGATGGTTCCGAGCCTGTTTCATGTCCATTCGACGCAAGGAGAAAAGGGATCATCCTTTCCGAAGGTGCGGCAATTCTCGTTCTTGAAGATGAGGAACACGCCCTGAAAAGGGATGCGAATATTATGGCAGGGGTTTTGGGTTACGGGAATGCTTTTGATCCATCAGCAAACAGAGATTTTCAGAATGCCGGAGAGGGGTTAAGAACTGCTATAACCCTCGCATTTAAAGACGCCTCTCTTTCTTTTGAGGACATTGATTATATCTCGGCAAGTGCAAACTCTACAAAAGGGCTTGACAGAATGGAGACAAAAGTCATTAAAGAGGTTTTCGGCGAGAGAGCAATCAAGATTCCCGTAAGTTCGATAAAATCGGTGATAGGCGAAACCTTTTCAGCATCGGGTGCCCTTTCTCTATCGGCAGCGGTTGGTACAATCATAAAGGGAACCATTCCCCCTACTCTGAATTATCAAGAGCAGGACCCTGAATGTGACCTCGATTATGTACCAAACGTTTCAAGAAATCAGCAGGTGAATAACGCACTCGTAATCTCCTCTGACCCTTACGGCCAGAATACCGCCATCGTTTTAGGAAAGCATAGAGGTGGAAAATGACGCTTGATTTTGAAGAGATCAAAAAGCTCATACCGCAGAGATTTCCTTTTATCATGATAGACAAAGTTGTGCATGTCGAGCCGGGCAAAGAGGCAACGGCAATAAAGAACATCTCCGGTAACGACATTTTCTTTCTCGGCCATTTCCCCGAGAAAGCTGTTATGCCCGGCGCAGCAATAATTGAAGCAATGGCACAGACTTCGATTGTTCTTTTTGCAGTAGAGAAAAAAACGGAAGAAAGCGGCACAAAACCGGTTTATTATTTCGGATCGGTCAAGGCGCGTTTTCTCCATCCGGTGGTTCCGGGGGACCAGTTAAAAATAAAAGCCGTCAATGTCAAATCTCTGCCGAACGGTGCTTACATATCGTCAGAAGCATCTGTTAATGATACGAAGGTTGCAGAAGCAGAGCTTGTTTTTAGTGTGAAGAATGAATAAAAGAGTCGTTGTTACCGGATTAGGAGTCATTTCCTCAATCGGCATCGGATGGCAGGAATTTTGGGATAACCTCCTCAGGGGCAAATCAGGAATAAGCAACGTATCGTCTTTTGATACCACAGATCATTTTACTCACAGAGGTGGAGAGGTCAAAAATTTCAGGCCCAAGGATTTTCTATCCGGGGAACAAATAAGAGTTTACAGTCGTGCATCCCAGTTTGCGGTCGCAGCAGCAAAACTTGCGATAGAGGATGCTCGTTTGTCAGCCGATTATCTTTCTCATTTAACAATCGGAACCTGTATAGGAATAACATCAGGTTCCGTCCAGGTTATAGAACATATTAATGATAAACTCATAAATAATGAAGTTTTAGAAGAAAATCTAATATGCCAGCTTCCTGTTCATTCAACGCCGGCAGCAATAGCAAGGGATATAAACTTTGGCGGAGCAAATTATATCTTCTCCACCGCCTGTGCTGCAGGAAATTATGCGATCGGTTATGGCTTCGATTTAATACGTTTGCATAAGGCAGATATCGTCCTCGCAGGTGCATCGGATCCCTTTTCACGCATATCTTTTACAGGTTTTAATCAATTCTCTGCAGTTGCACCTGAAAAATGTCAGCCCTTTGACAGGAACAGAAAAGGCATGATGGTAGCGGAAGGATCAGGTATTCTCATTCTTGAATCACTTGGAACTGCCTTGGAAAGAGGATCTCCAATATATGCGGAGATACTGGGTTATGGTCTCAGTTGTGATGCACAGCATATGACCCAACCATCGATTGAAGGAATCGCTCAATGCATGGTAAAGGCGATGCAAGAGGCCGGTGTCCAGGCGGACGATGTCGATTATATAAGTGCCCATGGTACGGGCACCGTAGCTAATGACAGAACAGAATGTGCTGCAATTAAGAAGGTCTTCGGTCCACGATATAAAAACATCCCGATTAGTTCTATTAAGTCCATGCTCGGTCATACAATGGGAGCAGCCTCTGCACTTGAAGCAATGGCTTGTACTATTGCGACAAAAAATGACATAATTCCACCAACAATTAATTATGAGACGCCGGATCCTGAATGCGACATTGACTGTGTCCCGAATCAGGCAAGAAGGCATACAATTAATATAGCTTTGAATAATTCCTATGCCTTCGGAGGGAATAATGCGTCTTTAGTATTAAAGAAATTTACACAATAATATTGATAAGGGGGGGACATACTTATGTCTCAGAATATTGAGAAGGAAATAATATCGATAATATCTGATGTTTCAGGATTTGACGAGGAAGAGATCAAACCTGAGACTAATTTTTATAAAGACCTTGAAATAGATTCCATTAAAGCCATTGAGATCACTGTGGCAATCGAAAAAAAATTTAAAATATCTGTAAGAGATGAAGATGTCCCGAATATAACAACCGTAGAGCAGGCAGTTGAATTGGTACAGAACTTGCTTATTCAGAAACAGGAAGATGAAGTCAGAAAATAACAGGGAAGCCTACGATGCTGTAATTATAGGCGCAGGCATAGGCGGTCTCGTTTGCGGATGTTATCTTGCAAGGGGTGGGATGAAAGTGCTTATTGCCGAGCAGCATAATAAGCCCGGGGGTTATTGTACTTCGTTTAAGAGAAATGGCTATTCTTTCGATGCCGCTCCACACTGTTTTGGGTCGTATAGAAAAGGTGGACAGATGAGAAAGATCCTTGAAGACCTTGAAGTAGATAGAAAATTAACCATCATAAGACCAGATCCGTCAGATATTATAGTTACACCCGATTATAAAGTCACTTTCTGGAACGATTTTGAAAGAACATTGGAAGAATTCCAAAGAACATTTCCACAAGAATCCGATAATATCAAAAAGTTTTTCACCCTGTTAATAGACACGGATCCCAATTCTTTTTCCAAAATACGGAATTGTTCTTTTAGACAATTATTAGATGAATATTTCACTGATGAAAAACTTAAGGCAATCCTTTCTTTTCCATTCTTGGGCATTGGCGGTTTACCATCATCGATGATATCGGCATTTATTGGAGCCAAACTTATTTCTGAATTTCTTTTTGACGGTGGATACTACCCCATAGGTGGCATGCAGGCACTGTCAAATGCATTGGCAAAAAGGTTTGTGGAATTTGGAGGCAAATTGAGATTATCTTGTCCCATAAAAAAAATAAAGATCAAGAATAGCAAAGTTATTGGGGCAGTTTCGGAAAAAGGCGATTTTATGCTATCAAAATATATGATCTCAAATTGTGATGCCAAGCGGACTTTTTTCAGCCTTTTAGGGGAAAAAAATGTTGAAAAAACATTTTCTGATAGATTGAGAAAAATGATTCCTTCGATATCAAATTTTGTTTTGTATCTAGGCATCGATGGATACTTTGAGTCTTTGACAACGCCGGGCACTACTTTTTCTTTTTTTAGACATTACGACATAGAGAAGGCTTACAAGGCTGCACAAGAAGGTGATTTTGAGGGTTACGGCGGATATATGTTGCGTGTTTCCCATGATAAATCAATTATTATCGCAATTATGCCGGCACCGTATAAAAATAAGTTGTATTGGAAAAATAATAAGTATAAAATAATGGATTCTTTCATAGATAGAATAGAAGAATTTTCAATTTCTGATTTGAGAAAGCATATCCGCTATAAAGACGCTGCCACTCCCCATACGTTATATAGATTTACCTCAAATTACAGAGGTGCTTCATTCGGGTGGGCTGGTATTTCTTCACAATTAGCCGTGCCCGGATTGAGAAAATGTTCGTTTATCTCCGGTCTTTATTTGGCAGGGCATTGGACAACATTGGGGGTTGGAATATCCGGAGCAGCCTATGTCGGCTATGATACCGCAAAAATTATCCTGAGAAGAGAAAAAAAAATGCAGAATATTTGATTTAATATCATTTATGGATAAAGAAAAATATATAGAGCAAGAACAATTAAAGGTAACTCATTCATTTACAGGTTTACTTTTACTTATCGGAGCACCTGCAATCTTATCGTTAAGTGTATTAGATTATTTTGCTACACCTGAGAATTTTAAGAATTTTTTTATTTATCGAATCATAACGGCTTCATTATATATATCATTATATTTATTATTTAAGAAAGTAAAGAAATTTCCTCTTTTCTTTCTTATTGCGGGCACATTGGTAGTCTCGTTGATGGTTGAGTTAATGATACTTTCTTTTGGAGGACATCAATCGCCGTACTATGCAGGAATGATCATAGTCTTTATTTTTCTTTTTGGATTACTGCCAATATCTCTCAAAACGTCTTTACTTCTTGCTTCAATAATATATTCAACTTTTTTGCTGCCCATTTTACTCCTGGACGAAATTACAAACTTACGCATTTTTATGAACAATAACATTTTTTTGCTGGCTACCCTGACCAGTGCTCTTCTGTGGAGACACATAAACTATAAAATTCATATTAATAAGCTTTCCCTCGAATACGACCTTTCCCAGGAAAAAGAGCGCCTTTCTAAATATTCTACCCAGCTCGAAGATTTAGTCCAAGAACGCACCAAGGAACTCGCTATCTCAGAGCAGTGGCACCGGTCGATTTTCGATAATGCGACCGACGGTATTATCGTCCTGAACAGCAGCGGAGAGATAACAAATGTCAACCAGAGGGCATGCGAGCTCCACGGTTTTGACAAGAGCGCGCTCATCGGGATCAATATCGAGCTTCTTGCGGCAAAGAAAGAGAAAGACAGGTACGGTGAGCGTATGGAGAGGATCCTAAACGGCGAGACGCTGAATTTCGAAACGGATCATTACAAAAAGGACGGCAACAGCGTCATCCTCGAAATAAGCGCTAAGGCGCTGAATATAGGCGGTGAGCCCTCAATACTTCTTTTCACCAGGGATATAACTGAAAAGAAAAAGATACAGGAACAGTTGATGCATTCACAAAAGATGGATTCGGTCGGGTCCCTTGCAGGAGGAATCGCGCATAACTTCAATAACATCCTGACCGCCATCCTCGGATATTCTGAGCTGCTCCTCGAATTCAGCAATTTGGACGCCGCCGCAAAAGAAAGGGTCGGGCATATCGAAAGCTCTGCGAGGAAGGCCGGCGTCATGGTCTCGAAACTCCTGAGCTTCGCCCGGAGGGAAGCGCATGAAGTCTTTCCCCTGAACCTGAACGATGTGGTGAATGACTCCGTCAGGCTCTTTGAAGGGGTAATCAGTAAACGGACCGGTTTGAAGGTGGAATTATACAATCCGATACCTACCATCGAAGGCGATCCGAACCAGCTTGAACAGATCATCATGAATCTGATGGTCAATGCCAGAGATGCCATGCCTGACGGCGGTCTTATTACCGTCAGGACAGCCGTAGCCGACATCGGTAACAATATTCCGAATATCCCGGCCCGTCTGGATGCCGGCAGATATGCGGTGCTGACCATATCCGACACGGGGTGCGGCATCCCAAAGGATATCATCAACCGTATCTTTGATCCGTTTTTCACCACAAAGGAAAAAGGAAAAGGTACGGGACTCGGCCTCGCATCGGTATATGGAATTGTCAAGGATCACAAGGGATACGTCTCGGTGCAGAGCGAGGTGGGAAAGGGCACGTCTTTCGACGTCTATTTTCCGGTCTCCGGGAAAACCGTCCGGAGCATCGCCAAACCCGAACCTCCTGCGGTGGAGGGCAACGAGAATATCCTGCTGGTGGACGACGACAGAGATGTACTGAACTTCACCAGGGATATACTGGAAGCGCATGGATATGCGGTCGTGCCGGTGAATAATGCCCTGACCGCCATCGAGACTTTCAGAAACATTTCGGGAAAGATACAACTCGTCATTACAGACATTGTTATGCCTTTGATGGAAGGTGACGAGTTAATACGGAATCTCAGGAAAATAAAGCCGGACATCAAGATAATCGTGGTTTCCGGTTACAGCAGCGAAGCTGTGAATAAGGAAAAATTGGCGGATGCCTTTATCAGGAAACCGTTCGAAGGCATCGAGCTGCTCTCGTCCATCAGGCAGCTACTTGATACAGGCGCCAGGAGATCACCACTTTATTAAAGCGGACGCCCATGTAAGTCCGCCTCCAAACGCTTCAAGCAGAATATAGTCTCCCTTACCGATCCTTCCTGAAGCTACCGCCTCATCAAGGGCTATCGGTATGGAAGCGGCAGACGTGTTCCCGTATTTGTCAAGGTTGACCACAACCTTGTCAAAAGGCAATTTCAGCCGGTCCGCAGTCGCCTGTATTATCCTCAGGTTTGCCTGATGCGGTATGAGCAGAGAAAGTTGAGAGGAATCCAGGCTGTTTTCCTCAAGGGTCCTGACCACAAGTTCTTCCAGGGTGCGGACAGCAACTTTGAACGTCTCATTCCCCTTCATCTTTATATAATGAAGTTTTTTATCAATAGTCTCCTTCGAAACCGGATTCCTTGAACCGCCGCCCGGCACATGGAGGAGGTCCCACATCCTGCCGTCGGAATTTATGTGCATCGAGAGTATGCCACGGTCTTCTTCCGTCGGACCGACAATTACCGCACCCGCTCCGTCTCCAAAAAGTACACACGTAGTTCTGTCATCCCAGTCGGTAATCTTCGAAAGAACCTCGGCGCCGACCACGAGAATTTTCCTGTGCATGCCGGATTTAATTAACCCGTCGGCTACATAAAGGCCGTAGAGAAAACCGGAGCATGTCGCATTGATGTCAAATCCCGCAGCATTCACCGCACCGAGCTTATTCTGGAGAAAACATGCGGTCGCCGGGAAAGGCATGTCGCCGGTAACAGTGGCGACAATTATAAGATCAATGTCTTCCGCGCGCAGCCCCGCCCTTTCCAGTGCGATTTTGGACGCCTCATAGGCCAGATCGGATGTCGCCTGACTCTCGTCGGCAATCCTTCTTTCCTTTATCCCCGTCCTCTCAATAATCCACTCCTCCGATGTATCCACAAGTTTCTCCATATCTGAATTGGACATGACCTTCGGGGGCAGATAAGACCCCGTTGATAGGATCCTACTTCTTTGCAAGCTTCCCCCTTTCATGGTGCGCGATATCCCTTTCGATGGCGGCCGAGATCGTCTCATATACCTTATTTTCAGCAAAATCGGAGGCAACGCGAAGAGCGTTCTTGATCGCCTTCGAGGTTGATCTTCCATGGCTGATAATGCACGTACCGTTGATGCCGAGCAGGGGGGCGCCGCCGTATTCGTCATAATCGGTCTTTTTCTTGAAATTCCTTAAGGCGGGTTTCAATAAGAGATAGCCTATTCTTCCTGCAGTCAGGTTTGCCACTTCCCTTTTCAGCATCTTGATTAGGATGTCTGCAAGGCCCTCGCTCGTCTTCAGTATAACGTTTCCCGTGAAACCGTCGCAGACAATGACGTCGTATTCACCGGTAAAGATATCCTTGCCGTCGACATTTCCGATAAAATGTATATCGGCTTCTTTCAGCAGCTTGAACGTCTCTTTTATCAACTCATTTCCCTTCGTATCCTCTTCGCCGGTACTAACGAGGGCCACCCTGGGTTCCGGCCTGCCGAGGATCATCTTGCAATAAGTGCTGCCCATGAGCGCGAACTGGAGAAGGTTATTCGGCTTGCAGTAAAGATTGGCGCCCGCATCAATAAGGATGAGGGGCGATTTCAGTGTGGGCATTATCGTTGCTATTGCAGGCCTGTCGACAAAATCCGAAGCACGGAGCACCAGCAATGCCGTTGCCATGACCACGCCGGAATGTCCGGCGCTTACAAAAGCATCCGCTTCGCCGCTCTTTACGAGTTCGATGCCCCTCCTTATCGATGAGTCCTTTTTCTTTCTGATGGCAACGGTAGGCGATTCATCCATGGCGACCACCTGTGAGGAGTGCTTTATTGATATCCGCTGCGAGAGAAATCTCTTGCCGTCCAACTCTCTCGCGATAACGGTTTCATCGCCTACGAGGACGATTTCCACATCCTCAAAATCATTTATCGTATCGATAGCGCCTTCAATTGTAACCGCAGGGGCATAATCACCCCCCATTGCATCGAGGGCTACCCTCATTCTTCTTTTTCTATGATATCGAGGACTCTGCGGCCGCTGTATGACCCGCAATTAGGGCATACCTTGTGGGAAAGCTTCAACTCGCTGCAGTCGGGACACAGGCTCATGTTGGGAAGATCTCCCTTCCAGTTGGCCCTCCTTTTATCTCTCCTTGTCCTTGTATGTCTGTGGGTTGGATTTGCCAATTTGCACTCCTTTCCTTATTTTAATAATTTTTTCAATGCCTCAAAACGGGGATCAATGCCCCCCGTCGTACATCTGCAATTGTCAACATTAAGATCCGCGCCGCATTTGGGACACATGCCCTTGCACAGATCCGAACAGAGAGGCTTCATCGGTGTATTCAGAGCTATCTGCTCATTTAAAAGATAAAGCAGGTCGAGTTCTTCCCCGGCATAAAAATCGGTGTCAAGTTCTTCCGTCTTGACCTCGTATCTGTCTTCAGCCTTCAGTTCCTCGACCGGATGATATACCACATCGACCGGAATGGACAACGAACTGATGAAATCTTTCAGACACCTGCTGCATTGAAGTCTCACTTCGACTTCGAGATCGCCTTTTACAACAATTTCGGCATCCCTCTTGTCTATCCTTAACCGCGCTCTGACAGGCGATGCCGTGTCACCTGCTCCTGTCGTCTCCTTTAATTCTACATCAAACCCTTCCTTCGGGATATCGGAAATATTTATCTTCATTATTGTAAAGACCAAACGCAAAGGTATTAAATTATAAAAATTATCATGAAAAACTGTCAAGGACGTCAACTCTCCTTGACAAAGAAGAAAAGCCTGTGATAAGAAATCACAGGTGATATTCATTAAAGGAGGAATCAATGAACCCAGATGATCTCAGATACCATAAGGAACACACATGGGTAAAAGTATCGGGCAGGAAGGCGACTATCGGTATTACGGATTATGCACAGGACGCACTCGGCGACATTGTCTATATTGATCTTCCTGAACTCGATATGGATGTGGAAGCAAACAGCGAGATCGGTGAGATAGAATCGACCAAATCCACTTCGTCGATCATCTCTCCCGTGAGCGGAAGAGTTCATGAGGTCAACGATGACCTCGCCGAGTCCCCGGAGATACTGAATGAAGACCCTTACGGGAAAGGCTGGATAGCGGTCATCGAGATAGACGACGCATCGGAAATCGATGATCTTATGGACTCAGCCGAATACTCGAAATATGTAGAAGAAGAAGCAAAATGAAATTAGCCGTCCTCGGAGCCGGCCCGGGCGGATACGTGGCTGCAATCAGGGCCGCACAATCGGGTGCAGAGGTCACCGTCATCGAAAGGGACGAGGTCGGCGGCGTCTGTCTCAACCGGGGATGCATACCCACAAAAACACTTATAGTCTCATGCGAATTACTGGCCGCGGCCAGGAAATCCGAAAGCTTCGGAATCGATATCTCCGGTAAAATAGTCCCGAACCTTTCCAGGATCCTTGAGAGAAAAAATAAGGTTGTCGATACACTGGTCAGGGGAATCGTCGACATCTTCAGGAGTCACGGGATTATCCTGAAAAAAGGTCAGGGGATACTGACATCGGCCCGTTCGATGTCCGTCACTGCAGCGGCCGGAGAATATGAAAAGATCGGGTTCGACCGTCTGATCATTGCGACAGGTTCACGGCCTCTTGAGATTCCTTCATTTCCGTTCAACTCCAAAAGGATTATCTCAAGCGATGACGCCCTCCGCATTAACGAAATTCCCAAAAGCCTTCTCATCATAGGCGCCGGAGTGATAGGCTGCGAATATGCCGATATATTTAACGGACTCGGCTCCGAAGTAACAATAATCGAGAAACTCCCGCGAGCGCTCCCGGCTGAAGACGCCGAGATATCCGGACTCTTTGAACGGGAACTGAAAAAAAAGAAGATAAAGCTTTACACAAACGTTGTCGTCGAAAAAGTCGATATCATGGCCGATGGGATCCGCGTCGTACTGCCCGGCGGGAAAGAGATCTCTGCCGAGAAGGCTCTCGTTTCGGTAGGGCGGGATTTCAACACCAATGGAATCGGCATTGAGGAGGCGGGCGTGGCAAAAGGGGTATGCGGAGAAATATGCGTTAACGACGCAATGGAGACAAATGTGCCGGGCATCTACGCGGCAGGAGACGTTACGGGAGGCATAATGCTTGCTCATGTCGCCTCAATGCAGGGAATCGTCGCTGCAAGAAATATCATGGGCGGAAGGGAAAGGATCGACTATGCCGCAGTACCCTCCGCGATCTTTACCTCTCCCGAGATCGCCTCGGTTGGGCTGAAGGAATATGAGGCTGCGGAAAAAGGGATAAAGGTGCGCACCGGTCATTTCCCGTTCAGGGCACTCGGTAAGGCCCACGCACTGGGAGAAATCGACGGCATGGTCAAAATAGTATCTGATCATTTATCGGACAAAGTATTGGGCGTACACATCATAGGTCCCCGCTCTTCTGATCTCATCCATGAAGCAGCCCTCGCCGTTCGGAAAGGACTTACTACAAAAGACATCTCGGAAACCATGCATGCTCACCCTACTTTTTCTGAAGCGTTGAGGGAAGCGGCTGAAGACGTTCACGGCGAAGCTATACACATCATTAAAAGATGAACCCGTAAAATGTAATCGGTATCGGGCATATGTACGGAAAAACCTTTCACCCGGATAAGATCCGAATAAAATCCTTGAAAAGATTCGTGCCTTTAGGATATTTTTAAGGACGGTGCTATGCATGCTATGAGTTATAAAGGGCCTCATAATTGGATGTACATTTATAAGAAAATCTCCTCATCCCTTCTTTGCCAAAGAGAGGCATTATTTCTCCCTTTGGAAAAGGGAGGCAAGGAGGGATTTTATAAATACAATATCTGTCATGCGGAGGGTATAAATGGGCGAGATTATCGATTTGATCGCAAGAGAGATTATCGATTCCAGGGGAAACCCGACTGTTGAAGCGGACGTTCTCCTCGACAGCGGAGCCATCGGCAGCGCGGCAGTTCCATCCGGCGCTTCAACCGGACAGCAGGAGGCCCTTGAACTCAGGGACGGCGGCAGCCGTTTCCACGGCAAAGGGGTTCTTAATGCGGTAAGAAACATTCATGAAGAAATTGCTCCCAGGATAATCGGCCTCAATTCGGAAGATCAGGCATATATCGATAAACTTCTCATTGAACTCGACGGCACCGAGAATAAAAACAGGCTCGGAGCGAATGCCATGCTCGGTGTCTCACTCGCCGTATGCAAAGCGAGCGCGGCCGAAGCCGGGATGCCGCTTTACAGGTATATAGGGGGGTGCAATGCAAGAGAACTCCCTGTGCCCATGATGAATATACTGAACGGCGGGGCACATGCCGATAACAATCTCGACATACAGGAATTCATGATTGTGCCGGCGGGGCTGAATGATTTTGCCGGCGCGCTGAGAGCGGGATCGGAGGTTTTCCACTCCCTGAAAGGATTGCTCAAAAAAAAGGGCCTCAATACCGCGGTAGGCGATGAGGGCGGTTTTGCGCCGGATTTATCAAGTCATGAGGAAGCCATCTCCCTCATACTCGAGGCTGTGGAATCCTCGGGGTATACCCCCGGGAAAGACATATATCTTGCCCTCGATGTCGCCGCATCGGAGTTCTGCGAAAACGGCGCGTATTCATTCGGAGATAAGTCGTTATCTTCGGAGGAAATGATCTCCTACTATGAAAAAATCCTTTCCGTTTTTCCGATCCTTTCGATAGAGGACGGCCTTTCCGAAAACGACTGGGAGGGATGGAAGGCCCTCTCACAGAGACTCGGCAGGAGAGTGCAACTGGTCGCAGACGATATATTCGTCACTAACACCAGGATAATAAAAAAGGGGATCACGGAGGGGATAGCAAACTCGGTGCTCATCAAACTGAACCAGATAGGCACGCTGACGGAAACGCTGGATGCGATAGAGATTACGAAAAAGGCAAAATATACGGCAGTCATTTCGCACAGGTCGGGAGAGACGGAAGATACGACTATAGCAGATCTTGCAGTCGCCTGTAATACCGGTTTTATAAAGACGGGTTCGCTCGCCAGAAGCGAACGGGTTGCGAAGTACAACAGGCTTTTAAGAATAGAAGAGGAATTAGCGGACTCTGCAGTGTACAAGGGCAGAGAAGCGTTCTATAATCTATTGTAATGAGTATACCGGTCAACCAGTTAAGAAAACAGGTGACTTCCGAAACAAGAAAGAGGAAGCTGATATTCTTTACTATTATCCTCCTGAGCTTTCTCTACCTCCTGATAAACCTTATCTTTGGTGATATGGGTCTGCTGCAGTATAAAGAACTTTATACCAAGAAGGCCCGCATGGAGGCGCAGGTTGAACGGATACAGCAGGAAAACAGACAGATCAAGTCGGAGATAAAGCTGCTCAAAGAAGAACCCTTCTATCGGGAAAAACATGCAAGAGAGGACTTTGGATTAGCCAAACCGGACGAGTATATCTTCCAGTATGACAGATAGTCCTCTCTATATCTCCATCCTCTGGCATATGCACCAGCCATATTATAAGGACCCGGGGACAGGCCTCTACAAACTCCCATGGGTGAGACTTCATGGCACAAAAGACTATCTCGACATGCTGGAGATACTCGTTGAATTCCCCGATATAAAGCAGACGTTCAACTTCACCCCTTCTCTTCTCGAACAGATCACAGACTACGCCGAGGATAACGCCCGGGATAAATACCTCGAGCTCAGCCTGAAGAGGGCTGCAGACCTGACTATGGATGAAAAGGTTTTCCTCCTCGAAAACTTCTTCCTTGCGAACTGGGACAACATGATAAGGACGTTCCCGCGTTATTATGAACTTCTCGCAAAAAGGGGGACACATATAGTAAAGAGCTCTCTTGGCCGTATCGCGCGGTACTTCAGCGACGGAGAATATCTCGATCTCCAGGTCCTGTTCAACCTCTGCTGGATAGATCCCCTCTTCCGTGAGAGGGATCCTTTTCTGACAATGCTTGTCGAAAAGGGAAAAGACTACTCGGAAGAAGACAAGCAGATGCTCATTGCAACACAGGTTGCTCTTTTAAAGAAAATAATTCCCCGGTACCGCGGGATGGTCATGAAAGGGCAGATTGAACTTTCTGTCTCGCCTTTTTATCACCCTATTCTTCCTTTGCTTTGCGATACTAATTCCGCAAGGATCGCAATGCCTGAAGTGAACCTGCCGCATAAGAGATTCTCTCACCCCGAAGACGCGGAAAAGCAGATCATGATGGGGATAGAGTATTTTGAAAAACTTTTCGGACACAGGCCCGCCGGCATGTGGCCTTCCGAAGGTTCTGTCAGTGAAGAGGTAGTAAGGCTCGCAGCCCGTGCAGGAATACAATGGGTCGGAACCGACGAGGATATCCTTTCGGCTTCCCTCGGGAGAAGACTGCGGGATGACTCACGAAACTTGATCGATCCCGCCGTCCTGTATAAACCTTATCTCTTCGAAAATGTCTCTATCATCTTCAGGGACCATTACCTTTCCGACCTTATCGGCTTCGTCTATTCGGGATGGGACGCAAAAAAGGCAGCCGGAGACCTGCTGAACAAATTCGTTCATGCATGGTCTTCACTCCCCGGGAACAAACCTGCCCTTCTCTCCGTCATCCTGGACGGTGAAAACGCCTGGGAGTATTATAAGAATGACGGCGGGGACTTTCTCAGGTATCTCTATGAAGGATTGTCAAAAGACGACAGGTTGAAAGCAGTGACCGTCTCCGAATACCTGAACGGACATGACAAAGGAGAACCGCTGAAAAGCCTCCATGCGGGGTCATGGATCTATGCAAACTACGGAGTGTGGATAGGGCATGAGGAAGACAACAGGGCATGGGATTATCTTTCCGAGACCAGGGAAGAACTTGAGCTCTGCCGGAAAACGCATCCCGAAAAAGACTTTTCAGAGGCTTTCAAAGCGTTATTTATCGCTGAAGGAAGCGACTGGAACTGGTGGTATGGCGACGACCATGAGACCGAAAACCAGAAGGATTTCGACGAACTTTTCAGGTCAAACCTCATGAAAGTCTACAGGGAAATGGGGAAGGAGATTCCGGAATATCTTTTCATTCCCGTTTTGAGAGAAGACCGGAGCGTTTCGCCCGCGGTCGGCATCAGGGGTTTTATAGACCCGAAAATCGACGGGACCGTCACAAACTATTATGAATGGTATCAGGCCGCGCATATGGACATCAGGAAATCAGGCGGGAGCATGCACAAGGCAGAGAGTATTCTCTCAAACCTTTATTACGGTTTTAACAAAGATACCTTTTTCCTGAGATTGGACCCTGCTGTCGCTTTTGACACTCTTACCGATGACACCAGGTTTTTTATCCATCTCGTTAGGCCGTCAGAGCTGAAGGTCGACATCACCATCCGGCCCTTTGTAAAAGCCGCGCTCCTGAGAAAAATAAACGGCGAATGGGAAAGGATTAAAGACCTGCCTGATGTGGCATTGCAGGACATCTTTGAACTGGGGCTGCCGTTCGCTGATTTGCAGGCGCGCGAAAATGATGAGATTAACCTCTTTATATCCGTCACAAAAAACGGGGGGGAGATGGAGCGGTGCCCGTGGAGAGGATATATTTCTCTTACGGTACCGACGCCCGACTTCGAGGCGATGATGTGGCTCTGAGCTCAAATACTCTATCCCCAACTTATAATTTTTGATAATCCGTCCAAGAGATGAAAGCTCTGATACAGCGGGTCAGTGAAGCAAGCGTCGAAATGGAAGGGACTATATTCTCCCGCATCGGCAAGGGCCTCCTCGTATTCCTGGGCGTCGGAAAAGGCGATACGGGAGCAGACATCGCCTATCTCGTCAGGAAAGTATCGGGCTTGAGGATATTCGAAGACGATAGCAGGAAAATGAATCTCTCCGTACGGGATGTTAAGGGAGAGGTGCTTGTGGTGTCACAGTTTACGCTTGCCGCAGACTGCAGGAAGGGCAACCGCCCTTCGTTCGATTCCGCCGAAAGGCCCGACGCAGCAAGGGAGATGTACATCCGGTTTATAGACGGATTGAAAGCGGACGGGATACAGGTCGCTTCAGGTGACTTCGGTGCATTCATGAAAGTACAGATGATCAATGACGGGCCGGTGACGATAATGCTTGATTCCAGAACGTAATATTTCCTTAATCCAAAAAATACATGTACACATAAAAGAGAGAGGGCATATGTGCAGAAAAAGCTTTCATATCGCCTCATTTTTAAGACATACCTTATACGTTTTCATGAAAAACAAGGGGTTACATATATTGCCAAATCGCGATTCTGAAAGGTTTTTCTGTGCATATGCCTGATACCAACTGGATTTTCCGGTTTAAATAGCCGCTGTCTTTCCGATAAGGACAGAGCAGTCGGCAACGCTGAGGATGTACCTGGATATGCTGCCTACCACACCTCTGAATCCGCCCATGCCTTTGCTGCCGACTACAATGATGTCCGCATTTAATTCCCTTGCAGCAGTCAATATCTCATCCGAAGGGTCGCCGGTTCTTGTCAGTTTTTCGATATGAGGGAATTTATTATCCAGATATTCAGCGGCCTGCTCAATAATCCTTTGAGATTCCTGTAATTCTTTATCGCTGTATTTTTTTAAATCTTCCCTGATATGTTCATTCACTTTCGTCATAAATTTGTCGGGGATATCATGCAACGCAGGAGTGATTACATGCAGAACTGTTATCTCCGTATCGCCGTGAAACGGCATCAATGTCAGGGTTTCTCCGGCCTTCCGTGCATAATCGGAACCGTCCGTTGCAAAGAGAATCTTAATGTTACCTGTTGATTTCCCCTGGGGAGGTTTAATAACGAGTACCGGTTTTGGAGAACTGATGGAAACGGATTTTGTAACACTGCCGATAATGCGCGATTTAATGTCCTTCAGTCTTTTCGGCCCCATAATGATTATGTCGCAGTTCGAACCGACCGCTGCGTCAACGATACATTTATCAGGATATCCGTTCATCAATATAGTGTTCATCCGTGCGGGAACAGATTTCAAGATGTTCAGGGCAGAGTCGATTATTTTAGGCGCGATCAGTTGTTTGGTTTCCCTGATCTTTCCATAATAATAGTCCTCTTTATCCTGAAAGGGGTCGTCGCTGATAACGTGAAGAACGTAAATTTCGTCGTTGTCTGACAACTGAAGTCTTTTTAGAAATGAAACTGAAGCTTCAGAATATTCCGAACCGTCTGTGGGGAGCAATATTTTCATAGAGCATACTCAGATTTTGTCCAGCGCCTGCTTCAGATCGGCCGTCAGGTCATCCACGTCCTCCAGACCGAGCGCGATACGCACCAGGTTGTCCACCATTCCGATCGAGTGGCGGTATTCCTCGGGATAATCGAAGAACGACATCGTCGCCATCTGCGTCACGAGGCTTTCGGTGCCGCCGAGGCTGGGCGTGATAAGGAACAGCTCCAGAGAATCAATGAACTTACGCGTTTCCCTGTCACCGCCCTTGATCAGGAAGGTGATCACACTGCCGGACCCGCGCATCTGCCGGCTCGCAATACGGTAGTCGGGGTGCGACTCCAGGCCCGGGTACCAGATCTTCTCGATCTTCGGATGCGATTCCAGCATCCGGGCTAAGGTCAGACCTGCGCGGTTGTGATGCTCCATGCGCAGAGCAAAGGTCTTCAGTCCCCGTTCAAGCAGGAAACAGGTAAACGGCCCGGGTGTGGCGCCGATCATCCTCTGAATGCGGTTAAGGTCGTTCAGGAGGTCGTGTTTTCCAAGGGTGACTCCGGCAAGCAGATCGTTGTGTCCTCCGAGATACTTTGTGGCGGAGTGGATGACTATATCTACTCCCAGCTCCAGCGGCTTTATATTGAAAGGCGTTGCTAAAGTGGCATCGATTATGCACATCACACGGTGCTTCTTCGCAACCTCTACCACCGCCGGGATGTCCAGAACACGCAGGTATGGATTTGTCGGGGATTCGGTAAAGATGATATTGGTGTTCGTCCGGATTGCGCCGGCAATTGCCTCGGCGGTGGGGTCTACCAGTGAAACCTCTATGCCGAACTCGGACAGCAGGCTCGTGGCAAAGTCCCGTGTCTGCCGGTAACAGTCGTTGGTGAAGACGATGTGGCTGTTGCGTCGCATGTAAGCCAGCAATGTCATGATCACCGCGCTCATGCCGGAGGAGAAAAGCAGGGCCCGCTCCGCGCCTTCGATAGCTGCAAGCTTCCGCTCGCATTCCTGCTGGGTCGGGTTGCCGTAGCGGCCATATTCATGTTCGCGCAGTACGCGGCCGTCTCTCTTGGCCTTCATGAACTCCAGCACCTCGGCAGTGGAATCGAAGTAGTAGTTGGAGGTCTGGACGATCGGCGTAGAGACAGCATAATGAGCTTTTTGAGTACGGCCCAGGCCATGTATGGCGAGTGTGGCCGGTTTCCAGTCGCTGGTTTTTGACGATTTTTTAGACATCGGTTTCCTCCTCTTCTGCAAGGCTTGCTGGAGAGCTTCCTTAACCGCATCCACACGGGGAGGCAGCTCGATCGGTTTATTGACAAAGTGGCTGGGAAAGTCCAGTTTTTCCTCATGGTAGCGAACCTTGAAGTCGGTGAACTTCAGCCCATGCGCTGTGGAGATGACCACAACACGCTCTGATTTATCGATCTTGCCTGCTGCAAGCAGTTTGATCAGCACCGCGAGCGCTACACCGGTATGCGGATCGTTGAACATGCCAGTGGTGTCTCCGAGTGCGGCTGCATCCGCCAGTTCCTGCTCGGTGGCTTGCTCCACGATGCCGTTGAACTGTTTCAGTATGCGCACGGCCTTCTCTATGCTCACGGGGTTGCCGATCTGGATGGCACTCGCAAGCGTCTTCTGTGCCTGGACCGGCTCGAAAGTCTCGAAGTTTTTCAGATACGAACGGTAAAGCGGGTTGGCTCGCTCTGCCTGGGCAACAACGATACGAGGCAGCCTGGAGATCAGGCCGAGTTTACGCATCATAAGCAACCCTCCCCCAAGGGCAGATACGTTCCCGAGGTTGCCGCCGGGGATGATGATTACATCGGGTATTTCCCAGTCGAACTGCTGGACAATCTCAATGCCGACTGTTTTCTGTCCCTCGATACGCAGAGAGTTCATGGAATTTGCCAGGTATATCGTCTCGTCTTTGGTGATTTCCTGCACTATGCTCATGCATCCGTCGAAATCCGTATCCAGAGACAGAACCAGCGCTCCGTTGGAGATAGGCTGAATGAGCTGAGCCACCGAGATCTTGCCCTTCGGCAGCAGCACTGCGGATTGGATGCCTGCTGCAGCACAGTAAACCGCCAGGGCAGCGGAGGTGTCGCCGGTGGACGCACAGACGACCGCCTTGATCGGCGCACCCTCGCTGATCATCTGCTTGACCTGTGACACAAGCACTGTCATACCGAGGTCCTTGAAGGAGCCGCTGTGCGAGTTGCCGCAGAGTTTAACCCAGAGGTTTTCGATGCCGAGCATTTTGCCGAACCGCTCGGCCCAGAACAGATTGGTGCCGCCCTCGTAAAGAGAGACGATGTTCTCGTTGTCGATCTGCGGCAGGACCCATTCCTTCTTGCCCCACACGCCGGAGCCGTACGGCCACTGCGTGGACTTGTACCTGTCTTCGAATAGCTTCATCCACTCCCCGGCATCGAGGCCGGAAAGGGCATGGAGGTCATGCTGCACTTCCAGCAGCGATCCGCACGTCTTGCAGCGATAGATGACCGAGTTGAGCGGATACTGCGCGCCGCACTGCCAATTAATGCATTGAAACCATGCTCGATATGGCATAGATATTATTCCCCAATTTTCAGCCTTGATTATACCACAGCACCCATGGATAAAATGATATTGAAGTATAACCGTTTTCCCCGGATTACTTAAAACATCGACATTCCCCCGGCCATAGATTACAATATTCTGTAACAGGGGATAAGAGCCATCTGAAAAAGGGGGTAATTTAAACCGTGAAGATTGATTTTACAAAAGACCAATATGAGGATCTGGTTAAGCTGGTTTATCTAGGTGTCTGGATAATCAACTCCCACCGCACCGACGACATCGTGGAGAAATACGAGGAGCTCGAACAATATCTTCTGTCTTTTTCCGGAGATTCCGGTACTGAGAGATTTGTCGAATTTGACGCAGAACACGACAGTTTTTTCCCGTCAGGGGCGTTTGAGGAAGATGAGGATATAGAGCGCTACAGGGAAGAATATGACGAATATACTTTTTGGGATGAGCTCATTTACAGACTGGCAAGGCGTGACCTGATAAGGACTTACGGTGAAGCCGCCGTATTCACCATGACTGCGGATGAATTGATCGATAAAGAACAGCCGTTCATTGAAAAGTATGAAGACGAATTCGAAAAGAACGGGATCGATAACCTTGAGGTAAAGGAGAAAGCCGGCTTTATGTTCTTTGAGAAAAAAGGAAACGCCTGAAGCGCAGGAACCCGATGATTGTCCTGCTATTGTAATCTTTAATCCGGTGAGAGCCTGATCTGTCTCATCATCCTGTTCTTATTCCGATTTTTCCGGACCCTTTGCCGTAAAAAAATTCATGAGAAATTCCGCGTCTTTCGGAGGCAAATCAAACTTCAGACATGCCTCGCCGATTAACTTGGAAAGGCCGGCTCCGGGATTTTCGAGACGTTCATCGGATATCCACTTGACTGCCCTTCTCAGTTGTTCGCCCTCAGGGAGAATGCTCATAGATTTTCCTCCAAAAACTTCATTCAAGGTCTGGCGCGGAAACCCTGGGAAAAGATATCCCTTATAAAGCCATTAGAACCATCACCATCTGGCGGCCTTCCATCTTCGGCTGTATCTCCACTTTTGCGATGTCCGCCAGTTCGGTTACAAGCCTGTTCAGAACCCTGGCCCCCAGTTCCTGGCGGTTCAATTCCCGGCCTTTGAAACGGATAGTCACCTTAACCTTGTCACCGTGCTCTATAAACTTCCGTGCATTGCGCTTCTTGAATTCGTAATCGTGGGTATCGATCAACGGCCGCATCCTGATTTCCTTGAGGGTTTGCGCCGCCTGTTTTTTCCTGGACTTCTGAAGTTTCTTGTCATTGTCGAACTTGAACTTCCGGTAGTCCATGATCTTGCAAACCGGCGGATCAGCATCCGGACTGACTTCCACAAGGTCCAGATCCCGTTCCCCTGCCAACTTCAATGCCGATTCGATATCCATGATGCCGATCTGTCCCTCATCGCCGATAACCCGCACCTGTTTGGCTTTAATCAGCCTGATCTGGTTGTTTATACGGGTATGATCAACGACCCTGCCAGGCAATACTCGTCTTTGATTAGCTATTGTTTATGTCTCCTTCTGGATACGCATTTTTGCGACAGACACCCCTCCCCCGAAGACTGCAATATCCGTGGCAACACTGAAGATGTCAACAGGAAAAGAACCTGATCAAAATCTTCTGAATTTCTGAGCCTTCGCCCTTTTTTTGCGCGCTTCGGCCCTTTTTCGTTTTTCCTTTACCGAAGGCTTTTCATAGGAACTTCTCGTCTTGATTTCTTTGAGAAGACCGTCAAGCTGAACTTTGCGTTTCAGGGTTTTGATAGCTTTTTCTATATCGTTGCCGACTACTCTTATCTCTATAATAACTTATCTCCTATCTCTTCCGTACCCTGATCCCCGTCCTTGTCCATAACCGCCCCTGCCTCCGCCGAAACCTCGCTTTTCCCTCGGCTGCTGGGGTCTGGCCTCGTTGACGATCAAGGCACGTTCCATGAATTTTTTTCCGTTTAATTGTTCTATGGCTTTTTTAGCATCTCCTTCGGATGACATTTCAACAAAGCCAAAACCCTTGGAACGACCTGTGTCCGCATCGGTGATTATTTTCACCGATGCAACCTCTCCAATACTCGAAAAGAGCTCTCCGAGATCCTCCTCTGTCGCATTGAAAGAGATGCTTCCTACATACAGTTTTTTACCCATAATTTAACCCCGCTTGATAAAATAAGAAGTCCTCCAGGTCAGTACTTAAAGCCTTGAGGCTACTCTAACTGTAACTACTATAACATATTTCGCAGCTTAAAATAGCAAGCGTAAAAATTGTTATTGAGGGTACATACATGCGACCTTCAAAAAATGACATTGTAATACCAAAATAGATTTCGTGTTTGATGGGAGGCAGCGTTTTTTTAGAAAGGAATGAAAAAGCTATATCCTTTGACAAACTTCTTAAAAGTCCTTGCAACCATGTTTAACGAGTCTTCATCCAGACTGACAAGGCAAAATTTCCTATAAAGCCTCTTGCCCGGGATGGTCAGGATTTTTATCGTTCCTTCCTTCATCATTTTGAAAATAGTCCATTTTGACACAAAAGAGATGCCCAATCCCGCCTGTACCATCTCGACCAACAGCTCCGGATCGCCGAGAGTCATTGTTATTTTCAGTTCCTGCAAATCTATTTTCATAGCACGCAGGAATTCATCAATAATTTCTCTCGTGCCTGATCCTGCTTCAGGCATTATGAATGGCTGTGAAATAAGATCCTGCGGAGTAATACTCTTTTTCTTTGTCAGAGGGTTGTCATCGGATGCTATCAGAACTATCTCGTCGTCTGCAATTTCTTCGGCACTGATTTTCTCGTCTTTTACTCTGCCTTCGATCATTCCCAGGTCGATCTTTCCCTGGTAAAGCTCGGCCATTACACTCTCTGTATTCGAGACGGAGAGATTAAGGCGGGCCTCAGGATAGGCCCTGGAGAAATTATAAAAGACCTGAGGCAGCAGATAGGTTGCCGCGGTTGCGCTTGCCCCTATAGAGAGAACGCCCTTGATTTTGCCGACAAGGTAATGCATGTCGCTCTCCATAACCCTGTATGCCGAGAGTACACTCTTTGCATGTTCATAAAGAATTCTCCCCGCAGATGTCGGTATGACTTTTTTCCCTCCTCTCCTGATGAACAGCTTCACTCCAAACTCATCTTCGATGTTTTTTATGAGGTGGCTAATAGCGGATTGCGTCATAAATTTTGCTTCTGCCGCCTTTGAGAAACTTTGCATCTCAACGACAAGACAAAATGCTCTGAGCCTGTGGTCTTCCATAATAATTCCTATAATTCAGTGTATGCGTTCTGTCAATTTTAAATTTTTATAGAGACCTTGTCAACAAATCATGAAAGCACAGCATCTTCAGGGTTTCTGCCGCTATCGAAACTCTTAGTACCCGCAATGATTGCAGTAATTCTTACATATAGCGGCTGGTTTGTCACTGCATATATCGGGGGAGAAATAAGAACCGTGCTCGGCATAATGCTGACATTCTACACAATGGGAAAAGAAGAGCTTATTGATACCGCCAGAATTATGAGCGGCCTTGCACTTGCGTTGATGTGAACAATTCGTTCGTCGTAACGAGCAAACTGCTCGTAATTGATTTCACGATTGGTCATTCTATCAAGTCAGTAGAGCATGTCATCATTTTAGGTCATCATAAAAAAGGGACTGCAGGTAACATGCAGATATTTCATGTTTTCCATGAAAATAATGCATTTGACTATGCAGGCTTGTAGGAGTTATCAAATAACAAGACTATCAACCAAATGGGGAGTGGGAAAGCTGAAGCTAATCCTTTTTTTGGTGGCTCCTTTCGGCACATGCAACAATGGCCTTAAGTTCAAAACTTGGATTACCCCATTACTGGCGCGGCGGCAGTATGGAGGGAATAAACTGATGGAGGGAATAAGCGATGAGAATTAAGAATTTTTGGCGATTGGCAGCGCTTTCGGACGTACCATCCCGTTTCAGAGGTGTCATCATCTTTGAGTGTCTTCTTCTAACAACGTTAATAGCGGCAAGCCCGGATATTTGTCTCTCGCAGGCGGAAGATACCGGAATATACGAGCTTGGGGAGGTTGTGGTTTCAGAGGCGAAACCGGCCGTAGAATCGGCGGGCACGGTCAGGGAGATTACAGCCGAAGACATTCAAAACAGTGGTGCGAGGAGTCTCGATGAAGCAATACAGTTGTTGCCGGGCATGTATGTCAGGACAGGGGCCGATGGAGTTCCCCGGGTGGACCTTAGAGGTTTTCGTTCGAGACACGTTATTCTCCTCCTGGATGGTATTCCCATCAATTCCACTTTTGACGGTAATTTTGACCCTACCCTGATACCTGTAGAGAACATCGAGAAGATAAAAGTTTCTTATGGCACCCATTCGGTGCTCTATGGAGACGGAGGCCTTGGGGGGGTTATCAACATCGTCACGAAAAGAGGAAAGAAGGGTGTTCACGGTATGATCCTGCGCGAGACAGGAGAGGGAGATCATAATCTGGGCAGCCTTAATTTTTCCGCCGTCCATGAAAAGGTTGACTTCTTCCTCGGCAGTAGCCTTCTCGACAGGAATGGATTTCGTCTCTCAGATGATTTTGACAAAACACCCGTAGAAAATGGAGGCATCCGGGACAATAGTGACAAAAAAAGAAAAAATATATTTGCAAATGTGAATTTTGCGCCTGATGACAGATTGCTTATCGGAGCTGTTTTTAACTATCTTAAAGGAGAATTCGGTAAACCTTCGACCACAATTTTCCCCAGGGATAATTTTTCAGATGCACAAAGATTTGAACGAATGGATAATTTTGAAGGTTATTCCGGGCATCTTTCACTAAGCTATGACCTGCCCGGGCCTTTCGGGCTAAGATCGTGGCTCTTTTTCAATCAATTGACAGAGGAAGAGAACCGATATGACGACGGCAATTTTGACTCAATAACTCGTAATGGTGCATTCCACCATGATAACGAAATAAGAGTCAGGGGAGCTGCTTTACAGACAACATATGATCTGAAGACAGCAGGCTTTTTAACGCTTGGGCTTAAAGGCAGAGGAGAAGAATGGGAAACCGATGGGTTCGATATAACCAAAAACGTGCGTGTGTATACAAAAGATGATAGAGATATCGAGGTATATTCAGCCGCCCTTGAGTACGAAGTGGTTCCCTTAAAGAACTTAGGCCTGGTTTTTGGTTACAGCCACAACTGGCTGGAAAAGGACGAAGGGGACGATAATGAGGGGAGTTATCTCGTTGGAGCCTATTACGATATCCATGAGAATACCCGGGTAAAGGGCTCTTTTGCAAGGAAGATAAGGTTTCCTGACATTCGCCAATTCTATGACATAAGTCGGGGAGATCCTGATTTGGAAACAGAAAAATCCAACAATTATGAACTTGGAATCGAGCAGAAACTGCCCTGGAAGAGTAAGGCTACTCTGACCGGTTTCCTGATCGATGTAGATGATTATATTGAATTTATTGAGACTGTGAGCGATAAATTTGTAAACTTCAATGAATATCAGTTTAAGGGTGTTGAATTGACTGCAGAGAATCGATACCTGGAGAACCTTTTATTAAGGGCAGGCTACACATACGTATATACAAAAGATAAGTCCCCGAACACTGAAAGGGACGAACTCCAGTACAGGCCTGAACATACGGTTACCTTCGAGAGTAAATATTCCTTCAATTTCGGTCTTTCAGCATACATGAACGTTATGTATGTGGCCGACCAGGTTTTCTATTCAAGGACAATCCCTGTCGAAAAGAAAAGCTTGAATGATTATACAGTGGTCAATCTGAAACTCGATCAGGAGCTGCTTAAAGGACGGCTGCGTCTCTATCTCGGTGCAGACAACCTTTTTGATGAGGATTATGAACAAAGCTATGGATTCCCCCAGGCAGGACGGTTTATATATGGAGGGATACAGGTTGCGCTTTGATTGGGATAAGGTAGTGCCTTTGACATTAAAACTGGTTTAAAAGGAGATTAGCTATGAAGAACAGATTCGCTATCGTCTGTATTTGTCTGCTTGTTATTGGATTCGGGATAAATGAGGTAAAGGCCGCACAGAAGGAGAAGACAAAAAAAGTAATCTATAACGCTGCGGGGGAGGTTCAGTCCTATTACACCTATCAGTACAATGACTTCGGAAAGGATAGGAAGCTTCACTTCACTCCATCGGATAAACTGATGTCCTATTTCACGTACGATTACGATACTGAAGGGAAGCGGCTGAAAAAGACGGAATTCGACGCTTCAGACAAGGCGGTTGGATATACAACTTATGAGTATGACAACAAGGGCGTGAGAACGGAAAAAAGCATTTACGGCGACGGCAAATTGGGCTCGATCTATGTTTATGAATACGATGCAGCCGGCAAAAAGGCGAAAAGGAATAAGTATACACCTGAAAAGGTTCTTGACTCATATGTAACTTATACCTATGATACACGGGGAAAGGTTGTGAAAAAGACTGAATATGACAGAGCAGGGGCAATTACTTCCTACACTGTAAATGACTATGACAGCGGGGGTAAAAAGGCGAAAAAAACAGAATATACGTCTGATAATAAAATAAAGGAATACACCGTATTTCACTATTAGTTTTTTCAGACAGAGAGTCGGATCTCGCTGAATGCAATTGAGATAGTTCTGTTAAAAGGAGTTTTTTCAGATGAGTCTGCGGATAGAAAGACCGGGGGGGCATAAGTTTAAGGCTCTTCAGATGTCTCTTGCGGTTCATGTTGTGGTTCTTCTCATCCTCATCGTAGCCGGCAGTTCCTTGAAGCCTGCGGACGGGTTACTGGTTGTGGATTTTTGTATGGAAGACTCACCCAGCAGCGGGGACAGGACCTTTGCCGCCTCTGAAGTCAAATCTTACAAGGATACAGGACAAAAGGCCGGCACCACGAAAGAGACCCAGAGGAAGCAGAAAGATCAGGAGTCGACCAACCAAGTGCAAAGACAGGAAGTGCCGTTTCATACAACTCCGGAGATTCTGGAAACATCGGTATCAGAAAAACCACAGGTGATATCTCCGATTAATCCGGATGCGAACCCCGCCGACACTGTGCAGAGCTTTGCCACTCCCGGCAGTTCAGATAATATTTCCCCCGGAACGACAGGCTCGTCAGATGGTCTAACTGGCGTGAAGGACAGCATAAAAACCGGCAATGAAATCGCAGGCGGCTCGGGCGGCCAAAATATACTCAAGGGAGAATATCTCAGGAAGAACTTCTCTTACATAAGGGATATAATTCAAAAGAAGATCATCTATCCGGCGTTTGCAAAGCGAATGGGATGGGAAGGAAAGGTAATCACCTCGTTTATTGTTTCTTCAGGAGGATATGCAAGGGATATAAGAATATCAACAAGCTCAGGTTATGAGATTCTCGATGAAAATGCTTTAAAAGCGATAAACAATGCTTCCCCGTTCCCTAAACCTCCTGTTGAGGCACAGATAATAATTCCAATTCTCTATCGGTTGAATTAAAATATGTCAGTGTTATGGTGGAATAAATATTTTTCAAAAAGGAGGTTTAATGTTAAAAGAAAAATCAAAGCTTTTGATAGCCTCAACAACAAGCACTCATAATTCTGGATTATTTGATATTCTCATTCCTGCTTATAAGAAATCGACAAAATATAATATTGAAGTTGATGTTATCGCTGTAGGTACAGGCAAGGCTATACGGATTGCCAAAAAAGGTGAAGCTGATATGTTATTTGTGCATGACCCGTTCCGGGAGGAAAAGTTTATTGCTGAAGGATACGGCGTCAACAGAAGGGCGGTAATGCACAATGATTTTGTCATCGTTGGCCCCGAGAAAGACCCGGCAAGGATAAAGAAATTAAGAACTGCCATAGAGGTTTTTGAAGAAATTGCAGAAAAGGGATCTGCTTTTGTGTCAAGGGGTGACGACTCCGGTACAAATATCAGGGAATTGGATATCTGGGATGATGCCGGCATTAATCCGAAAGGAAAGGGCTGGTACTTCGAGGCAGGTGCTAATATGGCAGATACACTAATGATGGCTAAGCAAAAGGGAGCATATACACTGACAGATATGGGGACATTCCTCAAATATGGACCCAGGATTGATTTGAAGATCCTGTTCGGAGGCGATCCCATATTGAGGAATAATTACAGTGTTATTGCTGTAAATCCTAATAAATTCCCGAAAGTCAAATACAGAGAGTCAATGGATTTTATCGCCTTTGTTACATCACCTGAAGGACAGCATTTAATCGCGAATTATAAAAAACATGGCGTCAATCTTTTCTATCCGGATGCTATTCCTTTGGTAATGGGTGGTAAGAAATAGCTGATCTGGTTTCAGATAGACCTGGAGGAAAACACATTTATGATGAACAAATTCACTTCAGCCAATCCAATGATAAATCTCAATAGTATTAAAATATTAAAAACTTCGTGGGGAAGAAACCATATTTCCTCTCGATGCTAACCCACCTTATCCCCTTGTCCTGCTTTCCGGAATGGTAGGACAAGGGGATTTCTACAAAGGCCCGTTACAGTTATATTAATTATTGAAGGAGATTAGAAGATGAGATTTTTCAGATGTTTCTTGACAATGGCTTTTGTCTTGTCAGTTTTTACTGCAGTGAATGCCTCGGCAGACAAAGAGATCATCTGTGCGTCTACCACGAGCACCGAGAATTCAGGATTGTTTGGTTATATTTTGCCCATATTTGAGAAGAAGACAGGAATAAAAGTAAAAGTTGTTGCCCGTGGGACAGGAGCTGCCATAGAAATGGGCAAAAGGGGTGATGCTGACATGGTTCTGGTACATGCAAAGGAACAGGAATTAAAAGCTGTTGAAGAAGGTTTCTTTGTGAATCGTCATGATGTGATGTATAACGATTTTGTCATCATCGGTCCATCAAACGATCCTGCGAAGGTACATGGGATAAAATCAGCATCTGATGCCTTTCAAAAAATAGCAGAGAACGAAATTCCATTTATTTCGCGGGGAGATAATTCAGGCACTCACACGAAAGAATTGTCCATCTGGAAAAAGGCTGGCATAGAGCCCAGGGGACAGGAATGGTATCTTGAAGCAGGACAGGGGATGGAAAAGACACAGAGGATAGCTGATGAAAAACGTGCATATACTCTGACAGACAGGGGAACGTGGCTGGCTACCAGGGATAAGGATAAACTCGAACTGATTATCGTCCTTGAAGGCGACCCTATCCTTTTCAATCAGTATGGAGTCATGTCTGTAAATCCGGGAAAATACAAACATGTGAAGTATAATGAAGCTATGGAATTTGTGAACTGGCTTATCTCAAAGGAAGGGCAGCAGGCTATCGGTTCATTTAAAGACAAAAACGGGAACCAGTTGTTTATTCCAAATGCGAAATAATGAAATAATCTATCTATGGATTCAATTATAGAAGGTTTTATAAAGGCATTTTCCCTTATCTATAATCTCGACCGGGAACTGCTGGGTATAATAATCTTATCTCTGGAAGTTTCAGGAACAGCCCTCATTATTTCAGCGATCATAGGCGTTCCGGCAGGTGCTGTTTTAGGTTTAAAGAAATTTCCAGGCAGGGGCTTCATCATCAGCCTTATGAATACCTTTATGGGCCTTCCTCCTGTGGTTGTCGGCCTTTTCGTATATCTCCTCCTTTCACGAAGAGGTCCGCTCGGTTTTATGGGTCTGCTCTATACGTCATCAGCAATGATTACGGCACAGACGATTCTTGCTTTACCCATCGTCATCTCCCTTTGCCAGTCTGCCATTGTCAGTGTCAAGCCGATAATACGGCAGGCTGCCGTTACTCTTGGAGCCACTCCCTATCAGGCAGCAATAACCATTATCAGGGAAGCAAGATACGGAATCCTCTCAGGAATCATTGCAGGACTTGGAAGGGCAATGGGAGAGGTCGGTGCGATACTTATTGTCGGCGGAAATATTGCAGGTTATACTAGGGTTATGACAACAACTATTGCCCTTGAAACAGATAAGGGGAACTTTGAACTTGCCCTTGCGCTCGGGATAATCCTTTTGATTATTTCGTTGCTTATCAATATCGTTTTACATCTTATTCAGAGAAAGGGGATGATAACAACAGAGAGATGAGTCTTGAACTAAGAGTTGCAAATATTTCCAATAGTTATGACGGCAACCGTGTATTGAAAGATTGTTCCTTTTCTTTTCATGACAGAGGTATATATGTATTGACCGGACCAAACGGTAGCGGCAAGTCGACTTTTCTGAGAATATGTGCACTCCTCGAAAAACCCGATAAGGGTGAGGTCGGTTTCCTTGAAGATGGTATACCTTTACATGAGAATATTCAGTTGCAACGGCGGATAACACTTCTCCTTCCGAAAATAGGCGTCTTCAATACAACTGTATTAAAAAATGTTGCCTATGGCCTTAAGATAAGGGGTTTTAGGGGAAGTATTATAGAAGACAGAGTTGATAAGGCATTGGATTTTGTCGGTCTTATCCACAAGAAACAGCAAAAGGCACTCACACTCTCAAGCGGCGAAACCCAGAGGCTGGGCATTGCGAGAGCCCTGGTTACAGAGCCGGAAATATTCTTCCTCGACGAGCCCACCGCGTCGATCGACCACAAAAACACGGAAATTGTCGAGGACATCATTTTAAAAATGAAAAAGGACAGGCGATCAATAGTCATTATGACCACCCATGATATCGCCCAGGCAGAGCGGCTTGCAGACAGACTGCTGGTTATGCAGGACGGGCAATTATCCGAAAAGTCTTTTTGTCTCCCCGGATAAAATATCACTATCTTCTCCAGAACCGGGGGACAAGCAGTATCAAGACTGTGTATACCTCGAGTCTGCCGGTCAACATACAGAATATCAGTATCCATTTTCCCGCAAACGGAATAGAGGAATAATTATCCGCAGGACCTGCGTCACCCAGCGCGGGTCCCACATTACAGACTGCTGATATAACTGTTGTAGCGGAGGTAATCATATCGACGCCGACAGCAGCCATGCAGGCGGTTGCAACGGCAGTCATCCCCAGAAAGAGAAAAACAAACCCCCATATGCTTCCAAGCACCTCTTTGTCCAGATATTTATCATTAAGCTTCACAATCGTCACTGCCCGGGGATGGATGAGCTGATATATCTCCCGGTAGCTCTGTTTGATCATCAGGAGAACCCTGACCTGTTTGATACCGCCGCCGGTTGAACCTATCATACCTCCGAAAAACATGGCAATCACAAGCATAATCTGCGCAAAGGACGACCATTTCTCAAAATCCGCAGTCGCGTATCCGGTAGTAGTCATTATGGACGTCACCTGAAAAAAAGCATAACGGAAAGAATCTTCGACAGAGGCATAGGATGACTTCCAAAGGTTTAACGTTACCATGACTGTGGCCATTGCAGTGATAAGAAGATAGAATTTGAATTCACTGCTCTGCCATAATCTTGACACCTTACCTTTGATAACATAGAAGTATATGGAATAATTGATTCCTGCAAGGAACATGAATATACCGGTAACATATTCGATGTAAGCGCTCCTGAAATGTCCCATACTTGCGTTCTTTGTGGAAAATCCTCCTGTAGCCATTGTCGTAAAGGCATGGCAGCAGGCATCAAAGAGGTTCATGCCGCCAAACAGCAGCAACAACATGTTCAGAACCGTTAACCCCACATAGATGAACCAAAGAGATTTGGCAGTATCGAGGATTCTCGGCCTCAATTTATCGAGGCTGATTTCGGGGACCTCAGCCTTAAAAAGCTGCATCCCGCCTGTACCGAGAAGCGGCAGGATAGCGAGCGCCAGAACTATTATGCCCATACCGCCGATCCATTGGGTCATGCTCCTCCAGAACAGTATTCCTTTCGGAAGCGCTTCAATGTCTTTCAGGACAGAGGCGCCCGTTGTCGTAAAGCCGGCCATGGATTCAAAATATGCATCTGTGAAGGAATCGAATCCAGCAGTAAACATATAGGGAATTGCCCCGAATAAAGACATTGCAAGCCACGTCACCGTAACGATGACGAATGCCTCACGATGCCTGATATCCTCCCGCCGGGTTTGTCGCGTAAGGGAAAACAGTGCGATTCCCGCAGCAAGTGTTATCAGGAATGATGTGATAAGATGGATTCCGTCCGGCTGTCTGTAGACAAAAGAGACAATCACAGGGAAGATCATAAAAAAAGACACGAATAAGAGAGTAATTCCCACTATGTTCAGTATTAACCGGAAATTCATATCTGATCAGTTTGTCACATAAGGATTTTTTCGACGTCTTTAATCGATTCCCTGAGCGTGAAAATGATTAACCGGTCGCCTTCTCCCACCATATCCGCACCTGAAGGGATAATCACTTCGTCGCCTTTTATGATCGCTCCGATGATTGAAGCTCTCGGTTGGGCATCATCAAGGGTTTTTCCCACGAGAGGGGAAGTTTTACCAATTCTCGCTTCCATTACTTCTGCCTTGTCTTCGGCAATCGCTGTCAAAGAAAGGATATCTCCTCTCCTTACATAACGGAGTATGGTACTTGCCGTAATCAGGCGGGGGCTTAAAACGGCCTGCAGGCCGAGACTATGGGCAAGTGGCATATAATCCGTCCTGTTGACGATGGCGATAGTCTTTTTGGCGCCAAGCTTTTTGGCAAGAAGAGCTGCCATAATATTCAGTTCGTCATTATTCGAGACAGCCAAAAAAGCATCCATATTACTGACATTTTCCTCCAGGAGTAATTGCTGATCTGCGCCGTCGCCATGGAGTATCAGGGCTTTTTTCAGGTTCTTACTGAGGAATTTACACCGCTCAGCGTCTTTTTCAATAATTTTCACATCAGATTTGAGTTCCAGGACAGATGTGGCATAATACCCTATCCTTCCTCCGCCAAGCAGCATAATCTTTTTTGCAGGTTTTGCCTGCACTCCGAGTAGGGCTATGGTCTCTTCAATCTCTCCTCTCTTGACCGGTATATAGATGATATCTCCTACTTTGACAACGTCTTTCCCTGAAGGGATGATCGTCCTATCCCCTCTTTCTATGATGCCTATAAGAAACTTCTTCTTTTTTGAAAGGTTGAGACTCTTTAAGGGCTTGCCGATTATGGGAGCGTCCCCGGGCACCTTAAACCCTATAACCTTAATGGCGCCGTCCTCAAAATCTTCCACGTCCGTCGCCAGTGGAACTTCGAGGAGTCTCGTGATAGCCTTAGCAACCTCAAGCTCCGGATTGATTGCAGGATCTATATCGAGATTCTCCCTGCCCAGTAACCTCTCATTCTTAAAATACTCCGGATTCCGTATGCGTGCAATCTTGCGGGGCACATTGAAAACCTTGGCAAGGAGACAGGCTATCATATTGATCTCGTCCCGATCCGTAACAGCAAGCAGGATATCAGCCTTGCCCGCTTCCGCCTCCTGCAGGGTTGAAGGATCACCGCCTTCACCCTCTATGACAGCTACATCAAGTTCCTCGATAATACGCTTTATCTTGTTTCTGTCCCTGTCAATGACAACGACATCTATGGCTTCAAGTGAAAGGTATTTTGCGATCTGATAGCCTACTTCACCGGCTCCGACGATGATCACACGCATAGCAGATTATAGCACAATTTCTGACTGCGCATGCCTTGTAAAACAGCTTTTTCAAAGGCTATAATCCATAAGTGAACCCGCTTGAGCAGAAGATAATCGAGAAGATCAAAAGAGAGGGCCCGATAACCTTCGAGAGTTTTATGGAGATGGCCCTTTACGAACCGGGACTCGGTTATTATTCTTCTGAAAATACGGAAATCGGAAAAGCGGGTGATTTCTATACAAGCCAGCACCTCCACCCGGTATTCGGCGCCATGATCGGAAAACAGTTCGAGGAGATGCACCATGTACTCGGCAGGCCTTCGGATTTCAGGGTTATCGAGTTCGGCGCAGGAGCCGGCCTCATGTGCCTCGATATAATGAAATATCTTAAAAAGGGGGAACTATTTCATTCCCTGAAATACGTCATTGTGGAACGCAGTCCGTTCATGCAGGAGAGGCAAAGAAAACTGCTGAACGCCTACATGGATAAAATTACATGGGTATCGGAACCAGGTCAACTGAGTACTGTCAGGGGCTGTATTTTTTCGAACGAACTCCTCGACGCCTTTCCCGTGCATCTCGTCGAGATGACCGCTCAACTGAAAGAAATATACCTTGCCGCCGAGGGCTTGGAAATAAGAGAAATAAAAGGCCCGCCCAGCACAGAAGCCATCGACAGTTACATGAAAGAATTCTCCATTCGGCTTGCGGAAGGATACAGGACTGAAATCAACCTCAGGATCAGGGACTGGCTGCAGTCGGTCAATGACATATTGCCGGAGGGTTTTGTCCTCACAATCGACTACGGTTATCCTGCATGGGATTATTACAGCGAGGACAGGACCAGGGGCACATTGCTCTGCTATCACAGGCACCAGGTCAATGAAAACCCTTACCAAAACATCGGGGCGCAGGACATCACAGCGCATGTCAATTTCAGTTCCGTAAAGAAATGGGGAGAAGATATGGGCCTAAAGACCATCGGGTTCTGCAGGCAGGGCACTTATCTAATATCCCTCGGCATAGACGAAATGATCGGCGAACTCTATTCGGACTCGTCCGATTATCTCTTCGAGATCGCAAAGATAAAGCGCCTGATTTTTCCGGGCACAATCGGTGAAACACATAAAGTCATGATCCAGTACAAGGGGAAGGGAAAGCCCGAACTCAGGGGCTTTTCAATAAAAAACCAGGCAGACGGGTTGTGATAAGAGTCTGTTTATAAACTATAAAATCCCCTCACCCTAACCCTCTGGTTCGATTAAACCCGCCTGCTTCCTGAGCCACCTTTGGGAGATCATTGTAATCCAGTCGCATTACTTGCCACCTTGCTTTTATTATTGTTTCCTATAATAAGTCATTGCCTCGGACATTAATCGTTCCATGTTCTTAATTCTGGTTGCATCTGCCGGATGCGTACTTAAGAATTCCGGAGGAGAAACACCCTGTTTTGCCTGAGACATTCTCTGCCAGAAACCTATAGCTTCATGAGGGTCGTACCCGGCCATTGCCATAAAAATCAGACCCAATCGGTCTGCCTCAGACTCGTGGACTCTGCTGTAAGGCAGCAAGATACCTACTTGCGTCCCTATTCCGTAAGCTCCCAGAAATAAATTAGCTGTCTCTTTTGGTTTCTGTGAGAGTGCTTCAGTAAGTAACATTCCCCCCATTTGTGTGATGAGACCCTGGCTCATACGTTCATCTCCGTGTTTTGCAATCGCATGTGAAATCTCATGTCCCATAACAACTGCTATCCCTGTTTCATTTTTGGCTATGGGGAGAATGCCGGTATATACTGCAACTTTGCCACCAGGCATACACCATGCATTGACGCTTTTGTCAGCGATAAGATTGAATTCCCAATTGTATCCCTTTAAACTGCTGCTCATGTTGTGATCGGAAAAATATTGTTCGACTGCTTTCTGTATCCGCTGGCCTGCCCTCTTGACCATTCGGGCATCTTCGGTGTCTGTAATAACGGTATTTTTGGACAGGTATTCATTATAGGACTGAAAGCTCATGCTGAGTATGTTCTCCGAAGGGATTAAACTGAGCTGCTGTCTCCCGGTTATCGGGACCGTCTGACAGGAAAAGATGAATAATAAAAAGCTGAGTAAGCAAATAAAGCGTTTTCCCATTTTTACCTCGCCGTTTAAAAGAGATTGTCAATTCAAATTTACAACATTTTAACTGTTTTGTGAAGTGCGCTCTTCTGGAAACCTTTTCTTATTATAAAAAAAAGAAGCGTCAAAATGACGACCATACTCAAAAGCGGAAGGGCAATAGCAAGAATGCTCAGCCCTGATGCTGGCGTTTACGAGGTCTTTGATGGCGGAATAAATCATCTTCACGATCAGCATACGGCTGAAAAGGTTTTGGTGAGAGTGTTCATAGTATCTCCTTATAACAATTTTTAATTCTTCTGGTATATTTTACATGTACTTGATAGCTTTCTTATAAAAACCGTATCTGTAATAAAAATCGTTCTTTTTTCATAAATTAGTCCTGCTTCTTCTTAAGCTTCCCGAGCCAACCGCTCGCTTTCTCCTGGAACTTGTCCATGTAATAAAACACCACAGGTGTTATATAAAGCGTCAGGAGCTGGGAAACAACAAGGCCACCGACAACAGCCAGTCCCAGCGGACGGCGGGATTCGGCGCCTGCGCCAAAACCGATAGCAATCGGCAGCGTCCCCATTAATGCCGCCATAGTGGTCATCATGATCGGTCTGAAACGTATTAAGGCCCCTTCATAGATGGCCTCTAACGGAGCTTTCCCTTCATTCCTCTGTGCGGCGAGGGCAAAGTCAATCATCATAATGGCGTTCTTTTTGACTATTCCCATGAGCATGATGACGCCCACGAAAGCATAGATATTAAGTTCCTTATGAAAAAGCATCAGGGTTATGAGCGCCCCGAACCCGGCAGCAGGAAGTCCTGAAAGAATAGTGAGGGGATGAATAAAGCTCTCGTAGAGGATCCCGAGCACAATATAAATGACCAGTAGGGCCATTATCAATAATATCCAGAGACCTTTCATTGACGACTGAAACGCCTGGGCAGTGCCCTGGAAACTGGTGCTGATTGTCGGCGGCAGGTTTTCATGCGCAAGCTTGTCAACAATCGAAACTGCGTCGCCGAGTGATACATCCGATCTGAGGTCAAAGGATAGGGTGACCGCGGGGAGTTGGCCAAGATGATTTACAGTGAGAGGGCCTGTATTTCGTGTCAGAGTCGCCAAAGCATTTATCGGCACAAGTTGGCCGCTTTTTGAAAGGATATAGAGCATCGCCAGAGCCGCGGGGTCCGTCTGGTATTTGGGCTCAAGCTCCAGAATTACCTGGTACTGGTTGTTGGGCGCGTAAATGGTAGAGACCTGACGGGAACCGTAGGCATAATAGAGGGCGTCTTCAACCTGCTGGGCTGTTATACCGAGGGCGGATGCCTTGTCACGGTTGATGTCGATATTGACCTGGGGATTATTTATCTGGAGATCACTCGTCACATCCTGCAGCTGTGGCAGCGCCCGCATCTTACTTTCCAGATCCATGGCTGCCCGGTAAAGCTCTCCCGTGTCCGGACTCTGCAGGGTAAACTGGTATTGACTCTTCGTCAACCGGCCACCTATGCGGATAGTGGGCAGATTCTGCATAAACATCATGATGCCAGGCACCTGCGAGATCTTCAGCCGCAATTCCTGGATGATCTCGTCTGCGCTTAATTCACGTTCGCTTCGGGGTTTCAGACGCATAATTATCCGGCCTGAATTATTCGCCACGCTCACTCCGCTGGCGCCGACAGCGGACATAAAGGCGGCAATGTTGGGATCTTCCGCAACTATGGCAGCCAGCGCCTTCTGGTGCTTTACCATGTCTTCAAAGGAAATACCCTCAGCCGCCTCGGTAAAAGCAAAAATCTGGCCTGTATCTTCCGAGGGAAGGAACCCCAGCGGAATTTTTGTGAACAGGAAGCCTGTTGCAATGGTAAGAACAATAGTGAGCGCCAGGATAGTCAGCCGATGCATGAGGACGAGTTTCAGAGTCCTTTCATAAGTTTTCAGCATCTTGTCGAAAAAGCGCTCCATTAAAAGATAAAGGCGGCCGTGTTTCTCGGCGCCTGCCGGGCGGATGAAGCGGCTGCACAGCATCGGGGTGAGCGTTAGGGATACGAATCCTGATATCAGAATCGCCATGCTTATGGTCACGGCAAATTCGTGGAGAATTCGTCCGAGGATCCCGCCCATGAAGAGCACCGGGATAAAGACCGCAACCAGGGAAAGTGTCATGGATAGAATGGTGAAGCCAATCTCTCTCGATCCGGTCAGGGCAGCCCGGAAGACCGGTTCCCCGTTTTCGACATGGCGCATGATATTTTCGAGCATGACAATAGCGTCATCCACCACGAATCCGACTGACAGGGTGAGGGCCATTAGGGTGATGTTATTCACGCTGAATCCCATCAGATACATTGCTGCAAATGTACCGATGATCGAGAAAGGCAGGGCAAGGCTTGGAATTACTGTGGCTGAAATGTTGCGCAGGAAAAGAAAGATGACAAGCACGACGAGACACAAAGCGAGGGAAAGAGTGAACTTGACGTCCCTGACCGATTCACGGATGGATACAGACCTGTCGTACAGGACTTCAAGCTTAACAGAAGGAGGAATCTGAGACTTGAAGGTAGGCAGAAGCTTTTTAATGCTGTCCACCACTTCAACGGTGTTCGTGCCGGGCTGGCGTTGGATTGCCAGAACAACAGCGCGTTCGTTATTGTACCAGTTCGCCGACTTGTCGTTTTCCACACTATCGATTACTCTGCCAAGCTCGTCAAGACGGACCGGCGAACCCCCGCGATAGGCCACAATCAAAGGGCGGTAAGCTGCTGCATTATAGAGCTGCCCGGTTGTCTGGATAGTAAATGCCTGTTTTTCTCCCTGCAAAGTCCCTGTGGGCAGGTTCACATTTCCAAGAGCGAGTGCGTTTCCAACTTCATCGATGCCGATCTTTCTGGATGCCAAAGCCCTTGGATCAAGCTGGGCTCTGACTGCAAATTTCTGGGAACCGAAGACCTGCACCTGGGCCACGCCATTGATCATCGAAATACGCTGGGCGATGAAGGTGTCCGCATATTCATAAACTGTGGAAATGGGAAGCGTCGGTGAACTCAGCGCGAGGTACAGAACGGGCTGGTCAGCAGGATTCACCTTGCGATAGGTCGGTGGCATGGGCATATTCTGCGGAAGTTGCCTCCCCGCCTTCGCGATCATTGCCTGTACGTCCTGCCCGGCGGCGTCGATGTCTCTGCTCAGGTTGAACTGCAGCGTGATCCGGGTATTTCCAAGGCCGTTAGTGGAGGTCATTGAATCGAGTCCTGCAACAGTGGAAAACTGCCGCTCCAAAGGAGTCGCCACGGCCGATGCCATCGTATCCGGACTGGCGCCGGGCAGACCCGCACTTACCTCGATCGTGGGAAAATCCACATTCGGGAGGTCGCTCACAGGCAGAAGCCTGTATGCCGCTATCCCGAAGACCAGGATGGCCAGCATGACCAGAGTGGTCATGATCGGCCTCCGGATGAAAAGTTCCGGGATGTTCATATGCTGTTTGCCCCCCGGTTTTTTTATTTAATCTGTATTTTGGCGCCTGGGACAAGCCGGAGATGTCCGTCTGTAACGACCTTTTCTCCGGCCTGCAGTCCCTTATCAATAACGGTTTCGCTGTTAAGGGTTCTGCCTGCAGTTACAGGCCGGTCTTCAACAGTGAGGTCGTCCTTTATTACAAAAACATACTGCCCTTTCTGGCCGGTCTGAATGGTCTGTGACGGCACAACAACAGCGTTGGGCTGCGTGGTCAATACCATTGCCACATCAACGAACTGACCGGGCCAGAGCCGTTTATTCTTATTGGCAAAGGTCGCTTTCAACTTAATTGTTCCGGTCGTAACGTCAACCGTATTGTCCACAAAACTCAGTGTACCGTCCTCAGGATTTTCTTCTTCTTTTGTTATGAAAGCCTCAACCGGCACTTTTCCGGCGGCCTTGTATTTCTTTACATCAGAAAGGTATTGTTCTGCGACAGAGAAGGTCACGTATATGGGCTGGATCTGATTGATGACTACCATTGCAGTATCGGCATTCGCCTTGATCAGATTGCCCTCGTTTGCCAGGAGATCGCCGGTTCTGCCGGTCAGGGGGGAGTAGATATAACAATATTTGAGTTGCAGGCTGGCATTCTCGACTAAGGCCTTGCCGGCGTTCACAATGGCCTCAAAGCTGGCAGCGTTTGTGCGGATCTGGTCATATTGTTCCTGGGCCACATACCCTTTTTTCACGAGTTCCGCATAGCGCCGGACCTCTTCGCGTGCGTTTTCGAGCTGGGCAGTATCTTTTGCGAGGTTTGCCTCGGCCTGTTTCAGGGCAGCTTCATAAGGCCGGGGGTCGATTGTGAAGAGCAGGTCGCCTTTTTTCACGTCCTGTCCCTCCCTGAAATGAACTTGAGTAAGGATGCCGCCGATCTGTGATTTCACCGATACAGTAGAATAGGCTTCAGCATTGCCGATGGCACGGATCAGCACCGGGACGGTCTTTTGGACTACAATGCCTGCTGTTACAGGAACAGGCGGCTTCTGCGCCGGTTCAGACGGTTTACCAGAGCATGCGGAGATGGATGTTACCAGCAAAACTGATATAGTGCAACCCGCGGCTGCCCTGGCAGCCTTGAAACATTTTGTTATTGCTGCACTACTCATTTGGTTCTCCTCACTGATATATAATTAGTAAATCCAACAATATATAAGCGACACATTATAAGGACTGATGGATACCGTCTGAAGGCTGCATGCTCAGCGTCAAATCTCTCAGAAATAGCCTTCCAACCTCTCGATGCTTTTAAGAACATCTTCCGGCGTGTGTCCCTCGATCGTATAAATCAATTCCCTATCCTTAAGAACCGAAAACAATGTAGTAAAGTCGAACGTGCCCCTGCCGATCGCAAGATGATCATCAAATGTTTTATTGTTGTCGTGAAGGTGCAGTTCGTGGATATACGGCCTTAACTGTTCGAGCCACCCGACCAATGGAACCTTCGAAAACAGATTGAAATGCCCAGTATCAAAGCATATGCCGAAATAATCCGATCCAATCTCATCCATAAGGAGCCTGAGATTGGAGGGTTCGTCCTCAAAGATGTTTTCTATCGCTATCTTCAGTCCCGTATCGCGTGCCCTGTGTGACAGCGGCTCCCATGTCTCCATGCTTTTTTCGAGCCATACATCGGTCTTCAGCGCATATTTCCATTTTTCATACCCTGAATGAAAAACTATCGACTTCGGCTCCATGATCTCCGCTATATCCATTATATGCGAAAACCTGCCGACGGTGACCGCCCTCACCTTCTCGTCAACAGCTCCGGGTGAGAGGTCCATAAACGGAGCATGGATCGTAAATGATGGGGTATAGGCAAACTTCTCCTTCAGTTCCATGATGTCCGAATTTCCAAGGCGGTCAAGGCAGCGGGACGAGAAGTAGACTTCAAGATCAAGGCGGTGTTCTTCTATGAAATGGCGGTAATCCTCTATCCTGTCGAAAGGGACATGGACGTGAGGGCCTTGCATCAATTCCTGGAAACGGTTTCCGCCGCCTTGGGTGGGGTACTACCGCCGTCACTCTTACCGGCTTTTGCGCCGGTTTTCCTTTCGGAATCCCGCGCCTTCTTCCTTTCGGGAGAAGCATAATCGGTAACATACCATCCTGTCCCCTTAAGGACAAAGGAGGTTTGAGAAATCAATTTGTGCATGTGACCGCCGCAGTCAGGACATATGCTTAACGGTTCATCGCTGAATTTCTGCACCACCTCGCACTGTTTTCCGCAGCCAAGGCATTCGTATTCATAGATCGGCATGCCGGCAAGCCTCCTGTCATCAAATTTCTTTTATACTAACACAAAAATATCAGCCGTTATCAAGGAATCTTCTGAGACATTTCGGCAATGAGAACAATCTTGCATGAGTCCCGGCGTCATAATAGGAGAGGTCGTTTATTCTCCTATTCTTCAGCCTCATGCGTACTTCCTCAGGAGAAACCCCGTGCGGCTTCGGTTGCATTGAGCAGAACGCAAAAGCCCACAAGGCGCTGTAACTCGGGATATACTCAAAATAGAGCGCAACCACCGGAAATATTCCGGAGAGGAATTTATATATCTTTGCCGAGATATCTTTTTTTGAAATATAGGAAACTTCCGATGCATGGGTTACAAAGTTTCCGCCCGGTCTGAGCAGCTTTCTTAACAGTAAATAAAACTCTTTTGTATATGCGCGCGCAGCAGGACCCTTTTCAACCGGATCGCTGAAATCCGAGATGATAATGTCGTATTTGGCCTTTAAAGCCTTAACATACCGGAGTGCGTTGTCATAAACCAATTCCACGCGCGGGTCGTCAAATGCCCCCTGATGCCAGGTCTTCAATTTCTTCCGGCACATATGGACGAACTCCCTGTCGATATCTACCATGGTCACTCTTTCGACCATGGGATGTTTCAGTACCTCTCTCAATGTGGCACCTTCACCACCCCCCAATACGAGAACGGTTCTGGGGTTTCTATGAGCCACCATTGCGGGATGAACAAGGGCTTCATGATATATGAACTCGTCTGCTTCCGCAGATTGTATCTTTTCATCGAGAACTACCATACGGCCGTACTCATAGGTATCGAAAATATCCACACGCTGAAATGCGGTCCTTGCAGTGGTGACGCGTTTTCTGACCCGATGGGATATCAGACGGTTCCTGCTGTCTTCGTCAATGAACCATGAGCCCGCCTTTTTTTTGCAGGGCCTTACCATTCAAGTTTCCTCTGCATCAATTTCTCATACATGCCTACGGGCATAAATGCCTGCCGGTGGATTTCGTCGCTGTAATATTTTGTCGATATGTCGTACCTGCGCCTCACCTCGCGGGGCGAGAGGTTTTTGGAAGCAACGGCAAATGCCCACCAGTTGCCCGGATAGGTCGCAATCGGCGCCGTATATAGGTCAACTACAGGAAAGACCTTCTTTAAGACTTCCTGGATTTCTATCACAATGTCCTTATGGAAGTGCAGGGATTCCGTATGAGTGACGAACATGCCGTCTTTTGTCAGACAGTTTTTCACATTATTGAAAAAATCCGTTGTGAAAAGACTTCTGGCGAAACCGATAATGTCCGTGGAGTCTATGATTACCGCATCGATGTCCGCCTGTTTCCGGCTCAGCACAAAATCCGCGCCGTCCATGATCTTTATCTCAACACGTGCATCATCCATTCCAGCGGAAACAGCCGGAAAAAACTTCCTGGAAACATTTATCACCTCCTCGTCGATCTCAACAAAAAAAACCTTTTCTACTGTCTTATGCTTCAGGACCTCCCTCACCACTCCGCCGTCTCCGCCTCCGATCACGACCACTTTCTTCGGTTCCGGGTGGGAATGCATGACAATATGGGTCATCATTTCGTGGTAAAAAAACTCGTCCCTCTCGGTAATCTGTACGACGTCATCAAGGAGCAGCATCCTGCCGTAATAAGGGTTTCTTATCACTATAATTTCCTGAAACCTGCTCTTGCCTTTATAAAGGATCTCTTCGACGTCATAAAGGTATTCAATCGGCGCATATGGTGCTTTTTCATTAAATTTGATCATCTTCCGCCCTTTCTTATATGAGGATAGTTTTCGGTATCGAAAAACCGTTAAATTCCGAAGCATAGGAAACCGTATAAGCGCCGCTCGACAGGATAAGGAAAAGGTCCCCTACCTGCGGCTCGTGCAGGGTTACGTTTTTGTCGATCACATCGAAGCTGTCGCAGCTCGGACCTGCTACTGTCCATTGTTTCTTATGCCGCGCCTGCTTCGAAGTTTCAACGATATAACTGTATTTAATGCCCCCGACACTTTCCATAAGTCCGTTAAATACTCCGACGTCAATATACATCCAGTTATCATCACTCCTTTTCGCCTTTCCGATCACGGTCGTGACGAAAATGCCTGCATCACCGACGACCGCCCTCCCCGGCTCCAGATGGACAGTAATATCCTCAGGGAACTTGTCGAAGATAAGGGCGTTAATATTTCTTTCGATCGACTCGATGCTCACGACACTCTTTGTATATGCTATCGGATAACCGCCGCCGATATTTAAAAGACGCAGCCGTATTCCGCTCTTTTCGGCCATATCCCAGAGGGTTTTAGCCTTTTCGAGCGCAATATTCCAGTTGTAGATATTCGTACACTGCGAGCCGACATGGAACGTTATCCCTGCGGGGTTCAGTCCTCTGTCCCGTGCACGGCACAACAGCGCCAGGGCTTCGTCGAGTTCCACACCGAACTTCTTGCTGAGCGGCCATTCACTTCCTTCATTCGGAACGGAAAGCCTTACGTAGACGTCACAATGCGGGATATGATAAGCGAGCTTTTCGACCTCGTCCGGTGAATCGAAAGAGAAACGGTTCACCCCGGTCGTTGAAGCCAATTTTAAAAACTTCAGAGATTTTACAGGATTGCTCGATATTATCTTTGCCGGTTCAACGCCGATAGATAAAAGCAGTTCGAGTTCTCCCTCGGAGGCTATTTCAAACCCCGTTCCAAGGCCGTGAAGAAACCGGATAATTTCGATATCAGGGTTTGCCTTCACCGCATAAAACACCTTGGAGTTTTTTATGGAGCGACCGATCAGCGATACCTTTTCCCTCAGTTTTTCGCAGTCTACCAGCAAAAAGGGCGTTTCAAAGGTCTCCCTGTCAAGATACCTCAAACATTTAAATAGAGTGGCTTTTGCCACGATGCCGGCATGGTGTTTTTCGATTCTGAAGTTCTTTATCACGGCTGCTTACCGGTCAGTAGGGCTTCCTGGCCCTGAGCAGCTTCTTTGCCGTAGCGCGGATGCCTTCGGCAACGTTCCTGTTCTTTTCGAGCAGCCCGAGGTCTCTCGTTTTCAGTTCGGAAACAAGAGGAAGGGCAACTCCCGGAGGCGTTTTAGGATTAGTGACAAGCGCAAGCAATACGTTGTAGTTCTTCATCCATTCCTTCTTTTTTGTGATCTTTCTCAGCGCCTCATCTGAAATCGAGCGGGACTTTGCAATCAACTCCACTTCCGTATCAGTAATCTTCGGATTTTGCAGAACAGTCAGCGACACCTCTTTGTTCGGGTCACGCAGCAGAATTGATCTTATCTCCCTGCCGCCTCTCAATGCCAGTTGAATTCTCTCCGACACGCTTAATTTCTGTATCCTCTGGAGGATGGTCTGGGCACGCGCCTCGGGTGGCTTATGGACTCTGACAACTTCGGATTTCGGTTTCACCGGAATGCGCATTTCCCCGGAAATCTGCTTTCTCACTTCATCGGGTGTGTCGGGATTCTCAATTAGCAGCGCCAATATATCCGGCCTGTGCGTACTCGCCCTTGCTATCTCTTCATAAACCGAGGGATCGGCAGCGTCCTCAATCATTAATTCTATCAGTATCGTCGAAGCGGTCGATAAATCGATTCCGAGTAAAAGGGGTTCTTCCACAATATCACCTTTTCGCATAGAGGAAATATTCCCTGTTCCCTTTCTGTCCGGCAACCGGCGATTCGAATATCCCGACAGTCGCAAGCCCGAGCATGTTGGAAAATTCCCGTACACTTCTCACCGCGGCCAGTCTTTTATCCTCTTCTCTCACTATTCCTCCCTTTCCGACTTCTCCCCTGCCTACTTCGAACTGGGGTTTGACGAGTGCAACAATTTCGCCGCCTTTTTTAAGAAATTTCACCACTTCCGGGATGACCTGTTTAAGGGAAATAAAAGAGACATCCACAGTCGCCATATCTATATCGCGTTCAATGAGTTCGTCAAATTCAACACGTCCGGCCTTCTTCTTCGTCCGCTCCTTCAGTATCTCCTCGAGATACCTTACATTGGTTCTTTCCAGGAGCGCTAACCGCGGGTCGTTCCTCAAAGACCAGTCGAGCTGCCCGTAGCCGACATCGATGCAGTATACTTTTTTGGCGCCCCTCTGCAGGAGGCAGTCCGTAAATCCTCCTGTCGAAGAACCCACATCCATGACGACCTTGCCTTTTACCTCTATATGGAAATGGTCCAGCGCCGCTTCGAGTTTCAGACCTCCCCTGCCTACATACGGCAGGCCGGCCTTCCTGAGGACTATAGCGGAAGTCCCGCTCACCAGGGTACCTGCTTTAGTGAGACGGTTGCCGTCGACAAACACGTTTCCCTCCATAATAAGAGCTCTTGCCATCTCCCTGCTCTTAACAAGCCCTTTTGCAACGAGAACTTTATCCAGTCTTTCTTTCAAAAGCTGAAAGTCGGTTCTTTATGAAAAGATAATGCGGCCATATATATCCCATCCTCATCGAGGCCGTATTTTCTTCTCAGTTCGCTCTGGTGACCCTGTTCGATAAATATGTCGGGAATACCTATTCTTCTGACCCTCACGTTGGGGACCTCCATATCGTTCAATAATTCAAGCACCGCGCTGCCGAAGCCCCCCTGAAGTGAATTCTCTTCAACAGTGATTATCTTGGGTACCATGGACGCAACAGAGGCAATAAGGTCGCGGTCTAACGGTTTTACAAACCTTGCATTTACGACCATCGCCGAAATGCCCTCTTTTTCAAGCTTCATCGCGGCGGACAACGCAGAGCAAACCGTACTGCCCAGCGCTATCAGGGCGACGTCTTTACCTTCTTTAATAATCGCGGCTTCTCCGATCCTGAACGGAGCCGGCAATCCGGTAGAAATTTCCATACGACTGTCGAACGAAGTCTGTATCTTCCCCCTCTGATACCTTATCGCAACAGGTCCTTTATTTGCCAAAGCGAGCTCGAACATGTATTTGAGCTCAACCTCGTCCTTCGGCTCCATCACAACGATATTAGGTATATGTCTAAGGTAGGAAAGGTCAAATACACCGTGATGTGTCGGCCCGTCTTCTCCGACGATGCCCGCTCTGTCGACAGCGAATATTACAGGGAGATTCTGAAGACATACATCATGGACTATTTCGTCGTATGCCCTTTGAAGAAAAGTGGAATAGACCACCACAACGGGTTTCAGGCCTTCTGTAGCAAGCCCTGCGGCGAAGGTTGCCGCATGAGACTCTGCAATGCCTACGTCATAGAATCTGTCCGCGTATGTTTTCGCAAAGCGTTCAAGCCCAGTGCCTTCTTTCATGGCAGCGGTTATGGCGACTATCCTCTTGTCTCTGGCCGCCAGGTCCGTCAGTATATTGCCGAATACTTCGCTGTACGTGAGCCGGCTGCCGCTCAGCGGAGACCCTGTCTCGAGCTTGAAAGGCCCGATGCCGTGAAAGAGACATGGGTCCTTTTCCGAGAATGAATATCCCCTTCCCTTCTTGGTAATAACATGCACAAGTGTGGGAGATGTCTCTGTCCTGATCCTCTTCAGTGTCCCTATCAGCAGTTCGATATCATGGCCGTCTACCGGCCCTACATAATTGAACCCGAGTTCTTCAAATATAATTCCCGGAAGAAAAAGCCTTTTGATCATCTCCTCCGTCTTCTGGGCTATCTGTGCAGCCTTTCCTCCTACCTTCGGTATGCTTTCGAGCCGCGACTTCGTTTCTTTCTTGAACTTCTGGTATAACTCCCCGGTCATAATCCTGTTCAGATATGCCGGAAGTGCTCCGACATTACGGGATATAGACATCTCATTGTCGTTCAGAACAACGATGAGGTCTTTATTCAACTGGCCGGCGTTATTCAGTCCCTCGAATGCGAGCCCGCCGGTCATTGCGCCGTCGCCGATGACCGCTATGACCTTGAAGTCCTCCCTATTCCTGTCCCTCGCCTCGATGATACCCAATGCCGCTGAAATAGATGTTGAACTGTGTCCGGTGCCGAATGCGTCATGCGCACTCTCTTCTCTCTTTGGAAAGCCCGATATGCCTCTGAATTTCCTGATGGTCGGGAATTCGGCGAACCTCCCCGTCAGGAGCTTGTGCGCATAGGACTGATGACCCACATCCCAGATGATTTTATCTTTTGGGGAATTAAACACATAATGCAGGGCGATCGTCAGTTCGATAACGCCGAGGTTGGACGCAAGGTGGCCTCCGTTTATCGAAACGCGCTCGATGATGACATCCCGGAGTTCCCTCTTGAGCCTCTTTAATTCATGGAAGGACAGTTTCTTTATATCCGCAGGCGATTTGATCTGTTCTATAAGCACTATGTCCTCCGGTAGAGAAGATATTGCGCTATACCCCTTAACGGGTCGGCTTCTGAAGAAAACGCAGCGATGGCATTGTCGGCTTTCGAAATCAGATCTTCCGCCCGCTGTCTCGCCCCTTCCAAACCGAAAAGAGAAGGATACGTCATTTTCTTTTTCCTGTCATCCGAGCCGGTCGTTTTCCCCAGCGCTCCGGCCGTGCCTTCGATATCAAGTATATCATCTATGATCTGAAAAACGAGACCTGTATTTTCACCATAAATTGTGAGAGCTTTCAGGATTTTCCTGCCGCTGTCCGCAAGAATGGGACCCAATTTCACTGACGCGGCGATGAGAGCCGCTGTCTTATGCGAATGTATAAATTCCAGCGTATCCCTGTCAGGCTGTGCATTTTCCGAAAGGATATCCTGAACCTGACCGCCGACCATGCCGGAGGCGCCGGCTGAAAACGCGACCTCACGAACAGCTTTAAGAAGAGCGGAAGACCTGATTCCCGCACCCGAAAATCGGCGATTTACAATTGTCATCATATAAAACGCCTCTGTCAGCAGGGCGTCTCCAGCAAGGATTGCTATCGCCTCTCCAAAAACTTTATGACTGGTCGGCTTGCCCCGCCTCAGGTCATCATTGTCCATCGCGGGGAGATCGTCATGGATGAGGGAATACGTGTGGATAAGTTCCAGTGCGGCCGCCTGCGGGATTATATCCTTTGGGTCGCCGCCGCATGCCTCGTATGATGCAAGAGCAAGTATAGGACGAATCCTCTTGCCGCCTGCAAAAAGTGAATATTTGACGGCATCCGAAAGCACAGGGGGAGACAACGGCCTGTCGAAATACGATTTCAGGTACGAATCGACTAATACGCGCTTTCCAGAGAGATACGCTTTTATATCCACAATTTTAAATACTTATTACCTTACCCGTCTTCTTAATCTCGTCAACAAGTATTCCGCCCTTTTGAAAATCCTCGGGTCTGAATGGCATCGGCTCAATTCTGCTGTCAATCTTCCTTCTGAAAGGCACTATCTTTCTTCTGTCTTCAAATCTGTCGCCGGTAAATACGGTCGAGATCAAAGCGATATCGATGTCGCTTTCTTCTTTCGGGGTTCCCTTAGCATAAGAGCCAAAAATAAATACCTTTTGGATTGGTATGTTATTTTTTTTAAGTTCTCTTATATATCTTCTAATTAGTTTTGTTGTCGCATCTGTTTTAACAGCCATTTTCTTATTTCCTCAATTTTTCTTAAATTTGCTTCTGTAAATTCTCTTGTGCATTTCTTATGAAATGAAAATTTTTCATCAGGATATCTGGCTTCAAGATTGAAGTCAGTGACTATCTCCAGTATTTCCAGCCTTTTAGAAGATACCTCTAATTCAGCTTTTTCAGCCAGATAAGTGAGCCTGTGAGTATACGGTGGAGGCTCATCGAATTTGCTGATAAAGATCGCCTTTAAGCTTCTCGATAGTTAAATGTCCAAAAAACAGAGCATAAGGATAGTCTCCTTTTTCAAAAAGGTGACCAGCTACCACCCAGTCATTCTCTGCTGATTTCAGCCAGTAATCGACTTTCTTCTGTTTAGTCATTGATCTTTATAAAGTATAAATTTTTTGGTTCAATATTATTCCCACTCTATCGTGCTCGGCGGTTTCGAGCTGATGTCATAGACCACCCGGTTGACTCCCTTTACTTCATTGATGATGCGGTTGGAGATCATTCCGAGCACGTCATACGGCATCTTTGCCCAGTCAGCGGTCATGCCATCCAGACTGTTTACAGCCCTCACCGCTATAACGTTCTCATAGGTCCTCTCATCCCCCATGACGCCGACACTCTTCACCGGCAGCAGCACGGCAAAAGACTGCCAGAGTTTGGTATAGAGACCGGCTTTTCTGACCTCCTCCAGAACAATATCATCCGCCTTCCTCAAAACAGCACATCGTTCTTTGGTCACTTCACCGATAATCCTTATAGCAAGCCCCGGGCCGGGGAACGGCTGGCGGTTGATTATCTCCTCCGGGATATCAAGGTCGCGCCCCAGTACCCGGACCTCGTCCTTGAAGAGTTCTCTTAAAGGCTCAATGAGCTTCAACCTCATCTTCTTGAGGAGCCCTCCCACATTGTGATGACTCTTAATGGTGGCAGAAGGACCTTTGAAAGAGACACTTTCTATAACGTCCGGATAGAGTGTACCCTGCGCGAGAAACCCGACTCCCCTGATTTTTTTTGCTTCTCCCTCGAAAACCTTTATAAATTCATTCCCGATAATCTTTCTTTTTTTCTCCGGGTCGACAACCCCTTTCATTTTTTTAAGGAAACGCTCCGAAGCGTCAACAAAATCGATGTTCATGTGGAAATGCTTCCTTAAAGTCTGCTCGACCTTTTTTGCCTCCCCCTGTCTGAGCACGCCGTTATCCACAAAAATACAGGTAAGTTGCCTGCCGACCGCGCGATGGACGAGGACAGCTGCGACCGTAGAATCAACACCGCCGCTGATGCCGCATACAACCCTTCCTCCGGCCGCCCTATCCCTGATCTCCTGCGTTACAGTCCCAATGAAGGATTTCATTGTCCAGAGCGGCCTGCACCCGCATATCTCAAATAGGAAGTTTCCGATAATATGTGCTCCGAGCGGCGTATGAGCTACTTCGGGATGAAACTGAAGGGCATAGAAATTTTTTGCCTTGTCCGCCATTGCTGCAACAGGTGAGTTATTAGTATGTGCTATAGGCCGGAAATCCGTAGGGCAGCGTTCAATCCGGTCGCCGTGACTCATCCAGACCGCAGTCTTTTTTGGAATACCCTTGAAAATGTCCGTCCTTTTATCGATTATCAGTTCCGCCCTCCCATATTCCCTTTTCTGCGCCTTTGCAACCTTTCCTCCGAGACAGTGCGCCATGAGCTGCATGCCGTAACATATCCCGAGGACCGGAACGCCGAGGTCGAATATGGTCAGATCGGGTATCGGCGCAGCCCTGTCGTAAACACTCGACGGACCACCTGATAGAATAATGCCTTTCGGACAAAAATTCCTGATTTTATCGATAGACGCGTTAAAGGGGAAAATTTCTGAGTAGACCTTGCTTTCCCTTACCCGTCGCGCAATCAGTTGGGTATACTGGGAACCGAAGTCGAGGACTAATATTCTTTCTTCGTGCATAAATTACTGAATATCCTGAAGCAGATTTTCCTGAATTATTGCTGTCATACCGGCTTGTTCGGTATCTTTCTTCTCTAAAGAAGGATTCCCGACACGCGGGAATGACAAAGAGACATGCGTTTTTTACAGTTTACCATTCCGGCCTGTAATTGGGAGCCTCTTTTGTGATAATAACATCATGCACGTGGCTTTCTCTGAGGCCGGCGCTCGTAATCCGTATGAACCGCGCCTTTTTCCTGAGTTCTGCGAGATTCCGGCATCCGCAGTAGCCCATCCCCGAACGTAACCCGCCGATCAGCTGGTGCACACTTTGGGAAACCGGGCCTTTATAAGGGACCCTTCCTTCGACCCCCTCCGGCACAAGTTTTGCCGATTTCACGCCCGCCTGAAAATATCTGTCTTTAGAGCCCTGTTCCATCGCCCCGATTGAACCCATTCCCCGGTATACCTTATAGCTGCGTCCCTGAAAGAGAACGATTTCACCGGGCGATTCATCGGTGCCTGCAAACAGACTTCCTATCATTACGCAATGGGCGCCGATCGAGAGGGCCTTCGTGATATCGCCTGAATATTTTATTCCTCCGTCCGCAATGATGGGGACTTTGTATTTCTTTGCAACCGCGTAACAGTTTTTTATCGCCGTGATCTGCGGCACGCCGGTGCCTGCAACAATACGCGTCGTACATATTGAACCCGGCCCGATACCGACCTTTATGCCGTCAGCTCCCGCCTTTATCAGGTCGGAAGCGGCTTCGGGAGTTGCGATATTACCGGCAATCACATCGATATCGAATTTCTTTTTCAATGTCTTCAGCGTTGCCAGAACAGGAGCCGTATGCCCGTGCGCAGTATCGATTACGATAACATCAGCCCCTGCTTTTACAAGCATTTCCGCCCTGCGGAGGGAGTCTTCTCCGGTCCCGATTGCCGCTCCGACACGGAGCCTGCCGACTCCGTCCTTGCATGCATTCGGATATTTTCTCCTTTTTTCGATGTCCTTTATCGTAATCAACCCTTTGAGGTTGTTCCTGCCGTCCACGATCGGCAGCTTTTCGATCTTGTATTTGTGGAGAATGCTCTTCGCCTTATCGAGCGTTGTACCGATAGAAGCAGTAATGAGTTTTTCCCTTGTCATGACCTGTGAAACTCTCTTATTGAACTGGGTTTCGAAGCGGAGGTCCCTGTTGGTAATAATCCCGATAAGTTTCCCCTTTTCAGTGACAGGAACTCCCGATATGCGGTATCTTTCCATAAGGCCCATAGCCTCGGAAATCAATGCATCGGGAGGTATAGTGATAGGATCGAGGATCATTCCGCTTTCGGATTTTTTCACCTTGTCGACCTCGGACCGCTGCCTGTCGGGGCTCATCGCCCTGTGAATAATACCTATCCCTCCTTCCCTCGCCATGGCCATTGCAAGTTCAGCCTCGGTAACAGTGTCCATGGCTGCGCTGACAATCGGGATATTGATCGGAATATTTCGCGTAAGAAGAGTCGAGATATTTACTTCTTTGGGAAGGACTTCGGACTTCGCAGGCAAAAGAAGTACGTCATCAAAAGTTAGGCCAATCTGTAGGCTTTCATCATGCATTTTTTTACCAAAAGATTCGGTTAGTTTAACATTTTACACTCTTCGAAAGCAATCGTCCTGAACCTGAAAAGCTTCGTCTGAAAAACGTTCTCGCTGTTTGTGATAGAATAAAAAGTTCAGCATAAAGTTATGACCAAAAGAATACGCAATTTCTCCATAATAGCGCATATCGACCACGGGAAGTCCACGCTTGCGGACAGGCTCCTCGAGTATACAGGCGCCCTGAGCGCAAGGGAGATGACCGCCCAGGTGCTCGATTCGATGGACCTCGAAAAAGAGCGGGGCATCACCATAAAGGCCCACGCAGTCCGGCTCAACTATCGTGCCGATGACGGCCGGGACTACGTCCTAAACCTGATAGACACCCCCGGGCATGTCGATTTTTCGTATGAAGTCTCAAGGAGCCTTGCTTCATGCGAAGGAGCGCTGCTTGTCGTCGACGCCTCACAGGGTGTTGAGGCACAGACGCTTGCAAACGCCTATCTCGCTGTCGAGAACAATCTCGAAATTGTGCCTGTGATTAACAAGATCGACCTGCCGAGCGCCAACCCTGGAAAGACAAAGCAGCAGATAGAGGATACTATAGGGATAGATTGCTCGGATGCGATCCTCGCAAGCGCCAAAGAGGGAATCGGCACAAGGGAAATCCTTGAAGCCGTCGTAAAAAAGATACCCGCGCCTTCAGGAGATGACGATAAACCCTTGAAGGCCCTTATATTTGATTCATGGTTCGACAACTATCAGGGGGTTATCGTTTTGGTAAGGGTGTTCGACGGGAAGGTAATACCCGGGAAAAAGATTCTCTTAATGGCGACAGATGGTGTCTACGAAGTTGCACAGGTCGGAATTTTTTCTCCGAAGGTGCAGCCCGTCGAACAGTTATCAGCAGGCGAAGTCGGTTACATCATAGCAGGCATCAGAAGCGTGACAGAAACGAAAATAGGCGATACGATAACCGATGCCGGGAATCCGGTCGAAAAACCCTGCCCCGGTTATAAAGACATCAAGCCTATGGTCTTCTGCGGACTCTATCCGACCCAGTCCCATCAGTATGAGAACCTGAGAGATGCGCTCAATAAACTGCGGCTGAACGATTCATCCTTTGTCTACGAACCCGAAACATCATTGGCCCTCGGCTTCGGTTTCAGATGCGGTTTCCTGGGACTTCTCCATATGGAGATTATCAAAGAAAGGCTTGAGCGGGAGTTTGATCTTTTACTTTTAAGCACCGCGCCGACTGTGGTTTACCGGGTAACAAAATCGGACGGAGAGGTCATCCATATCGAAAATCCCTCGCTGCTGCCGGAACAATATGAAGTTGTGGAAGAGCCGTATGTCCTTGCAACTATTCTTGTTCCCTCCGGCTTTATTGGTCCCATTCTCGATCTCTGCCAGGAAAAAAGGGGGAGCCAAAAAAATTTTTCCTACATCGGCAAAGACAGGATAAAGGTCGAGTATGAACTGCCCCTGAATGAGATACTGTGGGATTTCTACGACAGTTTGAAGTCTTTATCAAAAGGCTATGCTTCCATGGATTATGAATTCATCGGTTACAGGAAATCGGACCTCATTAAACTGAATATCCTGCTGAATGGTGAAGCGGTTGACGCACTTTCCATGATTGTACATAAGGACAAGGCATACTATAAAGGCCGGGAGTTAACGGAAAAACTCAGGCAGATCATCCCCCGGCAGATGTATGAGGTTGCTATCCAGGCTGCGATCGGAAACAAGATCATCGCAAGGGAAAGCGTAAAGGCGTTAAGGAAAGATGTCCTTGCCAAGTGCTACGGCGGTGACATTACCCGCAAAAGGAAACTGCTTGAAAAGCAGAAAGAGGGCAAGAAAAGGATGAAACAGTTCGGCAAGCTCGAGCTGCCGCAGGAGGCGTTCCTCGCCGTATTGAAGGTGAAATAAGTGCACACGTACATTTCATTTTGTTTTTTTTCTACAGGGTATCTTTTTCCGAATTTACTATTTTTTTTGTAATTCGTAGCCAATGTTCAATGACCTTGTCTTCAATTTCGTCGTCCGTAAAGGTCTTGCCTTCTTGCAAGTAAAAAAGTCTGGCTGTGTAGAATGCATTAGATAACAAAGCTCCTGTGAGGCTTGTCTTTTCCTGGGCGTCCTGTACCTTAGCTTCCATTAAAGTACTTTTAAGATCGTTTGGTGAGAAAACTTCGGTTTTTTTCTCTATATATTTCCCTTGCGTGAACTTGCTTTCGCTTCTTTCGATATCGCTGTCTTTAATTTCTATATCTGGGGCGAATCTGTCCTTGATGCTGATATAGCGAATCTCTTTCTTGATCCCGTAATATTTTTCAAAAGCATTGAGTAATCTTAATTCTGTAATTACATAGGGGATAATCTCATGCCCTGTTTTAAACCTCAGATCATCGATGACTTTGATATCTTTGGGATCAAGCATGGCTACATGGAGTTTATGCCGCTCTATCCTGAATGGAAGAATCTTATATTTTTCTACGATTTCCCTGCTAAAAAGATTAATTACATCCTCGGGAATAGAATTAACTATATCGGCGCCTACTATCGGTAAGTTGAGAAATTTTCCAAGAAATGATGCAAGTTTTGCATCCTCAATAAATCTTAACTCGACGAGGTTTGTGTCAATTCTGCCGCGAAATACTATTTGTCGTTCAAGTGCTTCTTTCAGTTGTTTCTCTGTTATGAGACCTGCTTTTACTAAGGCTTCGCCAAGTTTCATAATTTTATCCTCTTCAGCAGCCCGACCATCCGTTGAAAAAGTGCCCTTCGCCGGACCCGTGGCTTTGTGCCCCCCGGTTACCCAAGGTTTACCCTTTCGGAAACAAGAGCTTTTTTATAAAATGTTAAAGACCTGGTTAAGACATATCAAAATTTTTTCTTAAAATCAACCTAATTCTGCTTACTGGTCATCAGGATGTGAAGCATCCGTATTCCTTTTTATTTGGCGGGGATGCTACGTCTTGTTTTAAAATAGTATTATGCCGGCTTTCCTTTATATCCATATCCCCTTCTGCGTGAAAAAATGTATCTACTGCGATTTCTTCTCATTGCCGTACGATAAATCAGCGGTAAGAACATATGTTGATGCCTTATGCAAGGAATTAAACTTGAAGAAACACCCTGACGCTGAATTAAAGGCGATCTATATCGGCGGCGGCACCCCTACCCTCCTTCCGGCTGAATGTTTCAGGCAGCTATTGAAATGTCTTAAAAGCAATTATCATTTCTCCTCTGAAATTGAAATAACAGTCGAGGCGAATCCGGGGACCGTCGATAAAGCAAAAGTCGATACACTGCTTTCGCTCGGCGTTAACAGGTTAAGCGTCGGCGTTCAGTCATTCATTGACAATGAACTTGCGACACTCGGCAGGATTCACTCGTCGGATGAAGCGCTGAGATCAATTGAGTCGATAAAGAAAGCGGGATTAAAGAATTTCTCAATCGACCTGATGTACGGAATACCCGGACAGTCAATGGAATCGTGGAAGGAATCTCTGACAAAAGCAACGGAATTGTCGCCGTCCCATATTTCTGCATATGAACTTACGCCGGAGGAAAATACACCTCTCTTTCCATTAATTCAATCGCGCAAAATTACCATGCTGAATGAGGAGCTGATTCTCGAAATGTATAACTATGCAATCGATTATTTTGCCGGCAGCGGATATACACATTATGAGATTTCGAACTTCGCAAGGCCTGGATTTCAATGCGTGCACAACCTCAACTACTGGGACAGAGGAGACTACATCGGAGCAGGCGCGGGAGCTCATTCCTTCATCAGCGCTGTCCGTTCAATAAATACGACAGATATCAATGAATACGTTTCTAAGCTGAATCACGGCAATTTTCCGGAGATTCAATCAATAAAGCTCACGCCTGAAGACGAAATAAAAGAGTTTATATTCCTGGGATTGAGAAAGATCGGGGGCATCAGCCTCGGCAAAATGCCTCACACCACCCGGTGTGTCCCATCCAAAGAGCGTCTTTGGGAGGTCTGCAGGGAACCTATCGATGAGGGTTATATCGAGTTAACAGGTGATTTTCTGAGACTCACAAGAAAAGGCATTGTCATATCAAATACGATCATTGTGAGTTTGTTCGGAAAGTTAGGGCTTTAAATAAAGCTCTCTTCTCTTACTGCAGGGTATACCTCGGCCCGCCTCCGCCCTCCGGCAGGTTCCAGACGATATTCCGGAAAGGACATTTCAGATCGCAGGTCTTGCAGTGCAGGCAATTGCTGAAGTTCACTCTTATTTTCCCGTCTTCCAGTTCATAGACGGCGGCAGGGCAGAAAACCGTGCAGGGCGCTTTATAATCCGAGATGCATTTTTTGCACGCAGCATCATCTCTCAACTCAATATGGCTTTTCTGTTTTTCGTCATGAGCTGTGCCGGATAAATAAACATCCGTTAATTTGTCTACAATAATTCTGTCGTCAGCCTTCGGCAACGGGTCGGGTGAATTGCTGCCGTAAAAATGCTTCATATCCTCGGTTGTCGAGTAATCGGGTTTTGTCTTTAGATCACCTATCGGAGTGGCGCCGCCCGTGAGCATCTGGAATCCAAGAAGCGGCCCGCCGAGGAACGGAATTCCCATGGCGACCGCTGGAGTGAAATTGCGGCCCTTCCTGAGATCGGAATATATCCAGCTTTTTTTCAATTTCTCTTCATATTTTGCCAGCTGGTTCTCCGAGAAATCATTCACCATGAACGCTTCGAAGAGGACTTCAGCCGCGAGCATTCCAGATTTTACGGCCGTATGCAGTCCTTTCAGCTTTTGAGAATCGACAAGGTTAGCGGAGTCTCCTGTTATCATAACTCCGCATGATGTGAGTTTGGGTATCGAGAAATACCCGCCGCAGGGAAGAGTCCGGGCTCCGTAATGCGTGGGTTTTCCGTCTTTGATGATACCGGTAATCAGGGGATGCTGTTTGTATCTTTGAAGTTCCCTGTGCGGGTCGAGCTGCGGGTCTGCGGAGCTGAGATGTGCGATAAGCCCGATGATAACTTTGGTTTCGGAAATGCAATATATGAATCCGCCGCCGGAAAGTCCTTTCCGGAACGGATACCCGAGCGTATGGATGCATTCCCCTTTCCGCAGTGGATTACTCTTCAGTTCATATACTTCTTTTACGCCGAGTTCGTACACGGAAGGCGCCTTGCCCTGATCAAGATGCAGTTTTTCAACAAGGCCTTTGAGCAGAGTGCCGTTGCTCCCCTCCCCCAGCACAACGACCTTTGAGTTCAGAATACAACCGGGAGTCTCATATTCGCCGTTCTCCTGAAGACGTTTGTCGTCCGTCCGGACACCAATTACCCCAGTGCCTTCATAGAGCATTTCGACTGCAGAAGTCCCCTCCAGCATCATCACTTTGTTCTGTTCCGCAATTTTGGAAAGCCAGCCGACAAATCTGGAGAGCGAAAGAAGATAATTGCCGTGATTATTCAGAAAAGACGGAGTAAAAGGGACTTTAATCTGTCCCTTCGATGTCAGGAAATAAATGGACTCTTTATTCACCTCTGCATCGATTGGGCATCCAAGCTGTTTGTGGTCAGGCAATAGCTCCGAAAGCACATCGGGGATCAGCACCGCTCCGGAAATGTTATGCGCCCCGAAATACGCGCCTTTTTCGAGCACTGCAATTTTGTCTTCGATCTCGATTTTCTCGCCCCGCCCGCTCCCGCTTTCAATGCCCTCATTATGTTTCCGGAGGAGGTTCGTCAGATGAATCGCACTGCTCAGATTTGCAGGCCCGCCACCGACAAAGATAACGTCGAATTCTATTACTTCGCGTTCCATATCTATGCACCTTCCCTGTTAACCGATAAGATGAATTGATCCTTTCCTTATAATACACAAACATCCTGCAAAAATCGTAGCGTATCATTTATAATCATTTTCGGAGCGGGAAAGAAACATCATGAAAAAAAGTTTGCTTTTTCTATTTATTCTGACATGCATTTTCAGCGGTTTAACTTCATCCTGTGCGCATTACGGGGACAGAGTCGGTACACCGAACCCCGACGCAAATGAAAGTTCACTTCAGTTCGTATCACCGAAAGCGGGGAAAACTGTAATCGGCCTTCCGAAAACAGGGCAAACGGCAACTTATCATACCGGAGATGATGGAGATTTGAAGAAAGGAGAAGCATGGCCGGATTCCAGGTTTACTGTCAACGGCGATTGTATAACAGATAACCTTACCGGTTTAATGTGGAGCAAAGACGCCAATCTTCTCGATGGAACGAAGACCTGGCAGGAAGCGCTCGATTATGCCAGTAATTTGACGTTATGCGGCCATAATGACTGGAGACTGCCGAACAGGCGTGAACTCCGGAGTCTGACCGATCACTCGAAATATGCTCCTGCCTTGCCCGCAGGGCATCCCTTTATAAATGTGCAGCCGGGTGCCTTCTGGTCCTCTACCACATATGCAAACAATACCGCGGCAGCCTGGTTTGTTGATATGCGGAACGGCTACCTGCACAATTCCCCCAAAACCGACAGTCACTTTGTCTGGCCTGTGCACGCAGTTAAACCCGTGCAATTGGCGAGGACAGGTCAGACCGATTGTTACAATATCTCGGGCGCTGAGATTAATTGCTCAGGGACAGGGCAGGACGGAGATGTCCGGGCAGGTGTTACATGGCCGCCACAAAGATTTACCACTGATGGTAATTGTGTAACCGACAACCTGACACGTCTTATGTGGGCAAAAAAAGCCAATCTGCCAAATGGTGCAAAGACATGGCATCAGGCTCTTGACTATATTGCGTCTATAAATAGTGGCGCAGGCTTATGCGGCTATCACGACTGGCGGCTTCCCAATGTGAATGAGCTTGAAAGCCCCGTGAATGCAGGAGCGGCAAATTCAGCCCCCTGGTTAAACGGACAGGGTTTTTCGAATGCGCAGTCGAGCTATTACTGGTCGTCTACAACAGGCGCGCACCACACTGGTTACGCCTGGTGCGTCCATATGCAGCATGGCGGCGTGACTTACGGACATAAGAGCTCCAACGGCTTCGTTTGGCCGGTGCGTTCAGGACAGTAGCTTATTGGGAAATTTGGGTAGTGCACCTGACGGGTAAAATCCGCCGAGGAAAGTAGGCCTAATATGCCTTCGGTGTGTTAATATGTAGCAGCATATGAGGAGGTAGAATGCATATTATTATCTGCTGTCTGATTCTGACTTTTTCGTTTTTTCCCGCATCAAATTCATCCGCTTTTCCGACGAAAGGGCAGGATTGTTCAAAATGCCACACCCTCACGAAAGACGAGGCTCTCGTTTTACTGAAAAACTTCGACCCGAATATTAAGGTGCTGAATGTAACCAAGGGTTCTGCAAAATACCTTTTTGAGGTCTCTATCGAGTCAAACGGCAAAAAAGGGCTGATATATATTGATTTGCCGAAGAAACATGTGATCTCCGGGTCTCTCATCCAGATTCGGGGGAAGAAGAACCTTACCCAGGAAAGGCTTTCCGAGATCAATAAGGTTAACGTCTCCCGGATTCCCCTCAAGGATGCCCTCGTCCTCGGCAATAAAAATGCGAAGTACAGGGTGGTTGTCTTCGACGACCCCGAATGACCATATTGCGCCAAACTTCATCAGGAGATGAAGAAGGTCGTTAATGAGAGAAAAGATATTGCGTTTCACATAAAGATGTTCCCCCTGAAGATGCACCCGAACGCATATGATAAAGCCAGGGCTATCGTCTGCGAGAAATCTCTTTCACTGCTTGAAGACTCTTTCGAAAAAAAACAGCTCCCGGCGCCGAAATGCAAAACAGCTGCTGTTGACGATAATATAAAACTGGCGGAGAAACTCGGCATTTCAGGCGCTCCCACCTTAATTATGCCGGACGGAAGGGTAGTGGCCGGGTTCAGGGATGCCGGCAGTTTGAAGGAACTTATATTGAAGAAATGAAAGACTGGATAGTAGCAATAATTATTATAGTGGTGTGGCTGATGCTCCAGTTTGTCATATTCCCGAAACTCGGAATCCCGACATGAAGGGCCGACCGCACCAGGGGGTCGGGAACTCCCAAGAAGAAGTGCTGACAGCCTTTATGAGGTTCGAAATTTGCTGCAGCCTTTTATATTGCGCAGTATGTCATGCCGAACTTGTTTCAGCATCCAACAAAATCAATTTGGGATGATACCCTGAAACTCGGACAAGCTCAGGGCAACATAAATATCTTTCCCCTGCGATCTTCTTCTGCTCTCCTGCTCCCGCGAAGCCGAGGAATAAAATTTAATGGTATAACTGATGCCGATCATTAAAGTCGAAAAGCTCGTCAAGAGATTCGGAAATATCACTGCTGTGGATGACATCTCTTTTGAAGTCGAAGAAGGCACGATCTTCGGCTTTCTCGGACCGAATGGGGCCGGGAAGACAACGACTATAAACATCCTCTGCACACTGCTTGCCCCGAGCTCGGGCAAGGCGTCTATCGCAGGCCATGACTGTATGGAAGAAGCTTCCGGGGTTAGAAGAGCGATAGGGATCGTCTTTCAGGATACGACCCTTGATAAGGATCTGACCGCCTATGAGAACCTCATTTTCCATGCTTACCTTTATGACGTCCCGAGGTCCGAGATGAAAAAGCGGGTAGCCGATGTGTTGCGGTTTGTAGATCTGTACGACCGGAAGGACGACCTTGTCAAGAAATTTTCAGGCGGCATGAAACGCAGGCTCGAGGTTGCAAGGGGACTCATCCATCAGCCGAGGGTCCTTTTCCTTGATGAACCGACACTCGGACTCGACCCGCAGAGCAGAAGCAATTTATGGGAATTCATCACAAAACTTCCGGAGATGCATAATGTGACTATTTTCATGACAACGCATTACATGGAAGAGGCAGAGGTCTGCAACACGATTGCGATCATAGATAACGGAAAGATCATAGCCGTGGGGACACCCGATGAACTCAAGAAGACTATCGGCGGAGATGTCGTATACATGACAACTACCGATAACGCGACCGCAAAGAGCGAGATAAAATCCTTATTCAACATCGATGCCTCGGAAAAGCAGAATGAGCTTTATATGACATGCAGCAGGGGGGACACGTGCATCCCTGAAATAATACGGACTTTGGGCGATAAGGTTATTTCCGTGAGATTACAGAGACCGACGCTCAACGATGTGTTTTTGAAACTGACCGGCAAGACAATAAGACAGGAAGACGTATCGGGCGAGGACACCATTCGGGAATCCATCCGCGCCTACCGGAGAAGGCATTAATTTTTCCGCAAGAGGATCGTTTACGCATGGAATTTAACGCAATATACGTAATAGTCGCCAGGGAATTCAAGAAATTCATAAGGGAAAGGAGCCGCCTTTTTTCCGCGATAGCAAGACCGCTCTTATGGCTTTTTATTGTAGGAGCAGGCCTTTCCAGGCTCGTCCCGCGCGAGACCGGAGTACCCTATACGCAGTTCATCTTTCCGGGAATTATAGGGATGACGATCCTCTTCAGTTCCATATTCTCTTCGATTTCGATCATCTGGGACAAGGAGTTCGGGTTCATGAAGGAAATCCTCGTTGCCCCTGTATCGAGGTTGTCGATAGTAGTCGGCAAGGCATTAAGCGGCACGATCGTATCCACAATCCAGGCCGTGATCATCCTCGCCCTCTTCCCGGTCGTGGGCATTAAACTCGGTTTTCTTCAGATCGTCGGGGTTATCATTATATGCGCCTCGGTATCTTTCTGCATATCCTCTTTCGGCATTGTTCTTGCAACTTTCTACGAAAGCTATGAGAGCTTCAGTGTGATCATGAACTTCATCGTCATGCCGATGTTCTTTCTTTCAGGCGCCATGTATCCTGTAAAGCTCCTGCCGGATATCCTGCAGGTCGTGGCAAAGCTGAACCCGCTCACTTACGGGATTGACGCAATGAAGCACGTAATATTTCCGGGCGCGACAGGCAGCATGGGGCCGGACTTTTCTCTGATTACAAGCAGCCTTGTGATCATCTGCTCGTCCGTAGTTTTTGTCCTCATCGCCGGAAAGGCGTTTGAGCGGAAAGTATGATGAAATGATAAACTATACATCAAAAAATCAAGGAGAAATAAAATGCTCCCCTTTTGTTTGACGACGAAAACGATTTCAGACGCATGGTTTCAGCTTATCTATAACCTCTTCGATAAAGCGTATTCCCAGAAGATACAGAAAGGTTCGTTCGAAAACGAGCAGTACCGCCTGCAGTATCCCGGGATCGCGGTCTTCATCGAGCATCCCTATTATGATATGGTTCCCACCATTCCGCCGGGTTTGGGTATTCCGGCTCCGACTTCGATGGAGTACATCGAAGACTATTTTGCCAATTACCTCATGAATCCGGAACCGGCTGAGAACGAGACCTATACATATGCAAGCAGGATACAGCACGCCATGCCAAAGGGCGGCACGCAACTGGAGCGGGTAATCGACATGCTGAAAAATACCCCGCTCACCAACCAGGCGGTCGTTGAGATAGCCGCCCCCGACGACCTCGACGTCTGCTTCGGGAAAGACGGCAAGCTCGACCCGCCATGCTTAAGGCTTCTTGACTTCAAGGTCGTTCCGAAAGGAGACGACCTGACTCTTACTGTAAGCGCCTATTTCCGTTCATGGGATCTTTGGGCCGGATTTCCCACAAACCTCGGCGGCATAGAACTTCTTAAACAATTTGTCGCCTCCGAGACCGGTTTAAAAAACGGGCCGATGTACACATACAGCGCCGGCGCCCATATTTATGGTTACCAGGAAGAGATCGCGCGGATCAGGACAGTAAGGACGGTTAAGCCGGTTAATTAGGCTTTTTCAACGGGGAATTTTATCGTAAAGGTCGTGCCTTTTTGGGGTTCGCTCTCTACTGAAATACTACCTTTGTGGTCCTGGATTATCTTGAGCGCAAAAGTCAGGCCGAGCCCCGGACCATAGACTTTTGACGTGACCATCGGGTCGAAGATATTTTTGATCTTGTCCTGGGAAATACCCTTACCGGTATCGGTAATCTCAACCGCCAGGGAGTTGCCGTTCATCCGGCTCAGGATCTTCAGCTCTTTTGTACCTCCTTCCATCGCCTCAACAGCATTTTTTATGAGATTGCAGAAAGCCCGCTTCAACAGTTTTTTATCTGCAACGATAGTGGGAAGGTCTTCCCGCAGCGCAATTTCCATTTTCACAGCCTTTTGAACAAGATCCTGTTCAAAGACTTTCAGGGAATCTTTGATGATATCATTGATGTTTGACGGTTCCTTCATCGATATGGACATCGCCTTCAACTCGATAAGCTGTTTAATCATGCTCTCCAGCACTGCAACGTCTTCGATAATTATCTGCATATAGCGTTTATTCGGGTCGCCCTCAGGAAGTTTTGAAAAAACCTTTCGCGCAAAACCGCCGATCGAGGTAAGGGGATTTCGGATTTCGTGAGCAACCTGTTCCATCATCTGCTCCAGTGCGCCTGTTTTCTCCTCAACGACCTTCTTCTCGTGGGTAGCCTTGATCGAAAGCAGGGAACGCACTCTTGCAGAGAGTTCTTTATAATCAAACGGCTTGGCCATATAATCGTCCGCGCCTATGTCCAGTCCCTTGACCTTATGCTCTACCTCACCTTTGGCAGTAAGCATCAGGATAGGGATATATTTTGTCTCCTCGTCGGCCTTGAGCCTCCGACAGACTTCGTATCCGTCCATAACAGGCATCATAACGTCAAGCACCACAAGGTCAGGACCGTATTCAGCTACCTTCCTGAGAGCCTCTTCTCCGTTAAACGCCTCAGCCGTGTCATATCCCTCGGCACGGAACCTCTTTGTAAGGAGATCCACTGTATCGACGGCGTCATCCACTATCAGGATTTTAGGCCTCATCTCCATTTAGAATGCTCTCCCTTTTGCCTCTGATAAATGATTTGACCTGAACCGGCAGATCCCTTATATCGACCGGCTTTGAAATGTATCCTTCAAACCCGGCAATGATGGCTTTTTCCCGGTCTCCTTTCATTGCATGGGCAGTAAACGCGACTATGGGAATTTCGTGAAATTCCTCCAGGCTTTTGAGTCTTTTTGCAACCTCGTAACCGTCCAGTTTCGGCAGGGAAATATCCAGTAATATCAGGTCGGGTTTTTCTGCAACCGCTTTTTCGACAGCCTCTTCTCCGTCTGCAGCTTCGACCATCTCATAGCCCTTATTCCTGAGTACTTTTACGACAAGCTCCCGGCTGTCCTCATTGTCTTCAACTATCAATATCTTTTTCGGCATATTATTCCGGCCTTCTCATATATTTTGTGCTCCTATTATATAGCTTTTACGGTTCTTGCGGCCATGCCTTCCTTTTAAAAAAAGTTTTCCTGTCCCCGGCCTTCATTTTTCCAGCGGTAAAGTGAAGCAGAATGTGCTGCCTTCACCGTATCTGCTCTCAGCCCAAATGTTACCGCCGTGCAACTTCACCAGTCCCATGGCGATGCTCAGTCCGATCCCTGCACCTTCGTACCGGCGCATGAGTGTAAAATCGACCTGCACAAACTTGTCAAAAATTTTCTGAAGATCCTCTTCTTTTATACCGATCCCCGTGTCTTGTATACAGACCTCCACAAACGAAGGGACTTCCACATATTTTCCTCCGCTGTCGGAAAGTCTCGTCGTTATTCCAACACCGCCTTTGCCTGTAAACTTTAGAGCATTTGATAAAAGGCTTGTCAGTATCTGCCGGATCGCCTCTTCGTCACCATATGCCGCAGGCAGACTACTGTTCAGGTTAAGGGTACACACCAACCCCTTTTGTTTTATCAGAGGTTCAAATGATGAAACAACAGATTCAATGAGCTGCTTCATATCGACTTCCTTCATATCCAGGGTTACCCTGGCCGATTCTATCCTCGAAATACTGAGTATGTCATCGATCAACTTCAGGAGATGATCTGCTTTATCCTTCACCTTTTTAAGGCTCTTTTCCTGCTCTTCATTGATAGGCCCGTCGATTTTATCCAGTAAAACCTCTGTGTATCCGATAATCGTGTTCATCGGCGTCCGGAGTTCGTGTGACATATTGGCCAGGAAAGCAGACTTCAACCTGTCAAGCTCGCGGAGCTCGGTTCTGTCTCTTTCCAGTTGCTCGATGAATCTGGTCCTCTCGACGATCAGGCTCTCGAGCTTTCTTTTCTCTTCGGATATCGCCATATAGGATTTATATATGCGTATGAAAAAGAGACTGACGGAGCCGACAAAAAAAAGTGAAAAAGTATTTAAGCTCCCGGTGACCGGCTCAAAGAACTTCCAGATGTCCTGATTTCCGGTCGGGACAAGAACGTGCCTCAGGATATGGCCGAAAGACCGCGATACCGAAAACATAAGCCACGCGGCGGCAAGCCAGACCATGTAGTTCCAAAGGACATTCTCCCTGTCTTTTCTATACAGTGCGATGCTGGCATATAGGCTCATGGCGGACAAGCCGATAAATATAAAATTACCGGCCATATCCGTAAAGAGAATCGGCAGCAGCGGCAGAACAACGGTTAAATTAGCCGGGGTCCTCTCTTTTTCCTCACGCAGATGCTCTTTCAGTCCCAGATAAAAAAAAAGCATTGCGATATTCAGCAATACAAAATCAAGCCGGCCTATATAATAAAGATATTCAAAGCGTTCAATATTAATACTCCTGATGAAATACTCCCACCCTTCTGTGCCGCCCACGGTCCGCGGGATGCTGATGAACTCTGCGACCCGTCCGACAAATACATCCAGATCCCATATCGTAAAAAAAATTACTGAAAGAAAAAAATATCTCCATCCTTTTTGCTTATGCAAATGGTTTTGAATAATGGACCACAGCACGAAAGTAAATGCAACGAAAAGAAATATGCGTCCGAGTTGCTGGGTGTAGATTGCGGGATATTCATGCGGGACATAACCCCAGGCATTCAGGGGAAGCAGAAGAGAGAACAGCAACGAAAATAGTATTTTCAACTAATGCTCTCCGCCGTCTATTCGTTCATTGGTCCGTACTCATCTTATCCATGGTATCCCTGAGTTCCTGCAAAAGATCCTCCTTGCTGAGAACGACCTTGTTCAGTATGCCGTGTATCCTGCCGTTCAGATCGTCTATCTCTTTTTCGGTGAGGTCTCTTTGAGTGAGAACAATCAACGGAATTTCCCTGACCCCCTTGTCGGTTTTGAGATATTCGATTACATCAAAACCGGTCTCCGGCATCGTAAGGTTCAAAACAATTACGTCAGGCCTGAAATCCCTTATCGATTTTATTGCATCCTCGCTGTTATATGCCGTTGTAACCTGATATTCGGCCTCTTCCAGGACATTCCCGATCAGCCTCACCGTGTTGGGGTCGTTGTCAACGACCAGGACGCGCTTGATCTTTGCCATCTTCTCAAGTTTTTTAATTTTTCTCAGGAGGATGTCTTTCGCCACCGGTTTTATGATATATTCGGCTGCACCGAGGCTGAATCCCCGTCTCTGATCATCCACTATCGAAAGGACGATCACAGGGATATCCTGCGTTTCAGAATCATCTTTCAATTCCCTCAGGACTTGCCACCCGTCCTTGCTCGGCATCATGATATCAAGGGTAATGGCGACAGGCTTTATCTCTTTTGCTTTTTCTACCGCCCCTTCTCCGCTGAGAAGACCAACGACATTGTAATCGTCGCCCAGATATTTCCGCACTATATCAATCGCATCCAGATTATCATCAATAGCCAGTACAATCTTTTTCCCGCCGGCGCTATCTTTCGATTCATCGAAGATCTCCTCCGCGGGTTTGGCTACAATGCTCTGGATAAGTTCACACCCTTTGCAGAAATCCACCTTTTCCGGATATGCGGCTATCTTCATACCGCTGCAATGTGTTCCCATGATTAGCCAGCATCTGGCTTCCTTGCTCCCGTAAGCGGGGCAACTCGGCTGTCCGCAGCGTATGTATTCCCAGCATCGTATTGGTTTGCCTGCATATGCCGGTTCCTTCAGAAAATCAGCAGCGGGTTTTTCAAAATAATCCCCCAGGGCCTCTGCTATTCTCGTTTCAATTACCGGCTCTGCAGGTTTTTCGAGCATCTCCTTCTTCAACGGAAGCGTAAAGCAGAATTTGCTGCCTTCACCGAGTTTACTTGTCACCCAGATCACACCCTTGTGCAGCGATACCAGGCCTCTGGCAATACTCAGGCCGAGACCTGTTCCTTCATACTGGCGGACTGTAGTAAGGTCTGCCTGAACGAACTTGTCGAATATCTTGCCGACGTCCTCTTCTTTTATACCGATCCCTGTATCTTCAACGCATATCTCCATAAAAATGGGTGGTTCACCCGGTCTGACGCCTCTTTCGGAAAACTGTGCGGAGACAGTAATACTTCCGTGCAGGGTAAATTTGACGGCATTTGAAAGGAGGTTTATAAAAACCTCCCTGATTCTGTCCTCATCGCCGTAAATAAGAGGCAGGCCATCGGGGATGTTAATGACAAGTCTCAGGCCTTTCAGTTTCATCTGCGGCTCAAAGGTAGGAAGCAGTGATTCGACCAGCCATTTAAGATCGATTTCTTTCGGATTCAATTTTATCTTACCCGCTTCTATCTTAGAAATATCCAGGACGTCATTGATCAACTGGAGGAGATGCCGTGCATTCGTCGCGACCTTTCTAAGACTTTTTTCCTGATCTTCGTTGACAGGGCCGTCGACCCCGTCCATCAAAAGATCCGTATAGCCGATTATCGCATTCATAGGAGTGCGAAGTTCATGAGACATATTGGCCAGAAAAGTGGATTTTAATTTGTCCAGTTCCCTCAGGTCTTTATTCGCCCTTTCCAGCAATGTCAAAAGCCTCGTCCTTTCATTCAACAGAACTGTTTTCCTGTGCACTTCCTCCTCCAGTTTCTTGCTGAACGAAGCGACGCTTCCGACCATATAATTGAAAGTCCCGCCGAGAATTCCGATCTCATCTTCGGTTTTTACATTGACCGATACCGACATATCCCCCTCGGCAAATTTTTTTGCATTATCCGCCAGATCTTCTATAGGACGTCTTACCAATTTATTAATCATGAAATATATTAAGGTTATCGCCAGCATAAGGCCGAATAACGTTACCAGGACAGTCCGGTTCCGCTGGGCCGTGACAGTTGCGTAGATTTGCTCGGCCTCCACCCTTATTATCATGCTTCCAAGCACCTTTCTTGATGTACCATGGCAATGATGGCAGTCCGGATGATTCAAAATGGGATTTAACGAAACAAGATACCTCTTGCCTGAAACAACATCTTCAAAAGGCATGGGTGCTTCGTCTCCTGATACAAGAATATCGGTTAAAGTCAGAAGGGCCTGCCTGTTATTTATCGAATCCTCCACCTTTTTGCTGACCTTATTTTCATCGGTGGAATAGGTTATTTCCCGGTCAAAAGCACATATCAATACCTCGACCCCTTTAGTTCTCTCCTGTATGTCCAATAAAGTTCTTTTAACACCGTCCTTGTCTCCCACCCACATGGGCGTTTTTATGCCTGCGTAAGTGGAAGCAGCAACTTCTTTGGCGAGCATTGTCATGAGCTCGATCCTGTCCTTGGTCCCGAAATATATTCGCACATAGATTTCGGCCGACATAATTACGACAATAGTCAGGACAATAGCCACCGTAATCTTATTGCCCAGTGACTTTTTTAAGAACCCGGACATGAGATATCCTGTTTTCATTCGATATTTCTTAATGCGCCCCGCCGTGTATCAGCGGCTTGTACCGGAAGGCCTTGACCCTTTCGGATGTATGACAGGATTCACAGTCCTCAACTGTCATCTTCCGTTTTATATGCTGCAGATTCCCCGTCTTAACGTGGAGTTCGCCGGGACCGTGGCATACTTCGCAACCTGCGTTTTTGAGGTGAGGAGTTTTTTCAAGACTTATGAAGCCGCCCGGCTTTCCGTATCCGGTGGTATGGCAGAAGTAGCATCCCTTAATCTCTTCTTCCGTTAAGCTTTTTCTTACCCTTTCGATACTTTTAAAAGAAGTGCTTTTTTTCGCATAGGTCATGAAATTCTCATATTCGGTCTCATGGCAGCCTTTGCACATATCCGAACCGACATATATAGGCGCTCCGCCCTTTGCCCGGGCGAAACTTGCAGATATGCTCATTGCACACGACAGGAAAAAGACGGCAACAAGCAAATATAGAAAACGCCTCGATAAGTTCTTAACGGACAGCCCCATACTATCCACCTAAAAGACTTTTCAGTTATTTCATGTATTTTCCGTTATTACGCAAAAAATTTCAATAAATGATTGATGTATAATAATTTTATGGCTTTTGTAATCGCACTGGCAGGAAAAGGCGGCACAGGCAAGACGACTGTGGCGGCGCTGACCGTCCGTTACATTATTGACAAAACGAAGACGCCTGTTCTCGCAGTTGACGCAGATTCGAATCACTGTCTCAACGAAGCGCTGGGAGTGACGGTCCATGCAACCATCGGCGGATTACGGGAAGAATCGCTGCAGATAATCAGAAACGGCAGCAGCAGGCCGGGCGGGATGTCGATGGAGCAGATGTTCGACTATCAGGTGCAGCAATCTCTCGTGGAATCGAAGGGGTTTGATCTGATGGTGATGGGCAGGCCCGAAGGTCCCGGGTGCTATTGCGCTGCGAATAATATCATAAGGAAATATACGGACAAACTCTCGGAGACATATCCCTATGTTGTGATCGATAACGAAGCCGGCATGGAACACTTGAGCAGAAGGACGACGCATAAAGTAAATCTGCTTCTCATCGTTAGCGACCCAACGGTAAAGGGTATTCAGACAGCGAAAAGGATCGATACCCTTGTCGATGAACTTCAGCTTGAAATTGAAAGGCGTGAAGTGATAATCAACAGGGTTGCCGGAAATGAGGGGATGCAACTGGAAAAACGCGCCTTGCAGTCCGGACTGCGGGTCGCGGGACTTGTTCCCCAGGACCCCCTGATATTCGATTTTGATCTTGCGGGAAGACCGGTCTTTCAACTCCCTGATGAGTCTATTGCGGTAAAGGCGGTATTCAATATTCTCGACTCTTTGAAACTTCGGTAGAATACAGGACTACTGTTTCCTTCCGGTTTTTCCCATCCTCTTTTTTATCTTCGGGATTACAACAAAAGTTATAACTATTACCGCTGCTATGATAAGTATTTCCATCTTTTTTAGTTCCTTTTACAGGCTGTACAAATTTGAAACATTCTCCCGCAACTTCTTTTTAATGTATCATAACTGCCGTCAACAATCTACCTGAGTAATATTTACTTTTTTCTCAGGCACGGTATAAGTTTATCATTCACTGCAGTAGCCGGGAGCCCTTTTTCCCTCCGGGTTATTTGACAAAAGAAGATTCAATATTGTATAAAATTAATTCTTGGGCGGATAGCTCAGTTGGGAGAGCACAGCCCTTACAAGGCTGGGGTCACAGGTTCAAGCCCTGTTCCGCCTACCATCCGATTTTGTTTCTGCAAAATCGGAGTTAAAAGTTGAGATTTTAAAGAATCTTATCAGTTTTTAATTCCTTGAGTTGAAATAACTTTTAACTGTTAACTTGCAACTCAAACGAGATCAGTTAACTCTGCATGGGGTGGTAGTTCAGCTGGTTAGAACGCTGGCCTGTCAAGCCAGAGGTCGCGGGTTCGAGTCCCGTCCACCCCGCCATTAAATTACCGCTAATTTACTGCATATTTCCTTTGTTAATCATTGCGGCCTTGAAATAATTGGCGATTTTTTAATGAACAACTGACCTGAACCAATTTTATTTGACATTCATATTGATGCTATATTACTTTTACAGGGGGTAAGGCCGGGAATAAATCTTGTTTGGTTTTCAATAAAGGTAGTAGCCCCGGCGGTTTATTTATCTCGTTATGAACAACAAAATAAGATGAATGCGAATGAATATAAATTCCGACTGCAGCATGGACCGGAGTTATGATGAATTTTGTTGCAGGCAGGTATGTCGGCATGTCGCATTCAAATACGTAAATCACGATGTCATTTCAACCGAGTGCTATAGAGATCCAGATGCCTGAGTGGATCGACAGTTTCTTACTTGGGTACCCTGGTTGTATTTCGTCAATCCGGGATCGCATGTCGTTCGTCATTGAAGCTGCGCGACTTAATATTTCCAAAGTCAGTGGAGGCCCATTCGCAGCTGCGGTATTTGAGACCGAGTCAGGGAAATTAGTCTCATTGGGTGTAAATTTGGTTACCTCCGAGGGACTATCTATCCTCCACGCGGAAATGGTGGCTTTTGCGCTTGCACAGAAAAAGATAGGCAGCTACGACCTTGGCAGACACGACTCGCCTGCTCACGAGCTCGTTACTAGTATAGAACCATGTGCTATGTGTTTCGGCGCAATTCCCTGGTCCGGAGTGCGAAGGGTCATTGCCGGCGCTCGCGATTCCGATGCGAGAAGAATCGGCTTCGATGAGGGACCTAAACTGAAGGAATGGAGAAGCGAGTTAGAGAAGAGAGGGATTGCTACCATCTGCGATGTCAGACGAGAAGCTGCTGCCCAAGTTCTTCTTGACTATTCCTTACAGGGCGGAAAAATCTACAACTCGCGAGAGTAGGGAAAGCAAACGGTTCGACCGTGGAATTATCCTTGTACATTAACGCGTAACAGCAACTTCTTCCCGGCTTTCCCTTTCCAGCACTTTTTCCAGAAGTTTCCGCTTCTTTGGAGAAATAACCTTACCGACCAGGCGCGACACAGGAATCTTTTCACGGGATGCTTTCTTGAGCAGTTTTACCGTTGCTTTCTTCATTTCTTCCCTCTCATCAACCTCTCATACTTCTCGGCGCCGACGCACTCCTTTGCCGCAGGGCACCATTCGATGCAGGTCGGCTTCATTTCCCTCGATATTGTATGTCCGCATTTCTTGCATGCGATTTCCACCTCATCCGACCATATCTCTGAAACAGCATCGCACCAGAAACATTTTATTTCCTCGGGGTAAGGGCTCCTTATCTCCCTGCTTCCGGGACAACTCTCTTTAAACATATTTATATTGTAATACAATCCGCCTTATCGGTTGCATAACTTTTATTCGATCTATGAGGCAGATATGATGAAAAGGCTTTTCCTGAGACACCCTTCAGCTTTTTAGCTCGGCTGCCAAGCTCTTCAACAGAATTCACCGGACGTGAAAAGTACGTTTACGTGAATATGGATATAATCTTCTCGAATTAAAAGGTTTTTCAGCATATCTGTCTAATATCTTTTGTAACGTCAGGCATACTCTTTCCGGCAAGTAACGGAGTTTTTGCAAAGAGGACGGGTTTGGCCTATGCTATTTATTATGAGCAAGCCTGTCCGGGTATTCCTGCAGATATTTTTATGTTCCGCCTCGTCCCTTGCCTTTGAAATAGCGCTGATGCGCGTCTTTTCGATATCGCTCTGGTATCACTTCGCCTTCATGATCATCAGCATCGCTATGCTCGGTATCGGTGCCGGCGGCACATTGCTTTCACTGCGCCCGGGGCTCAGGGACCCATCCAAAATAGGCAGATATGCCCTGATGCTCGGCATATCCATGTCCCTCGGATATCTTCTTGCCAACCGGATATCCTTCGATCCCGTCCAGTTATCCTGGTCACGGGTGCAGATACTCTACATAGGAATTTACTACATAGTACTTTCAACGCCGTTCTTCTTCGCCGGTCTGGTTGTTTCGACTGCATTATCCTCTATAAGTAAAAAATCGGGGCTGTTCTATGGCGCGGACCTGCTCGGTGCAGGCGCCGGCTCAATGCTGATCCTGTCCGCGATGACCTTCTCCGATCCGGGCATGGTCGCACTGGGTACCTCCCTGATCCCTTTATCCACGGCGTTCGCCACAGGCGGAAGGAGCATTAAAGCCGCCTCTTTTCTCTTCATCGCTTTGCTGTCCTCTCTGTTCTATTTCTATCCATCAGTCACCCGTCCGGGGATGTCTCAGTATAAAGAACTTCAGGCAGCCTTGAGATACCCCGGAGCCGAACATTTGAAAACGTATTTCAGTCCTTACACAAGAATAGACACTTTCAAAAGCCCTGCTGTACGATACGCCCCCGGTCTTAGTTTGCGGTATCTCGGCGAACTTCCCGAACAGACCGGTTTCTCAGTAGATGGCGGATATCTGAATGCTATAACCAGCAATAATGAGAAGGCATCAATGGAATTTCTGCGGTATCTTCCGTCAGCTCTCGCTTATGAAATAAGGAAACCCGTGGATGTTCTGGTACTCGATCCCCAGGGAGGCCTTCAGGTCCTTGTCGCGGATTCTTACGGCGCTCCGAACATCTATAAAATCGAAAGCAATCCCCTTTTGCTGGAGGTGATCAGACGGGATTACAGCAGGTTCTCAGGAGGAATTTATTCCCGGAATAGCCGGGCAGGGCTTGGAAGGTCGTGGCTGAAACGCACTGATAAACGGTTTGACGTCATCGATATCCCGATGACAGGGTCCTTTCCTTCGGGCTCATTCGGCATCTCGGAAGACTACAGGTTCACTGTAGAGGCATTCGGTGAATACTTGAACCATCTCACACCCCATGGTTTTTTATCAGTCCATATGTTCATCATACTTCCTCCGCGAACAGAGTTGAGAATGTTATATACGATAATATCAGCGATGGAAAAAACCGGCATCTCTGACAGTGAAAAAAATGTAGCAGCCATCCGGAGCTGGGGTAGTATCTGCATTATCGCCAAAAAGTCTCCTCTGACAGAAAGTGATACCGACGCCGTCAGGAAATTTTCCGCCGGCCGCAGGTTCGACCTTGTTTATTATCCGGGTATCCGTGAGGAAGAGACCAATATCTATACCCGCATGCCGTCAAACGAATATTTCCATGCTTTCAGGGATATAATTAACCCGGCTGCACGCCACGAGTTTGCTGCAAATTACTTTTTTGACGTCAGTCCTGTCTCCGATGAAAATCCGTTTCCCGGCTATTACCTGAAACTGAAAAACATCAGGGAGATTTATAAAAAAATGGGAGGCAAATGGCAATATTTCATTGAAGAAGGCTATATTCTTCCCGCGGTTTTTGCACAGGTCTTATTCATCAGCCTTATCCTGATAATGCTTCCGGCCCTCAGTCTCCGGAGAGACGAGGGCAAGAGGAAAACCGATCCGGATATCAAAACCGGAATTCATTTTCTGCCATATTTTGCCTGCCTCGGCATAGGGTTCATGTGCGTCGAGATATCGCTTATCCAGAAAATGATATTCCCTCTTGAAAATCCCTCTTATGCGTTTGCCGCCGTCCTGACATCGATGCTTATAAGCTCCGGAACCGGAAGCCTTTTAAGTTACACTTTTGCCGGACTGAGAAGACCTGTTACTGCGCTCGTCATTACATTTCTCGTCCTTACATACAGCATATTCCTGCCCGCTGTTTCCGGCGGTATTGCTCCGTTTCCGCTCGTGTACAAATTTTTTCTGACATTTGTCATTTTTCTGCCGCTCGGACTCTTCATGGGCATCCCCTTCCCTGCCGGAATAAGAATCCTCGGGGAAAAACATGAATCCCTGATACCCTGGGCATGGGCGATCAACGGCTGTCTCTCGGTGCTTACGCCTGTACTCGCGGTCATGCTCGCAATGTCATTCGGTTTCAAGACAGTCCTCTGGACAGGCGCATCGGCATATCTGCTGGCATTTATCGCTCTCCGAAAGTTCTTAATGGAAACCACCAGAGATTATTATCCAAGTAATGCGGTTGACGAAAAGAATGGTAAGCACACGTGTTGAAAAACCTCTGCCTTTATCTTCATATACGGCATTAGCCGGCTCCCGGGTTGCTCTTCACTTCTTTGGTTTATCCTTCGGGCCTGACGCTCCTTCATCACTAACAGCCAGCGCCTGAGCCTCATCCGCCGGATTCGTCAAAAGCAGAATCGTGGTTTCCTTACGGATTTTGTCGGAAGGCCGGATGACAATCTTCTTTACGCGGTCGACTTGAACGCCATGCCTCTTTATGATCTCCGTAACCTGGCCCGCGCCAACGGTCCGACCCGCTCTGTCCAAGTCCGCAAGGATAGCGGATGCCTGGGCCGGATTCACTATCGCGGTGTCATAGACTACCCGGTAAGTGTTGCTCTTTGAAGAGTTCAGATTCGACCCGGCCCAGGAGAGAGACTGCATAGCCGCCAGCACAATACTGATTGTAACAAGAATGAATAAACGCTTCATCTGAATCACCTCCTCTTTTATATTATATCCTGTTTTATATACAGCTGAACTCCCCAGCACACAGCAATCTCTGTTCATTTCAGATAATCGTTAATCCTCCCGATATGGAACCTGTCGTCGTCGAGGACATTGTGCACGAACCTGAAAATCAGCTTCCTCTGTCCGGGGGTCACGTCGGGATAAAAAACAGGGTTGGCGACAACAGCTCCCCTGAATGCAAAAAAGGGCGCCGTGACTCCGGTCAGCGCGGTATCACCCGATGCCCTGACATAGGCGTCGAAAAAAAGATCGATTCCTTCGAGATATGGTCCTATGACATCCCCGTGAAACTGAATCGAAAAGAATATGTAGTTGATTGTTAATGCCGTCACATCGTCGGCAGGCTCGCCCCAGGGACCACGGCTCCGGTCGAGGAGGATAAAGTCAGCCTCGTCTCCCGCGGCCTCTCCGGAGGTAAACCATATATTGCCTGGATGGAAATCTCCGTGTATCCGGGACAGACGCTCATATTTCGGCTTAAGCCGCGCATACCAGTCCACCGACTTCTTGATGATATCCGCCATCTCTCCGTAGGAAAGAACCCCGGCGGGATATGTGTCAAAGACGCCCATGAGGCATTCGCCGTGGCCTATGGTATCCCGCAGTTTTCGCCAGTACAGGGTTCTGGAATCCTTTTTCACGGCGTGGATTTCAGCAAGGTACGATGTCATTGACTCTATCTTTTTTCTGTCGGCGTCATCGAGCCGCTCTTTCTTCGAAAACTCTCTGAGGTCATTAAAATAATCCCGTCCCTCGCCTCTTTCCATCAGCAGATAATATTCCTTGCCGCCGCCGATGGACTTTACCAAGCCTTCTTCCGTCTCGGCCAGCACGTCGACAGCCTTCACATGCTTCGGAAGGTTGTTGTACTCGTCAAGGTCGAGAAGGAATACCGAAGCCCTGTCAGATGGATAGTCGTGACCGAGACCTTCGGAAAGAAGAGTCTTTATCACATATGATTTCAGACCGGATGGCGTCTTCACTTCTATAAGGAAACCCGACCCCTGGACGCCGGACCCGAGTTTCCGGATATCGACCCGAAGCACGTCATTGAAATGTTCGAAAAGATAGGCCCTTATTGCTGCTTCATTGATCATGTCAGCCCGATAGCTTACCGGCCTCAATAAACCGTCAGATATCCCCGAAATTGCTTCTGCATCTCTCCAGGAATTCATCGTATGTAAAAAAATGTTCCTGGGTACCGTATTTCTCTACCGCATAAACAGCGGCTACTGCACCCATCCGCGCTGCGGTTACGATATCCTTTCCTTCAGCAATTCCCTTTATAAGCCCGGCCCTGTAAGAGTCTCCAGCGCCTGTGGGGTCTACCACACTGCCGGCCTTTGCCGCCGGAATATAAGCTTCAAAATCAGCGGCGCTGACAAGAGACCCTTTTTCGCCGAGGGTTGTGATGACGAACGTTGTCAGGCGCGACAGTCCCTTTTTATCCATGCCCGTAATCTTCATTATCATCTCAAGCTCGTAATCGTTCGAAATCAATGCCATGGCACCTTTAAGCCATTCGATAAGTTGTGCAGCTTCCCATTTTGTGAGAGACTGGCCGGGGTCACAGATATACCGGATTTCTTTTTCCCTGCATATCACCGCGTATCCGGTCATGTCCTGAAGATTACCGGGTGCGATCAGGGTGAGAGAGCTTTCCGGGCTTGAGCCGTCGAGTGCGCAGTTGGAGGGATATTTCATCGCGCCCGGATTGAAGCCTGTTATCTGGTTATCCGCCATGTCTGTAGTTATATATGCGCCTGCCGTAAATTCGTCGTCGATTATCCTGATCCCGTCAACCGGTATATTGTTTTTCCTCAGCCAGTCGAAATAGCTATGATAATCCTTGCCGATCGTTGCAAGGATCCGGGGTTTTTCTTTCAGAAGACTGAGTGAATATGCGATGTTTCCGGCTGTACCGCCGAATTTTTCGACCAGACCGTTGACGTTGAAACAGACATTCAGGATATGAATTTTTTCGGGCAGTATATAGTCGGAAAACCTGCCGGGGAAGTCCATAATCCTGTCATAAGCCATTGAGCCGGAAAGGTATATGTTCATTTTTACTGCGATGTCCTCAACTCGTCTTCAAGAGAATTCCTTTTTTGCCTGAGTTCCTCTTTCCTTTGCTGAACCACGAAGAGCTCCTGTTGAAGAGGTTCGGTCTCTCTCATCAACTGGTTGAGCTGTATTTTGTTATAGGTAACCCTGCCGCTTCTCTTTTCGTTGATCTCCGCCACCAGCCTGGCCTCTTCATCTTCCAGTTGCCGGAATTCGGAATAGATGTTCTCCAGCTCGGCCTTTATCTCGCTCAACCGGGCGTCCTTGTCACTTTTCTGCTCCTCTGCCGGCGCCTCTCTGCCGGCGGGCTGCTCCCGTTCTGCCTGCAATTCCTGACTTTCCCGTTCCGGATGAATTTCCCTTCGAGGTTCCTGCATCTCCGGGGACGGCTGCGTTTCTTCAGGGCCGGCCTCACTTTCAAGAGCCTCAGAACCCTCTATCCTCAGAATATCCTGCCGGGGCACCACCATAGAGCCGGTTTTGAAATAAACGGTAATGTTTCCGCCACTTTCGTCGTACGACCGCACGTCCAGGATTACAGAACCGTTCCTGAGAAATATTTTGTATTCCGCCCATGAGAACACCGGCAGAAGCAGGATGATAACAAGCATAATTATTTTCTTCATTGCAGCCTCCTTAATCCTCTCAAAAGATGCTCCGCAAGACTTTTCGAAAAACCTTTAATCCCTGCTATTTCATCGACTGTTGCATTTGCAACACTTTCTATACTACCAAAAACTCTCAAAAGTGCAAGCCTGCGTTTTTTGCCTATTCCTGCAATACCTTCAAGCGGCGAACGCAGCAGCTTTTTCCCCCTCAGTTTCCTGTGATAAGAGACGGCAAACCTGTGCACCTCGTCCCTCATCCTTTTGAGAAAAAGGGACGACGGTTTTCCGTCCTCGAGATCAACCGGTTCACTGCCGGTCTCGAGATAAGCCCTGTCAGGGTCTTTGGCGACGGCAATAAGGTCCGGGACCCTCCTGAGTGCGGATGTATTTTTTCCGACCGCCTTTTTGGCTGCTTCGAGATGCCCCTTACCGCCGTCGATAACTACAAGATCGGGCAGATTGCCTTCAAGGTTTTGTATGATCCTTCCGATAGTTTCTCCGATCATGGAATAGTCATCGATTCCCCTGACCGTCTTTATCCTGAGCCTTCTGTACATCTCCTTCCCGAAATCTCCGCCTGTCCAGTATACGAATGCGCCGACTGCTTCGTCTCCTGAAATGTTCGACACGTCGAATGCACCGGCGTCCTTCGGTTTTTTCTCCAGCCGAAACCGCTCCCTGATCTCCTGCAGAAGCTCCTCTGCATTGACTTCCTTTTTGCTTTTATGGATAAAGGCGGCGTTTTCTGCGGCCATCGCAACAAGCTCTTTTTTCTTCCCTGTTTCAGGTACCGATATGGCCACCGGCTCTCCCTTGCGCCCGCTGAGCCACCTCTCAAGTGATGTAGCCTCCGCCGGAAATGTCTGTACCGCTATTTCAGACGGCGGGATGATTTCCTTTGCATAGAATTGCGCAATGAATGTGTGCAGCAATTCACCATCGGGTAAATAAGGGATATTCCTGAAAAAAAAATCCTTTGACCCGATCATTACGCCGTTTCTTATGAAGAAGACTTTAAAGGCCCCTTCAAAGGCTTCAGTATGGAAGCCGATGACGTCTACGTCCCCGAGTTCAGGGTCAACCACCTTCTGCGATGCCCAGGCCCCTTCGATCGCCCTGATCCTGTCCCTTATCCGTGCGGCGTCTTCGAATCTCATCGCCTCTGAAAATTGCGCCATCTGCTTCCGGAGACCGTTGATAAGGTCTTTCTTTTCGCCACTGAGGAAGAGGCGAATGTCGTCTATGAGCTTCATGTAGTCTTCCCTGCTTACCAGTCCGGCGCACGGGGCGAGGCAGCGTTTCATCTGGTGCTGGATGCAAGGTCTCACGGGTTTATCGAGTGCGTACCTGCAGTCCCTCACCTGAAAGTTCCTGCGGATAAAATCGAGCGCTTCCCACATCGAGCCCGCGGGGACATAGGGGCCGAAATACAAAGCACCGTCTTTTCTGACCCTGCGCACAACTTCAAGTCTCGGCCATACCTCATTGACAGTCAGTTTCAGGTACGGATAGTTTTTGTCGTCTTTCAGGATTATATTAAACTTCGGTTTATATTGTTTAATCAGGTTTGCCTCGAGCACAAACGCCTCGAGTTCATTCCCTGTTACGGTATAATCGAAATCCATGACCTCGCAAATCATCGCAGCCTTCCGGGCATCGAGATCCGCGGACTTCCGGAAATAGCTGCCCAGACGGTTTTTAAGGTTCTTTGCCTTCCCGACATACAGGACCTTTTCCTTTGCGTTTTTAAAGATATAGATGCCCGGCTTTGCAGGGACAGAGGAGATTTTGGCGTTTATTGTCTTTTTATCGCCGGGTTGAGGACAATGGGCTCCTGATCTGTCCTTCGCTATGGTCGCCATATTCAAAATCGTGTGGAAGGAAAATTCTATTCCGCTTCTTCGATGAAGGTCCCGATTTTTCTGAACCTCTTGTAGCGGTCCTCCAGAAGCTTCGCCTGCGTCCTGGTCTTCAGTTCCTCGATTGCATTGAAAATGAAATCCGAAACGCTCTTCGCCATCGCTTCAGGGTCTCTGTGCGCCCCGCCAAGCGGCTCAGGGATTATACCGTCAATTATCTTGAAGTCCATAAGGTCCTGAGCTGTCAGTTTGAGCGCATCTGCTGCCTTCGAAAAGTCCGCAGCGCTGAGATCGCCGTTCTTCTTCCAGAGTATTGCGGCACACCCTTCGGGAGAGATAACGGAATAACTCGCATGTTCAAGCATATACATGCGGTCGGCGATACCAAGAGCGAGGGCCCCTCCGCTGCCTCCCTCTCCGATGACAACGGAGATTATCGGAGTTTTGAGTTTCGACATTTCCATCAGGTTGACTGCTATCGCTTCCGCCTGGCCACGCTCTTCCGCTCCTATTCCGGGATAGGCGCCGGGGGTGTCGATAAAAGTTATTACGGGTTTTTTGAATTTTTCTCCAAGTTTCATCACCCTGAGAGCTTTCCTGTAACCCTCCGGATGCGGCTGTCCGAAATTGCGGTAGATCCTCTCCTTTATCCCCCTTCCTTTCTGATGACCTGCAATTGTTATGGCAATGCCGTTAATCTTTGCCATGCCTGCAATGACAGCCGGGTCGTCTGCAAACCTTCTGTCTCCGTGCAATTCGACAAAATCGCTTGTCATCATGTTTATGTAATCAAGTGTATAAGGCCTGTCCGGATGCCTTGCAATAAGAGTTTTCTGCCAGGGGGTGAGAGAGGAGAATATCTCCGAGCGGAGGTCGTTTACCTTCTTTTCCAGCTTCCTTATTTCACTCGATATGTCGATGTCCTTTCCATCGGAAGCGCGCTTGAGCTCGTCAATCTTCAGCTCCAGTTCCTCAATGGGCCGCTCAAATTCGAGGTAATATCTGATCATTGCAGGGCCACGGCCCCTTTCCCTGCTATTTTTTCGATCTTCTGTACGGTCTCCGTGTCATACGCTATCCTCAGGCCCGTCTCAATCAACATCTCCGCCTCCTTGTGAAACACCCTCAGATAGAGAGGATAGTTCCCCAGGTCGTCCGCTGCTATCACCGACCTTAGCGCATGAAGGTCCGCCGCCACCGGAAACGGCAATCTCAGGCTTATCTCAACCTTTTGGCCTGAAACAGCCCTCGCAGTATCCAGTTTCATTATCTCGGAAGAAACAATCTTCATTCCTTTCTCGGTCTTGTCCAATTTACCCTTTACAAACAGCGGGGTGTCCTTCTGAAGAATTGCAATGCTTTTCTTATAAAGGTCCGGAAAAACAATGACCTCGGCGTTGCCCTCGGGGTCTTCAAGTGTGAGGTATGCCATAGTCTCCGCCTTTACTTTCGTCTGTATCTTCTTGATATTCGTTATTATTCCGGATATCCTGATCTCCTGACCGTCAGGCAGTCCGTCGAGTTCCGAAGTCGTTCTCGTACCCATCTTTTTGAGCTGCACGGCATATTTCGTCAACGGATGACCGGTGATATAAAAACCGAGCGCTTCTTTCTCGTGCCTGAGAAGCTCTTCAAGGCTCCAGTCGGTAATATTTTCACTGTCTTCATCGGCTGGATCGCCGAAAATGCTCTGCTGGCCGGCAAGACGCGCAGCGAGCCTTGAGTTCCCGTTGAGGAATCTGCTCATAACCTCCATGGCCTGAGCGCGCGGGATACTCAGCGAATCAAAGGCACCCGCCTTTATGAGGCTTTCCACCACTTTTTTGTTTACCCTTCTCTGATCGACCCGTTCAAGGAAATTAATGACGGAATTGAAAGGCTCGCCAATATCCCTCACCTCGAGGATCGCCTCTATGGCGGACGACCCGACCCCCTTTACCGCTTCAAGCCCGAACCTTATCGAGTTGCCTACAACCTTAAACTCCTTGTCCGAGAGATTGATATCAGGCGGGAGTATCTCGATTTCCATCTCCCGGCAGCCCGCTATTAGTTTTATTATCTTGTCGGTATTGTCCATTTCAGCGCTCAATGTAGCCGCCATGAATTCGACAGTATAGTGGGTTTTCAGATATGCCGTCTGGTAGGCAACATAGGCATAGGCTACGGAGTGGGACTTATTGAAACCATACTCCGCAAAATACGTCATCAGGTCGAAGATCCGATGCGCCTTTTTCTCGGAGATCCCGTTTGAACGGGCTCCATGGATAAACGCCTCCTTCTGTTTCTCCATTTCATCGGGTCTCTTCTTGCCCATCGCCTTTCTGAGAATATCCGCCTGCCCCATGGAAAAGTTTGCGAGTTTGTTCGCAATGCTCATGACCTGTTCCTGATAGAGGATGACTCCATATGTCTCATCAAGGATTTCTTTCAGCTGCGGCAGGTCATATTTGACAGGTATTTTTCCTTTCTTCCTCTTGATAAACTCATCTATCATGCCGCTGCCCATCGGGCCTGGCCTGTAAAGAGCAACTATCGCAATGAGGTCTTCGAACCTGTTCGGAGCGATCTTAACGAGCAGGTCCCTCATCCCGGGACTTTCGAGCTGGAAGATGCCGGTCGTATTGCCGGAACTCAGGAGCCTGTATGTTTTTTCATCGTCAAAAGGGATATTCTTGAGAGAAATCTCCGCACCATTGTCCGTCATATATTTCAGCGCCTTATCGATGACGGTAAGCGTCTTTAATCCGAGGAAATCGAACTTTAACAGCCCTATCTTCTCAATGGATCCCATATCATACTGCGTCACTATGCTTCCGTCCGTGGGGTTTCTGTATAAAGGTGTATAGTCCGTAAGCGGGGCCGGAGAGATCACAACTCCGGCGGCATGGGTGGATGCGTGCCTGCAGAGCCCTTCCAGCCTCATTGCAGTATCTATAAGCTCCCTGACCTTTTTATCATTGTCATATACCTCTCTTAACTGGGCTTCCTTCTCCAGCGTTGCCTCAATGGTAGTATTCGGGGCGTTCGGTATCAGTTTTGCGATCTTGTCCACTTCCCCGTAAGGGATATCGAGCGCCCTTCCCACGTCTCTGATTGCAGCCTTTGCCGCCATTGTGCCGAATGTGATAATCTGTGCGACATGGTCTTTTCCGTATTTTTCCGCTACATAGGATATGACCTCAGACCTTCTGTCCTTGCAGAAGTCAACGTCTATGTCCGGCATGCTGATCCTTTCAGGGTTCAGGAACCGCTCGAAGAGCAGGTTGTATTTGACCGGATCGATGTCTGTTACGCCCAGACAATATGAGACGAGGCTTCCCGCTGCAGAGCCCCTGCCCGGGCCCACGGGGATCCCTTTTTTCTTGGCGTGATTGATAAAGTCCCATACTATAAGGAAATATGATGAATAGTCCATCTTCGTTATGATCTCGAGTTCCTTCCCGAGCCGCTCCCTGTAAAAAGCAGGAGGTTCCTCCCCGAGTTTCCGGGAGAATCCCTCCCATGCAAGTTGTTCGAGCAGGACATCAGGCGATTGCCCGTTGTCAAGTTCGTATCTGGGCAAAAGGTTTTCACCAAGCCTGAATTCGACACTGCACCTTTCGGCAATTGCGCGCGTGTTCAGGATCGCTTCGGGGACTTCCCTGAAGGCATTCTTCATCTCCTCCGGAGACTTGAAATAAAACCCGTCTGTTTTGAACCGGAGGCGGTTCTTGTCGTTCACCGTCCTCCCTGTCTGGATGCAGAGGAGAATGTCATGCGCCCTCGCATCTTCCCTCTTCATGTAATGACAGTCGTTTGTAGCGACGATCCCGATATGCAGGTCCTTCGCAAGCTCGACAAGGGCTTTATTCACCTGTTCCTGCTCAGGCAGCCCGTTTTCCTGAACCTCTATATAGAAATTCTCCGGCCCCAATATGTGCTTATAACGGAGGGCTTTTTCTCTCGCCTTTTCAACCATCCCCCGGTGAAGGTAATAGGGGATTTCTCCTTTCAGACACGCAGTCAGGCCTATCAGTCCCCCGCTGTTTTGTTCGAGCAGATCGATGTCTATTCTCGGTTTATAATAGAACCCTTCAGTATATGCCCTGCTAACGAGTGTAATGAGATTACGGAGGCCGTTGTTGTCTTTTGCGAGCAGGATGAGATGATACGTAACATCGTCGGCCTCGGAACCGTGCCTCTTCTCAAAACGGCTTCCCGGAGTCATATAGACCTCACAGCCGATAATGGGCTTAATCCCCGTCTTTATCATCCGCCTGTAGAATTCTATCGCGCCGAAAAGGTTCCCGTGATCGGTAATCGCCACTGCAGGCATCCTGAAGGAGGCCGCCTGTCCGGCAAGTTCTTTTATCCTTATCGCTCCGTCCAGAAGGCTGTATTCCGTATGCAGATGGAGGGGGACATAGTCCGAATGTGGATACATAATTAGAATATTAACCTCAGGCGCGGAATGAAGTCAATGCGGCATTTTGACAGGTATTCCTGCCGGAAGGTATAATGATTAATCCATGAAATCCAGACTGATTATCGTCCTCGCGGCGCTCTCCATAGTCCTTGGAATTTCCGCCGGAAGCTACCTCGCAGTCAGCAGGGGTATACCTTCAATTGAAGAGATGAAACAATACCGGCCATCGTCCGGGACCAAAATCTTTTCGGATGACGACGTTCTCATAGGAGAACTGAAGGCGGAAAAAGGTATATTCGTTCCGATAGACCGGATACCCGAAAATATGCTTAATGCCGTCATAGCGGTTGAAGACTCGAGGTTCTGGAAACATAAGGGTATCGACTATATCGCAATAGCGAGAGCGCTCATGAAAGACATTATTCACGTCGGTTTCAGGGAAGGCGGCAGTACCATTACCCAGCAACTCGCCAAGGTAATGTTTCTCTCACCCGAGAAAACTTTCAAGAGGAAAATAAGAGAAGCCGCACTTGCCATAAAAATAGAAAAAAATCTTACCAAGAAAGAGATTCTTGAGCTCTATCTCAATAAGGTATACTTCGGCCATGGGGCCTACGGTGTGGAAATGGCTTCAAAGGTCTATTTTGGAAAAACGGTCAAAAACATCACCCTGTCGGAAGCCGCGCTCATTGCCGGCCTTACCAAGGCGCCTTTGATTTATTCCCCGTACAATGACCTGACGAAGGCAAAAGAGAGACAGCATATCGTGCTTACGCGCATGGAGTCGGAAGGGTATATCAAGAAATCGGAAATGGAAAACGCCATGCGGCAGCCCCTCTACCTCTCAAGCGCAAGAAAAGGCATGGAGGCCAACAATTATTTCATCGACTACATAAGAAAGTACCTCGAGCAACAATACGGCGTAGAAACAGTATACAAGGGTGATATACGTGTTTACACAACCCTTGACAGGAAGGCGCAGTCGTCTGCTGCAAGAGCTGTTCAGGCAGGACTGAAGGAACTCGATAAGAGAAGAGGCTGGCGCGGCCCCGTCGACCATAAGAAAGACGTCGATTTCGAAAAGGAGATGGAAACAAAAGATACGACTTCTCTTGCGGTAGCTAACCCCGGAGATATTTCTTCGGGGCTTGTTCTCAAGGTAAGCTCCAAAGAGGCCCTGATAAAAACCAGGGGTATCATAGGCAAACTCCAGATCGAAGATGCGCGGTGGGCTTCCAGGGCAATAGACCGGCAGAAGGGTACAGTCAAGATATTAAAAGATTTTTCATTATCTCAGATACTGACCCCCGGTGACATTATAAAAGTAAGCATTAAAAGCGTGAGCGCAAAAGCCGTCCAGCTCACTCTTGAGCAGGAGCCCAATGCTGAGGCGGCACTGGTCGCCCTGGAACCGGATACAGGGTTCATCCGGGCTATGATCGGCGGCTATGACTATATCAGGGGCGAGTATAACAGGGCGCTCTATGCGAAGCGCCAGCCGGGGTCGGCCTTTAAACCGGTCATTTACGCCGCTGCCCTCGCCCGCGGATTTACCCCTGCAAGCATCATCATGGACGAGCCTGTAACTTATCCCGGAGGGGATAGAGGGAACTGGACACCGGAGAACTATGACCACAAATTTTATGGTCCGACCACCCTTCGGGAAGCGTTGACTTATTCAAGAAATGTGGTTACAGTTAAATTAGTTGACGAGGTCGGAATTAACAATGTTATAGATTTTGCGGGCTCTATAGGCGTAAGCGGAGACATGCCGAGAGACCTCACCATAGCCCTGGGATCCCTGAGTGTGACGCCTATTGAGCTTGCCTTATGTTATAGTGTTTTTGCCGGTGAAGGAATGAAGGTTAAACCTATAGCAATCAAATATATAACGGACTCAAAAGGCAGGATCATTGAGAGCAACGAACCCGAGGCTGAAGAGGTGATGAGCCCTCAGACCGCTTTTCAGATAACCTCCATGATGAAAGACGTAGTAGAATACGGTACGGGGTGGAGGGCCAAGGCACTCGGCAGACCTGTTGCAGGAAAAACGGGGACAACCAACGATTATCGTGATGCGTGGTTTGTCGGCTACACCCCGCGGATTGTAGCTGCTGTCTGGGTTGGCTTTGACAATATGATACCGCTCGGCGCGCAGGAGACCGGCGCGCGTGCCGCTTCACCGATCTGGGTTTCTTTCATGAAGGATTTCGCAAGCGGCGACCCGGAGGATTTCCCAGTTCCGGAAGGCATCGTAAGTTACATAATCGATCCTGAGACGGGACTTCTTGCGCGGGACGAATCGACCGGTATAAAAGAGTATTTCAGGGAGGGAACCGAGCCGAAGCAATTTGCACCGGCCGTTTCTGTCCGCAAGCCGCGCGAGAAAGATCTGAACCTTAATTTTGATTAGGGGGTTGACGATGAGACTTTCAAAACGTGAAGTGATTGCAGGATTTGTACTCTGTATCTTTGCTGTTTGTTCTGCCGCCGCATTCTCCTTCGCTGAGGAAACCGCTTTCGACAAGGCCGCCGGAGCCTACGCAAAAAAAGATTTTAATACCGCGGCAAAGTATTTCAGGGAATACGTGGAGAATAAACCCGACCCGCGTGCCTATTACCTTCTCGGCTATTCCCTTTATAAACTGAAAAGACATTCCGAAGCGGTAAAATATTTCCGGGAAGCCTTTGTTCTCGATCCTGATCTTACGCCTGTCCCGGCAAAATAAAGCGGCAATATTTTTTTTAAATTTCACCTCCCGTCCTATTGACTTTTCACGGGTGGTCATGTAAGATAACTGCGATTTTAATCCTCAGAGGAGGTCTGTATGGAAGAAGTCCTTTTAATGGATGCTATTATCAACCCTGAAGTAATTCCTCACAATGTTTCGTATGCTTTTCTTGCTTCGTTCCTTCTCATCGGCGTCTCGCTGGCAGTAAGAGGTTCGTTGAGCCTTGTACCAAAAGGTCTCCAGAATTTCATCGAGACTATCGTAGAGGCAATATGGAAACTGGTGGATGAAAATATAGGCCACCACTGGAGCAGAACGCTCTTTCCGTTCATCTGTACCATCTTTCTTTTCATCCTGCTGTGCAACTTCATGGGTCTTATCCCGGGATTTGCATCGCCGACATCGAATGTGAACACAAATGCGGGAATGGCCATTGCGGTATTTCTGTTGACCCACTTCCTCGGCATAAGGGTACACGGCGCTTCTTACATCAACCAGTTCCTCGGCCCGATCCGCTCGCTTGCTGCGCTGCCGCTGATGATCCTCATGTTCTTTGTAGAGTTCATCGGTCATCTCGCGCGTCCGGTCACCCTTACGGTCCGGTTATTCGGCAATATGACCGGAAAACATATCATTCTCCTTGTGCTCGGCATTATTTCTCCATGGGTCGTCCCGACTGCAATCCTGGGACTTGGCGTACTCGTGAGCGTGGTGCAGGCATTTGTTTTCGCTCTGCTTGCAACATTGTATTTGGCTGGTGCCGTTGAAGCGGCACATTAATTCCATATTTTTTGAAAGGAGGATTTAGAATCATGAAGAAAACTGCTATTGCTGTTCTCCTCGCCTTCGCTGCGCTATGGATTCTGGCGCCTGTCTGCTTTGCAGAGGAAGCTGCTGCCGCTACTACCGGAACAAGCTCCAACATCTGGTATTATGCTCTTGCAGCTCTTGGATGCGGACTGGGTATCGGATTCGCAGCGCTCGGCACAGGCATCGGCCAGGGTATCGGCTTGGGAGGTGCTTGCGAAGGAGTCGCAAGGAATCCCGGTGCATCCGGCAAGATCACCACAACCCTCATTATCGGTCTCGCGATGATCGAGTCTCTCGCGATTTACGCACTCGTCGTCGTCCTCATCCTCATCTTCGTCAACCCGTTCGGAAAACTCCTTCAGTAAGACTTGAGGCAATCAAAAGGGCAGGGTCTCCACCCTGCCCTTTTTTTATGCATTCATTGTCTCTGCGCCTGATTTCCCTTTTGCCATGGCCCGAACGAAGTTTTCCACAAGCAGGGGATTGAATTCCTTTCCCGCCGTCTCAACGAGCAACCCCATGATAGAGGTATGGCTGAGCGGTTTCCGGTGCGGGAGGGAGGCGCTCACCGCACAATAAAAATCCGCAATGGCAACGATCTGGCTGATGATATGCTGTTTTCTCCGCCTTATCCTTGTCTCGGGATATCCGGTACCGTCGTATTTCCTGTGGTGCTCATACGCGACAATGATCGCGATCTCTGGGATCTTGCTCAGCGATGCAAGGAGGCCCGCGCCATAGACAGGATGGTTCTTCATCACTGCCCATTCGGCTTCACTGAGCGGGTCCTGCTTGTCCAGAAGGGCAGGCGGCAGCAGCGTCTTTCCGACATCATGAAGAAGGGCGGCTAATCCGATGTCATAGAGAAGGGCATTGCCCAACCCGAGATGTTCTCCCTGAAGTATCGAAAGCTTTGCCACCTTTGCGGAATGGATGTACAGGTCATCAACATCTCGCTCCGAGGGGACAAGCAGAGAAAGCAGCCCCACTTCCTCGCGGACATTCGCTATGAGGCGCCCCATGACCGCATCAACAGCGGTCATCTCGATGTGCCCTTTTACAGAAATGTCGCTATATATCCGTCTGATCTGAAGGTAATCATCCTTAAGGCTCCGGCCCGGAGTAAATATGTCGCCGCGGGGCTTCTGCTCGCTTCGTTTCACCGCGATATGAGCATAGGAGTGGAAAAAACCGCCTGAAGATGCGAGGTCCTCAAGAAACCTCTGGAGTTCCTCAGCCCGCACTCCCTTGCTGACCACGACCGTAACAACTCCCTTCTTTCGCAACTTCAGGAAAAATTTCCTGGCGTCAGACTTACCCAGCAACATCCGGACGCCGTTGATGAACATACTGTTTTCGTCACTCACGGTAATGGTGAAGAAATGCTCGATATTCAGCGACTTTATGACTCCGAGGGCTTCCTCCACATCCCGGGAAAAGGACCGGGGGTCACCGGGATGCGACTGGTAATTAGCCATCCCGGAAACAAAGCAGGAAATAATTTTCTCCGCTGCCTCGATCATGCTGTTATCCCTGTTTTCCCGCCGTCAGCCCGTATTGTTTAATAAGTTTTCTGCTGATAGCCATGATCTCCACATTGTCCGAGTGCCTGCCGTAGTCAACAAGCGGCCCGATCGTCGACGCAGGATAATTGTGAAGCGTTCTGAATATCTCGACCTTCAGCTTGTCTGCCTCATCCTTATGGAGCCCGCTTATTGACTCGCAGATATCCAGAAGATGACCGGCCGAGCGACCGTCGCCGATTCTGCCAAGCGCCCGGACAATCCTCTTCTTAAAGAGGTATCTCTTCCCGGGCGTGTCCTTTTCCCGCAGCATCTGCAACAGATAAGGCACCGCGCATTTGATGCGGTAGGAGCCCGTGAGTCTGACCGCTCCCTTCTGCAGTTGGAACGCGTCGCTCCTGAGGAACTTTATCACACAGGCGTCTGCGTCCGGATCCTGAAAACTGAGGAGCGTCCTCAATGCTTCAAGCCGGACAAGGGGCACTTCGTGCTCCAGGAATCCTCTCACCGCCTGCGCGTAACTCCTCCCCCGGCATTCCCTTAACAAGTAGAGCATATTCCGAACGACATACCAGGAACTGTCTCTGAGACGTTTGGCTATATGTTCGACCGCTTCGCTCCTGAGGGAAATCAGGAGAGACATAATGAACCTTCTTGTGCTCGTGTCCGACTCGTCAGTGAGGGCATCAAGCAGATAGGGTATGATGAAAGACCGCAAGGCGCTCGCGAGCTTGGACACCGCATCCCGCCGTTTTCTGCCATAACGACGCATTGCGTCGACGACTTTGGCGTTAACTCTCTCCGACGAAAAAATTCTTCTGATCATTACCGTTGCGTGAACGCTCCATTTCCCCTGCAATGACTGTGTCTTCAGGGAATTGAACAGCTCAAGAACCTTCTCAAATTCACCTTTTTCCGAGAATAATCCGACAAATGCCGTAAACCTTCCCTCAAGTTTCCGATACGCTTCTTCATCAAGAAAATCCGACTCGAGGAGTTCGAGCACCACGTCAAAAGAGGCCTCGGTAATCGCCTCCTCGGTACATTCCGCAATTATCGAGGCATTAGATCCCTCATCCACCGCTGTGGCCCGGACCGAAGATGAAAGGGCATTCAGTATCATTTCATCCTGAAAGTGTACCTTATGTGATTCATTAAACAGACCGGCGGTCTCACCCGATATTTCTATGTCATGCAGCACCGCTTTCCCGCAGGCTACGAAGTCAAAAAAGAAATCAGAACCTTCAATCGTCCTGCAGGGGACGAAAGCGGGTCGTTTTGTGGGCATATCCGCTTCACCCTCCGGCCGGGAAGGTTTACAGGTTTCCTGCACCGCCTGAGACAAGATGTGCGGCAATATCTCCTGCACGTCATCCTTCCTGTCATAATCTGTGCCAAAAGAGGACAAGCCCATCGGGCTCTCCGGCTGATCCATTCTGCTTTCATTTCCACTGATGAGACCGTAATTGGCGGCATCGTCATGGGGACTCGCACCGTCGGGACGCATGAAGAAGGAAGACTGGGCCTGGCCGCTTTCCGTATGATACATCGTGTCTTCGAAGTCCTTGATGAGTTCCTGACGAGCCTCATCGTGACGGGAGGACACCCCGGCATGGCCGGCTGAGAATTTCACCGGATGCACGCTGATATTCACGACATTTTTCTCGGACATGGCTCCGGACATCTCCTCGACGGTAAGATTTTGCGTCGATATAATCTTGTGAAAGCTGATAAGTTCCCTCCGCGTAAGCTCCTTCATAAAAACCAAAGACTTTATGTTCATGCTGCCGAGCCATGATGCAAAATTTCCCAGGACGGGAACATCACCATCCGGTAATTCTCCGTCAACCATCAGCCTCCCCTCAACAGTTTCCAGGCTCAAGCGGGGTTTCTTCCTGAGAGCCTTGTGCAAACATTGGAAGGCATTTTTCAGGGAATCGGATACAAGAGGATGGTTATAAGGGTAGAGAAGAAAGAGCACGTGTGCGGCATACAGGTTAATTATCGCATCTGAAACATGCTTCTTCTCGTGGGAATCGCCCGTACTGTCAAATAATTCCTGCAAGGTTTCTTTTTTCCGCGATAATTCAAAAATTCATAACACCAAAAATGTCAGATGCAGTTTATCATCTGATATCTCCTTTTTTCAATGAGAGAGATTCCCGTAATCTCTTCTTGGATTTACCGTACTTTTTTTTTAAAATAAAAAGACGGCAATGTCAAAACATGTGAACAGAATATCTTTTGTCTCCATAGCAGCCTGCATTGTGCTGATTGTCGCGTCTGCTTCGAATACCGGCTCAGCTGATCGCCCGGAGACCTCACCTGTCGCACGGGTCATTGAAAAAAAGATTGCCGGGGAATCGCAGGCACTGCGTCTTCGGGGAGAACGTCTGCAGGCGCCCGACATGCTGAGGGATTTCTACGAGAGGAGAGACTACCGGCCGGCGTGGGTCGACGGAAGCGGACTCCGCACCCGGGTCTATTCATTGATTTCTTCGATCGAAAAGGCCGACCGCGAAGGGCTGACCCCCGACTACTATCATCTCCGGACAGTCAGGGCGCTGATCGAAGAGATTCGGAAGTACGGTGATGGCAGCGTATCTCCTGTTGATATCCGAGCGGACCTTGACCTGCTGCTTTCCGACGCCTTTTTGCTTCTTGGCTGCCACTATTCGGCGGGGTGTGTAAATCCGGTGACCCTGGAGGCAGACTGGCATGTGAAGCCGAAGCAGATAGACGTTATCTCTATTTTCGAGAAAGCCGTAAAAGAAGACCGCATCCAGGAATCGCTGCAAAAACTTCTCCCTTCGCAGGACATGTATGCGGAATTGAAAAAAAATCTTATTTCTTACCGCGGACTTGCCGGCAAGGGAGGCTGGCCTGCAATACCCGGAGGCAAGCCGCTGAAAAGTGGGATACGTGACAACCGCGTGCGGGACCTGCGGCAGCGTCTGGAGATTTCGGGATATCTCCCCCCGGGTATCAATGACGCTCGCGATACCTTTGATTCGGCGCTGGAGGATGCTGTCATAAAGTTCCAGAAACTGCACGGCCTTCAAACAGACGGTGTAGTCGGTCCTGTCACATTGAAAGCTCTCAATATTACGGCTGAAAGCCGCGCGCGCCAGATAGAGCTGAATATGGAACGGATGAGATGGGTTTCAAAACGTCTCGGTGAACGCTATATAGCAGTCAATATTGCGGACTTCGCTCTTAAGGTTATCGAACGGGGGAACGCAGTCCTGTCCATGAAAGTCATAGTCGGAAAACCTTACTGGCACACGCCTGTTTTCAGTGAAAAAATGACGCATCTGATCCTTAATCCTTACTGGAATGTACCTGCCAACATTGCCCGTAAGGAGATAATCCCGAAGATCCGGAGAGATGGGGAATATCTGAAAAAAGAGAATATGAAAATACTCAGCGGCTGGGGACAGAAACCACGGGAAATCGACCCCGGATCGGTTGACTGGAACTCTGCTGCCTCATCTGCCTTCAAATATCGCTTCCGGCAGGAACCCGGCCCACGGAATCCCCTGGGAAGGGTAAAATTCATGTTTCCGAACCCGTTCGATGTATATCTTCACGATACCCCCGGCAAGAACCTGTTTGAGAGAGACGTCCGGAGTTTCAGCCACGGCTGCATCCGCATGGAAAAACCACTGGAGCTCGCCGAATATGTCCTGAAACATGACCCGCAGTGGACACCGGAGAAAATTTCCGTCGAACTCGCCGAAGGCAGGGAGAAAGAGATCAGACTGCCCGAACCTATAGATGTATATATCCTCTACCTGACAGCGTGGGTTGACGGGAACGGCCTGCTCCATTTCCGCGACGACGTTTACGGAAGAGACGCAAAGCTGGATGCAGAACTGAAAAAACCTCCGCCTTCTTAGTCGAAAAATGCATTTGATACGATAATATCATGCTTCTTCATTTCGAGTGCCGGCATCGCTAAACTGCCTTAGGGGTTTCGGCTTCTTTAAGGATTCCGTCTCTATTTCAGGGAAAATTTCAAAGGCTTTCGCTGATATGAGCGAACTCCTTCTCGAAATAGTCCACCGTCACATCGTCAAACACACAAAACTCGATCAATTCGAGGCTGGCACCCGGATTTTCCTTAAGGAAGCGCAAAGCCTCTTTTACCAATATCGCCGCGCATCTGTCCTTCGGAAACCCGAAAATTCCGGAGCTTATGGCGGGAAGCGATATGCTTTTAAATCCTTTCTCCGACGCAAGGGTTAAACTGCTGCGCACGGCGCTCATCAGTTTACTGTCTTCGTCCCCTTCTCCCATCCTCGGTCCGACCGTATGGATTACGAATTTTGCAGGAAGACGGCCGGCCGTGGTAATTGCAGCATGACCGACGGGAACAAAGCCTATCCCGTCGCTCTCCTCCTGGATAATCTGCCCGCCCTTCCGGACAATGGCACCGGCAACCCCGCCTCCATGCTGAAGATGAGAGTTCGCCGCATTGACTATTATGTCGACTTCTCTTTCAGTAATATCACCCTGGACAAGCCGTAGGGATTTTCCATGAATCCTGTGTTCGGCAATAATTTTCATAAAGGCCCTTTCTCTCCCATACTTAGTCTCTGTCCATAAACTGCACCCGCTCCTCTTAACTATCCCTATGAAATTTTGTATGATAAAATATACCATAAAACAAAGATCGGAGAATGTAGATACCAACACTTTACGGAAATATATCGGGTCTCAAGACCAGTTACCTCAATTCCCTCGAAAGGATATACAGAAGAAAGGTACACGGCGAATTCATAACGCCTGAACTGGCAAGATACCTTACGGAAGTCTCATTTGAAATCAACCGCCAGATAGGCGTGCTGATCGACCGCTCCGGGAACATAACCCACGTGATTGTCGGAGATGCCAAGGGAATTTTTATTCCGGAATTAGAGAATTACCCTTTGGGAAAAAAGGCATTGAGAGGGCTCAGGCTCATCCATACACACATGGACGAAGAAGCGCTCACTCAGGACGACCTCACGGACCTTGCGCTCCTCAGGCTCGACATTCTCGTTGCAATAGGAGTAAGGAACGGCCTGCCGGGGAATGTCTTTGCAGCTTATCTGATGCCCGGCGGAACAAAGCCGTTTGAGATTCTTTCCGCGCAGAATTTCCATAATTTTGAACTGGACTTCCTTCCCTTCATCCGATCCCTTGAAGAAGAAATGGAAAGAAGCAGGCTTTTCAGCCCTGACGACAGGAGGGAACGGGCGATACTGGTGAGTGTTTCTACCATGCCGAGATATGAACAGGAAGATTCGATGGAGGAGTTGAAGGAACTCGCACGCTCAAGCGATCTCCTCGTCCTCGATGCCGCGATTCAGAGGCCGAAGTCGATAAATCCGAGATATATGCTGGGAGAAGGGAAGATCAGGGAACTGATCATCAACGCCCTCAATAAGGGCGCCACACTCCTTGTCTTCGACCAGGAATTAAACCCTTCTCAGGTCAAGGCAATAGGCGAACTTACCGAGCTTAAAGTCATCGACCGCTCGCAACTGATACTCGATATTTTTGCGCGGCGCGCCCAGAGCAGGGACGGAAAAGTCCAGGTTGAGCTTGCGCAACTGAAATACAGGCTTCCGAGGCTCACGGGAAAAGGCACAGCAATGTCCCGTCTGATGGGAGGCATTGGAGGGAGAGGCCCGGGCGAAATGAAACTTGAGGTGGACAGACGGCGTGTCAGGGACAGAATATCCCTGCTCGAGAAAGAGCTTAAGTCGCTGAGGGAAGCGAGAAAACAGCGGAAGCACAGGAGAGTGTCTGCAGGGATACCGATAGTCTCCATCATCGGATATACGAATGCCGGCAAATCCACACTCCTTAATTCCCTCACAAAGAGCTTCGTGCCTGTTGAAGACAAACTTTTTGCCACCCTGGATACGGCAAGCAGGCGGCTGAGGTTTCCGCGTGAAAGAGACGTTATCATCACAGACACGGTGGGCTTTATCAGGGACCTTCCGAAGGACCTGATGGCGGCGTTCAGGGCGACTCTTGAAGAACTCGAAGATGCGGACGTGCTGCTGCACCTTATCGATGCTTCAAACCCGCGTTTCGAGCAGCACATAGAGTCTGTCGAGAACATCCTGAAGGAACTGAGCCTCCACGAAAAGCCGCGTCTTCTGGTATTTAACAAGACCGACAGGATAGACAGTGAGGAAGCAAAAAACATCGCGGTGCGTTATAATGCCGTTACGGTCTCTGCGCTCGATCCGTCTACGTTCGGACCGCTTCTTAAGGCAATAGAGGAGACTGTCTGGATGGAAAAAATGGCGGAAGCAACCTAGTGATTGATAAAAATTGAACTCATTTTTCAAAGGAGATTAAATGGAATTTACACCGAGATGGATTGCCTGGGAGATAACCAGGAGGTGCAACCTGAGGTGCGTACACTGCCGATCTTCCTCCGAGCTTGAAGTGAAAGCCCACCCCGACTTCACGATTGAAGAGGCCTTCAGGGTCATCGACGACATCACTGCCTATGCGAAGCCTGTGCTGGTACTTTCAGGCGGGGAACCTCTTTTAAGGGAAGACGTGTTCGAGATAGCCCGCTACGGCTCCGGCAAGGGGCTGAGGATGTGCCTCGCAACCAACGGTACTCTCGTTACCGGTGAGATATGCGGAAAGATAAAGGATTCTGGGATCAGGATCGTTTCCCTCAGTCTTGACGGTTCCGTGGAGACTGTGCATGATGATTTCAGAAACCAGAAAGGCGCCTTTGCCGGAACTATAAACGCCGCCCGCCTGTTCAGGGAATACGGCATCGACTTCATCGTCAATTCGTCCTTCACGAAAAGAAATCAGGAAGAGATTCCCAAGGTCTATAAACTCGCAAAAGAACTCGGCGCAACTGCATGGTATCTGTTCATGATTGTCCCCACAGGCAGGGGTGAAGAGATAATGAACGAGCTTATTTCCAGGGAAGATTATGAGAAGATCCTCGAATGGCATTATCAGATGGAAAAAGACGAGAAAGACATCCTTGTAAGGCCGACATGCGCTCCGCACTATTACAGGGTGGTTTTGCAGAAATCCAGGGAGGAAGGCGCCAAATTCAAAAGGAGAACCCTGAAATTCTCTACCGGCGGATCGAAAGGGTGTATAGCCGGACAACTCATCGCGCTCATAGACGTGGACGGAAATGTGCTGCCCTGCAGTTATTTCCCGAAACCTGCGGGAAATATCAGACGGCAGTCCTTCAGGGACATATGGGAAAATTCCGAACTCTTCAGGGAATTGCGCGATTTCAAAAAATACAAGGGCAAATGCGGCTCATGTGAATACGTTACGGTCTGCGGGGGATGCCGGGCAAGGTCATATGCCCTGCATGGCGATTACCTCGAAGAAGAGCCTTTCTGCGGTTATCAGCCGGTAAAAATGAAGAAGAGAAAATTGCAAAAAAAAGGAAGGAAGCCTGAGATAATTAAACCGGATTTAAAAACAAGTCCAGGCATTCCGGAATGCCATCACGAGGAGGGGTTATGAACGATATTTTTCTCAGGGCATGCCGCGGCGAAAAAGTTGAGTACACTCCTGTATGGCTGATGCGCCAGGCCGGCAGGTATCTCCCCGAGTATCAAGCTGTTCGGGCGCACGTGGACTTTCTGACGCTCTGCAAAAACCCGAAGCTCGCTGCTGCAGTTACGCTTCAGCCGGTGGATATCCTCGGTGTGGATGCGGCCATTCTGTTTTCCGATATCCTTATCCCTCTTGAACCGATGGGCATGCGCCTTGAGTTCTCCGATAAGGAAGGACCCCTTCTCAGCGAACCTGTACGGAGCAAGTCTGCGGCTGAAAAGCTGATCATCCCCGATGTTGAGGAAGACCTTCCGTTCGTTTTCGATACGATACGCGTGCTGAGAAAAGAACTTGAGCATAAGGTCCCGCTGATAGGGTTTTCGGGCGCTCCTTTCACGCTGGGTACATATATAATCGAGGGCGGGACCTCCAGGAATTTTCTGCATACGAAAAAATTGATGTTCCAGAACAGCTCCGTGTTCAGGTACGTGATGGAGAAAATAACCGATACAGTGACCTCTTATCTCGCGGCACAGATAAAGGCCGGCGCCCAGGCGGTGCAGATATTCGATACATGGGCGGGCATACTCTCGCCCGCGGACTACAAGAAATTTGCGCTCCCGTATGCAAAGAAAGCCATATCCGAGTTAAGGAGAGCCGGGGTTCCGATAATTTACTTCGTCAATAACTGCGCAGGGCTTCTGAAAGAAATCAGGCAATCCGGGGCCGACGTGACAGGGGTAGACTGGAGAATAGATATCGGTGAAGCCGTTAAACGCCTCGGCAAAAAATGTATCGTTCAGGGGAACCTCGATCCCTGTGCCCTTTTCCTTCCGAGGGAAAAACTCGAAGAGAGGGTAAAGGATATCTTATGGAAAGGTGAAACCGCGAGAGGTCACATCTTTAACCTGGGACACGGCGTCCTTCCACAGACGCCGGTCGAAAATGTCATGGCCCTGGTTGAAGCCGTCCATACTTACGGAAGGGCAAAATAGATTACCGGGATGCCTATCGGCGTATTGCTTCTCAACCTCGGCGGTCCTGATTCCCTTCAGGCGGTAAGACCGTTCCTTTATAACCTCTTCTCGGACAGGCAGATCATCAGGCTCGGCCCGCCTTTCCTGCAAAAACCCCTGGCATGGCTGATATCCACCCTGAGATCGAAGAAGACCGAAAAGATGTACAGTCTCATCGGCGGCAAATCTCCTATCATCGAAATTACACAAGCCCAGGCAAAGGCCCTCGAAGAAGCACTCAACAAACAGCCGGAAATCAAAAGCCGGAAATCAACCCCGCCCCCTGGGGCAGTCTCTTTTAAAGTCTATACCGGCATGAGGTACTGGCATCCTTTCATTGAACATGTTATCCCCATGATTCATAAGGACGGAATAAAAAAAGTCGTCGTACTCAGCCTTTATCCCCAATACTCTGTAACAACATCCGGTTCGTCTGTTTCGCAGGTCAACAAGGTCCTGCCCGGTTACCCCATCGACATCGATTGTGTTGCGTCATGGCACAATCATCCTTTATATATCAAAGCGCTTGCTGATGTGATAGAAAAGGGGATCGAATCTTTTTCCGGTTCATCCGGCGCCCCTTATTCCCCTTCAGCCGATGAGGTCCACGTCCTGTTCAGCGCCCACAGCCTCCCCCAAAAAATAATCGATGAGGGCGACCCTTACGTGACCGAGACCGTCGGAACAATACATGAGGTTACAAGAACTCTTCCTGTAAAATGGTCTTTAAGCTACCAGTCAAAGAGCGGGCCTGTGAAATGGCTTGAACCATCCACAGAGGAGACGCTGAAGAGACTTGCCGGGGAAGGTATAAGGAACATTCTTGTGGTGCCGATCAGCTTTGTCTCGGACCACATCGAAACGCTGTACGAGATAGACATCCTTTATAAAAAAATGGCCGGCGAACTCGGGATAAACCTGAGACGGTCGGGTTCATTGAACACACATCCGAAATTTATCGAAGCGTTGCAGGATATCGTTATGACCCGGGTGCGGGAGAAAAGATGGGGTTAAATCTGTAGTTGCATTGGCCCCTGAAGGGACAAGGGACAATTTGAAGACTCCGCGAAGGCAATCCGCCGGGCCATCATATGCGGGCCGATCGTTCCCCAAATATGACAGCCCCGGCAACGTGCTAAAATTAGATCATAGAACTCCAAATCGGACAGAAAATGGAGAAAACAATCCTTATAGTAGAAGATGACGCATTCGTAAGGGAAATCCTGAGAGACGTCCTTCGGACAGATTACCGTATCCTGGAAGCATCGCGCTGTTCAGAGGCAGCAAACTATCTCGATAACCCTCTTGATCTTGCAATCATAGATTATATGCTTCCCGATTGCGACGGTTTTGATCTGGCAAAAGCACTCAGAGAAAAGAATCCCGGTCTCCCCATAATTCTGATAACCGCTTACAACCATAGAGATACAGTCATGAGGGCGCTCCGGTCAGGGTTGACAGACTATATAAATAAGCCGTTAAATCTGAGATACCTGAAAAGAAAGGTGTCTCAGATCCTTGAGGGAAAACATCTTAACGCAGATGGCGCGAATGAGGTTGTCGGAAAAAGGCAGGAATTTATTATGGACGGCATGGGCGAATATATGGAAAAAAACTTCAGGAAAGATCTGACGCTCGATAAACTTGCAAAATTGGCGGGAATGAGCAGGTCCAATTTCTGCAGGGCCTTCAGGGAAAGATTTGGAAAGAGTTTTATTCCGTCTTTAAACTGTATTCGAATCGAAAAGTCTGTCGAACTTCTAAAAAATCCCTCTTTAAATATAACAGAAATAGCGCTGTTTGTAGGCTATGGAAGTGTGGAATATTTCGGCCGTATATTCAGGACATTCAAAGGTATTTCTCCGAAGGAATACAGGAACCGGCTAAAAGCATCCAAATAATCTCTTATCAGAGCAATATTGTGCAGAAAAAAAGCAATATTGTTCAAGCAAAAAAAAGCGCAGAGCGATTAAACTTCTTTTGGAAGTTAAAATCCTTTCAGGGAAAAACACCATGAAGAAGTCATTGATGCTTGCGCTGACTGCCGTGATCGCACTTTTTTTATTTAGCCCCGCATATGCCGCAGATAAAATCGCCCTTTTCGACAACATGGGCTTTTACACACCCCCTGACCTCCCTGTCCGGCCGATACTGCCGGAAGCCCCTGCGAAAGAACCGCCTGCATTTACTTTTGAGCCGCCGGTGCTTGAATACGACCCTTATGGGCCGCCGGATAGCGATGATGGAATGGACGAAACTTCACCGGATAAGGAGGCCCCCGAATCCGACATGGCAACATTGTCGGAGGATGATGAAAACGATACACCGACCGAAGGCCTTGTGCCGCTGGACATCAAGATTCCTGCGCCAAACAACGACGGCATTGCAAGGGCGTCCATTCCAATAGCAGTCCCTCCGGGCAGGGCGGGCATAGCGCCCAATCTCGCTCTCAGCTACAGCTCGGAGGCAAAAAACGGGATAGTGGGAGTGGGCTGGGATCTTACTCTCGGCACAATCCAGAGGAACACCAAAGACGGACTTAACTACAGCGGAAACAAATTCCTCTTTAACGGAGCGGAACTTGTGGAAAGGTCCGGTTGGGGAACCGGCTGCTACGAAAAAAAGATCGAAAGCGACTTCTCGAAATACTGTTATAACAGTGGTACAGGATGGGTGGTCACCAACAAGAAAGGCATAAAGTATTACTATGGCGCCACTTCCAATTCAAGGAAAACGACATCATTGGGAGACCAGGAAATATTCGCCTGGTATCTCGACAAGGTAATAGACCTGAACGGCAACTACATGATGGTCTACTATACGACCTTTGACGGCGAAAAAGAAATCTATCCCGATCGTATCGAATATACCGGCAACGAAAATACCGGCCACCAGCCGAAATACAAGGTACAGTTTCATTATGAACCAAGAACCGACGACCCCTATGTATTCACAATCAACGATTTTCTGAGGACATCGAGGAGGATGACTGAAATAGAGGTCTCCACAACCGCCAACGGCTATTATGAACAGATAAGGAGATACGCTCTGGACTACCTGCCCGGTTACAGCCCCGCAACAAAGAGATCGACACTCCGGCAGGTCACGCAGTTTGGAACGGATAATTCGTATCTTCCTCCCGTCGAGCTCACAGACCAGAACCAGGACGCCACGTTCATGGAATTCTTCGACTGGCCCGGCGGCCCTGTAAGCGGCGGTGAGACCGACAAATGCATAACAGGAGATTTCAACGGAGACGCCAAAAACGACCTTGCCTGCCACGACAGCGACACCACATGGAAACTCGCCATGTCAAAGCTCCATCCGGACGGCTGGGATGTGCAGACATGGTATAACGGTCCCCCAGGGACAGCATATTTCGAGAATTATAAATGCACTACGGGAGATTTCAACGGCGACGGCATGACCGACATAACCTGCTTCCTTGCAAGCGGGGTTTGGAGGATGTACCTTTCAACCGGCGCGGGATGGGATTACCATGAATGGAATAACGGACCTTATCCTGGCGACTACTTTGCCGAAAGATGCACAACCGGCGACTTCAACAGGGACGGATACACTGACCTTATGTGCCGGCATGACGGCACCGGGGTCTGGAATATCTACACCGCGTCGGGAAGCGGATGGAATGCGCCTGCAGGCTATCCGGGGCCGGGTTACGGAGACTACTTTGCCGACAGATGCATAACAGGCGACTTTGACGGAGATGGGAGAACGGATATAGGCAGATATGCAGATACCAATATTTACGAAATGTTTCTTTCCACTGATCCGGGCTGGGGGAAATATAACTGGAGTACCGAGGGATTCCCTATAGGCACGCCCTTTTACGCAAAATGCATGACAGGGGATTTTAACGGAGACGGCAAGACAGACCTTGCCTGCAAAAACGGCGGCGGAAACTGGAAGATGTTTTTCTCCACGGGTAAAAACTGGTACATAACCGATTTCGGCAACGGCATCAACATAGGCACGCAGGGCGCAAGAAGAGTGAAAACAGGCGATTTCAACGGAGACGGAAAGACGGACATGCTCTTCCACAACGACAGGGAATATGCAAACGGCCTCATGGCGCTGTCCACCGGCAAGGCATGGGTACTGCTCGACTGGGCTCACGACGCTCCCAACGCGAGGCGGTGCAAGGCAGCGGACTTCAACGGCGACGGACGGACGGATATTGCGTGCAACAGGAAAAGCGGAGGGGTTTTCACATACGACTGGTACATGATGCTTTCGGACATAGAAATGCCCGACCTCCTCCGGACAGTGAAGAATCCGTTGGGAGGGGAAACGACTATCGACTATCTGTCTTCATGCTATTATGAAAATACCTACCTTCCCTATGTGACACAGACCGTATCGGCGATTACAACGGACGACAAAAACAACAACATCAACTCTTCGTTCTTCTCTTACAGGGGCGGCCTCTACGACCCGCCGGACAGGGAATTCCGGGGATTCAGCAATTTTTATGTTATGGACCCCATCGGCAATAACACCGAAACCGTATTTTACCAGGACAGCGTCAGGCGGGGGATGCCTAAGCATTATGTCACCAATGATGCAGAATATAATGTTTATACAGGGGCGATCTACAGCTATGAGATAACATCCCCTCATACAGGCGTATCGTTCCCGAAACTAATCCAGAAAAACGAATACTTATTCGACGGGTCCATTCCATTTGAGTACATTTTAGACGGCAGGTGGGACGATGACCCCTCAAAATTCATACAGACAGTCGTAGAATATGAATATGATACCTACGGCAACGTAACGCGGAACTATTCGCATGGGAATGAATCCATCCAGGGGGACGAACGGGATGAATATACGGAATACGACTATTTCACAGCCGACTGGATATTGTCCCTTCCAAAGCGGGTGTACGTAAGAAACAGCAGCGGGCTGTATGTTTCGGTTGCATGGTTTCAAAACAACCAGTCCACCGGAAATCTTGAGATTAAAACCAACTGGCTCAACCCTGCCGGAAGCGCAACACTTCCAGCAAGTCCTGACGGAGACGACCCTGTTACCCGGTATTTCTATTACTCCAACGGAAATCTCCACATAATCAGGGATCCACGAGGGTACGACACGACATTTGAATACGACGCTCCCACAAGTACATACGTTACGAGAAAAACAAACGCTTTAACCCATTATGTGCAGTCAACCTATGACTACAGGTTCGGAAAGCCGCTGACTGCTACCGATGCAAACGGCAATACGGCTTATTACCAATATGACGTATTCGGAAGGATTGCAATGGTAACCGACCCTGACGGCATGGACAGAGACGTGCATACCGTATACGATTATGACCTTGCAAACAGAGTAATAACGGCATCAATCAGGAAAGGAGCAGCAGAGCTTTCCTATAATGAAACATCCTATGACGCATTGGGCAGGACTATTAAGACGAGAACTCCGGGACCAGAAGGCAAAGTGATCGTCACCAGAACCGAATATTACGACCAGAATCAGCTTTACAGGAACTCATTGCCCTACTTCGAGGGCATCGAAACGGAAAGATGGACAACGATCGAACATGACCTCCTTAACAGGGTCATACAGATAACCAATCCGGATAATACTTCGTTCTATCACGACTACTATCTGGGCGCGAAGACCGTCATCGATCCCAACGGCCACGTGAAGCAGGAGATAAGGGATGTATTCGGCAGGCTTGTTCAGGTCAGGGAATACACCGGGACATACGATAACCCCACCCTCTATGCAACCACCAATTACCAGTACGATATCCTCGGCAATCTCACAAAAGTAATCGATACAAAGGGAAATCAGACGACGATAACCTACGACACCCTTTCGAGGAAAACCACCATGAGGGACCCCGACATGGGGTACTGGACATACGAGTATGACTTAAACGGCAACCTCTATCGGCAGACCGACGCCAAAAACAAAACCATCACATTCACCTACGACCAGTTGAACAGGGTAACGCTGAAAGACTATCCTGCAGGAACAGATATCAATTATTATTACGATGAGGGGACTTCCACAAACCCCATAGGGAGGCTGACACGTGTAACGGACAATTCGGGTACGACATACCTCTGGTATGATAAAATCGGAAGGACCCGGAAGACGACAAAAACTATCAGCAGTGTAAATTATACGACACAGACCTTCTTTGACGACCTGAAGAGAGTGGACCACATCATCTACCCGGACGATACGACCCTGGACTACACATACTGCGAGCCTACGGGCTTAATCAGCCAGGCAGGAGGCTACGCCTCATTCTATGACTATAACGCCATGGGACAGCCCGGCACGGTCACATACGGAAACGGAGTGACAACGACCTACACCTACAGGACTGACAACAACAGACTCAATACACTTGTGACCGTCAACGGCTCGGCGGACTTGCAGAACCTCTCTTACTCGTACGACAACAAAGGCAATGTTACGGGCATAACCGACAACAGGCCCGGCGGCACGAGGAGCGTGACCCTGGAGTACGACGACCTTGACAGGATGACCTATGCATCAAGCCCGTCTTACAACCCCTACGGGCCCGTCACCTATGAATATAACGAAATAGGCAATATCATCAGGAGCACCGAGTATCTGGGTATGACGTATACTTATTACTACAGCAGCACCAGCCGGCCTCATGCAGTTATCTCGATCAGCAGTGTGAGCAGTCTAATCCTCCAGTACGACAATAACGGCAATGTGACCCGTTACGGCGGAACCACGCTCACCTATAATTACGACAACATGATGACCGCTCTGGGATCAAACACATACGTTTACGATTACTCGGGACAGAGGATCAAGAAAAACACCACGGTCTACATCGGCAACCTGTATGAAAAGACAGGCAGTACAGTCACCAGACACATCTTCGCGGGCAGTCAGAGGATAGCCCAGCACTCCGGCTCGACGATCTACTATTACCACGGAGACCACCTGGGCAGCACGAGCATAGTTACCGGCACAAACGGCACATTACAGAAGGAAATGTACTACTATCCCTTTGGCCGTACCTATTACACCTCCGGCTCCCCTGCAATCAAATACAAATTCACCTCGGCTGAGGAAGACAGCCTCGGCTTCTATCATCTTGGGGCAAGGTACTACGACCCGACGATTGGGCGGTTTGTGAGTGCCGACAGCATCGTGCCTGATTACTCCGACCCTCAGACGCTGAACAGATACAGCTATTGCAGAAATAATCCTCTGATTTATACAGACCCCAGCGGGCATATATTCGGGATTGATGATCTGCTTGCAATAGGCATAGGTGCTGCTATTGGTGCATTAAGTGCAGGCGCTCAAAGTGATTGGGATATTGGCGCTATGGCAGCAGGCGCCTTAATTGGTGGCATTTCCGCAGGAGTTGGTTTTGGATCTGGAAGCTGGGCTTATGGTGCCGTAGGTGGAGGTGACTTCGGGCTTGTGGCTGGTGGAGTTGTTGGCGGTGCAGCGGGCGGAGCGACAGGCGGCGGATTATCGGCTGCTTTTTATGGTGGAAATATCGGCGAAGGAATTCTGAAAGGCACAGGATATGGCTCAATTGCCGGTGGTGTGACCGGCGGCTTGATTGCGCTGGGCGTTCCTAATGCTATCGCAGCAGCTGGTGGAGGTTATTCCTCTGGATACGCCCAGTGCGGAGGTAACTGTGGTGCTGAAGGGGCACTATATTCCTTCGCAGGTGCAATTGCGCATAACGCTCTTACAATTGCAGGGGTGGGTGCTGATGGAAAAGTACCTGCTCAGGGAACTCCCGAATGGGAAGCTATGCGCGCGCAAAATGCAACGTATGGGACAACGCCAGAGATATCATTTAAGGGAACAGATACTATTTGGCTGTTAACAGGATTGTTAGGAAGCGGGCACTCTCATACGTGGCATACGCGCGATTATGCGTATGAAGACGCATTGGGGCAAAGACATGGATATGTGCCATCTGGACATTACTATAAATTTGTGCAGGGGAATGTGCCATACCCAGGGCAAAATTATTCAGAAAATGGGTGGAATAATTTCCGATATTTTTCCAATAATTGCACTTCAAGATTTGGATATTTACACCCTGCATCATATTATTCTCACTATAATTATCCAGGGCAGGGAGCTTATTGGTGGGGGTGGTAAATGGGGAAAAAATATTTACTACAAAGTACACTAATGGCATTCGTAAGTCTACTATTTCTTTTAAATGGGTGTGCAATGGCAACGAAACTCTATCCTCTTGATGAGCGCAATGTAAAAGTTGTGGGAGATAAGATTTACCAAGGCGATAAGATTTTTGCTGAGCTTCGATATCTTGGCGATGAGAAATCTGCACAAGGATTCTCAATTTTCTATTATCAATACAATGAAGAGATTTGGATTTTTCCTGCGGAAGGATTTCATATCTTTATTATCAATGAAAATAAAAAATATTCCACAATTCCAGAAATAAAAGAATGGTTAAATAAAAAGGCAAAAGAGAAAGGTTACACAATAGCTGTTAATACAGATCGTGGAGCATCTCATATGCTTGACTCTAAACAAATCCGTTATACAAGAGGAGACAGGGACGTGGGGGAATTCAAGCCTATGCCCTCTGCTTTTGATATCAAAGTTTCAAGTGATGGCAAATACATTTATTACAGAACGAAGGGAGTCTTATTCGATTCTACTCATAAATATCTTGTCGAATACGGCATTACGAAGTGACCGGTGCGGCAACAAATCTCATGGGGTCAAGTCTTGTTTATTGCATAAGCATGAACAATATGATATGGTAACAGTATGGCGAGACCACTGAGAATCCAATACGATGGCGCTCTTTACCATCTTACATCACGCGGGAACGAACGGAAGGCGATCTTTCGGGTTTCCGGGGCTGAGATTGCAAGAAATTTGGGCGTAAACACATCAAGTATAAACAGGGCTATTGCACGTGCAGAAAATGCTTCGGAATGATTTATGCAGCGTATGAACCAAGTCCCCAAGTACGACTGACGGGAGAGAGGATGGGGGTAAGCCTGTAGTTGCATAGATATTAAAGGGCAAGGAATTCCCTGTGCAGACCTTCGCAGATATGACTTACAAGATGAGCAATAAATGGTTTCTCGGCGTAAACGGCAAAAAAAGCTCACCGCTTACGGTGACCTTCTTTTGCCGTCTGGAAGTAATATACAGGCTTAAATCTGTAGTTTTACCTTGATTTTCATTCCTACCCTGTGTTATTTATTAGAGATTTTTGCTTCTTCCGATATTCAAAAAAGGCTCTCTACAGGAGACTGATTTCATGGGTTCTGCACTGTTCAGGGGTGGCATCCATCCACCCGATAAAAAGGAACTCTCTGCCGACAAACCCATCACGGAGGCAAGGCCCCCCCAAAGGGTCGTAATACCTTTAAGCCAGCATCTGGGTGCGCCGTGTAAATCTATAGTAGCAATTGACCAGAAAGTAAAAAAGGGGGAGATGGTCGGAGAGGCGGGAGGATTCGTCTCCGCACCCGTGCACGCGTCCGTTTCGGGAAAGGTGATCGCGATCGGTGAATTCCCCAACGCGATGGGAAGAATCATCATGTCCGTTGTGATTGAGAACGACATGAAAGAGGAATGGGCTATCCTCAGGGACAGTCCTGATTATATGAAACTCCCGCCCGATGAGCTGAAGGAAAAGATAAAGGAGGCCGGGATCGTCGGTATGGGAGGCGCGGCATTCCCCACGCTGGTAAAACTGTCTCCTCCGAAAGAGAAACCGATAGACACAGTCATTCTTAACGGCTCCGAATGCGAACCTTATCTGACCGGCGATTACCGGCTCATGCTGGAAAAGCCGGTCGAGATCATCGAAGGCCTCAAAATATTAATGAAGGTGCTCGGGGTAACAAGAGGGTTCGTGGGGATTGAGGACAACAAGCCGCTTGCAGTAAAAGCGATGAAAGAAGCAGCGGAAGGGCAGGCCGGAATAGAAGTCTGCGGCCTTCCGACAAAATACCCGCAGGGCGCGGAAAAGATGCTCATAAAATCCATTACCGGAAGGGAGGTCCCGCCGAAAGCCCTTCCCATGGATGTAAAGGTCGTTGTTCAGAATATCAGCACCTCCTTTGCAGTTTATGAGGCGGCGAGATACGGAAAGCCGCTGATCGACAGGGTCGTCACGGTAACAGGCGAGGGGGTCAGAGAACCGAAGAACCTGCTGGTCAAGATCGGGACCCTCGTATCCCACCTGATTGAAGAATGCGGCGGGCTGAAAGACGAAGCATTAAAGGTCATTTCAGGAGGCCCGATGATGGGTTTTGCGATATCTGCTCTGGATCTGCCGGTCACAAAAGGCACATCGGGCATAGTGGCCCTGACAGAAGGCGAAATAGCCCATGCCGGGGATTTCAGCCCCTGCATACGGTGCGGAAGGTGTATCGATGCCTGTCCAATGGGGCTAATGCCTTCGATGTTGAGTATCTATGCGGAAAAAGGCTTTTATGAAGGCGCAAAGGAATATAATTTATTCGACTGTTTCGAATGTGGTTCGTGTGCCTTTGTCTGTCCTTCAAAAAGGCCGATAGTCCAGCTTATACGGGTTGCAAAATCCCAGGTGAAACCGTGAAGAAAGTTCTGCGGGGGCAGTATGGCAGGGCCTCAGGAGTTCAGGCGAAACCTCTGACCCCGGGCTCCGAAATCTTTTTCCCCCGGGGTTTTTATCCGGAGTTTTTATGGAGATAACAAAAAGACCTCTCATAGTATCTGTAAGTCCGCATATAAAAAGCGAAGATACAACATCCAGGATTATGTGGAGCGTATCGGCTTCACTCCTGCCTGCGATGGTTATGTCCGCTTATTTTTTCGGTCCCCGCGCGTTTTTTACCGTAGGCCTCTGCATTGCGGCGTCGGTGCTCTCCGAATACCTCTTTCAGACGGCTCTGAAGAAAAAAATAACGGTCAGTGACGGCAGCGCATTCCTGACAGGCCTGCTCCTCGGCATGAATCTTCCTCCATCGGTCCCTTTTTATATCCCGGTTATCGGCTCATTCGTCGCCGTAATAATCACCAAACAGATTTTCGGAGGGCTCGGGTTCAACATCTTCAACCCTGCTCTGATCGGACGGGCGTTCCTGCTCATTTCCTTCCCCAGGCTGATGACCATATGGACCGAGCCTTCGGCTGCCTTCATAGCCCTCGATGCCCGGACAACCGCAACCCCGTTGGGGATTCTTAAAGAAGAAGGCCAGTCACGACTGATAGAGCTTTTCGGCGACAAACTGCACTTATATGCGCAGTTGCTCATCGGCCACAGGGCCGGTTCGCTGGGAGAAACTTCCGCCATCGCACTCCTCATCGGCGCCGCATTTCTCCTTTACAGGGGATACATAACCTGGCATATCCCCTTGTCGTTCCTGGGGACATCGGCTCTGATAGCATGGGTTTTCGGCGCACAGGGAGCCCTGTTTGCCGGAGACCCCGTTCTGCATCTGCTGAGCGGCGGCATAATCCTCGGCGCATTCTTCATGGCAACGGATTACGTCACATCCCCTTCGGTAAAAAACGGGCAGATAATCTTCGGCATCGGCTGCGGCTTTCTGACGATGCTCATAAGGCTTAAAGGAGGGTTCCCCGAGGGTGTAATGTTCGCCATCCTCATCATGAACTGCTTTGCGCCGCTCATTGACAGGGGGTTCAAGTCAAAGATTTTCGGTCTCAAGAAAAAATGAAATACGGAGAAACACGGTTTGACGGGTAAAGACATTATAAAGATAACATTGAATCTCGTTGTCATCTATATCGTCGGCGGACTGATTCTTGCGTTTGTCTATGCAAAGACATCGCCGATCATGTTCAGAAACGCCGTCTACGAAAAAGAGGCCGCTTTAAAGAAGCTTGTGCCTGAAGCCGACAGCATCGAAAGACTCGGCGAATGGTACGTGCATGAAAAGCACTCGGAATACTTTGTCGCAAAGAAGGGCGACGGGGTTATCGGATATGTCATCCAGTCGTTCGGCAAAGGCTACTCGAGCTACATTAATACTCTGATCGCAGTGGATACCGATTTCAGGGTTACGAAAATAGACGTCCTCGGACACGCCGAGACGCCGGGGCTGGGAGACGAGATCGAAGCAGACTCCTTCAAGGACCGGTTCGCAGGCAAGGACCCGGAACATTTAAAGGTCCTGAAGACCGATACCGTTGAATATATCCAGGCGATATCCGGCGCGACCATATCGAGCAGGGCTGTTGCCGAGGACGCGGTAAAAACCGGGCTTGAGTTTCTCCTGAAAACAGTTAAAGAAAAAGGAACGATGAATGGCACAGACGGAAGCTCCTAAATACTTCGATCTCATAAAAAACGGGATTTTCAAGGAGAATACCATCTTCAGGCTCGCTCTCAGCCTCTGCCCGTCCATTGCTGTCACCAATAACCTGCGGAACGGAGTCCTGATGGGCACTGCCGTTCTTTTCGTACAGGTGATGGTGAATATCACTATTTCGCTCATGAGAGATTTCATCCATCCGAGGATACGGCTTCCGATCTTCATGCTTGTCATCTCGGGATGGGTTACCGTCACCGATATGACTATGGCAGCTTTTGCACCTGAGGCCTACAAGCAGATGGGACTTTATATCCAGTTAATCGTGGCTTTTGCATCCATACTCGCCCGGGCCGAGATGTTTGCCAGCAAGAACACATTTGTGCCCTCCATGTTCGACGGTATCGGAATGGGACTGGGATTTCTGTTCGCGCTGACAATCATAAGTTTTTTCAGGGAACTGCTCGGGAAAGGATCATTATGGGGTCTACAGATCATCGATGCAAAACCCCTGCTCATCATGATCCTCCCGGCCGGAGGTTTCTTTGCCGTGGGGATTTTGATGGGGTTTTTCAACTGGCTGAGCGTGAAATATGAGAAAAAGAGTCTTTAGTTTGACGGAGGGTACGGCATTTTTGCTCATTCCCGTCATCAACGTTTGAAGGGACGGTAGCTATGGAATTCTCAAAGATATTCGAACTCATCGTTGCGGCCTCGCTGATAAACAATTTCGTCTTCACGAGATTTCTCGGCCTCTGTATCTTTTTCGGCGTTTCGAAAAAAATGGAGACTGCAGTCGGCATGAGCATCACCTTTACAGCGGTCATGATGATCAGCGCAGCATTGAGCTGGCTGATATTCACTTTTGTGATGGTGCCCCTCGATATCACTTTCCTGAAAATAATCGTCTTTATCGGCGTTGTGGCGGGTTTTGTCCAGGCATCCGACACAGTCATGAGAAAGATATCCCCGGGGCTGTATTACAAACTCGGAATTTATCTCGCCCTGATCTCTACAAACTGCATCATCCTTGCGGTTCCGCTGATTAACGCAGGGGAGCGTTACAGTTTTATCGAGAGCCTCGCGTTCGCCCTCGGTTCAGGGCTCGGTTTTGCACTCGCACTGGTAATAATGGCGAGCATCCGCGAAAAACTCGAACTTGCGGATGTTCCTGCAGCGTTTAAAGGGTTGCCCATCGCTTTTATTGCCACCGGCCTGATCGCGCTGGCCTTTGCAGGGTTTTCAGGCCTGATAAAACTCTGATATGGTAAAATAAAAAGTCAATATGATTGAATTCCTCAAAGCAATAACCGACAGTCCATTTCTGCTTCAGCTTACGGACGCGATGCAGTTCCTCATTCCCCAGGCCGGGGTCGGCGGAGGAGTCGAGGCAAAGGAACACGTCGAACTCGTTCCGGTAATCAAGTCCACTTTGATTTTCCTCGCAGGCATCGGAGCGGTCTTCGGACTCGGCCTGGCTTTTGCGGCGAAAAAGTTCTCTGTCAAGGTCAATCCCAAGGTGGAGCAGGTAAAAGATGTGCTTGCCCATGCGCATTGCGGCGCCTGCGGGTTTGCAGGTTGCGAACAGTATGCAGAGGCTGTGGTAACTAACCCCGATGTCCCGCCAAATCTTTGCATACCGGCGGGCACAAGGGGCGCCGAGGCCGTTGCAGCGATTACGGGGAAGAAGGCCGTGGCAATAGAGCATAATTTCGCAAGGGTTATGTGTCAAGGCAGATGGAGCTGTTCTGCCAAGAGACTCGCCTATGAAGGAGTGCAGGACTGCAGGGCCGTCATCCTTGCAGGCGGCGGCGACAAGGCATGCAGGTACGGGTGTCTGGGTTATGGAACTTGCTCGAGAGTCTGCCCGTTTGATGCGATCTCGATGACGGAAGACCATCTTCCTCATATTGATATTGCGAAGTGCACCGGCTGCAGGAAATGCGAGGCCGCATGCCCTACAAAGGTCATAGAGGTGCTTCCTGCGTCGCAGCAGGTCCTTGTTACCTGCCATTCGAAAGATACAGGCGGCGTTACAAGGAAGAATTGCGAGGTGGGCTGTATCGCATGCGGCATCTGTGCGAAGGTATGTCCTTTCGACGCGCCTTCCGTTCAGAACAACCTCTCACGGATAGACCTCGCCAAATGCGAGGTATGCGGCCTCTGTGTCCCAAAATGTCCTACTCATGCCATTACCGATTTTATCCCACAGCGTCCGAAGGCGTTTGTGAAAGATAATTGCATCGGCTGCCGGATCTGTACCAGGGTCTGCCCTGTCAATGCGGCCTCGGGTGAGTTGAAGAAACTGCATGTCGTTGATCAAACGAAGTGCATAGGCTGCGGAATCTGTACGGCAAAGTGCCCTGTTCAGGCGATTGACGGGACGTTCAACGCTGCTGAAGTGTTTGCTCTGGCGGCAAAAAAGGCCAGGGCAGCCTGAACGACCTCAACAGTTGCGTAAATATCTTCAAACAGGCCGGATTATCCATAAATTGTACGCCGGGGATAGAGTATTTTAGCTCATTCTCGGTGTTGTACAACATCTCTCCACTCTGATATTATTTAGTAGATGCACATACTTAAAAAATCATGGATAGAATATTAATCGAATTTCTTCAGTCCAGCCCGCTCCTGTCCCGATGCAGTCTGACAGGTCATGAGATAGCAGAGCTTGCTGGCTACCTGAGAAAACACTGCATTTCGAAGCATGTAGAAGAAGTGGTCAGGATGGTCGAAGAGGTGATCAGCATCAACCCAGCCCTGGATTGGAAGGAAATATTGGAGTCTGCAGCAAAGAAGATCGTCGACTTCCTCCATGCCGATGCCGCATCGATCCGGATATTCGACCCGGAGACAGACAGACTCGTGGCCTTCGGCTCGCATCAATATGCGGAGTCGGGCAGAATGAAGAGCATCCCCCTGGAGAAATCCGTGGCGGGCAGAGTCATAAAAAGCGGGAAAAGTTATCTGGTGCCGAATATCCTCCTTGAGCCTGATTATGTGAATAAGGATATCGTCACCGAGCACGGCTTTAATTCCCTTATGGCGATACCTATCATTATCCCCGGTTTTATCGAGAAAGAATTCGTCATCCAGGGCACTATCCAGATATATTATAAGGAGATAAACAAGGAATTCGATCCGCTCGAGGTGGCAAACGCCGAGCTCATGGCCCGGCGTGTAAGTTATGTCCTAGCGAAAAAACGCATCCTCGACCTTCAGAAGCTGAACCGGCAGAAAGAAAAGATCGTGGAGAAAATTTTTGTAAAACTCAGCCACCGGGAAGGCATCAAGATGAAGGACGTCTTCAGGATGATGATGCCGGAACTGGTTGACGTCATCCACATACAGAGCTGCACCCTCTTCTCGATATCGCAGGACAGAAAGCACCTCCAGGTCGAGCTTGAATACCCGGTTGGGCAGGAGAGCCATTCGATAAGTTGCATGTACAACATAAAAGACCATCCGTACTTCGACGTACTGATCAATGAAACTGAAAATCCGGCCGACTACGAATACGAGAGGATCACCCCTTCCTACACCCTCATTAAAGACCCTTTGAAGAGCAGGCTCTCAAACGATGAATTAAAGAGATACGCGTCGAGTCAGAACGTCAACTCGGTTCTCCTGATACCCCTCAAGGCAGCAGATGAAATAAATTATTTCCTCGTTTTTTATGCGAAAGACCGGCGACAGGAGTTCACCGAACACGAGATCGAATTGCTGAACTTCTTCGGAAAAGAGATTATGAAGGCCCTGAGGATCGAAAAACTGGACGATGTCCTGCACGACTTTAAAAACCCGTCGATTGCCATCGCAGGCTTTGCCAAGAGAGCGCAAAGACTTTTCGAAAAGGAAAACATCGATGAGGTCAGGGACAGGATATCCGAATACCTCGACATCATCGTACAGGAAACCACCAGGATGCAGGAACTCTCCATCTATCCGAACATTGAAGGTCGTGAGCGCATTGTCGACCTTGCCGAAGTGCTGAAGAGACGCTTCAAGATCAATGAAGAGGCGATCCGGGAGCAGAAAAGGACGAATATCAGACTCATACAGGACGATCTGCAGCCTGGCCTGATGATCTACTGTTCCCCGTTCGGTTTTGAGAGGGTCCTCGATAACCTGCTTGACAACGCCACGAAGGCGATACCCGAAGAAAGTGGAGGAGAACTGTCGATCAGGAGTTACCGCGAAGGAGATATGGCGTGTTTCGAAATTAGAAATACCGGAAAGATACCTGAAGAGAACATCGAGCAGATAAAGAAAGGTGAAGTGAAAGGCCGCGGACTCAATATCATCTACCGTTTTATACAGGGGACACACGGCAGGCTCGAGGTCTTCACTGATTCGGACACCACGACCTTCAGAGTGACGATTCCCCTTTATCAATAGCCGTTACATAGAAGATGAGGCAGCCATGCTGAAAAACCTTTACCCAATCAAAATAATTGAGAAGAAGACTGTTTTCGAGGGCCGGTTTATAAAGTTTGTCCTCACACGCTTTATTGACTCGTCAGGCATCATGAGGGAATGGGAGTCCATAGAGAGGGTCAACTGCCGGGGTATCGTTGCAATCGTCCCTGTGACATCCGCCGGGGAGTTCCTTTTAATACGGCAATTCAGGCCTCCTGTAAACTGCTTTGTCGTTGAATTCCCCGCAGGCCTGAATGACAGGGGCGATACGCTCGAAGGCGCTGCAAGGAGGGAACTGATCGAGGAAACCGGATATTCTGCGGAGGAGATGATCTTCCTTGCAGAGGGGCCCCTTTCATCGGGCGCATCCGGAGAGATACTCACCGTTTTCCTGGCGAAGGGCATCGAGTTCACAGGGATAGGCCGCAGGGACGAGACAGAAGACATTGAAGTATTGAAAATTCCTTCCGGCAATATCGAATCCGCATTGTCCGACCTTCAGTCAGAAGGAAACTATATCGATCTGAAGGTTTACGGCCTCATCGAGCTTGCGAAAAAGCACCATTAGTCCGGATTATTCATAGCGAACTTTGTTCCACAGGTTGTCATTATCCGGCCGGGGATAGAGTCTTTGAGCGGATTCTTTTGCCGATTGTCAAATAAACTCTGATAATAAAGAGGCAAAACCCTCGCAGGTCCCGAATGCCTTCGGGACCGAGAATGAGCTCAAAAACTCTATCCCCGGCTCTACGATTTAAGGATTATATGGGTCAGTCCGGTGTCACTGACAAGGCGATATCATTGAATGATGACTTTGCAGAATCTGCGTTTCCCGGCTTTGATAATGTGCTCCCCTGCCTGTAACCTTAAATCAGGGTCGGTAACGGTATTATCGTTTACTTTCACGCCGCCCTGCTTGATAAGTCTTAATGCCTCACTCGTGCTCCTGGCAAGACCGGCATCTTTAATTATCTGGGGAAGCCAGTTAATATTCTTTTTAGATGTAATATCGAATGTAGCACTCGACTTATTTTCCGCTTCTAAAACAATACTGTAGGTAGGAATGTTTTCAGGGAGACCCTTTTGCACAAAGATATGCTCAAATTCCGCTTTGACTTTGAACGCCTCGTTATTACCCCAGTAACGCCCGACGATCTCGACAGCGAGGTCTTCTTTTGCGCGCTTCGGATGTACCTCGCCCTTCCCTATCCCTTCCTTCAATGCCTGAAATTCTTCGAGAGAGATATGGCTCAGGAGTTCATAATATCTGAGCATGAGGTCGTCGCTGACGGACATCACTTTTCCGTACATCTCTTTCGGAGGCTCGCTGATCCCTATGTAGTTGCCGAGGCTCTTGCTCATCTTATTGACACCGTCGAGCCCTTCCAAAAGGGGCATGAGGATGACCGCCTGTTCTTCGACCCTCATTTTCCTCTGCAAGGTCCTGCCCATTAGGATATTGAACTTCTGGTCGGTGCCGCCGAGTTCTACGTCCGACCTGAGATAGACTGAATCGTACGCCTGAAAGAGTGGGTAATAGAATTCGAGGACAGTGATATCCTGTCCGCTCTCGTACCGCTTTTTAAAATCCTCCCTTTCGAGCATCCGTGCGACGGTCTGCATCATGCCGAGCCTGACAATATCCATTACGCCCATCTTCGAAAGCCATTCACTGTTGAACCGCACCCGGGTCTTTTCAGGGTCCAATATCCTGAATATCTGTTTCTTATATGTCTCGGCATTCTTCAGGGCTTCGTCCGCTGTAAGCGGCTTTCTCGTCTCGGACCTGCCTGTCGGGTCGCCGATCATACCGGTAAAATCGCCTATCAGAAATATCACCTCGTGTCCGAGTTCCTGAAACTGCCTCATCTTCTCAAGCAGCACCGTATGGCCAAGGTGAATGTCGGGCGCAGTCGGATCGAAGCCGGCCTTAATCTTAAGAGGTCTTTTTTCAGCATACGACGTTTCCAGCTTTTTAAGGAGATCGGCTTCGATGATGATCTCGACCGCGCCTCTCTTTATGATTTCGATCTGTTTTTCAGGGCTCAGCATGACGTTTATATTAAAATGCACCGGCTCCAAACGTCAACGCCCTACGCTGCCGCAGCCCTCATCCCTTAAGTTGAGGTTAATCCGGTAGCCGCAGGCTTAAGCCTGTGCTCACGGCGCTACCCGGAGCGGCAGTCCTCTCCGGATGCGGCATGATCAACTTGCCCTCTAAATGGGTGTGGCAGCATATATTTTGGTGCAGTAAAGATAATTGTTAATATCCTCATTATTCGCTCATATTTTATTCATTATTTCTTCATAAATTATTGATATACTTTTTATAAAGTCTGATTAAAGGAGGCACAAAATGAAAAAGTTACTTTTGGGGACAATTCTTTTGGCGTTGGCAATTGTCGTTCCTGTTCCAACAATGGCAAGGGTAGATGTAAGTATTGGAATTCGAATTCCTCTGCCACCACCCATCGTAATAGCGGCACCTCCGGCGGTGATAGTGTTGCCTGATACATACTATGTGTACGCTGTTCCTGATATAGAAGTAGACATTTTTTTCTGGGATGGCTGGTGGTGGCGTCCATGGGAAGGACGTTGGTATCGCTCGCATTATTATGACCGGGGTTGGGTTTATTATAACAGTGTTCCAAGTTTTTATTTTGATGTAGATCCGGGTTGGAGAAGATACTACAGTACCCGTAATTGGTACGGGCACCGATGGAACTATGAACGGATTCCTCACCAACGACTTCAAAAGAACTGGAAGAGCTGGCACAATAATCGATATTGGGAAAGGCAGAGAACCTGGGGCGTCCAGAGCTATCAACCTCGACCGAAAAAACAGATACAGGAACTAAGACATCAAAGGCAAAAGCAATATCAACAGAGACCTGATGTTCAGCGACATCAGCAACAGATACAAAAGCAATATCAACAGAGGCTTGATGTTCAGCGACATCGGCAACAGATACAAAAGCAACAAAGACAACGCCAGGTTCAGAAACCTCAAGTTCAACAACAAAAACAAAAGCAAAAACAGCAACCTCAACAACAGCATTCTCAACCTCGGGGCCAGCGACAACAGGGGAAATCACAATACCAGAAGTCTCAAGGAAAACCTGATATAAGGTGAGCAGTATGAGTATTACACCACCCTTGCCATCCCCCAGTTTTGCAGTCAGCTAAAAGGCAAGTCGAGATAACAGAGAGCATATCATCAAATAATTTCTAAATAAACTTCAAAAAATATCTTGACAAATAATAATTTTCTGGTATCTTAAT